>Ga0114993_10000019_pt1 | contig 148051 bp, 149 predicted proteins | sample ArcticOcean_MG_C_FD_87042 | JGI IMG/M metagenome (GOLD analysis project Ga0114993, IMG submission 87042) | Marine microbial communities from western Arctic Ocean - ArcticOcean_MG_CB2_150 | ecosystem: Environmental > Aquatic > Marine > Oceanic | place: Arctic Ocean: Canada Basin | collected... | reverse complement strand
GAAGACTGATAAATCCAGAAGAACTATTTTCCTACCTGATTTGGTCCTGAAGGCGTTCAAGAGACACAGAACCAGACAATTTGAGAAGCGCCTTCAGGTGGCAGCCGATTGGATTAACGAGGACCTTGTTTTTCCAAATGAATGGGGAAAGCCCTTGGAACCTACTCGCGTAAACCGCGCCCTGAAAAAGAGTTTGCATGCCGTCGGGATCAAACATCACATCCGAGTGCATGATCTCCGCCACACCTCAGCAAGTCTGGCTTTACGTAGGGGTATAGCCGGAAAAGTAGTGCAAGAAATGCTAGGCCACTCTAATTATTCAACGACTATGGACATTTATAGCCACGTGGACCCTGACATGCATAAGGAAGCTTCCAAACAAATGAATGAGGCCTTAGGGGGTTAGTTTTTCAAAAGGACCCACAAAAGGACCCACAAAGGCTAGGGTAGGGATGCGAAAAAGTGGTGCCCAGGGAGGGACTCGAACCCACACTCTCTTACCGAGAAGCGGATTTTAAGTCCGCCGCGTCTACCATTCCGCCACCTGGGCATTTCACATTCCAACTGCTAAAAGCAGAGGACATATTATAACTGTTTAAGACTAACAAATGTGCCCTGGTTAGATTTGATCATTATTGATCAAATCTGTCTGACAAAAGGAACTAAATTGGGTGTCGTATAAAACCGTCAGTGGATATTTAAGCCATAATTTCCCCGAAATTATGACAGGGCATTCGTAATTAAAATATCCTTGCCGCCAAATTAACTCAATAGCCATCATAGCATCAGGTCATATCTTCATATATTAAAATAAATGGGTCGCAAATGAGATCAAATTTGGCACGCCTATCCTATACTCTAAGAGGAAATTTAATAGTTGATATAGGAGCTATTCATATGAGTGAGAAAAGTTTCGTGGCCACCCTGGTTCTATCTATTTTGTTAGGTGGTCTTGGTGTACACCGATTCTACGTCGGTAAAATAGGCACAGGAATAGTGATGCTGCTGACGTTCGGTGGTTTAGGAATATGGACATTAATTGACGTTATTATAATTGCAGTCGGTAACTTTAAGGACAGCAACGGATTACCTATAAAACCTTAGACATAAGAAAGATTTCATTTATTTGAATTTCACGGGTTTTTAATATGGCTTGCCCAGATTGTGGATCTAGTAATGAAATAGAGGCTAAATTTTGCAGTTCCTGTGGTAGCAAATTTGGTACGCAGGAAGCTACTAAGGGTTTTTCAGATTCCTCCCGAAAATCTTATGTTGCAGCTGTATGCCTCGCTGCAATTTTTGGGACCGTTGGTATTCATCATTTTTATGTCGGAAGGTGGTTCCACGGGTTATTTGACTTATCTCTCTTGATTGCGGCCGGAATCTTCTTTTTTTCCTCTGCTTGGATGCTAGCTGGAATGTTTTTCTTTGTAGATGTAGTACATAACACCTATTTCGTGTACAAATTGATAATAGGGGAATACCGTGATGGTTCCGGAAAGTTGATCGGAGTCCCCGGCCCAACGTAAAAGTCATTCTAAAATTCTTCTGCCTACCCTGGGAAAACCACAAAACTGCCTTAAATAAAAATGAGGACGATGCTATTTCGCCCTCATTTTTATTTACAACTAGTATATATTTCTGGTTCTTAGGCTATAAACAAAGGTCCAAATACTAATGCCACTATGGACATTAATTTAAGTAGTATGTTCAATGCTGGTCCTGATGTGTCCTTAAATGGGTCTCCGACCGTATCACCAACAACCGCGGCTGAGTGCTGAGCGGATCCTTTCCCTCCCAAATTGCCTGCCTCAATATACTTCTTGGCATTGTCCCAAGCTCCGCCCGCGTTTGCCATCATTATCGCGAATAAAAACCCAGTAACAATGGACCCTACAAGAAGCCCGCCTAGGGCCGCAGGGCCCAAAATTATGCCAACCACAATTGGGACCACAACGGCAATAAGACCTGGCATTACCATTTCTTTCATCGCACCTTGTGTGGATATATCAACAGCCCTTGCGTAATCTGCATCAGCTGTTCCTTCTAGCAAGCCTTCTATTTCTCTGAATTGTCTCCGGACCTCTTGCACCATAGCATATGCAGCTCTTCCTACGGCCTGCATAGTAAGCGCTGCAAACAAGAAGGGCATAATCGCGCCAATTATGAGGCCCATCATTACTTTTACATCCATTACATCCAAAGTCTGAAGACCTACGGCCTGAGCATAGGCAGCCATTAGGGCCAGTGCTGTAAGAACAGCGGATCCTATAGCGAATCCTTTTCCTGTAGCCGCTGTTGTGTTACCCAGCGAATCTAAAGCATCTGTTCGCTCTCTAACTTCTGGATCAAGCCCTGCCTGTTCAGCAATTCCGCCAGCATTATCAGCCACTGGGCCATAAGCATCGGTTGCCAGAGTTATACCTAAAGTTGATAGCATACCAACTGCAGCAAGGGCGATTCCATACAATTCTGCGAATTCATAAGAAAGCCACATCGCTACTATGATAACCAAGCCTGGAATTACAGTGCTAATCATCCCGAGACCTAGCCCACCGATCAAAATTGTTGCGGGCCCAGTCTCCGACTGTTCAGCTAATTTTTTGGTAGGGCTATATTCATATGACGTATAGTACTCAGACGCAGTACCTATTAATTGCCCAGCTACCAAACCTATCAACACAACCCAGAAAAGGTTGAAGTCAAGACCCAAAAGAACTATCAATCCTCCCGTTCCAATTAGGACAAGGGCGCCAGCTGAAAAAATTCCAGTCCTCAGCGACCATAGGAGTCGACCCATGTCAGCTCCTTCTCCTGTTCTAACTAAAAAAGTACCGATTATTGAAGCAATTATTCCTATGGATGCAACAAGAAGAGGAAACAACTGTAACTCTAAAGTTTTGGTTCCCAGGAACGATGCACCTACCGCTGCTAATGCGACAGTCGCAATTATTGATCCCACATAGGACTCAAAGAGGTCAGCCCCCATACCTGCAACGTCACCAACATTATCCCCAACATTGTCAGCTACAGTAGCAGGGTTGCGGGGATCGTCCTCAGGTATTCCTTGTTCTATCTTACCTACCAAGTCCGCCCCTACATCGGCAGCTTTGGTAAAAATTCCTCCGCCTACTCTGGCGAACAAGGCTATTGATGATGCTCCAAATCCAAATCCAGCCACTATAGAGGCATCATTACTAAAAACAACGAGCATCAAAGTCACACCTATAAGTGCAAGGCCTACCACCGACATGCCCATTACCGCTCCACTGTTAAAGGCCACCCTTAAAGCTGGGTTCAAACCTTGCATTGCTTGTACTGTTGTTCGGGTGTTTGCCCTGACGGCTATGCTCATGCCTATAAAGCCGGCCAATCCTGAACCAAAAGCTCCAACTAAGTAAGCAATTGCAGTACCGACAGGTATTGAGGAAGTGCTCTGTTTGTCAATTCTACCAGTGACATCAAGGTCGACAAAAACAGCCAGAATAACTGCCATAATTGCAACGAATATAGCTAACAGGCGATATTCCCGGGATAGAAACGCCATGGCCCCGTCTTGAATGGCCTTACCGATAAATCGGATCTGGTCACTACCTTCGTCTTTTCCTACAACTTTATAGGCGAGGAATGCCGCAAAGGCCAAAGAGACTAATGAGGCAGCAAGAGCAACAATCTGTATCAGTTCCATTGTATTCTCCTAAATCCTTGGGAAATTGCTGTGCAAAAAACATAATTGAGTCAAGTTTGCACAAGCTTTAATTTTCTTCTTTGGAAAATCCGGGGTCAATATAGATGAGACCCCTAATGTGGGTAATATTCACTATTAGTTTTATCTAAATGTGTCCCAAATATTTACCAATTTTCGGGCGGATGCCTCCGGATCTTCAGACATAGTAATAGCACTCACCATGCATACAGAATCAGCGCCTGCCTGAATAACATCCGGAAGGTTTTCAATCGTGATACCACCAATGGCAACAATTGGCAGCCCTGTCTGGGATTTTACCTTCGTGATCATGGAAGGCCCGAGCGGATTTCTTGCCGACTTGCCCATCGTCGAGGTTGCATATATGGCTCCTACGGCAAGATAGTCAACACCGAATTCTTCGGACTCTGTTGATTCCAACACTCCTCCGTTTGATCTACCGATGCATTGAGCAGGTTTTAAAATTTGCCGGGCTTCTTCAACTGGCATATCTGACTGGCCCACATGGAGAAAATCTGCCTCAGTTAATTTGGCTATATCAACAGCGTCATTTACTACAAAAGCAGCATTATATTGATCACAAAGTTCTTTGATTTTATAGCAGTTTTCCAAAAATGGGGCTCGGTCATTCAATTTATCTCTATATTGAACTACCTTCACCCCACCCTCCAATGAAGACTTAGTCATGTCATAGACATCGACACTATTGGTTGCTTCGGGGTCTACTATTATGTATATCCCATTCATCTTATTTCTTATTGATAGCCTTATCTGTAGGGAAAAGTAATGGTCAATTTTGCTAAGAATTTCCTTCGCTTTTTCATTACTGGCATCACCTATGCCTATGATAGATAAGGCAGCTGCACAAAGGTTTAGAGCTTTTTTTGGATTTTCAGCTATCGCAGTCCTTGATTTTGATAATTTATTTACACTAAATATAGAACCTAGTTCAGTTTTTAAATCTGCCTCAGTGTCGGGAATGAAATCTGATATTTCCTGGCCAATAGAAACTAAAAGTTCTGTCATGTATTACGTTTCCTTTATAGATCTAATCCGTCCGGCATCTTGCCACCTCTGGCATCATCAATGGATTTCCTGACGCTATCGGGCATATCCACACCATGTTTTGAGAACGAGGCCTCTACATTCTTTCCTATGTTGGATGGATCAGAATAATAATTATCGGCTTCAGTCTTTTCAAGGGTTCCTCCAAATTTAAAAGTCATTCGAGATAATTTTTTTCCAACCTCAATAGATCCACACGAAGGGCAAACTGGATCTTGAGTAGAATTAAAAGACTTAAAGAACACCTCAAAGTCATCCTTGCAATCCTTACATTTGTACTCGTATATTGGCATTTTTAACCTGATCAGCACTTCATGCTAGCCACGGGTTCAAAGCTCACTCTATGAATGTCAGTCGGCCCCTTAGATCTTATAGCAGTCATATGATCTCTAGTGCCGTAACCTTTATTTTTTTCAAAAAAATAACCTGGGTATTCCATGCTCAAGCTAGACATATGAGAATCTCTAGTGACTTTAGCAATGATTGATGCCGCAGCAATTGTCCTTGATAATAGATCTCCTTTTACAATGGATTCATATGGAACATGGCATTCATCCAATTTGACTGCATCCACCAGAAGATAATCTGGTTTAATGAGAGATTTCTCTATAGCCCGTATCATCGCCAATTTTGTAGCCAAAGCAATGCCTACATCATCTATTTCAGCAACACTAGCCCAACCAACTTCCGCACATAAAGATTCAGATTTTATTGCCTTTAAAAGGTGTTCTCTCTTCCGGGCGGTGAGTTTTTTACTGTCAGTGACAGAAGAAAGTAGTGAGTCATCGACATTGGGAGGGAATATAACAAACCCAGCTGCTACAGGTCCTGCTAAGCAACCTCTTCCAACTTCATCAACACCCCCAACCAAACGATAACCTTGGGAAATTAATTTCCGCTCGATTTCAAGCGAAGTCATAAGGTATCGTCACCTCTAAGCTGAATTAGAAAACAGCTATAGTTTCACTGTTGTTATTGATGGGGGCATTCACCGCTAAATCTTCGATGATTCCACCTCCGATCATCTCCTCATCTTGATAAAATACTACGGGTTGGCCAGGAGTTATAGCCCGCTGGGGTTCAACAAATCTTATATCTGCATAACCATCTCGAAGTACCACCAAAGCCGGTTCTTCTTTAGCTTTGTATCTAATTCTTGCCTTCACTTCCATCTCGGCATCGATTTCTACTTTTGAGGTAAAACTCAATTTATTTGCTGTAAAATCAGTTTCCATGAGATCTTCATCCGCTCCCAGCACAACTTCATTACTTTCAGAATTTATCTTTATAACGTACCTAGGTTCACCATCATTAGAATTAATGCCTAGTTTACGTCGCTGACCCACTGTGAAAAATTGAATTCCTGGATGCTCTCCCAAAATGTTTCCGTCAGTATCTATAAAATTTCCTGTCTTGGGCTTTACTCTTTCTTTGACGAAATCGCGATAATTACCACTTGGTATAAAACAGATCTCCTGGCTATCAGGTTTTCCCGCAACCAGTAAACCGGCTTCTTCAGCAAATCTTCTTATATCAACCTTGGTATATTCCCCGACTGGAAACTTCAGACGGCTTAATTCTTGCTGAGTAAGGGTATATAAGACGTACGATTGGTCCTTGCTTCCATCTATACCTTTTAGCAGATGAAAATTATCATCACCGGCTGCAAGCCTTGCGTAGTGACCTGTTGCTATGTAGTCAGCATCAAGAAATAGAGCCCTTCTCAATAAAAAATCGAACTTGATTTTGTCATTACACGCTAGGCATGGGTGAGGTGTCCTACCTGAATCGTATTCACTGACAAAGTAGTCCACCACGTGTTCTTGGAATTCTTTTTCGAAATTCACGAAGTAGTGGGGTATATCTAGCATTTGGCAGACTCGTCTAGCATCTTCCACATCTTCAACTGAACAACACCGGTTATTTGAGCCATGGGAATTCTCAGAGTCTTCTGTCCAAAGTCTCAATGTCATACCAACGACGTCGTATCCTTGATTCTTCAGCAGTAATGCAGCAACAGAAGAATCTACCCCTCCACTCATCGCAACAATTACTTTTTCCTTTTTCATACAATTAGGCTAGCACATAAATGATCAATTGTTATCTAAATAAACATCTTTTGAAGAAAGAATATATAATTCTAGCCTTATGAAAAACTCGGAAAAAGATAATGGGTCCACATCAGCTGAATTGGAAATTGGCCACGCCTCTGATTTAAAGGAAGGCAATATACGATCTATTGACCACGGTAGGTATGCTTCTGATTTGGCAGTCGACTCCGCCACAAATTTACAGGCTGAAAACATACACCTGCTCGATGTGCGAGGCCTAAGTGACTTCACTGATTATTTTGTGATTCTCACTGCTACATCTTCGCGTCATCTAAGGGCAGTCGCATCAGATATTGAATTCTCCCTAAAGTCGGAGGGACACGTAATCCATCACAAGGAAGGAGACCATAACAGCGGCTGGACATTGCTGGACTATGGGAACCTAATCGTCCACCTATTTGCCCCAGAGTATCGAGAATTTTATGATTTAGAAAGTGTGTGGGCAGAAGCCAAAACTTTGAGGATTATTCAATAATCCACTGATCTATGGCCCTGTCATACTCCGTTATTTCCAAACCCTCAAAGAATATAGACAATTCTCTTCTCGCGGACTCCAATGAGTCTGAACCGTGGATTAAATTCATCCCTATAGTCAAACCATAATCCCCTCTGATGGTTCCCGGAGCAGCTTCTTTAGGGTTTGTGGATCCCATAAGGTTCCTAGCTACTTCCACAGCATTTTCTCCCTCAAGTGCCATGGCAACTAATGGTGAAGACGTTATAAATTTAACTAGGGAGTCAAAAAACGGCTTACCAACATGCTCTCCATAATGTTTGTTTGCCAATTCTTCATTAACGTGAACCATTTTAAGTCCGGCTATCCTCAGCCCTTTACGCTCAAGCCGGCCTATAATTTCGCCCACCAAGCCTCTCTGAACACCATCAGGTTTCACCAATATTAATGTCGTTTCCAATAGATTTCCTTCATGAATTATTTTTTACTGAATTATCTGCCGATTCAATTTGAGCGCTTCTTACGTAAATAGGCTCGAGTAAAATTGGATCATCAAATTCCCCACATTCCAATTTACCATAACCCAATTTCATTAAAACCGATGCGGCCCTAGTGGGAACTACGCTTCTGGAATATCTTCCACCGATAATACCTGCGTATTCAGATTCCAAAATGCCTTTGACACCTTCCCCACAAAAAAATGTATCATCAGTGTTATCAAAATCAATTTGATCATAATTACGAACGATGATGTCTTTTTGCTCTACATCACCATCAAAATACTTAGCGATATATACCCGCTCCCTACCTGCTGGAACCAATCCAATGATGTTTTGAGATATACCAAGATAGGGTTCGACTTCAACATCAGTTGTTGAAATACCGACGATTGGAATTTCGACACCTGCGCTCAAGGATTTAGCAATACTCATTCCAACCCTTAGGGCACTAAATGCACCCGGGCCCTTCGCTACAAATACTGCTGCCAAATCTTTTACAGAAATTTTCTGCCTATTTAACAAACTCTCTATAGCAGGCGCAAGTTCGACTGAATGATTTCTCTGAGAATGCCAAGTTACCTCTTGTATCAACTCTCCTTTTTCAGAGATTCCAACCGTAGCATATCGAGTGGAAGTATCTATACTAAGTTCCATTATTTTAATTTACCGGGATCATAGATCTTCTAATTTCCCTACCTATTTTATCCAAACGATCCGATGGCCATCCGATGTCTATTTCTCTTTGATTCTCAGAAAGAAAAGAAAAATCAACAGTTAGGCTTTGATTTGGGAACGATTTATTCGCCTTGTTAGCCCATTCCACTATACAAACCCCGTCACCATACAAATATTCGTCAATTTGCATTCTTTCAAGACTTTCAACGCCCTCTAATCTGTAAAGATCCATATGGTATATCGGAAATTTCGCTTCATATTCAGTTATCAGTACAAATGTGGGGCTTCTTGCAAAATCGTCAGACCCGATGCCTTTAATAATTCCCTGGGTCATTTTTGTTTTTCCGCTCCCCAAATCTCCACTCAGCAATATCACATCTCCAGGGGAAATGAATGATCCGATAATTTTGCCTATCTTTATAGTATTTGATTCACTTGTGCTGACTACAGTTAAAGTCATAGTTTCCTATCACAAAAGGATTGATTGAAATACACTACAACTAACGATACCAAATATATGTAGGGAAAACTCAATGAACTTCGAACAACTAAATGAAACTGCCTTACCATCAGTTATCGCGACTCCTGACCATTATGATCCTACACACGAATATGGAATGGTGGTGCTGATGCATGGGTTCGGTAGCCATATGCGAGACCTGGCAGGGTTGGCACCATTAATCAATGAGACAGATTTTATTTATGCCTGTCCCAATGCCCCAATAGAGATGAGCATTGGCTTCGGCCAGCAGGGCTATGCATGGTTCCCAGCAGGAGGGCAAACTGAACCTGAAGACATTGACAAAGCAGTCTCCCAACTTCAACAATCTGTCGATTTTGCTATAGATAAATACCAGCCAGATCAATCCAATATTTACATTGGGGGATTCTCGCAAGGAGGGATGATGACGATGCATGCAGGTCTCACCCGGCCAGATATTTATAAAGGCGCTATTATATTGAGTTCCCGGCTCACTCAGGCCGACCTTTTCACTGACAGAATTGTTCATTTGGACAAAATTCCCATATTTATGTCGCACGGCACCAACGATCTTGTTATATCTATCGAAGATGGGCGTGATACAAAAGAATTATTGGATGAATACGGGTATCCAATAGAATACAAGGAATACCCAATGGCACATGAAATCAAAGAGGAGACCATATCTGATTTAAAAGATTGGCTCAGTGAAACTAGGTAAAGTAATTTTGATCTGATATGGAGAATGTATGAAAGCGGCCTTTTATAACGGCAACGGTGAAATGGAAATAAAAGAGCATCCTGAGCCAGCCCCTGAAAGCGGGGATGCAATCATTCAGGTACGGGCTACTGGAATATGTGGCTCGGACTTACTTATGAACAATGACAAAGAGGAGGCAGATGAACTTCCTACCGGCCATGAGGTCACCGGTCAAATAGTGGAAGTCGGGTCCGAAGTCGACAGGAACCTTATAGGGCAAAGAGTAGCTATCGAGACTATCGGGCAGGGGAGGGCCTGTTCAACGTGTTGGTATTGCCGAATGGGGCAATACCGACAATGCCAGAACATGGCAGTCGTAGAAGGGGGTGGATTTGCTGAATTCATCAGACGGAAAGCAATAGGCTGCTATCAAATTGGAGAGTCTATGACATGGGAGGAAGGAGCGCTGGTGGAACCACTCGCAGTATCTATACATGGAATCAGACGAGGACTTATGAGTGGGGCGGAAACTGTGGCCATTCTTGGTTCTGGAACTATAGGACTGACGGCTGTTGTTGCGGCAAGACAACTCGGTGCTGGAAAAATTTTCGTCACTGCTCGTCATAAACAGCAGGCTAACATGGCTTTAGCCCTCGGGGCAGACTATGCATGTGATCCCTCTAACGGGGATTTTGAGAAGTTGATCCTGGAAAACACAGATGGAAGAGGGGCTGATCTTACAGTAGAGACCGTTGGAGGAAAAAATAACGCCACCTTGACACAATCGGTGGAATCTACTCGAATGCAAGGCAGAATAGTGATATTAGGTGGATTTAGAACACCCTTGGAATTTGACTGGCTTCAGCCACTTCTGAAGGAACAATCGTTTATATTTTCGTCATGCTATGGTGTACTGAACGGCTACCATGATTACGAAATGGCAATTGACCTTCTATCACGAGATTCAAGCAAATTACACGAAATAGTTACACATAAATATTCTCTTGGTGATATTCAGAAAGGATTTAAATGTGCCTATGACAAAACTACCGGGTCAATAAAGGTTCAAATTCACCAGGATTAATCGACCAAACCAAAACAGCTATCTTAGAACGCTCTAGGGGCCGAAAGAATATGATTAGCAATCCTCTGAATAGTTTCCCAGCCTTCGCTTGTCGGTACGAATTTTCTATCAGAAGTCAATGTCCAACCTCGAAATTCTTCTGACTGGCTTTTAATTTCTAGATTGCCTATTTTTTTTGACAATTCCTTGGTGGCAGTGTCCTGAGATAGTATGTTTATAAGACCGCTAACGCCGTCATCTCCTTTCCAGGTGACGTCAACTACCTTACCGAATAAAGGAAAAGCTTTTTTTCTAACGGTCTTTATTCCAATTTTTTGGATACCTGACCCATCGCCATCAAAAGGTATCCCCATCACAACCCACCATTTTGGAGGACTATCTTTACTCCGGTCCCTCTTCAAAATGCTTATCCATTTTATTGGCCCATCTGCAATGTCTATAACCCCTAGGGACCTTTGATACCAGGAATTTTCTACCTTTTCTTCCGGCCGCCCCCGTACGCCCATTTGGGCCTTAACTTTGGCAAAATCGGTTAGATACGAAGTTAATTCATCCCTAGATTTATCTCTGAGTTTTTCTTTCAACCCCGTAGATTCTTCCTCATACTTGAAGATATTGCTACAGGAAATACAAAAACTATTTCCCATAGAGTTATTCTCTCCACATTTAGGACATATGATGTCCTTCTCTAGCACATCATTGAGATTAACAACATCCGTGGGTGGGCTTCCTATATCGGCATTTGGAGAATCTAACAAATGGGAAAGTTCACTGCCACACCGGACACAGAATGAAATCTCTTTATTGTTGGAGTGACCACATTTTTCGCATCGAACCATACTGTATGCCTCCCTGTAACAGACTTATCTACATGTTCTGAAGTGATTCAGCTCTGAGAAAATCGAAATCACACCCTTTATCTGCCTGCAATATATGCTGGGCATGAAGCCATTTATAACCGCGTTTAAAGTCGGGCGCCCTATTTTTGTGAGCATTTAGCCTTTCAGCCAACTCTTCATCCGTTACCAGTAAATTTAGTTTCCTGTTAGGAACGTCTAACTCAATCATGTCTCCATCTCTAATAGCAGCTAATGGGCCACCACCAGCTGACTCCGGGGTCACGTGGACAACAACGGTACCGAATGCAGTACCACTCATTCTTGCATCGCTTAACCTAACCATATCCCTTACGCCAGTTGCCAAAATTTTCTTTGGAATAGGCAAAAAACCCCATTCGGGAATACCGGGCCCCCCAATGGGACCACTATTTTTCATAACCAGAATATCGTCAGGTGATACTTCAAGATCCGGATCATCAATACGCTTCCCTAGGTCATCATGATCTTCAAAAACTATCGCTTTCCCTTTATGAACCATTAGGTCTGGAGATGCCGCAGTAGGTTTTATGACTGCCCCTGTGGGTGCTATATTTCCATACAGCACTGCCAATCCTCCTTCTGGGTCGAGCGGGTTACTCATCGGTCTAATAATGTCTTCATTATGAACAAGATGCCCGGCAATATTCTCACCTAAAGTTCTGCCTGTCACCGTAATGTTGTCTAAATCCAAAATGCTCTCGATTCTTCCCATTAAAGCCGGAACTCCACCGGCATAATAGAAATCTTCCATCAAATATTGGCCCGAAGGCTTCAGGTTGAGCAAGAACGGGGTGGTCTTAGACAATTCGTCGAATCTCTCTAGGGAAAGATCTATACCTACCCGACCGGCAATAGCCGTTAAGTGCACTATAGCGTTTGTTGAACCGCCGATAGCATGCAAGCATTTGATTGCATTATCAAACGCCTTCTCATCCATTATTCTCGAAGGTGTTAGGTCCGAACTCACGTTCTTCACAATTTGCCTTCCAGCCTCTTCGGCATGCTGTTTCCGGCGAGAATCAACGGCCGGTATTGCAGCGTTTCCAGGCAATGACATACCTAAAGCTTCTCCCATAGTTCCCATAGTAGAAGCCGTTCCCATCGTCATACAGTGTCCATTGCTCCGAACTATGCAACTTTGTAATTCGGCCCAATCGTCTTCATCTATGGTGCCAGCCCTAAGCTCAACTTCGTAGCGTCTGCAGTCCGTACATGATCCTAGTTCTTCCCCTTTCCAATTACCTTTAAGTTGAGGTCCTCCTGTGACCAATATAGCTGGTATATCAGCACTAGCGGCCCCCATCAGAAGAGCAGGGGTAGTTTTGTCGCATCCACCCAATAAAACCACTCCATCTAGAGGGTTCGCTGTTATTGATTCTTCAACATCCATACTAAGTAAATTTCTGTAGAGCATGGTTGTTGGCTTCATGTTGTATTCACCAAGCGACATAACAGGGAACTCCATAGGGAATCCTCCAGCCTGCCAGACACCAATTTTCACAGATTGTGCTAAATCTCTTAAATGGGAATTGCAGTGGGTAAGCTCGCTCCAAGTGTTACAAATTCCTATTATTGGCTTGCCTTCATATGAAGATTCACTGAACCCCTCCGCTTTAAATGCCGCCCTCCTCAACCATCCGTATAACTCCGGTGTATCGAACCATTCTCGACTTCTGTTAGGGGGTAGCTCAGTACTCATTCGACTTCCTTATCAGTATTATTTGAAACCTCTTCGTTAGGGTCAGTTTGACTCTCCTCAAAGCTCTTCTGCATGAGGCTTATTATCGACTGTTTCAATTGGTTTTGAGACGGAGGAGACACATAAAAGACCTGTATGTCCGACGGGAACTGGACTCGATGGTCTTCTGATATAAATAAGGCAGCGACCCCATCTTCTTCCAGGGTTTCATCAATCTGTTTGCCTATGTATTCATATCTATCGTTCATAGCTGTCTGATAACTTGCCGATGCCAAATCAGATACTTTTTGACTTACTAAGCCTATGGACAGAAATCTCTGCCAGTCAGATAGTTCAAACAGCAAGTCTTGATCTTCAGTTTGTTCTAGGTGGCCTGAAGAGTCGGTAATTTCTTTAATTAGAGAGGCTGACCTTGGCGCAATTTGAGACAGTAACTGCTCTCCAGCCTTGCCTTCATCATGAATTAATTCGTGGAACACGTGCCGAATAGTTCCTAAAGATTTTTCCAAGTTTTGTAGCTGACCTTTAATTTGATCCCAGTGTGTGTCCGCAAGATCAGAAATCTGTTCTTCTAGTTGAGGAGGCACGGTCACCAGGGGCACCAAAAACAATTTCCTTTTTCTATCAAACTGGCTAGGGTCTGCTTTTCCTGTAGAACCTAATGTCTCCATTTAATTTTTCTCCAGTCTTACCGCGCAAATTTTGTATTCAGGTATTTTGGAATCTGGGTCCAGAGCAGCATTGGTTAAGAAATTTGCCGCATGTTCTTGTAGCTTCACAAATGGAACAAAAATCTCACCAGACCTCATCTTGTCAGAATAAGACACTCTTCCTTCCATTGTTCCTCTTCTGGATTTGACAGTGATCCATTCTTCATCGTTAACTTGGTACTTTTCCCCGTCCTCTGGACTTATTGATATAAGAAGCTCGGGTGCTCGGGCTAGTAACCCTTCAGCTCTTTTAGTGATCGTGCCACCATGCCAGTGGTAAAGTATCCTCCCTGTATTTAATATCAAAGGGAACCTGTCTGTAGGCAACTCATCTGAAGCAGGACCTTGGTCGAAACCAACAAATTTTGCTCTGGAGCCTCTAGGAAAATCATACTCATAAAGAAATCTCGTACCCGGATGGTCTAGATCAGGGCAAGGCCATTGAATACCACCACCTTCCAGCCGGTCATAGGTTATACCTGCAATCATAGGAGTTAATGAGGACATTTCATCCCAAATTTCAGAGACGTCCTTATATTCAAAATGATCTCCCAAACCCAAACCTTTCTTTATCGATATTCGCTGGGCTAAATCGCAAATTATCTCCCAGTCTGGTCTCGAGGATCCAACTGGCTTTATAGCCTCTCTGACCCTTTGAACCCTTCTTTCACTATTTGTAAATGTCCCGTCTTTTTCTGCAAATGAACATGCCGGCAAAACAACATCTGCTATTTGTGCTGTTTCATGTAGGAAAATATCCTGAACAATTAATAATTCTAGTTTTCCGAATGACTCTTCAGCATGATTCAGATCAGGTTCGCTTAGTAACGGATTTTCACCAGTGATATACATGGCTTTAATACGTCCATTGTCAATCTCACGAACCATATCAGTCACTACTAATCCTGCTTTATCAGGCAGAGGGTTACCGCCCCAAGCTGTCGAAAATTTTTCTACAGAATCAGCATTTATGGTCTGATAGCCTGGGAATGCATTCGGTAAACATCCAGCATCACCACACCCTTGGACATTATTCTGACCACGAAGGGGCGAAATACCCGAACCCGATTTCCCAAGTTGCCCCGTAGCAAACGCCAAATTTAATAGCCCGTGAGCATTAGCAGTACCCATTGTATGTTGTGTGATTCCCATACCCCATATAAGACACGAACCACTGAAAGGAGGAGCGGCATACATGCGGGCCGCTTCTATAATATCTGCTTCACTAACTCCTGTTATGGATTCCACATATTCTGGCGTGTATTTGGTGACAATATCTGACCAGTCGTCAAATCCTTCAGTTCTATTTTTTATGAAATTTTCGTCCGCTAGCCCATTTTCTAAAATCACATGAGCCATACCATTTAGCAAAGCAACATCTGTTCCTGGTCTTGGTCTGAGCCAAATATCTGCATAGTCGCACATGTCTATTCTTCGTGGGTTTATAACGATAAGTTTCGCGCCATGCTCGACTACAGCCCTCCGCATTCTGGAGGCGGCTACAGGATGATTAGAATTGGCATCCGACCCTATAATCACAAGGCATCCGGCCTCTTCATAATCTATATATGAATTACTGGTCGCTCCGCTTCCAAGAGAGGCCAACATTGCCTCTACGGATGGCGAATGGCAAAGTCTTGTACAGTGGTCTATATGGTTACTTTGCATAACCAGACGTGAAAATTTTTGTTGTATGTATCCATCCTCATTTGTCGCCTTTGCAGAACATAGTGTGGCGAAACTATCACCTTCGTAGGCAAGCAATTTATCCGCTATGAAATCCAAAGCCTCATCCCAAGTCGCACGTTGTAAAGACCCATTTCTCCGAACCAAAGGCTCAGTCAGACGATCTTCATGATGAACAAATGTGTATCCAAATCTTCCTTTTACACATAGCATTCCCAAACTGGAATCATTTTCTGGATCATCCAGCATTTCTACGATGGCGTCATCCGATGTTACTTGTGCCTTTATTCCGCAACCAACCCCACAGTAAGGACATGTGGTGATAACAGTTCTTTCAATAACTGCCGGTTCGACTTTGGTGGAAATAGCGCCTGTTGGGCACACTGATAGACATTGGCCACAGGTAGTACAGATAGATTCCAGCAAGGGCTTATCCATAAAGGTCCCGATTCTGGCCTGGCTGGATGTTCCCAAAACATCTATAGCACCAATAAACTGATGGCCTGTTTGGCATGCCTGGGCGCACCTACCACAAAGGATGCAAGAGTCCATTGCTATATTAAATATTGGGTTGCTGGCATCTGTTTCCTCTCGAGACCGAGATTTCCACACCTGACCACTTATTGAATTGGACTCCATCACTCTAGACAATTCCTTGTAATCGTCTTTATCTGAATGGACCATACCAGCAGTTAATTCCAGAACACTCTTTCTTATCAAATCAAGCTTGTTCCCGTTGGTTAAAATCTTCATACCCTGTGAGATAGGGGTCGAACACGACGCTGGGTAACCACGAACTCCCTCAATCTCCACTAAACAGGTTCGGCAAGCACCAATAGGTTTCATATCCGGATCTTTGCATAACTGAGAAATAGCCGTCCCTGAAATGTTGATGGCATCAAGGACGGAACTATGTTCCGGCACCTGAACTTCTTTGCCATTTATGAAAACTTCCATTAAATTCCTCCTCCTTGCTATCCCGGTGATACTTCCTGAAAATATGAGCCATAGCTCAGCACTGGATTGCCAGCGGCTTGACCTAACCCACAGAGAGAGGCAGCATTTATAACTTCAGCCAACTGACCAATTCCATTCCAATCAATTGCGTCATCACCGGAGTCATTTGCCATCAACTCCAGTAAACGGGTAGTACCCTCTCGGCAAGGGGTGCATTTTCCGCATGATTCCCTCGCATTGTACTCAGAGAGCTTTCTAACCACCTCCAGCACATTAGTATCTTGAGATAGGCCTATCACACCCCCCGCACCCAACATCACTGATTTGCCATCTAAAAATCCTGGGCCTATTGATAAGTTGAGAGATTCAGAAGAGGGTATAACCCCACTTGAGGGACCACCTACAGCAATGGCAGATAGCGTATTTATACTAGAAATACCCCCGAATTTAACCATCAATTCCGCAAGGTTTGAGCCCATTGGTAACTCTGCAACCCCTGGAGTATTCACTGACCCGCTGATACTCAAAATTTTCGTTCCTGGAGTATCTGGGTCTCCTATTTTTTTAAACTCATCAGCACCATTAAGAACAATCCAAGGCAGGTTACATAAAGTTTCGACATTATTAATGATTGTGGGCTGTTGGTTTAAACCAGATTCAGTAGGAAACGGTGGCCTCAAACGTGGTTCCCGTCTTTTACCTTCTATGGTATTGAGTAGGGTGGACTCTTCACCACATACATACCCCCCCGCACCTTTTAAGATTTCTATATCAATTGTGAAGCCACTGCCCATTATATTTGGCCCCAAGAAACCTTTTGAACGACATATTTCTAATGCGTTCAGCATTCTCTGATAAGACAGATGAGCCTCGGCATTCACATATAACCTAATGGAAGTAGCTTTGGTAGCGTACGCTGCAATCAGGGCTCCTTCTATAAGACGGAACGGAACGCTTTCCATGACGTGCCGATCTTTAAATACTCCGGGCTCGCCTTCTTCAGCATTAATTACTATATGTCTTTCCTTGGAAGCTGTAGACATTGCGGAACGCCATTTAATTGAAACTGGAAAATATGCCCCACCTCTACCTCGGAGACCGGATTCTTCTACCATATCCACCGTTTGTTCCGGCGGCTGCAAAAGAACCTTAGCAAGAGCAGAAAAACCTTTATTTGCTATATATCCATAGATGTCGCTAGCACTTATATTACCTGCATGCTCCAAAACTATTCTTGTCTGAGAATCAATGTAGTTCCTGACATTTGAATCACCCGTACTCGTTACTCTAATCCCTTCTATATATTCACTAACGTCTTTTTCAGAATGAATCTTGGGACCAGCAAAGCATGCCCCATCGCAACCAGAATAATCCACGGCAATTGAAGCGGGTAATTTTTCTTCTAAACTCCTGTAAATCTCTTGGGATCCAACAGCCATACTACATTGGCCCACTTGAACCAATACTTCAGCTGGATTATTTACAGCTCTATTGGCCACGGAGGTTATAAAATCTAGAGTATTCATTTTAATTTTCTACCAACCTCAGTAAAGCATCACCGGGAACTTGTCTCCCATACCATCTGTGATCTACCGATACCGCTGGTGCAACCGAGCACATGAATGCACAATCCGTTTTCTGCACTTCCAAATCAAAGCTAGTTTTATTAGATAAAAATTCCAGTATCTGGGCTGCTCCATTTTCACGACAAGCCACGCCGTCACATACCGACACTGTTTTTTCCGCAGGAGGGGAAAGCAACAATTCTGTGTACGTAGTTGCGGTACCGTATACCTCACTAGCCGGAACACCCAAATGCCATCCTAAAACTTCTAGTCCCCAATCAGACAGGAAAGAAAATTTTTCCTGAAGAAAATGCAAAGCAGGGAGTAAGTAGGACCTATCCCGTGGGAACTTATCTATTAATTCCCCCCGCAAATCGTTTCTTCGTTTTCTTTCCTCGTTATTTGAAGACATATTACTGGCGTTTAGCACTCTATACCCAAACTTTTCAACTTTGACTCAGGTATAAGACCATCGCTTGTCCATTCTCTGGCATCATAATAAGACTTAATCATAGTACCCAAGTCAGATTCACTAAGTGACTGGCGGTTTTCACCATCTGATAGGGGTTCGGAAAATATCCTTTTGGGCAAGTTATCCTGGTCCATAACCCATCCTTCTCGAATGTTAAATTGCTTTTTCAGATTATTTATTCTTTCGCCGCATCGGGCAAGCTGATTTGGGTCCATATCCCATCCTGTTACGTCATTGAGGATTTCAGAGGATTCAACATAAAAATCATCAAACACCTTTCGGACGAATTTACACCAAATTAGGGAGTCCATAACCGCACTGTAATCTTCTCCGTCTACAACCATCTGGCCCCTTGAAAGTTTTCCACTATCGGAGCTTGATGCAAAATCGTACTCATAAGCAGAAGATCTATTATGACACGCCCCTCTGGTGCTTACAGCCAAGGCCAGAGCCATAGTATGCAATGATCTGGGCTCATATCCCGGCATTTCAAGACCTTTGACATGCATGGCAAAATCTTCTGTTCCAAGGCCAATTTCTTTACTCACTCTGGCACTGCCTTCTGCCAATATATCTCCGATACCTGACCGTTTAGCTATGGCATTTAACAATTTTCTAAGAAGGTCTTCGTCATTTTCATAAGTAGGCAGGAGTCCCAGCCATTGTTTGGGAAGCAACCCTTTTTGCATACACTCCATAAACCAAGCACAGGTAGAACCGGCACTGATAGTATCCATTCCCATTTCATCACAAAATTTACTGCTTTTAAGTATCGTCTCTCTATCGGATATACCGACAAGAGGTCCCAATGCAAATAGTGATTGGTATTCCAACCTCACCTTTGCTGAACCACCGTTTGGTATGGTCACCAATTTTTCACATCCTATTGTGCAATTAGCGCAATGCGAAGTGGAAACTTTTTCTTCATTATGAATTGCCTCACCAGATATACTATGAAAGTCTTTATTTGACTGATTCCTGAAATTCCCTATGGGGAGGACTTTTAATCGCTCAAACACTGAAAGATTTGCCATCGTTCCCAAGGTCCTATATTTCTCAGTAGCCTCCCCGAGGCTTTTTATAGCTAGCTGTTTTCTGGTTTTGGAAAGATTTGATTCGTTGAAATAATTCAACTTCTTATATCCCTTAAAGGATATGGCCTTTATTTTCTTGGACCCCATCACAGCCCCGTTTCCGGTCCGACCGGCCTGCCGGCCCCCATCATTACTGATACTAGCAAACCTCACCATATTTTCACCCGCTGGGCCTATGCAAGCGATACCGTACCCTGGACCAAAAGTCTCTATCAAATGGCCTTCTGTCATGGAAGTGGTATTCCCCAATAGGTGTGAAGCGTCGTTGAATTGGATACCAGATTCATCAACCTTCAGAGACAGCCATTGGCTAGATGAACCGAGAATTATGACGGCATCGGCCCCTATACCTTTAATAGACAGCGCCAACGAACTTGAAGATAGGGAATCCCCTATGAAGCCTGTTTGGGGTGATTTAGAAACCACTGCGAACTTTGACGTAGTGGTGAGGCGACTCCCTACAAGAGGGCTTGCACAAAAAATTAATGGGTTAGCGGGAGAAAACGGGTCCGCTCCGGGAGGACAATAGTGATAAAGAAGATAGGCCCCTAAACCGCTGCCGCCAATAAAATCTTTGACTACCTCTTCCTGTAGATCTTCCCATCTCCAGGACTTCGTGGAAACGTCTATTATCAGAATTTTATTGTGGTACCCGAACACCTTATCCTCCTGCCTGGCTAGGCAATATCAACAGCGCATCACCATCACATAATTTCAGCTTCTCTGGATCTTGAAATCCAACCCCATTTAAGTTGAAAACATAACTTGACAAAAGTCTCTTATCACCGCTGTCCAAAACTTTACCGCCAAGAGCAGGAAATAGTAGCGCTAAGGCTCTAATAACATCCACGGCACCGACCTTAGACTCAGTAAACTCCAATTGAACAAGTTTCTGGCCAGCGATGATCCTACTGTTTCCGTATAACTCAACCGTCAAATTAATCGCCATTGAAATCTTTTCCCATTTGCAATGCTGTGAGAAGGTCCTCAGGTGTATTTACGTTAAAAAAACTATCTTCAGAACCTTCGATATTTAGAAATTCATTCTCTGATATCTGACACACCGTGATTTTCGGGAAATATCCGTCCATTTTCAAAAGCCCAGCCTTCAATCTAGTCTCGATATGCTCTAGGCAAGATTTATTATATAAGGCGTGGGTAGTTTGCAATCTGCCTTCAAATTTAGGAATGACAACATCGGGAGAAGGATCCGAAATTTTGGTCATCATAAATTTTATTAAGGCAGTCGACAAAAACGGCATGTCACAGGCCGCCACAAATGACCAAGGAGTAGGGGATTCACTTAGACCTGAAAATAATCCGCCAAGGGAACCCGCTTCGCTGTAAGAATCGACAACATAGTGAATTTTGTTTTCTATATCAAGTTCTTCGATTCGTTCCAATCTGTCCACAACCACCGTCTGAGAAGTAGTAATCCCGGCTAACCTTTGTATGGCCCTATCGATGATACGGTCATTGCCAATACGTTCTACGGCCTTATCACGTCCTAAACGTCTACTTTTGCCACCTGCTAATAATATCCCGGTTAATTCGATAGGTACCATTTGCATCAACCTACCTCTCCAGCAACATTTCCCATTAGTGAAACGTCATAACCTCCAAGGGAGGCGATCTGGTTTTGTAAATCACCGCTCGAAAGACGCTCTAATAAAATATCCACGGTCACAACCGAACCTATAAATTTTGACGGAACCACTATCTGAAACCTCTCGTTTTCCAAAGGTATGAATTCCAGATCGCTGGCCAGCGCAGCTGCCATGATTCCCATCCCAGCATCAACAAACCCCGAAGACACCGCCGCCGCTACATTCCAATGAGTGTACTCTTCGTTCTCGTAACCAATAATTTTGGATGGGTCCAAATCTGACTGCTTTAGCAAATAGTCAAAAAGAAAACGGGTTCCGGATCCTCTTTGTCTATTCATGAATTTTGTATTCTTCGCAATCAAATCGTTAACTTTTTTTATTTCTTTTGGATTCCCTTTCTGAACCATCAACCCTTGTGTACGGCCCACAAAGTCATATATGCAAACTTTTTCATTGGGTATATGCCGTTTTACGGCAGAAAAATTGTATTCCCCAGTTTCTTCATCAAGTAGGTGACTACCTGCCATATGAGCATATCCTTTGGATAGTGCCAACAGTCCACCTACACTTCCCACACTAGAAGATATTAATCTGACACCACTTTTTGCAAAAGTTAATTCGCTTGCCAGTATGTCCAAAGCAATATCATGGCTTCCCGATATAAGTAGGGTTTTATCTATCTCAGAGCGTTGCCGATTTAAAATTACTGAAACGGCCGAACCTTCCTCAATACCCTCTGAATTAGCGGGTATCTTAATTACACCATCAGATTTGGATATCGATAGAGTCATAGCGGCCCCGCGGGTGGTTGGATTAGCTATGTAGTCTCCATTCACAGGCGCCACTACCACCCTCAAAAATTCTTCTTCTCCCAATGGAGAGGCGATTTTTTTCCCCATAACTGATTTTATTTGATCTGGAACGATTTCATTGGACTTCAAAAAATCATAAATAATTGGCTTTAAAAACAGTTCCGCGGTAGTGAGGGCTGAAGAAGGATACCCAGGCATGCCAATTACTGGTTTCCCCGATACAGAGCCCAATATGACTGGATGTCCAGGTCTGATAGCCACACCATGGACAATAACCTCCCCCAATTTGGACATCACAAAAGATGTAAAGTCCTCCGAGCCCGCTGAGGAACCCGCAATAACTACCAAAATGTCACAGTCAGTTATAGCATGAAGCAACGCTCGTTCCAACAAAATTGGATCGTCGGGTACCGGGCTTTGAACTGATGCTTCGGCCCCCCAATCTTCCGCCAGTGCCGATAGAAAAATGGAGTTAAATTCGATTATTTGGCCTGGTCCTGGAGTTTCTCCGATTTTTACTAATTCAGTTCCAGTTGGGATGAAGCAAACCTTCGGTGGAATATTAACTCTAACATCTGACAGGCCTGCCGCCCCGAGGCAAGCCAAGTCTAAAGATCTAATTATAGCGCCCTGTTGTAACACCAATTCAGGGGCTGCAATATCTTCAGCTATCTTCCTAACATGCTGATATGGAGCTACAGGATTACGAATAAAGATTTCGGTAGCAGAATATTTCTCCAAATCCTCTATCATAATCACAGAGTCGAAGCCTTCAGGTACAGGATCTCCAGTATCGACCCATCGAAAAGCGGCCCCTTCGATAAGTTTAATCGGTCTTGTTTCTGTCGCTCCCAACGAAGATTCGTATCTTATGGCGACGCCATCCATAGCAGAAGTGGTCACATGAGGCGACGATATCTTGGCAAAGACAGCCTGACTAGAAACTCTTCCAACAGAATCTTTGATGGAGATTATTTCAGTCTCTCTTTTCAAAGGGGAACCGATATCCAATAAATGATTTTGGTATTTATCTTGAGCAATTTGAAGTGGGATATCTTTCAGGAAATAATTTCTTTCGAAATCGGCTTGTGGCGACATTGTTAGCCTTTATATTTAATCTAAATAAACCTTTACAAGAGTGTCTTTATATATGCCGGAAGATTCAGAGTCGATTTCAACATATCCGTCAGATCCCAATATAGTGGAAATTAGATTAGATTTTCCATGTACCGGTACAGCGAAAATTTTACCATTTTCATTTTTTAACTGGACCCTGACATAATCCGTTCTACCACTAGTTGAAGGTAAATTAGAATTCAGAATTGCCTCAACAATTTTGTGACCAGGAAATATTTTTTGACCAGCTATTAAACGTAACAAAGGGTCTACAACCACCTTGAATATAGTAATTGCAGACACTGGATTGCCCGGTAGACCGATTATAGGCTTCCCAGCAGAGAACCCTAAAATTGTAGGTTTGCCAGGTTTTACAGATAACCCATGTACCAATACTCCTGGGGAGCCCATTTTGTTAATCACTTGTGCTGTGAGATCTCTAGAACTTATCGAACTACCTGCCGTGAAAACAACCATGTCCGAGATTTCTATTGCCCTTTTAGCGACTTCCAATAGCTCATTAAATTCATCCGGAACTCTAGGAAACAAGGTAGGTAAGGCGCCAAGGCCTTCAACGAGAGTTCCGATCGTGTACAGATTAATATCCCGGATCATGCCTCCTTTTACCTTTTCTTTGGGTGGAACTAATTCGTCTCCTGAAGATATAACTGCTACTTTAGGGCTCCGGTAGGCTTGGATGGAGGTTATCCCTAAAGACATTAACGCTCCTAATTCCGCATGACCAATTATTGTTCCAACTGCCAGTATGGAATCCCCAATTTGGAAGTCTTCACCGGCCATAATAACGTTCTCCCCCGATGCTACGGGTCTATAAACTTCCAGAAGGCCGGTAGGTGTTATTTTTGTGTGTTCCACCATTACCACTGCATCAGCATTATTCGCCAACATTCCCCCTGTATAAGCAGTGGCCGCCTCTCCTGGGGACAGGGATAAAAATGCCTCACTGCCCATAGGTATTTCCCCCACCAATTCAACATATGCAGGAAGTGCATCAGATGCCCCATAAGTATCAGAAGCTCTTACTGAATAGCCATCCATAGAAGATCTGTTAAAAGATGGGGAATTCTCCTCACTAACTACTCGTTTTGCAAGTGTTCTACCAGTAGCATCTTCTGTGTAGACTGTCTCAAATCCAACAGAAGATATCTTTTCAGACATCAAACTTATCGCATCTGGCGGTGATATCACGTTGAAGAAATTAGCCATCAAAACCTCATCTAACCAAGTTATTAAGGCATGGCCAACCCAAATTAAATTCTAAAGCCCAACAATGTTACCCGAGCGATCCACATCTAGTGACCTGGGTTCCCCAGGCAGTCCCGGCATTGTCATGATACTTCCAGCGATCGGGTATATGAATCCTGCACCAACAGATGCTCTTGCATCAGATACTTTAAAGTCATAATCAGAAGGAAGGCCTTTCAATGATCGGTTGTGTGAAAGTGACAAGTGGGTTTTTGCCATACATATTGGAAGGCCTCCCCATCCATTCTCTTCAAATTGTCTTAAAGCTCGTCTCGCGACGGGAGTGTAATTGACTCCAGTTGCGTTATAAACCTTGGTAGCTAAAGATGAGATTTTGTTCTCTAAGGAATCAGACAATTCATACATATAAGAAATTGAACCCGGAGAGTCGTTTGTGGCTTTAATAACAGCATCCGCTAGATCAAGGCCGCCCTCTCCTCCATCTTCATAAACTTTAGACACGACAGCATACTCAGCGCCAGCCTCTGTTGAAAGAGATTTAACAAGCTCTGTTTCTTCCGAGTCATCTGTAGGAAAACTATTAACCGCAACAACTACGGGTAGATTAAAACTCTTTATCACTCCAATTAGATGTTTAAGATTAGACATTCCTTTAACTAGGGCTTCTCTATTGGCTGCATCCAAACTACGAAGTGGAGCTCCACCGTGCGATTTAAGGGCCCTGACAGAGGCCACAATGACTGCTGCTGCAGGCTCTAGGTCATTTAGCCGTGCCTTTATATGCATGAACTTCTCAAACCCCAAATCAGCTCCAAAACCTGCTTCGGTCAAGACGTAATCAGCATAACCAAGGGCTAGTTGGTCTGAAACCACCGAACAACATCCATGAGCTATATTCCCGAACGGGCCCGTATGAACGAAAACCGGCTGGCCTTCGGTAGTTTGTACTATGTTCGGTTGAATAGCATAACGCAACAAAGACATCATAGATCCAACAGCCTTTATCTCTTCCGCTTGTACCGGGGTACCGTCATCCTTATATCCAACGACTATCTTGCTCAATCTTTTTCTGAGATCTTCCAAATTTGAAGACAGCGCCAAAATTGCCATCACCTCGGAGGCAGTGACAATGTCAAACCCTGTCTCACGGAGAGGGGCATTTGCTTTCCCTCCGAGACCCGTCAGCACGCTTCTGAGCGACCTCTCTTCCACGTCTGTCACTCTTCTAATAGTCACACCTTGCGGCGAAAATCCTTTGATTTTATTTCTTTGAGCGACATTATCCGTCAAAGCAACAAGTAAATTGTGAGCCGACCCAACTGCATGTGCGTCACCCGTGAAATGGATATTCACTTCATCTTCTGGCTCAACTTTGGATGCGCCACCGCCTGTTCCGCCGCCCTTTATCCCAAATATAGGACCAAGAGAAGGTTCCCGCAATGTTGCAACAACATTTTTTTTCATCTTACCCATCGCTTGCGCTAAACCAACTACCGTGGTGGTTTTTCCTTCCCCAGCCGGGGTGGGAGTTATACCAGTAACAACCACCAGTTTACCTTTTCGTTCCTTCTTAATTGCAGACAAAGACAATTTTGCCTTATAGGCACCATACGGAACGAGATCATCCGGAGAGATTCCTAATTCACTAGCAACATTTTCTATTAACTTCATAACCCAACCTTGAAAACCCTAACCATATTTTCAACAATTAGAAAGGATATCACTGAACATCATATTTTATCGCTTATTGGTACCGTCTAATCTCTGGGTGTTTAAAAGTTATCCAAACCGTGAAAAGTATCAACAAGACCGCTAACACTGCAATTGAGCCTTGCCCACCTAACCAATCCGCCATAAGCCCTGCCGGCAATACGCCTAGGGGCATTAATCCCCAGTTCAACATATATATACTCATCACCCGCCCACGGTATTCTTCCTCAGCCTCCTCCATTATCAGGGCCATGTTAATGGACCGACGACCTGCATCTCCGAGGCCTAAAGGAAGCATTATTAATGCAGCAAATAAATACAGAGGTACAGCGGCAATCAAGAGGAGACTAAATCCTGACAAATACGAACTGATAAGTAGCACTTTCCCACGCAATCTGCTGCCAAGGGAGGCTATATAAATAGATCCTATTAGGGCCCCGAGCCCCATAACAGAAACCAGTAAACCCATTGAATCTGCTTTCAACTCATATATATCTACTATGAAAACTGGCATTATAAATCTAAAGGGCTGAGCTAAAATAGTCGTAGATAAAGCAATAGCGAGAAGTATCAAAATAAAGGAATTGTTACGAACATATTTTAATCCCTTAAGCATATCGTTAATTAGAACCGAAGGGCGATTGGAATCGGATGCTGACCCATTCTTTGGGGCCACACTGTATCCTTTGTTTTTTATCAGCATAGTGAATATGATCGAAGAGAAATTGAGAACTGTTATCAGCAAGTAAACTTTGCCAGGGCCAATGAATTCATAAAGTAATCCAGCTGCAGTAGGTGCGGCCAAAGTGCTGAAACTCATAGCAGCAGCATTCAGAGCCACAGCATTTGACACCAATTTCTGTCCTACCATTTGAGGAATTAAAGCTTGCCGAGCGGGCATCATAAAGGCGAAAACTGCTCCCTGGACAATCGATGCGATTAGCAAATGGACCCAAGTAACATTCTCAGTCAAAATTAAAATCGCAACAACCAGCGATACGATACCTGCCAAGAGCTGCCCGGCTTGAATTATTCGTTTTTTGTGAAAGCGATCAGCAATGACACCACCAACCAACGCCAATGTAAGCATAGGTATAGCCGAACCTGCATTAACTATTCCAAGGAGCATGCCAGAATTCTCAAGTTCGTAAACGAAGTAGCTCCTAACTAGCATCTGCATGTTCATTCCGAACATTAAGGTAAGCATCCCTATCCATAAAAAGAGAAAATCCCGATTCTTTAAAGACTGATAAGTCTCTGAAAAACTCACTATATGGATTGGAGAAAATATGGATAAATTAGCATAAACCAACCTGATTTTGACGTCTAGTCTTCCCTCTGGAATGATTCAAAGGGGGCCCGAACCACGGTAGACTCTCATTCAAAAGAAAGGTCACCGCAGGTGTTCAGTTCGGACCCGTTTGAACTTATATAAATCGCACCGCAACTTTACAAACAAACTATTCATATTAGTTAGTACGGTTGTTGATTCTATCATTACGTGCCCATTTCATAGGTGGAGAAGATTTGGTCTATAGAAATTGAAATTTGTAGCGAAAGAAGTGGTATCTGAAATTATGCTATGACCGTCAAGTACATGAAGCTCTAATTTAAATATGGTTTTAATCGTACCTTCCAATTCTCGGTGTGCCGAATTGAAAAAATCCTATGCGGGTATCTCCTCCGTATATCCTGTCTGGAAAGCCTAAAAATATTCTTCCAATCTTAAATCCCGTTAAGCACATAAGCAGCGTTCCCATCAATTCAGCTACGTTCGGGCTTTGAAGCCCTACAAAAGGTCCTTTAGCTGGTTTGCCTGATAGCAGATCATTTCTAACGCCATTTATTCTCATATGCTTCCACCTTTTTCTTAACTTTTAGCTACAGCAAGCAAATTAATAAGATCGTAGGTAGGGGAGATTACAATATCTTGGGTCAATACGGGATTATAATATTTTCTACACATATAAATACATTAAGGTAAGAATTAGTAACCTTAATCAGGTTAACAACAAAAAATGAGTAATTCATTCGGCAAAGCGTTCAGAATAACAACCTGGGGAGAATCGCACGGTGATGCTGTGGGGGTGGTAATAGACGGATGTCCGCCAGGCTTACCTATAAATTTGGAAGATATTCAAAGGGAACTCGACCGACGAAGGCCGGGACAAAGTGAAATATCCACTCAACGGAAAGAAGGGGACAAAGCTGAGATATTATCGGGAGTATTTGAAGGATTATCTTTAGGAACCCCAATCTCAATTTCAGTGTGGAATACTGACGCGAAGGGCAAAGATTACGAGCATATGAAAAGCGTTTACCGACCTTCCCATGCTGATTATACCTATCAAGCCAAGTACGGAATCAGGAATTGGAAAGGTGGTGGAAGAGCCTCTGCCAGAGAAACTATAGGGCGAGTTGCTGCGGGAGCGATAGCAAAGAAGTTTTTATTGGCGGAATATGGCACTGAAATTGTTGCCTTCGTCAAGAGAATAAGTCACATAGAGTCAAACATTGGACACGAAGAGATAACCTTAGAAGGAATCGAAAGTAACATGGCCCGATGCCCAGACCAAGATGCTGCAGTCGCAATGATAGAAGCAGTCAAAACGGCTAGGAAGAACGGTGATTCATTGGGCGGGGTTGTGGAAGCGTTTGCGACAAATGTACCGGTTGGAATTGGGGAACCTGTGTTCGACAAATTAGATGCTGACCTAGCAAAAGCAATGCTATCTTTGCCTGCCTGTAAAGGGTTTGAGGTCGGATCCGGTTTTGATGGAACCTACTCAACAGGCTCCCAACACAATGATCCTTTCTACATGTCGGAAGGTACAGTTCGAACCAAAACTAACAACTCTGGTGGTATTCAAGGTGGAATTAGTAACGGGGAATCCATCATTTTAAGGGCCGCATTCAAGCCAACAGCGACGATTATGAGTTCTCAGGATACAGTGGATGTTTTTGGCAATGATGTCGAATTGCAAGGTAGAGGGCGTCACGATCCATGCGTATTGCCAAGGGCAGTTCCAATCGTGGAATCTATGTTCGCCCTAGTACTATGTGATCACGTTATTCGCCATAGGGGACAAACAGGAAAATAAGGCCAGGGAGTTTTAATCTCCCTCGCCTTTAAAAAGCATTTTTAGACCACGGGTGATGTACCACCGTCAACGTTAACCGCAGTTCCAGTGATGTAGCTTGCCTTAGCTGATGCTAAGAAGCAGATCAAATCTCCGGCCTCGTGAGCCTCACCAATGCGACCCATCGGAACATTCTGTCCAACTATTTTCCAATGATCTTCCAACGTATAGCTAGAATCTTTTGCATTAGCTGATTCCCATCTTGCGCGGTGCTGGCCAGATTTCAATACTCCCACACAGACAGTATTTACTCTGATATTGTCTTTTGCCAATTCTCCTGCCCACGATTTTGTAAGCGAAATACCTGCTGCTCTAGACAATGAGGTAGGTTGCCCACCAGGATTAGGAGCCTTTCCTCCGGGGGTTGTCGTATTTACAATTGCACCAGCCCCAGATTTTTTCAAATGGGGAAGGGCAGCCCGTGCACAATAAACAGCCCCATAAACTTTTATGCCGAAATCTACTTTTAGGTCTTCATCAGTCATTTTTTCCAGGGTTGAAGCAGAAGAGGTGCCTGCGTTATTAACCAAAATATCTAATTGTCCAAATTCTCCTACTACTTTGGCTACCATCGCTTTAACGTCGGATTCCACCGACACATCTGCTGCAACACCTATAGCCTCCCCGCCAGAAACATTCCTAACTTCTGCAACTGCTGCATTCAATTTTTCTTGAGTCCGGCCGACAATGGCGACTTTAGCTCCTTCCGAAGCCATAGATATGGCAGCGGCTTTTCCAATTCCATCACTACCGCCAGTAATAATCGCGACTTTTCCTTTTAACCCTAGATCCATAAAATTTCTCCTTGTTTTTTATTTTTTTGTATAAGTCTCGTCCAAAAGATCCGTAACATACTTTACTTCCACGTCCAATCCTGCCTCTCTAATCCCGTTCTGTAATTGCATGAAGCAACCCGGGTTGGCTGTTGCAATCGTGTCAGCTCCAGAATCGATAATATTCTTCATCTTATTGGCCAAAATTTTCTTTGACATTTCGGGCTCGGTGATCATATATGTTCCACCCGCTCCACAACAGATATTGGATTCTTTCAATTCACAAAAATCTAATCCTTGGATAGATTTTAGTAAATTCCTAGGTGCATCTCTCACTTTTTGTACGTTTGCAAGATGGCATGAATCTTGATACGTAACCGCCCGAGGAACACCAGATTCGCCAGGCTGAAATTGAGCCCCAATTAGGTATTCATTTATATCAATAACTCTTTTACTAAAATTAGCAGCCTTTGAACTATATTCTGGATCGTCAGCCAGCAGGGGACCATATTCCTTCATCCTGGCCCCACACCCTGCCGAGGCCACCACAATAGCTCCATCTATATTGTCTTTAGAAAAAGCTTCTATATTTTCTCGAGCAAGCTCTTTAGCTTTTTCTACGTCGCCAACGTGTGAATTTATTGCTCCACAGCAAACTTGAGACGAAGGAATCTCAACATCTTTTCCGGCTTTATTCAAAACTCGGACTGCTGCCCGCATTTGATTGCCCTGAGTGAGTGGCATGATGCAACCTGTAAGCATCTGGATCTTTTCAGCATCTACCACACCAGATTGGTACAAATGGCCATCGGCCCGGAAAAATTCCCCGTTTAGAGCCGGTGTCATCATTTCCAGATTCTCTAGTCTCCTAGATATCAATCTCAATATTTTGGTTCTCCTCACCAATTTTTGGAACCCACTTTTGATGTAAAAATCCATCATCGCAACTAAAACCGAAAGGTTTTTCTGATTAGGCAATAAATACTTCAGAGCGATTTCATAGGCCAGGCGGGGAAGCAATCCAATTCTTCTGTAATCTCTCACGTGGTCCATGGTGGATTCAATTAAATTCCCATATGGAACTCCTGAAGGACATACATCTTCACAAGCCCGACACTGAACACATAAATCCCAATGCCTCATCACTTGATTAGAAATTTCTAATCTTCCTTCATTAACTGCCTTCATCAAGGCAATCCTTCCCCTTGGTGATTCCGTTTCCAACCCTGTAGCCAAATAAGTTGGGCAGGCCTGTAAACAGAAACCGCAATGGACACATTTGTACAATTCTGACTCATCGAGCCACGTGGGTTTTGGAATTTTTTCGACTTCAAGCATATCTAGTTAACTGTCTTCTTTATCTGTTAAATATCTTCCTCTATTTAATTTCTTATCTGGATCATATGTGTCTCTTAGAGATCGCATAATCCCAAGAGATCCCTCGTTTATTTGGCCCCACATATTAAACCCAATTTTTAAATCCGGTTGCAATTTTTCATAATTGATATGTGATTGGTTTTGCCGAGCTATGTTATGGATTTGTTCTATAACTTGAGTTGGCCTAGTTTTGTCTTCTTCAAGGAGACTTTCAATATAAAATTCCATAGTCCCGAACCCGGGTTGAATAGAAACAGCCAAAGTTGACCCAATTTCTTCGAAGTAATTAGCCATATCTCGCAACAAACCACGTAGCCTTGTTGGGGTAGAAAATACCCTTCCAGTAATACTAGAAATCGATCCGTATCCTTTAAAATCTCTAATTTTTTCCCATAATCGATCAGATGCGTTTTGCTCAAGAAAGTCGGTATGGGAATCCTGATATTGTTCGACCATTTTGTTCATAATATTTAATTGGCGATCAAATGCCATTTGTCTCCCACCAATTCTGATGACCATCAAGTATCGGCACCGTGGTGCATCGATTTGCAACGTTTTAATCAAATGTTCATTCATTCCAGTCAAAGCTAACGGCATCACATAACTGTCGAAAACCTTTTCCGAAAAATTGTGTAACTCGTTTTCTGATTGAAATCCCACCAACAATGACCCTTGACGAGGGGGTAGGGGAGTCAATTTAAACGATATTTCTGATATGACCCCTAAGGTCCCATAGCCTCCGATATGTAATCTTGCCATATCATATCCCGCCACGTTTTTGACCACTGGACCACCACTTTTGGTTACTGTTCCCGATGGCAAAACTACTTGCATGCCAATTACCATGTCCCGCATATGAGCTAGTTGCCATCGCAAGTATCCTGGCGCATTTGATGCCAAAGTCCCTCCGATTGTTGCCTCTTCCGGAAAAGCAGCATCAACTGCCAAAAATTGTTCTTGTTCTCGTAATTGATTCTGCAAGCTATGTAAAGTAATACCAGATTGAACTATACAGGTGAGATCAGCAGAATTATGCGCCACCAAATGGTTCATGTTTGAAAGATCCAAAGCATAATCATAGTGCGGCATTTTCGCGCCTATTTGAAGTCTGGTTGCCCCACCTACAGGAACTACAACCTTACCCGGCTCAGTGATGTCAGACAAAGCCGAAGAAAGTTCTATTGTATCTTCCGGGTAAATCGGTCCTTGGCTGGGCTGAATGCCATCTATTAGATGTTTTTTTTCCATTTTCTATTGGATACCTGCTAATTATATATAGGCGCCCGGGCCTACCCTCGCAATTGCCCTAGCTTGAGAAATATCGCCGCACCCCGCACCAGTCGGGAAAACTTTGCCTGGGTTAAGCAGATCTTCAGTTTCAAAGGCCAATTTCAAAAGCGACATAGTTGCCATGTCTTCTTCACTAAACATTAAAGGCATTTGATCCTGTTTCTCTAAACCGATTCCATGTTCACCGGACAAAACTCCTCCCGAGTCCACACAAATCCTTAGAATTTCAGCTCCTATAGCTAGTATGTTTTCAACATCCCCGGGTTTCCTTTCATCAAACAATATAGAAGGATGGAGGTTACCGTCGCCTGCATGTAACAAATTAGCTATCGGGTACCCACTTCTTTCAGATATTTCATTTATTTTCTTTAAAACATCAACTAGTTTCGTCCTTGGTATAGTCCCGTCAACCAGATAATAGTTTGGAGCCAACCTACCAAGTGCTCCCAATACACCTTTACGTCCCGACCATAATTTTTCTCTTTCAAGAGAATCCGTTGCCACCCTAATTTCCAGAGGGCTGAATTCACGGCATATAGCTTCTATTTCTTCTGATTCCTCTTCAACGGATTCTAACAAGCCGTCCAACTCAACTAAAAGAACTGCCCCGGCCCCTTCAGGGTATCCCGCTCCTACAGCTTCCTCAGCTGCCTTGATACAAAAATGATCCATCATTTCCAAGGCAGCAGGCACCATTCCTGCACCTATTATTCCTGTGACAGCCGCACTGGCATCCTCAATCGTTTCGAAGGACATCAACATGGTCTTCACATGCTCAGGCAATCTCAACAACCGAACAGATATTTTCGTCACGATTGCCAAGGTACCCTCTGACCCTATAGTTATTCCTCGTAGATCATATCCGATTCCGTCTCTCTCATTGTCCCCGAACCAAGTTATAGATCCGTCTGCTAATACAACTTCCATACCTAAAACATGATTTGTGGTAACACCATACGCTAAACAATGCGGGCCGCCGGAATTCTCTGCGATGTTTCCTCCGATTGTGCAAGCACGCTGACTAGATGGGTCAGGCGCATAGTATAGGCCCTCAGAAGCCACATGAGTGGATAGATCTAGATTTACCACACCCGGCTCCACAATTGCATATCGATCACTTCTATTGACCTCTAATATCTGATTCATCCTTGTCATGGATAAAACAATTCCACCGTGTTCTGCTATAGCTCCCCCGCTAAGGCCGGTTCCTGCTCCTCTGGCCACAACAGGAAGCGAATTTAACCTAGCCAGTTTTAACACTTGGGATATTTCCTTTGCAGTATTTGGCAAAACTACAACTACTGGATTACCGCGGTCAATTGACCCGTCATATTCATAAACTAAAAGGTCTGCTTGATCATCCAAAACATAGTCATCACCAACTATCCTCTTTAATTCAGATATCAAATCCTTCATTTTCAGGGACTGTGATTGGCTCATTTGTTCACTCTTTTTCCATTAAACTGTGATAATTCCTGAATAATGCAGAAATAGGGTATCTTAAACATATTCTAATATAAAAACTCAAAAAGTAAGTTTAAGTGCAGATAAAATGAAAGCCCGAGAAATGAAAGCTACCATGTTAGCGAAGACCCCCATGGTGGGAGTGTCAATGATGTTTAGCTCTCCCCAGTTGGTTGAAATGATTGCAGCACTCGGGTTCGACTGGGTGCTTTTTGACTGTGAACATGGATCTATAGACCTATCAAATCTTGAAGTGATGGCCATAGCTGCGAAGGCTGCAGGAATTACAGCTATTGCAAGGCCGCCCACCAACTCTCCCATTGATATTATGAGAGTAATGGACAGGGGAGTTGATGGAGTTCAGGTGCCTCACATTAAGAGCCAAAAGGAAGCGAAAGCCGCTGTAGAAGCTGTAAAATTCCACCCGTTGGGGAATAGAGGGTTGGCGATGGGCACTCGGCCATCAAATTACGGTATAGGAGTGGAGCTGGACCAATATTCTGAAACCTCTAACCTGGATTCCATAGTTGTTCTTCAAATAGAAGACCGAGAAGCCATAGAAAATCTAGACGAGATTTTATCCGTTGCAGATGTCGACGTCTTTTTCGTAGGGCCATCAGACTTATCACAATCTCTAGGCCATCCAGGCAAAGCAAATGAACCGCCTGTAAGCATTGCGATAAGAAAAATTTTCAAGTCTATAGCGGAAGCCGGATTGATATCCGGAACAGCCTCTTCTGAAAAGCATATGGGAAAAGCAAAAAAGGAAGGTTGCTGTTACCTTTATACTCACTTAAACAACGTTTTAAAACTAGGGGCAGAAAATTACCTGTAAGTCCTAGCGGGGTTAAAATGAGTCGCGAAAGTTTTTTAAATAGAGTTAAAGAGGCTTTGTCATCCGGTTCCAACGATGAAACGGATCTCTGCAAAGAACTACTAATTAATGATAATGTCAATGATTTGATTGAACGAACCGAAGCCATTCGATACCAATCTCGCACCGACTGGATGAAACTATATGACACACTTACGCTTTCTTCACGGGCGGCAGGCTGGAAAGTGCACAGATGTGATAGTTATGACGAAGCATCTGACTACATAGCAACATTGGCATTCGAAAGAAATTTGAACCACATTGTAATTTCAGATCAAGAATCCACAGGAAGGCTAAACCTGGAAAAAGGCAATCTACCGCCTGAAAGTGAAATAACTGTCGTGAAACCTGACGACCAGAACCCTTCCTTTAACAGGCGGCGGGCTTTAGATGCTGACATTGGTATTACAGGGGTTGACTATGCAATAGCAGAAACTGGTACGTGTGTGGTCTCGGCAAGTAATGAAGTAGGTAGACTTGTAAGCCTAGCTCCTCCAATATACCTAGCTGTAGTTGACAAAGGACAAGTGCTACCATCGTTGGACGAGTTATTTACTATCCAAAAAAAGGATTTTGTTGATGGCAGCGCAAATTCCTATACTAGTTTGATTTCAGGACCAAGTAGGTCTGCAGATATTGAATCTACCTTGGTCACAGGAGTTCACGGACCCGGAGAAGTTCATTTACTTCTCGTAGAAGAAGATTGATTTAAACTAAATCCATCCCAACCGATATGAACCGAAGACATTCTTCCACAGAATCAGATATCAGTTCGAAAGCCCTCTCTGAGGCCTCTTCAAGAGTAATCGGACCATTCACTATAGAGGTGGCAGCACGAATGCCGTGTTCATGAACTATCTTGAAATTACTCCCGAGTAATCCAGCAATCGCAATGGTGGGAATATTATGTTCTGAAGCTAGCCGGGCTACCCCTATTGGAGCTTTGTTATAGACAGTCTGAAAATCCATACCTCCCTCTCCCGTTATTACCAGATCAACTGAGGAGAGTTTATCTCTTAAATTAACAGTGTCTAACACTATGTCCACACCAGCTTTTAACTCCGCACCCATAAAGGCCATCATCCCAGCGCCTAAGCCACCGGCAGCACCAGCACCTGGAATTTCTGAAATATCTTTCTTTAAGTCCTTTTTCACCACTATGGCAAAATTGGAAAGGGCATCATCCAAACTCCGAACCATCTCCGGCGTTGCACCTTTTTGTGGTCCATATATAGCAGATGCCCCTTCTACCCCAGTTAATGGATTACTTACATCGCATGCCACCAAAAATTTAGAATCTTTTATACGACTATCCATATTGGAAATATCCACCGTTTGCAGGTTTGATAGAGCGGCTCCACCAAAATTGATAGCATTCCCTCGCCCATCCATCAAATTCGCTCCAAGGGCCTGAGCCATACCTCCCCCTGCATCGTTTGTCGCGCTCCCTCCTATTCCCACTATGAACTTACGGAAACCTTCATCCAGAGCCTCAGAAATAGCTTGTCCCAAGCCGTATGTTGACGCATTTAAAGGGTCTCTTTCCTCGAGGCTCAGTAATGCAAGGCCGGACGTTCGGGCCATTTCTATGACTGCCGTAACTCCGTCACCCATCGCACCCCATTCGGCCTCAATCGTTTTACCAATTGGATTCTGAACGCTACAGGTCCTAACTTCACCTCCAGAGACCTCAACCAAAGTCTCCAAGGTCCCATCACCTCCGTCAGCCACCGGGCAAAGCACCACGTTGGCTTGAGGAAATACCCTTAATATGCCAGTTTTAGTTGCCTCAGCCGCTGCTAAGGCAGATATACTCCCCTTAAATTCTTGAGGCGCAACCAATATCTTCATATCTTCCTAATCTACCTTTTAAGTAAAATTTTTCCTCAATATTGTCCGCATTTACGTTTGCACCCAATATTGATATATTTCTATTGTTCGTAAAATGTAATCGCATTAATTTGAATTTTAAATGAATATGGCCCGAAAACCAAAGGTATCATAATGCCGAGAAAAAAGAATGAAGGACCGACCCGTCAATTGTTTGCCAAAATAAGTGAAGAAATATATTTACTTACTAAGGCTAAATCTGCCGAATCCCGAATGTCTATGAGGGAAATACTAGAGGAATCCTTGGAATTATACCTAGGAACAAACCCTCTCGCTCGTTCTGGATCTCCGGGCACTCAAACAACTGCACAGCAGTCGATATGGCAGGACGAATACCTAAACCGGCAAGCCGACAGACCTGTAGGTTCTCCGATTGAATTATCTGAAGAAGAAGCGAAAGAGATTGCCAGGAAGGCGTTTCTTTGATGTCTAAATTTACTGCCGTAATAGATTCCTCCATCTTATTGGGGTACAGATTGGGCCATTCAGGCTGCCAAGATTTATTGTACAAGGCAATTGACGGGGAAATAGAAATTTTTATTTCTCCATTGTCAGTTTCAAAAATATGGAGTTCTCAAGATTTTGACCGCAAATCCGAAATCGGTTACTTAGGGCTACTCGAATTTATGACCATGTCTTTGATGGACATGGAAACGGCCATAAAAACTGGCCATACATTAAGAGAGAACTCAACCGATATTAATATAGATTTAGAGGCAGCAAATATTCTTTCTATTTGCAATATGTCAGGATATCCTCTTGTAACCACCAAGCCTGAATTATACGGTGATTTATTTGATGGTGTAATTAGCTGTGAAGAGGCTATTAATAAGCTAACTTAAACAATTAACAACAGCTAAATAGAAGTTTTTATCTTTTCAGCCAATTTAGTGTTTATACCAGCAATTTCTGATAATTCAGCTATCTCTGCAGATCTAATATTCTTTATAGAACCAAACTTTTTGAGCAAAGCCTTACGTTTTTGTGGACCGATACCCTCTATAGAATCCAGGGTAGATCTAAGGGTGCTTTTAGAGCGTTTCGTCCTATGGTATGTAATAGCAAATCTATGTGCCTCATCTCTAGCTCTTTGAACCAGAAAAAGGGCAGGGGAATTTCTAGGTAAAACGATTGGCTCCAACATGTACGGAACAAACAATTCTTCGTTTTCTTTAGCTAAACTGGCTAGTGGTATATCTGTCACCCCAAGTTCTAGAAATACTTGCAATGCAACACCAAGATGGCCTTTACCACCATCGATTAAAACCAAATCTGGGTCACTTGCCCAAGATGAGGACGGTGAAACTTTATCAACCAACCTCTTGAAGCGCCTGCTCAACATCTCCCTCATCATAGAATAATCATCCACCCCTTTTACATTTTTTATTTGGAACCTCCTATAGTCTGATGTCTTAGGTCTAGCGTTTTCAAATACCACCATACTGCCGACAGCATTGGTACCTTGTATGTTGGAAATGTCATAACACTCGATTCGTCTAGGCGACCTCGGTAAATTTAAAGCCTCTTGGAGTTCTCCTATGGCTGTGTCATCTTGGTTCAATTTCACAAATTTCTTTATTTTATGTTGGTCCAATGCTTCTCTGGCATTATGGGAAACCATTTCCACCAGTCGCCTTTTCTCACCTCTAACAGGCTTGTGAAGCCGAACCGCAGATCCCCTTTTTGTCGAAAGGAATTCTTCTATATGGGAACCTTCCTCGCCCACAGGAATTTGGATTAACACAGTGGGAGGTATATAGGGCGTGACCTCATAAAACTGTTGGAGAAATGCATTTTGCACACCTTGTATATCATCGTACTGTCCAACCTCCATTAGGTATGAGTCACGGCCAATTAGCTTTCCTTGGCGAATAAAAAATATCTCAACCCAAGCGTCATTTGACCATTGGGAACAGGCTATAACATCCAAATTTTCTGGCTTCAAGGTGAGAACTTTTTGACCTTCATGAACTTTTTCTATGGACTTTAACTGATCTCTTATAACGGCTGCTTTTTCAAATTCCAAATTTTCAGCCGACTGATTCATTTTGTCTTTTAAGGACCCGACAATCTGGTTTGTACTACCTTCTAGAAAAAGAACCACCTGGTCAATAATATCTTTGTATTGGTTTTTATCCGCCGAACCAATACATGGTCCTATACACCTGTTTATGTGGAAATCCAGGCACGCCCTGTCGTCTGTACCTGTGATGGTTTTGGTGCAAGATCTATAGGGAAATAGCTTCTTTAACAAGGACAATGTTTTCCTTACGCTTCCAACGCTGGCGTAGGGGCCAAAATATTGTGCGTTGTCTTTCTGCACGTTTCTAGTTATGTAAACTTGTGGGAAATCTTCAGAATTATCTATTTTGATGAACGGATAAGACTTGTCATCTTTTAATCTGGAATTAAATTGAGGTTGATATTCTTTGATCAAATTGCATTCAAGAATCAATGCTTCCTGTTCAGATTCCGTAACAATAAATTCAAATTCTTCAATCTTTGAAACCAGTACACTTGTTTTGAGATCCTCATGATGATTCGGCACAAAATAGGATCTAAGACGATTTCTAAGATTGCTGGCCTTTCCAACATATAGGATGACGTTATTTTTATCCCGCATTAGATAAACCCCAGGACCGGTGGGCACATGAGCTAATCTTTCAGTGAATCTATCTAACCCCATAAGTTAGCCAGTTTGAACGTTCCCGGAGTGTTTCTCTAAGCCGTTATAGATGTAAAAGATAATGCAATCAGCAAAATAACAATAACGGCGGCAGCGACAGAAATACGCTTGATCTCACTCCCTAAGTAATCATATCTCAACACATTTGTCCCAACATGAGCGGCGCTAACGTTTTGGCGGGTAGATTTCATTTTTGGAGTAGAAATTCCTGGTTCAAATTCAATAGCTGGGTCAGCTTGAGAAGAACGTGGGGAATTTTGCATCACTCTTGAATCGACAACCTGGCTTTTTCCAGATTTTCGTCTTTTGTTTCTTAGTTGCGCTTGTCTAGATGCCCTTTGTTGCCCTTTACTTGGCATTTTGAAACTCCTACGATTCTATAAATATAATTTGCTACTAATCAGTTTTTGCTCTTGGATGAGCATTATCATATTGATCTCTAACAAACTCCACCGTCAGATGCGTGTATATCTGTGTTGTTGAAATACTAGCATGCCCAAGCAATTCTTGTACGTGCCTTATAGACGCTCCACCTTCCAGTAAGTGGGTGGCAAAGCTGTGTCTAAGTGTATGAGGAGTCATGAAATTTTCCAGCCCTATCGATTTTGCGTATTTCTTTACGATACCCCAAAATCCTTGCCGAGTTAGGCGGTTGCTTCTTCTATTCAAAAACAAAGATTTAGATTGTTGGTACTTGAAAGTTGTCCTGCCTCTGCGAACATACCTATCAACACTATCCAAGGCAATCCTATGAACAGGTACTATCCTCTCTTTCGATCCTTTACCCATACATCTCACCGATCCAACAGTGAAATCAATGTCTTCGACATCTAGGCCTATTATTTCGCTAACCCTTAGCCCACTGGCATAAGCTATTTGCAACATAGCGGCATCTCGCATTGCATATACCGACGAAGAAAGCTGTAGGGGAAGGTGCAATAGCTTTTTGACGTCTGATAATTTCAAGACTTTGGGAAGACGCTGAGATCTTTTCGGAGTTGGAATCAGTTCAGTAGGATCATTCTCAATAATCCCTTCTGAATGTAAATAAGAAACAAATGATCTAACAGAGGCTAATTTCCTACCCTTAGTTGTAGAAAGGTAGCCTTTGTATGATAAGTACTTCACATATGTTTCTATGTGTTTGGAAGTGATCTGGTTAATATCGGTTAAATTAACATACTCATCAAACTGGTTGAGATCGCTTCTATACGACACCAAGGTATTGTTAGAACAAGCTCTCTCAACTACCAAATATTCTAGAAAATCCTCAATTAATGAGGTAATGGTATCCGATTCCGTTATCATTAATTAGTCCCAATTTACCAACAAAAAAACATTTTCATTAAATCTTACCTTGACATACCTTCTGGGCAGGATAAGAATTAATCCTAATTATTGACGAGTTCTAAACTTCATTGAATACATATGATTGAAATAGTAACCGGACCATTTTTATTTGAGTCTTCTTCATTCCTGCTGAGTTGGCATGGGGTGTTCAGCTTTATAGCTGTGGCTACAGCTGTGTTCCTCGTAGGAAGATGGGCTTCACTGAGAAATATAAACCCAGACGACGTGTATTCAATAGCTGTATGGGCGATTATTTCTGGAATAATTGGCGCAAGATTGGTTCATGTGATCGACAATCTCCAAACTGGGCCGAATTATTTAGATAACCCTCTTCAAATTTTTGCCATATGGTCAGGGGGTATAGGAATTTGGGGTGGTATTTTAGGGGGAGCTATTGGGGGTATAACCTACGGTCTTGTAAAAAAGATGCCTGTGTTGCAAATAGCCGACTTAACCGCACCAGCAATGCTAATGGCCCAGTCGATAGGCCGTCTGGGAGACATAGTCAATGGGGAGCATTGTGCAAAAGCCACTGACTATTTCTTTGGGTTCATATGGACTCATGCCCAAAGTGCTGCGGTTTATTGCTCCAACACGGGACTGAATGCCTCGGTACAACCAGTGGTCGCATTTGAAATCTTCTGGAACCTAGCCAGTTTAATGTTGATTTGGAATTTAAAAGATCGATTGAAACCTGCCGGTATGCTTTTCTGTCTTTATCTAACTCTCTACTCGGCAGGAAGATTCCTAATTACTTTTTTAAGAGAGGACAGGATATGGGCAATGGGACTACAAGAAGCTCATTTCATAGCTATAGCTGTACTTACCATTATGGTTCCTCTTCTGGTGTTTAAAGGAAGGTTTGGAGACGCCGATCAAATCCGAAATGAAATGATAGAGGCTGTACCTCAGCCCAGTAGGGCAGAAAGAAGGCGAACTCAAAAAAGCGATTAAGCCGGTCGGAAGTCCGATACTATAAATTGAAGGTTGTACTTGCCGTTCCAGTAGTTCATTTCCGGTCTATATGCCAAATCTACCGAACCTTTGCATTGGTCAATCCGATCACCTTGCCTAAAAGCAATACTATCGTATATCCGACCCTGGTGTTCCATCGTTAGTTTTAGATGGTTTTTAGAGGGACCAACTCTCTTTACATCTATTACATTCATGTTGGAGGTCATGAATATTGGTTCTGCGTTCTGATTCCCATATGGTTCTAACGCATTTAGAAAACTTAATGAATCACTATTTATCCACGACGGAGCTATTTCAGCCTCAATAGTTAGCTTGGGCTCTACATCCAGCCCAGACAATAATTCATCAGCCACTGAAGACATCGCCTTCCTAAAATCTCTGAGGTTATCCTTTTTTATCGTGAATCCAGCAGCCATAGGATGGCCTCCATATCGCTCAAAACTATCACTGCATAAATCTAATGCCTCGATCATATTGAATTCCGGAATGCTTCGTGCACTAGCCCTAAACATTTCACCGTCCCCTGAGGCAACTATGGCCGGACGATGATATTCTTCTGATAATCTCCCAGCAATTAATCCTAAAATACCGGGTATCCAACTAGATTTACCAGCAAATATTATTGAAGGCACCCCATCTTTAAAATCGGCTTTGATTTGCTTTTGGGCCTCTTGCATCGCCTTTTCTGTTAGAAGTTGCCGCTCTTTATTCATTTCATTTAATTCTTGGGCGAGGCGATCGGCCTCAGGTTTGTCGGATGAAAGTAATAACATCAAACTTAGTTTGGCATGATCCAATCTACCAGCTACATTGATCCTAGGAATAATGCCAAAGGACATGTCTTGGGTAGACAAATTTTTTTTAGAAGAATTGGAAACCTTTATCAATGCATCAAGACTAACGAACTCCGATTTTCTTAAAACATCCATGCCTTTGCTGACCAAATAACGGTTTTCATCCCGCATAAGACCGACATCGGAAATAGTTCCTAAAGTGACATATACATATAATTCATCGGGTAATTCGATCTTCTTTCTCTGGTACAAAGCTTGCATAACTTTGAATGCGGTACCAACTCCTGTGAGATATTTGAAAGGGTAGGATGAATTTGGGAGAGAAGGGTTCACTATTGCTATAGCATGAGGCATGCTATCAAGAGCTGTATGATGATCTGTCACTATCGTATCAATACCCATATCCTGGGCTGTTTGAATCTCATCAATAGAGCTAACTCCACAATCAACCGTTATCAACAGGGTTACACCTTTCGAAGAAAAAAAATCTAGTGACTGAAGACTAATCCCGTGACCTTCATCAACCCTATGTGGGACATATGGGAAAACCTTTAATCCTAAATTTTCCAAACCACGTGTTAGCAGCGCAGTACCTGATATACCATCTGTATCAAAATCTCCAAATACTCCTACAATCTCCTTTGACTCTATAGCTTGCAGCAACCTGTCCACAGAATTAGACATATCAGGTAGGAGAAAAGGGTCGTGAACAGAGGAGAGTGTAGGGGAAAGAAATTCATCCAAATCATCCTCTGTATATATTCCTCTATGGACCAACAGGGTTGATTCCACCTCTCCGAGGCCTAAAGTAGCGACCTCTGAATCAGTAGCTTGTGGTAAAACTATCCATTTCTCATATTTCAATATCAATAAACCTTACAAAATCAACTTGGGTTTTGAAAGATTAAAGAGGCATTGTGACCACCAAACCCAAAGGAATTACTCATTGCAGTTGTAATCGTAGTCTGCCTCGGGGTATCTGGTGTGTAATCTAGGTCGCAATCAGGGTCACTATTTCTGAGATTTATAGTTGGCGGGACTGTCTGGTTTTTAAGAGCCATAACTGTAATCGCTGCTTCTAAGGCTCCGCTGGCTCCCAATAGGTGACCTGTCATAGATTTAGTGGAACTAATAGGTATATTATATGCATGCTCGCCGAAGACTGATTTCATCGCCATTGTTTCAAATTTATCGTTTAGAGGCGTAGAGGTACCGTGGGCGTTAATATAATCAATGCTTTCAGGGCTAACATTAGCCTTCGCGAGAGCCATATTCATCGCTCTTGCTCCACCTTCTCCTCCCGGGCCGGGTTGGGTTATATGGTAGGCATCTGCAGTAGACCCATATCCGATCATTTCCGCGATTGGCTCCGCGCCACGAGACTCCATGGATGTTTGACTTTCTAACACAAGGACACCGGCACCTTCACCAAGAACAAATCCGTCCCGAGTAGCATCGAAAGGCCTTGAGGCTGCCTTAGGATCATCATTTCTTTTAGATAATGCCTGGCATGAGTTAAAGCCCGCCACACCCACAGGGCAAATTGCCGCTTCAGCGCCTCCCGTAACAGCAGCATCTACATCGCCTCGTCGAATCGCTTCAAATGCCATCCCAATTGAGTCTGATCCACTCGCACAGGCAGAAACCGTGCAGTAATTAGCACCTTTAGCCCCCAATAGCATTGACACCTGTCCAGATGCCATATCAGGCAGCATCATAGGGACTAGGAAAGGGCTGACCCTGCTTGGCCCTCTTTCATTCAAAACACCAATTTGAGTTGAAAGTGTAATTATTCCGCCGATCCCACTCGCTACCATTACCGACACTCTTTCGGCGTTTCCATTGTTTATAGAAATACCACTGTTTTCGAAAGCCTCCAGGGATGCTGCTGCAGCCAGTTGCACAAACCGGTCCATACGCCTAGCTTGCTTTCGATCAATGTATGTCTCTGGTTCAAAATTTGTGGCTTCTGCAGCAAAAGTAGTTTCATATCCTTCGGGGTCAAACAAAGAAATAGTATCAACCCCTGACACGCCTTTAGTTATGTTGAGCCAGGTTTCATCAATAGATAAACCGATGGGGCTAATAGAACCAACGCCAGTAACAAAAACTCTTTCAACCATTAAATTCTCCCAATATTAAATGTTAAAAGTCTCTTACAGGAACCCAATCTATCTAGAGCACTTTCCTGATGATATTCAATCGGGATTATAACAGTCGACTCAGGCATGACATATAGGCAAGCCTATCGAATTACGCTGGTTTCCGCCAAAAAACAATCCCCTAAACACTTCAAGAATATTTTGTCATCGTCTACTGTCAACAAAACAATTTCAGATCCTTCTGAATGGCATTTTATTGACATAACCGGTGAATAGCCTGACGAGGTGGTGCTCAACTTAACCGAAATACCCCTGAATTCATCCCAAACTAAAGTCCATAGGCAGTAAAAGGAGCTAATCAAATCATCGCTAGACATGAAAGGTTCAAACCCTCTTACAGTCTCTATATCATCCAGTTCATTTTCAGTTAGAAAATTCTTCTGTATATCATTCAAAGCTGAAAAAATTAATTGATCTTTGTCGGCCGCATCGACCCAAAGCATGGACACACCCAATGCCAAACTATCTGAACTTTCCGGCACCCCGCTTTTTACCAAAAATGTGGTTGCCTCGGGAAGGAGTTCCCGTATTGCTTTAAACCGAATTGTCCAGATATCTATATTTTTTGTTTTTGTCATATGTAAGCCTCAAATAAAGCTACCAGAAGAAGCATATAATTGTTCAATTAGCATTGTACTAACAATAAGTTTACTGGGGAGCCCAATAAAAACCCATGCGTGTAGCCTTTGAAACTCATGGCTGTAAATTAAACCAAGCAGATACTCTTAATCTTTCTGAGGAATTTCATAAAGCTGGTTTTGAAATAGTCAAGGGCGATCAACCATATGATGTATACATTTTAAACTCCTGCACAGTCACACACGTTGCTGACAGAAAAGGCAGGAATTCAGCTCGATCAGCAAAAAAAAAGAACCCAAATTCCTTCGTAGTATTCACTGGTTGTTATGCGGAGAGAGAACCACAAGCTCTAATCTCCATACCGGATATAGATCTTGTTATTGGAAATATAGGCAAAAAAGAAATTGTGGGTAGGGTGATTGAAGAATTAAGCCCCGAAGTCACGGTACCGGATTTCTCAACTTCCCACCATGCCATGAATTCATTTAGTACCAGAACCCGGGCCATGGTAAAAATTCAAGAAGGATGCAACCAAATTTGTGCCTATTGCATAGTCCCAAGGGTTAGAGGCCGAGAAAAAAGTGTCCCTGTCCAAAGTCTTATAAACCAGATAAATCACCTATCTAAGTCCGGATTTAAAGAAGTAGTCCTTACAGGTACGCAGCTAGGAAGTTATGGGTTTGACCTTGATGGCTCCTCTCTTAGGCATATGCTGGCCAGCATACTGGAAAACACAGATGTTCCACGTTTGAGGGTATCCTCGCTACAGCCACAGGAAATTGATAACGATTTACTCGATCTATGGACAAACCCCCGGCTCTGCCGGCATTTCCATGTACCGCTTCAAAGCGGAAGCAATACGATTCTAAAAACTATGCGGAGAAGGTACACCTCAGAAAGGTATGTCAGTTCGATTGATCGCATAAGATCCATTCTGCCAGATGCGTCGATAACTAGCGATGTTATTGTGGGTTTCCCCGGTGAAAGCGTCACAGATTTCCGTAAAACTGCTGAATTATGCATAGAGGTAGGTTTCTCCGACCTGCATGTTTTTAAATTCTCGGTGAGACCAGGTACCTCCGCAGCGCACCTGACCGACAACGTGGACTCTCCTGCAAAACATGAGCGATCTCAAATACTTTTAGAAATAGCAGAAGTTAGTTTTAGAAAATATAGGGAATCTAATATTGGGAAACATGAACTTGTCCTCTGGGAAGAACCCTCGAAGAGAGGTAAAAGGGGCCAATTCGCCACCTACACCGGGCTGACTAGTAATTACATAAAAGTGAAAACAGAATCATGTGGGAAAATGACCGGTGTCATCGAGAGAGTTAAACTTGGTATGAATCCGGCCAATGATCCCAAAGTGATGACAATTGTTCGTTAATACCTGAAATATATGGGAATATCCTCTCAAAACAAATCTCACTCCGACTTCATTATGTCAATAGCCTCCCCAAATGCGGCTAGAGTCCTTTCCACGTCTTTATCATCGTGCTCAGTTGAAAAATAGAATTTGGTAGTTCCCTTCAAAACACCGCATTCTAAAAGTAACTGATTGAATCTAGATAACATTTGAGAATCGGCCTTTAGCGTACTCCGATAATCGTAAATTTCTTCGGCGGTGAAAAATACATCAAAAAGTACCGGTTCTCCAACAACTTTGCCGGGGATTTCTGAGTTATCTAAGATATTTTGAAGTCCCTCCATAACTTTCCGACCGGTGTCGAAAATACCATCGTAAATACCGTCTTGCTTAAGGGTGTCTAACGTTGCCAAACCTGCGGCACAGGCGACGGGATTACCATTTAGGGTCCCAATTAGCGGCATAAACCCTTCTTTTCCCATTTTGTCCGAATCAAAATGCGTCATAATCTCTTCCCGCCCTGCAACAGCCGTAAGCGGAAAGCCTCCACCAATTGCCTTCCCTAAGGTACAAATATCAGGTACAACCCCATAATAATCTTGGGCACCTCCATAGGAAAATCTAAATCCAGTCACCACTTCGTCAAAAATTAGAGGTATCTCATAATGACTAGTTATTTCCTTCAACCCTTCCAGAAAACCTTGTTTAGGTGGTAAAAGCCTTTGGAAAGGTTCGACAATAACCCCGGCGAGTTCATCGCTGTACCGGTCAATTATTGCTGATGTAGTCTCTAAATCATTAAAGGGAGCTATTAACATTTCTGATTGGAGGGACTTGGGGATCCCTGCAGTATCTGGCTCAGCCTGTGGAAAATCCAATAGTTTGGTTGGTGACATGCTCATCAGGGCATAGTCATTCATACCATGAAATCCACCTTCAAACTTCAGTATTTTGTCTTTTTTTGTGAAGGATCTTGCAGCTCTCATGGCGTATAAGGTGGCTTCTGACCCTGTGCTGCAAAAACGTACTTTATCTGCGCATGGGACTGCTTTAACAATTTCTTCAGCTAATTCCACCGATTTCTCGTTAGTGGCAAAAAAGGTCGTCCCACTATTCAACTGACTTAGTACAGCCTCCATCACGGAAGAATTGGCATGACCGACAATCATGGGTCCAGATCCGAGAAGGTAGTCTATATACTCATTTCCGCTTTCGTCCCATACGTGGCTTCCCTTACCTCTGTTTACTATGAGGTCGTAATTTAAATTACCTAGCGAGCCTTGAGGCAATACTTTCGCTGCTCGTTGCAAAATATTTTTTTCGCGATCTGTCTGGGTCCGATTTACCATTTTGAATCCTTCTCTATCTAAACTATCGTTCTAAACTACGTTCGGGGGATTATATCAATTGACAACCCCAAAAAAACTCGCATAAGTACCGATCCAAAGAGTATTGATGGTAGAGTGAGAAAAGGAAGCATATATTACTTGAATAGGTGGAAATAAGATGGATATAAATTTTCAAAATGGGCATCCCCTACAAATAGCTGGAGACTGCTTAGTTGTGGCCTTATTTGAGGGGGAGGAATTTACCTCAGCGGTACTGGAATCGGCAAATCAGGCCTTAGATGGCTCTCTAAAACAATTGTCTGATGAAGGTGAGCTTGTAGGAAAATCAGGGACATCTACTTTAATTCACACTCTTGGCAAGGTAACCCCGAAGCGAATTTTGTTCACAGGCCTGGGTAAAAGGAATTCCGTGACAGAAAAAGTAATAAAAGATGTATTTAGTGCTGCAATCAGAAAAGCAAGAGAAATTGGATTAACCAAAATAGTTGTCGACATCGATACCTTTTGCTTGGAGGATATAACCCCGCAGAGAGTATGTGAACTAATCACATTGGCGACCATAAATGGGCTTTATAGATATGAAGATCACATTTCAGAGAAATCAAAAAAAACTGTGAAGGAAGTTATCCTAAACACAGAAACCCCTGCAGAATCTAGCGTAATTTCTTACGCTGCAATAGCGGACGCCATAAACTTGGCAAGAGACCTGGCAAACGCACCAGCCAATTTTATGACCCCAGGTATCTTAGCCGATATCGCAGAGAGAGAAGCTAAAGCCAATGGTATAGCGTTCGAACGTTTGGATGAGGATAAAATGAGGGAATTAGGCATGGGTTCCTTACTTGGAGTGTCCCAGGGGAGTAACGAACCGGCCTATTTAATTGTTCTAAAATATGTAGGGGATAAAGATAATACAGATGACTCAATTGCCCTCGTAGGGAAAGGAATAACTTTCGATAGTGGCGGTCTCAGCCTTAAGTCGCCTGCTGGAATGATCACTATGAAAGATGACATGGCAGGAGGGGCAGCGGTAATTGGAGCACTCATTGCAATATCCAAACTAGCTCTGAATATAAACGTGTACGGGATTATTGCTGCTACTGAAAATATGCCAGGTGGAAGAGCTCAACGTCCGGGAGATGTAGTGACTGCTATGAACGGAACCACCATTGAGGTGATAAATACTGACGCTGAAGGAAGATTGGTATTAGCTGACGCATTGTGCTATGCGAATCATTTGGGTGTAAACAAGATTGTGGATGTGGCCACTTTAACAGGGGCGATAAGGACAGCATTGGGAGACCGAATTATAGGCGCTTTTGGAAACAACGATGAATTCACTAAAGAGGTAATAGAGGCAGGGGTTAAGGAAGGGGAAAGGTTATGGGAATTACCCGCTGATGCATCCTTTTCTAAACATTTCAAAAGTGACGTTGCAGACATCAAGAATGTCGGTGGTGCAGCAGCAGGAGCCTCTATCGGGGCAATGATTATCGGAACGTTTGCTGAAGATACCCCTTGGGTTCATCTTGATATAGCTGGTGTAAGTAGAACTAATTCGATTAACGGAGATGATCCAAAAGGTGCGACAGGTACTCCTGTGAAAACTCTAGTATCTCTATGCAAAGCCATTTCAGAAAAATCGGTGATTAATATTCACGGAACCCCTTAAGGTTGTAATGCTGGTGAGAGGTATGATAATGTCGCCCTTCCGAACCTAGTAGATTAAGAAATGGATACCTTTGTGGAGGCCTTAAATATGGTACAAGACCGACCACCAAAGTGGACTTTCATAACCAACCACGGACTTGTATTGAGTTACATTTCCCACAACCCAACTAGTACAGCTAGAGGAATAGCCAACTATATTGGCGTGACAGAAAGAACTACGCATAAAATAATATCTGACCTGGAAGAGGCAGGTTATATTGGTAGGCGTAAGATTGGTCGTAGGAATGTATACAATGTGGACCCTCAATTGCCACTACGGCATCACACAAAAACGGACATAATGGTAGAAGATTTACTAGAATCTCTTTCCTCCCGATCTAACGCGTAAACTCGAATTTTGGGTTTCATAAATTGACCCTTCTTCAGGTGGGATGCTAGACTTTTTGCTGCTGTGGTGAGCGTGGCCAAGTCGGTTAAGGCGCCAGGTTGTGGCCCTGGAGATCGAGGGTTCGAATCCCTTCGCTCACCCCATCTTCATTAATTACACATATGAACCTCAGTACGCTTGAGACGGTTGGGAACTTAATTGAGTAAACACAATAAAATATCGAAGATCTTAAGAGAAGGTGAGCCAAACGGCGATGGTTGGTTGCTGGAACTTAGTTCTTCAACAGGAAGAAAAGTTTTCGCCGTAGCTGTCGCACAAAATAATCGCCGAAGTCGGACAGGGCCAACCTGGTCCTACGTTTTTGAAAACAATGGATGGACTTGTATTGATTTAGGTACACCTGGATCATATGAGGCGTTGAAAAATGGCTACTCTACCATCGGTGTAAATCCTTCGCGTATAGAAAGGATCATAATTAGCCACGGGCATTCTGATCACGATGGAACAGTAACCCAATTTTTGGATGACTCGCCTGCAGAATTATGGGCACACGAATCATATGGACCACTAAAAGAGTACATCCCCTGGGAGATTCATTACAGAAAAGGTTCAATTCTTCAAAGGGAATTGGGCCGGATTAGTGAAGAAAAAATTCAAATTAGTAATGAAAGTGATAACGAACGGAGAAACATTGACAAAAAATACTTCCAAGATCGCAAGCAGACCGAAGTATCAAAAGATTTGAAAGACGGGGACGTATTCTCAGATCTTAAAGTAATGAGTACCCCCGGGCATTCTCCAGATCAAATTTGCCTAGTCTTGGATGATTTTATATTTACAGGTGACCATATACTGCCTGAAATAACCCCTCATCCGACTAGTAAAATGATTTTCAGGGATACGGTATCTAAAAAGCTCCCAGAATTTCTCAAAGATCCCTCAAAGTTGTACGGTTTGGGAACATACCTGAACTCGCTAGGTAAGGTTATTGAACTTGGGGACTCTTACACAGTCTTACCCGCACACCGTCTTTATAATAAATCCAATTTCAATTGGCACGGAGTAGAAAGGGCAGGGGATATCCTGAAGCATCATGAAAAAAGATTAGATCAAATGCTCACAAAACTACAAGGCAAACCCTCTAACCTAGAAGAAACCACGAAGGGTATTTTTGAACGGAGTAAACTTCTAGGCTCTAACCTCTATGCCGCCATGTCTGAAGTAGTCGCTCATCTCGAATTACTTGAGGACACAGATGACATATCAATAGATGAATCTGGGCAAATATCTATGCAGGGTGATGGAACCAATTACAAAAATTATATATCTAAACTCTTAGACCCAAAGTGATTAATATATACCTAAAGATCAACAAGACTCGGATACCCTAAAATATATATTTATATATACCTCAAGCAGACCAATGTTAATTACTTTTAAAATGAACAACCCTAACTAGTTGCACACAAGCTTTCAGGGCAGCCGCTAGTGAGTTATATTGGTCTATACAGTTCTTATTAAAAGCCAAACTAAACGAAAATTTGTTCATTTTATATAATGGTAACCAAATATGCCTTTCGCTGACAGTAACGGGATCAAAATTCACTATCACACAAAGGGACAGGGGCCTCATATCGTACTTATGCATGGGTTTATGGGTGACATTGCATCGTGGGGGAAATTAGGATATCCCGATACCCTTGCCTTAAATCACACCGTAATCACAATAGACGGACGCGGACATGGTAAAAGCGACAAACCCTATAACCCAACGGACTATCTTGATAAAATAATGGCAACCGACGTTATAGCCGTTCTAGACGATATGAAAGTCGAAAAAACCCACTATTTCGGATTTTCTATGGGAAGTCGCATAGGGTTTGAACTGGCCGCCTACCACCAAGAACGATTTCTCTCATTTGTTTTAGGTGGCCAAACTCCAGGTATTAGAAATGAGCACGGGAATGAGTCCAGTAGAAAGAGAATAGCTCTATTTGAAAAAGGCCCAGAGGAGGTAGCAAGAGTCATGTCAAGGTCCAAAAAAGAGTATGACAGTTACCTTGAACCTACCCTAAATGGAGATCTGAAAGCCTATATTGCCAAGACCAAGGCAATTGCTATGAGGGAAGATATATCAGAGCATCTTGTAGGACTCAAGGTACCTTGCCTTATATATGCAGGGAAATCCGATTTACTTGCTCATGACTCAGCCAAGGAGCACGCAGCGAAAATGCCAACAGCCCGTTTTGTTACACTGCCTGGATTGAATCACATGGAATCCATCGCTAGGTCAGATATGGTTACTCCAATAATTACGTCATTTTTGAAAGAAGTTTCAACGTGAGGAAAATCACCTACCTTCAATGAATTTATCAAGGCTAAATTCATCACTGTTTACCCAGTCCATCATTTCGGATTCCCGCGCTGTAACTTTTTTTGATTCGGCTATTACATGATCAACCAAATCCATAGGGAAAACGACCACTCCGTTCATATCTGCATGAACTACGTCCCCCACATTTACTAACACCCCACCGACTTCCACGGGCACATTTGTTTCATCGAGCCCGAAATTCCCATGAGCAGGCACTAATCCAACAGAAAACATCTGAAAGCCCATTTCATGTACAGTTTCAACGTCGCGGACTCCGCCGTCAGTAACAAGTCCAATTGCCCCAACTTTTTTCGCAACTGTGGCCATACCATCTCCAAAGTGGCACCCATGATTAGGTCTAGGGCCAATATCTTTGGCAACAATCACAGCAGGCACCGGCATCGCATCAATAGTTCTTAAACAATCATGCCAACCTGACCTATTTTTCTCCTTGCCTGTTGTTGTTGTATTTAAAGTGGCAGTAACTGCCTGACCTACCATGACTCCGAGGTCCGGAAATTGGCACTTTATATCCCAACCCATAAACCCCTCTGTATTTAACCTAGCGTCATGGGTTTCAACTGCATTAGCTACAGTTGGGGTGTCTATAGCTTTTAGATCCTTTATTTGGTCTTCTGTTAAATATTTCATTGGTCTCCTTTATTAACGGGGTATCTATACTAAATTTCCCTTTGAAAACTTCCATTATCTGAACCTGAAAAATAGGTCGAAGGAACTACCTCTTTGACTGAACTAGACCTTTTCTCAAGCCAATAATCGTAGGCGGGAGGAGTAATTTGGAAAGCATCCTCCACTCCAAGTTTCAGGGCAGCATCGAGTGCCCAATTTGGATTATGTAGAAACTCTCTAGCTATGGCTATTAAATCTGACCGGCCTGACTGAAGGATCTCTTCTGCCTGCTCAGCATGAACAATCAGACCTACTGCCATGCTCATCATATCTGTCTCTTTCCGTATTTTTTCAGCGTAAGGAACTTGATATCCATATCCAACAGGGCCTGCGCTTAAAACCGGGCTACCGCCCATTCCTCCAGAAGAACAGTCAATCACATCGACTCCTTTTTCTTTCACCAATCTCGATAAGCGAACGCTTTCATCTGGGCCCCAACCTGCATCATCTTCAACTGATAAGCGTATGAACAATGGCTTGTCTTCAGGCCAATTGGCCCTCACTTCTTCCGCCACTTCCAAAGGGAGACGCATCCGCTTTGATTCGGTGCCTCCGTATTCATCTGTCCTTTGGTTTGCCTTTGGGGATAGAAATTGGTGCAATAGGTACCCGTGGGCAGCGTGTATCTCTAATACTTCAAACCCGGCCTCATTCGCCCTTCTGGCTGCCTCACCCCAATTTTCTATCGTCTTCTGTATTTCTCCAAACGATAAAGCTCGAGGAATAGGTTCAGTTTCGCTTGAACCGATAGGACTTGGGGCAACAAGTTCCCAGTCGTCCCAGTCATCCACCCCTGCTTCAAGTGCTCCTTCAGGTGTCAGAGGAGCCCCTCCTTCCCAGGGTCTAAAGCGACGGGCCTTTCTTCCACTATGGCCAAGCTGGATTGCAGGAACTGAATTTTGCTTACGAATAAAATCTGCAAGTCTTTTGAAATGGGCTGTGTGACTGTCATCCCAAAGGCCCATGTCCCCAGCGGTGCCACACCCGCGTCTCTCTACTTTGGTAGATTCGATAAAGACGAGTCCGGCTCCACCAGCAGCGAACCGGCCGGCATTCATAAGATGCCAATCAGTGGGATAGCCCTTTACCGCAGCATATTGGTGCATGGGAGCCACGACAACTCGGTTTTTTAAGGTGATACTCCGTATGGTTAAAGGTTGGAACAATAAAGGGGTCGACATCAGTTCTCCTGTATTTGTTTACACACTATCATCAGTAAGGAAGTTTAAAACATGTGGAAGCAAAGCGTCGCTTCTTTCCATGACATCCCCATGGTTAAGGCCCGGTAGTGATATCCAAGTCACATTCGGCATCTGTTTAACACACTCCACGGCACCTGGGTACAAACTATCTTGATCGCCACAATATACAAGGCATGGCATCATCATTGTGGGAAGGACTCCTGATATATCTGGGCGGTCTCTGAGTGCCAGAGTGGCTGCTGTGATCGCCTTCGCATCGTTGGATAGCAAATGATTCAGCTCTCTTTCATCGGGAATAGGTTCTAACCCACCAACGTAAACGTCCATTCCATGTTCAAGGGATTCCAGCATGAAATCCAGAGCCTTCACTCCTGGTTCGAGTTCCAAGTCACCAAGAGGGTACGGATGCATTCCCCCGATAATTAATGAGTGAAACCTTTGCGGAAAAGCTTCTGCTAACCCAAACCCGATACTGCCTCCCATTGAGTAACCCATATAGTGAGCCTTATCAATCTTTTCCATGTCCATAACGGAAATAATATCGGAGGCCATTATTTTTCGGTCGTATAAGGAAGCATCATATGGTTTGTCGCTTTTCCCGTGCCCACGCGCATCAACTGAAATTACTCGATAACTTCTTTTTAATTCATCCACATACCCATACCAATTCCACTTATCCAACTTACTAGTCAGACCGTGTTGAAGGATTAAAGGGGGACCATCGCCGGTAATCTCATAATTGATTTGAATTCCCGAGTTATTCGCAACAGGCATATTACCAGCACCTCCCCGAATGAATATTAGAAACTTTTTGTGTAAAGGCAATTATACGATCTTCACACCATGAGGAAGGGAACAAACTAAAATCCGTCACCTCTGGAGACCAAAAATGACGGACTTTAGTTTAGGCTAGACTATTAAAAGTAATTTATTACTTCCACTCCCATAGTTCCCATGTTGCATTTCCTGCTCCATCAACATCCCAGTTGAAAACTACAGCAGCACCATTGAGGCTCGCCAGTGAAGGAGCTGACGTTTTAAAATAAGCCATTCCTTTAAAGGAAGCTCCTCCATCTTCTGTGAATGTACCAACACCTGAGGCTGTGAACGTAGCCATTCCATCAGCAACCATAATGACCCCGGCATCAGGACACTCCCCACGTATTATGCCGTCCGAGCCGACTTCTGAGTAGTAAGTAGACATCATCTGGAGAACTTCAGCTCCTGCCAAAGTACCAGACCCACTTGGTACGACTACTTCAAATTTGGGGTTTCCGCCATTTGATGGTAAAACTTTCTGTGTTGATATGCATTTCAGGGATCCTATTTTTTCTGCTCCCATATGTTGACCTCCTAGCCAATTATTTTGATTTACATTGATGGTATCAAAAATTCATTTTAGTAAGTAAGTGGTAATGGAAATAAGTACAACAATTGCAATTATTTCAATCTCCGATTCCTTATAATGTGTCCATGAAATGGATTGATTCATTGAATTGAACTTCGCACTATCTCTTTAATAAACATGACTTTGACCTAAAAAAGGGAGATCCAGTGACAATAGAAATAACCTCCGAAATGAAAAAACTTATCAACAATGCTTTATCTGACAAATACCCATGCATTGTGGGCACATCATCCTTAGATGGTCTCCCCAACGTATCCTACAAGGGAAGTGTCATGGTATTTTCATCAACTGAGCTAGCTTTTTGGGAACGAGCCCGAAAAGGTGGCTTTGCCCAATTAATCGACAACCCACATATAGTCGTTATGTACCGAAATACTGAACTAAAAAAATCCTGGAGATTTTACGGGGAAGTGACTATTTATGATTCAGGGGAAATAAGGGACAAAGTAATGAAGAAAACCGTTCAGGCTGAACTTGATCGAGACCCAGATAAGTTGGGGGTTGCGGTCGTGATAACTCTGACCAAAATCACCACACTTGGAGGAGAAATAGTCCAGGAAGTATCTAGATAGTCCTGAAAAGTTTCATCAAACTGGTTCCCCAAAACGGTATTTGTAACTAACTGATCTTCTATTTGATACAATTCGATACCTACAAATCATACCGTGCGCCTGTAGCTCAGCGGATAGAGCACTGGTCTTCGGAACCAGGTGTCGGGGGTTCGAATCCCTCCAGGCGTACCACCTAAAGGAGCTCTTCATGGTTACGTTCGGCAGTGGTGAATACAAGTACGAAGTTGTTGAAAATTTCTTCAACAGGCCTAGAGGATGGCCGTTCGTGGAAGTTGCTGATGTAGCCGTTGATAAAGATGACAACGTATATGTTTTCAACAGAGGCCCGTACGCTGCGATTATGATTTTCGACAAATCGGGTGAATACCTTGCGGGCTGGGGAAAGATAGGATTCGACTTTATAGTTCCACACGGGGTAAGCATAGGACCTGATGGTTCCGTTTACACAAGTGATACAGGTGACCACACAGTTAGAAAATGGACGAAAGACGGCAAGCTGTTAATGACCCTGGGACGACCTTTAATCAATGCTCCAGAACAAAGTGGTATCCCGTTCAATAGACCAACTCATTTTACAGTAGCCTCTAATGGCGATCTTTATGCATCGGACGGCTATGGGAATTCACATATTCATTGCTTTGATTCTAAAGGAAACCTGAAATTTTCATGGGGTGGACACGGCAGTGGGCCTGGTCAATTTGACACCATTCATAGTGTGTACGTTGATATCGATGACGATGACAAAATTTATGCTACTGACAGGTATAACAACAGAATCCAATATTTCTCCAAAACAGGTGAATTTCTTGGAGAATGGACCAACGTACATTTGCCAAATGACGTACGAAAAGGACCAGATGGCAATTTCTACGTAGCAGAACTCGATCACCGCGTAAGCATCTTGGATAGTTCCGGCACTCTACTTGCCAGATGGGGAGATGTTGGGGCAAATGTAGACGATTCTGAAACAGGATCAGGTTTGCCTGACTCTCCCAGTAGAAATCCTATGATAGTAGGGAAAGTAAAACACGAACCCGGCGCTGGTTTATTTGGCGCTCCTCACGGAATTGCAGTGGACTCTGAGGGTAGCTTTTATGTCTCAGAAGTAAGTGAAACCTTCCTTGGCATAGATAGGGGAGATCGCTGTGTACAGAAATTTGTAAGAGTATAGAGGGGCCCTAATACTTGATTCTTACTCATAACTACCTAAGATTTTAAGCCCTATAGTCAATTACATTTACTTAATGCTGATTTACATCCAATTAGGTTGTAAAATCAACTTATGAATAAGGTCCGGGCGTTAGAATCCACATATTTGTTTTGCTCGAAAATACTATCGGGAATAATCCCTGCCTTAGGAACCAAGAGACCATTTATATGGTTTATGGTAACCAGTGAAAAGGCTTTCAAAAAGCCCTTATTCGGATGCCAAATGTGCGGACAATGCATCCTTCACTCTACCGGTATGGTGTGTCCTATGGGCTGCCCCAAAACCCTTAGAAATGGTCCTTGTGGTGGTGTGAGAAGCGATGGCAATTGTGAGATAAAGCCAGACATGAAATGTGTATGGGTCAGAGCTTGGGATAATTCGACCCAAATGGCGGTTTTTACTGAATCCATTCAAGATATACAACCTCAGCTTGATCGCAGTTTATCTGGAACCTCGGCTTGGATTAACGAATTAGGCAAAAAGAATGACGAATAAACCTGTTTCGAATCTGGCCCAAAGGTTGGAGAAAGGACTTTTTACTGTAACCGCCGAAGTGACACTCCCAGACTCGATTGAAAAGGAGGCTCTGGTAGCCAGAGCAAAAATGCTTGAACCATATTGCGACGCAATTAACATCACCGATTCCACCGGAGCAGTTCCTCATTTTTCAAACATTGCAGCAGCGTCGATACTTATCGAAAACGATATAGAACCCATCATACAATTTTCATGCAGAGACAGAAATAGGATAGCTGTTCAAGCGGATGTTATAGGAGCCCATGCGATGGGGGTCCGAAACATTTTTTGTGTGACAGGAGACGGTGTTCAAACCGGCGATCACCCGGAGGCAAAACCTGTCTTCGATCTGGATTCAGTAACATTACTAACCACCATTAACCACCTGAAAACGAAGGGTAAGTTTCTTAGCGGGAGAGAATTGGATGCTAAACCCGATTTATATCTAGGTGCGGCAGTGAATCCATTCGTTCCACCTTTTGAACAACGAGCTTTAAGATTGCTCAAAAAACAGAAAGCCGGTGCTTCTTTTTTTCAGTCACAGTATTGTTTCGACATCGAAAGGTTCGAAACTTTTCTTGACCGTCTAATGGAATTAACAAAAGGATCGCCTCCTCCACTGTTAGTAGGAGTGGGGCCACTTAGGTCTGCACGTTTTGCCCGATGGTTAAGGGAAAATGTACCAGGCGTGGCGGTACCAGACTCCATAATAGAAAAAATAGAAAAATATCCCCGGAAAGAGCAACAAAAAGCTGGGGTGGAAGCCTGCATCGAAATAGTAGAAACAATAAAAACATTGACTGGGGTTGCCGGAATACATGTAATGGCATATAACTGGGAGTCATCAGTTTCTGAAATTATTGAGGCAACAGGCCTTTCAAAAACAGCGAGGAATATTTAATCGTATTTAAGTACCTCTGCCTACATTGGCACCGTATCATAATTTGTCTTCCACGAGCCTATCGCTGCCCTATCTAGGCCAAGGTGATCCCTGAGGGTATTACCGCTATATTCCTTCCTGAAAACACCTCTCTTCTGAAGTTCCGGTACGACAAATTCAACAAAATCCTCAAATGCTCCAGGCTGATGGGTAGGTCCTACAACAAATCCATCACAAGCCAGGGAATGAAACCACTCTTCCATTTCGTCAGCGATATCCTTAGGTCCCCCGACCATGGTGTGTCCATCGCTAAGCAAGCCTCTCCGGGTTATCCTCATAAAATCCCTGGGTGTTGGATTTATAACACCTGACGATACGACCCGGTCTCTCATAGCCTGCATACCTTGCAAACCTTCCAATTCCTCTTCAGTGAAGCCTTCATCCATTCCTTTAGTAGAAAAGTCGAAATTAAGTGCCTCAGACAGCAACAAAAGTTGATCCATATCGTTGGACAAAAGCTCATAAGCGGCTTTCTTGTCCTCAGCCTCCGATTTGGTCGCAGCTGCAATTGGATACATTAAAGATGCTATTTTCATATCATCGGGATTTCGACCCGCCTCTTCAGCATCTTTCTTTAAAGCTGCGTATTCAACCTTGCCGACATCTGCATTCTGATATCCCGCAAATATCAATTCTCCCCAACGGGCGGCAAATTGTTTACCTCTGGTGCTGCCGCCTGCCTGTATGATCACAGGTCTCCCCTGGGGAGTTCTTGGAACTGTGAAAGGCCCACGGGAATTCAGATATTTGCCTTTAAAGTCTATTTTACGGACCTTATCAGGGTGGGCATAAAGGTTATTTTCTTTATCCACAACTATTGCATCATCATCCCAAGAATCCCAATGACCTAAAACTGCCTCACAAAACTCATCAGCTCTGTCATATCTAGTATCGTGTTCAAGATGGGCTTCACGTCCCATATTACGTGCTTCGTTATCGTTTACTGAAGTGACAACATTCCATGCAGCACGACCCTTTGTCATTAAATCAAGAGTTTGAAACAGTCTGGCCACATGAAAAGGTTCGTAATAGGTCGTGGAATAAGTAGCTCCCAAACCCAGATGTTCGGTAACGGCAGCCATACTCATTAAACAGGTAACCGCGTCAAGTTTTGTACATCGAATCCCATTTTTCACAGTTTCAGAATGGTCTCCGGCGTACATATCTGGCATAGCCAACCGGTCGTCGAAAAAACCTATGTCAAATTTGCCTTTTTCAAGAACTCGAGCAATATGTTGGTAGTAATCAGGAGAATAAGTATCTATCCTGGCCTCCGGATGCCGCCATGAAGAGGGCAATGTAGTGCAATTTTGGGCCTGTAGAAAAGCCACCAATTTCATTTGACGCATATCACTATTTCTCCTAAAGTGATTTTTGTTACATTCACGCTATTACTTCCTTTTCCACAAGTTGGTTTACGACTACTTCGGGAATTCCCAGCAACTTCGTGTAAATTTCATTGTTATGTTCCCCTAACTTTGGGGCACCTCTAGTGATCCGGCCCAGCGTATCAATAAATTTGTTGGCTCCCTTTAATGACTCAAGATCCAACATAACGCTATATTTGTTCGTGTTGTAATTTGAAAAATATAAGCTGAAATCAGGCTGGTTGGCTCTTGATGCAAATGGTCCTATTTTTCTGCTTTTATCTCCGTCAGGAGGTTCTATTTTTGTGACATCGGCGCCAAGATCCGCAAGAATCTTCCCGCACAAATTCCCTTTTGGGCCTGTGAGTTCAAGTACAGAAATATGAGCAAGCGCGGAGGGTTTATTGAAAATACCCATCAATAACCCTCCTTTCTAAACGCTCCTTATAGCGAAATTGCCCACAGATGCCTGTCTTAATAATCTTCAATTACGTTATTGATAAGGGAACCGATCCCCTCAATGCGAACCTCCACCACGTCACCTATATTGATTTCCGCAGTCTCAGGGCAACCTGTCGGGATAATATCCCCTGGTTGTAAGGTCATCACTTCTGAAACCCAACTGATCAACTTGGGTATTGCAAATATCATTTCGGATGTATTCCCACCAGCCGACAACTCTCCATTTACAAAACATTCAATCTTTAGATTTCCCGGATCATCTATTTCCGTCTCAATATGAGGCCCAATAGGACAGAAAGTATCAAAATGTTTCCACCGCATTGAAAGACCTTTACCTAGATCACTCTCTACTGTTTCTTTTGCACTAACATCGTTCACACATGTGTATCCCATCACGTAGTCCATGGCGTCGGATTCACTGATGTGACGAGCAGTTTTAGATATCACTACCCCAACCTCAGCTTCATGTATGACACTTTTGCAGCTTCGCGGATATACGATGTTTCCTTGGTGAGAAGCATATGTCCCAGGCTGTTTCATAAAAATGCCTGGGCCATCTCGATCATCCTTTTCACCATAATTAGCAGCTATAGCAGGGACTTTGTTGGTTAATGTAAGAGGAGCAAGTAGTGTTATATCTGATAGTGAACAAATCCTGTCACCGACGTTTTTTATGTTGTACGGGATTCCTGAAATAGCATGTATGGAATCTCCCAAAATAACCCCCCAAGTTTCCTCCAATCCAAGCATGAATCTCGCAATTTTCATAATCGCCCAAACCTTTGAATTTTCAACGATTATAGACTAAATCATGGATGAGTTCTCCGATCTTTTCAAACCAATCCAAGCAGCTAGTGATGAAACGAGTCCAATTGACACAATTACAGATCCAGCTATATATGAAACCTGGAATGCATACATAAAAGCAGCTATTGAATCAGGCGATGAGCCTGCTTGTAGAATATCTACCGCCGGGGATTTCCATTCATAAATCGAAGTGAAAACCCATCCCAAAAGGGTAACGGCAGTCACGCTACCGAGACCTCTGGACATTGATGACACAGCACCACCTGAACCCAAATCAGAAGGAATCATTTTACCCATAATTAGGCTCAAATTAGAGCTCTGGAAAAGACCTATACCCATCCCTACAAATACCATTCTGAAGGCTATCTGCTGAAGGCTAGAATCGGCAGTTAAAACAGTATATGAAATAAGAGCCAGCAACACTATAAACAAACCTAACACCGTGATAAATCCAGGTCCGACCCTATCAGATAAATAACCCCCAACAGGAGAAAATACTGATACTGAAACAGCATTCAGTAAAAGGAATATTCCTAAAACGAAAGATGAAGCTCCAATTATTTCTCCCACAAAATAAGGAAGTATAAATAAGTTGACGAACGAACCCATGTAAAGAAATAAATTAGAGACAAATCCACCTGCAACTACCAAATCCTTCATAATTGATAACTTAACCAATGGGTCAGGAATAATCGACTGGCGCCTGACAAAAAAAGTTCCTGAAAAAATAAATACCCCCAAACCCACAAATGTTTCGACACGTAGCCAGCCTATTGCCGTAGCAATGTTCATAGAAGCGACAAACCCTATCAAACACACAAACGCGAGGACTCCGCCGACCCAATCAAAGCTAGACGCCTCATTATTGTTTTTATTCTGATTTCCGACCCCCCTAATAACAGTGACTGAACCCAAAATAGCTAGAATGCAAATAGGTATCCTGCCGAAAAATATCCAGCGCCAGGACATATATTCTAAGGCGACGCCCGCATATAAAGTTCCTACTATCATTCCCACACTCCCAACACCGGTCATTACACCTAATGCCCGGCCACGAATGCGCGAAGGGAACAGGGATGTAGCAAGCGCAGGAGCTATCGCCAAAAGAGCGGAATTACCGACTGCCTGAAGTATCCTAAACCCCACAACTGATTGAATATTTGGAGAAACCCCCACTGCAATCATTGCCAAGGAATAAGTTACTAATCCCAGAATGAAAATCTTTCGAAGTCCAAAAACGTCTCCTGCTCTCCCCATAGTAAGTTGCAACCCTACAGTGGTACCTAGATAAAAAATTATCATCAAATAGGTGGTGGTCGGAGATACGTAAAAGTAATCAGATATTCTAGGTAAAGCAACATTTACACTAACGTCGAGGGAGCTTAAGAACACCCCAGATGCTATCACCAGCAGTTGAACCCATTGAACCCAAGTCAAAGAAACATCCGAGATTGAGTCTACATTTTTTTCATTTCCCAACACTACGCTATGAATGCAGGGTCTATTTCAATACCCAGGCCTGGAGAATCCAGTAAGGAAACCCACCCATTTTCGACAATCGGCGGGTTTTTGAATATTGCGAATTTATGTGCGTAACTACCTATTGGGGGATCATTTAGTAATTCGAGGTATGGCGCGTTAGGCCACGATGCCATTAGATGAATATGCGCTATAACTCCGATATCTCCCCCTCCGTGATGTGGAAGGATTTTCTTTCCGTAGAGCTCTGATAACACCCCTATCTTTCGCACTTCCGTAATCCCGTCTAGAACCATACTTTCCGGCTGCAGCACATCGTATATATTTTTTTCTAACATCTTCTTAAATTCGTGTATGCCTCGGTTGTTCTCACCTCCAGCTATAGGAATCGCGACCGAATCATTTAGCCTAGCAAGGTCATCAAAAGCATATCTTTGCAATGGTTCTTCTAGCCAATAAACACCCAATTCCCCCAGGAGAGTGGCGGTTTCAAAAGCCCGGCGGAAATCCCAAATTACACCGGGTTGCCATTTACCAAATGACTGATCCTGGTTAGCATCTACCATGTGATATCCATCGAATCTTTGACAGCATCGCGAACAAGCTCGACAGTGCGAATATCTTCCTGGATAGTCTCATGATGCAATCTGAGTTTTATGGCCTTCCATCCTTCTTCACTTAGTGACCTGGCCAGGTCTGCACGTTCCTCTGGGGTTGATAGCAAAATCATACTGGCATAGGGCATCATACGATCCTTTGAGCCCCCCCATAACTTGTACAATGGTTGTCCACTTGCTTTGCCAATAACATCCCAAATTGCCACATCAACTCCGGCAGATCCTTTGTACGAAAGTGTGTGGACATAATATTTCAGTCTTTGGGCAATTTGCTCAATTTCAAAAGGACCTTCACCCACAACTACATTCTTCACAGGCTCAATAATCGAAGGGTCCATTCCAGGTCCAATACCAACAATTCCCTCATCCGTGTGTACTTCTGTGAAAGATCCAGCACCCCTACTAAAACGCATCAAACCGCCTTTGTTCCAAGCAGGCTCAATACTTCCTACAAATTCAAGCTCTTTAAGCTGGATCAATTTAACATCAGTAATTTTTATGCGGGTTTTAGATGTCATAAAAACCAAATCTCCGATAACAGAAAACGGCAACAGAATTTTGTGATTATAGAATACATTCATACCTGTTGGTACCAACTCCTATATACTCGACGGAAAATAGTTATTTATGGATACTATCGGTAGAATCGGCACCTAAATAAGGGGTTGGAAAGGGGGAAACAATTATGGTCGGGAAAAAGATTCGAGTAGGGATCATCGGGGCTAATGTTAGCTACGGTTGGACACCCAGATCCCATGCTCCAGCAATAGCAGAAATGCCGGAGATAGAGTTTTCTGCTGTATGTACCTCTCGAGAGGAAACTGCCAAAGAGTCAGCGGATACCTACGGAGTGCCGTTAGCATTTAGCAACCACAATGATATGTTAGACAAAGCTGATTTGGACGTCGTGGCTGTAGTAGTTAGAGTTCCAAAACATTACGACCTTGCAATGGATGTTTTGAAAGCCGGCAAGAATATTTATACCGAATGGCCCCTAGGTGCAAATTTGAAAGAGGCAGAAGAAATCACCTCTCTAGCCAAAGAAAAAAGTCTTTTAACTATGGTGGGGCTGCAATCCCGCGCCGCACCGATTTTTCTATACCTCAAGGACCTAATAAGTGAAGGATATATCGGAGAGGTTCTGTCAGCTAATATGCGCCAGTTTAGTTCTGGGGTATTATCCAGGCCACCGGGTCGTACATGGCAAAAAGATGTGGAATTAGGAGCGACTACTCTAACAATACCCTTTGGCCACTCGATCGATGCTCTTTGCATGTGTCTCGGCGAATTCGCCAGCGTTTCGGGAAATGTGTCTACCAAGGTTCCACAATGGCATGAACAAGAAACTAACCGCATGGTTGAAGTGACCTCTCCAGACACGATTATGATCAACGGGATTTTGGAAAGTGGCACCGCTGTCTCGGCTCATGTAAGTGCTATCCCATACCACGGTTCTGGTTACCGATTTGAAATTTACGGCAATGAAGGAACACTTGTGGTAACGAGCAATGACGCTCCTTCTACCGGGACATCTAAACTTTGGGGCGGGCAACCAAATGGATCTGATTTAGTAGAACTTGAGGTGCCTAAAACCTACACCAAAGTTCCGAGTTCGGTACCTAGTGGAGCCCCTTTCAATATTGCCCAGCTGTGGGATCGTTTCGCCGAGGGCATTAAAACTAATACAGAAGTTGAACCCAGCTTTTCTACAGCACTGACTAGGCACAAACTCTTAGATGCAATCCAGAAGTCTTCCGATACAGGGATCACCCAAAAACTATAAAGGAACTAAACAGAATGACCACACTTATTGAACAAAAATATATAACAGCCCATCCGGGATCTGCCCAAAGGCACGAAAAAGCAAAACACATGTTTCCGAATGGTGTCACACACGATGCCCGCAGACAGAATCCCTTTCAGCTTTACTACACCCATGCTGTGGGGCCTCACAAGTATGACGTAGATGGAAATGAGGTGATAGATTTTTGGAGCGGTCACGGCTCTCTCATACTAGGACATTCACACCCGGAAATTGTGACCGCGGTCCAGGAACAAATGGCAAAAGGGACTCACCTAAGTGGTTCGACTGATCTCGAAATACGTTGGGGGCAACTTGTTCAAGAGATGATACCAAGCGCTGAAAAAGTCAGATTTCACAGCTCTGGAACTGAAGCCGACATGATGGCAATAAGGATGGCCAGAGCCTACACCGAAAAATCCAAGATAATAAAATTTGAGGACCATTTTCATGGCTGGAGTGATTATTTATCTGCTGACGCTGACGGTATCGGAGGTATCCCAAAGGAAGCTCTTGAAACAGTGATAATACTACCTCCAAATGACATTTCCCTTGTAGAAAAAACTCTGCAAGATAACGATGATGTCGCTGCCATTATTCTAGAACCAACCGGAGCTCATATGGGGCTGAAACCCATATTACCAGCGTTTCTAGAAGAACTAAGGAAGGTCACTACCAAATTTGGTGTCGTACTAATTTTTGATGAAGTTGTTACAGGTTTCAGAATATCCGACGGCGGCGCTCAAGGATATTACGGTGTGGTCCCCGACTTAACAACATTGGCAAAAATACTAGGAGGAGGACTTCCAGGTGGGGCTGTGTGTGGAAAAGCAGAAATAATTAATATGATAGAACCAAGGGATGACGCCGATTTCAACAAAAACAGAAGAATCGCCCACAACGGAACATTTAACGCCAACCCACTCTCTGCATCTTCAGGCATTAAAGCTTTGGAAATACTAAAAAGAGACCCAATCAACGAAAAAGCAATCGGAATGGGAAATCTCCTTAAAAGAAGTCTTAACGAAGTCTTATCTAAACAAGAAATTCCCGGGTGTGTCAGTGGTGTAAACTCATTGATCCACATTAGATTGGGAGCCGACCACGACTGTGATCATGAGATATGTATATTATCTAAAGAAGATATGGGAAAGACGACAAACTCTGCCAGGAATGCGCAACTAAACCTCGCACTTTTAAATAATGGAGTCCATTCGGGTACTAGATTCATAATGAGTGCATTTCATACTGAAGAAGACATATCCAAAACTGCAGAGGCATTTGGAAACGCTTTAACGGACGTAAGAGCAGAAGGTTTAATTTAGTTATCCCAGCTAATAATGCAGGAAATCCTGCCGTTGGAATTTGCCAATTCCAACCCTTCTTCAGTAGGTTTTAAGTGTGTCTGAAGAGCCCTGATTAGTTTTTCATCTTTTTCTGTTTCTTGGTTTACATAAAGTCGCTTTCGAAGATCCTGCAGGGCATCTTCATCAGATTTATATATATGTGGACCCAAATGATCCAAGACGCTCAGTTCAGGGGTTAGGCCCATATGCCACAAAATGTCCATTAGTTCCGGAACTCCGGGTAAATGAACTCTTTCCTCTCCATGAACAACTTCCCAAAGGATTCCAAGATGCGCTTGCGGGGACTTCATAAAAGCAACTATAACAACGTGTTTACTAGCATATCGGTTCACATTTTTCAAAAATTTTTCTATGTCCTCTATTCCATACGTGACATGGGAGCACAAAGCCCCTTCGTGAACTTGTATGACCGCATCTTCCCAAAGGGTAAAAACTGGTTCAACATTTAGGATTTTCGCTTCGTTGCAACTTTTTCTTAGCTCTTCAAGCATACTTCTTGATGAATCTGCAACTGTCACTTTTTTCCTAGATAAGGCCAGAGGCAACGCTAACCTACCAGCCCCACCACCGATATCAACCAAAGTTTTACATCCGCCGAATTCCTCTTCAAGCCTATCTACTAGAGCATCACCTTTTCGATAGGGATCATTCCTAAATTGCTCAGCCATGCCTTTCCAAAAATCCTGATGTGGATCGAAGTTTTGTTGAGCAGATATAGATTGGGCGTGATGAACCTGAACTTGACTACGCCACCTTTGAACCGCATCTTGGGATTCATCTATCATGAAATTTACGATCTTGTCAGCTTGTTAATTCTGCCGCCAATTAACCATTCAGCTACGAAAATATTACCTTCGCCGTCTGAAGCTATCCCGTGAGGGCTGTTGAATTTCCCTGGAACCAAGCTGCTGTGAGGAACATTAGGCCACCCTTCATTGAATTTGAAGGCTCCCGTATTTTCTCCTAGGTAGGCTACTGGTTCGTCATCCACATCCAGCAATGTTATCCGTGACCCCCGCAATTCCGCCACAATAAGAAACTCACCCCAGGCTGCGAAGCCACTTGGGCTATGGAGCCAATCAGCCCCAGCACCTGTACCAAATGCTCGTAAGAAACGACCCTGGGGTGAGTAAACTTGAATCTGACCATTACTCCTGTCAGCTATATAGAGTTCATGGTTTTGTTTTCTTGTATCTATCCATATCCCATGAGGTGTTGCAAATCGACCACCTTCACCTTCAGTCCCATCAATACTCATAAGATAGTCGCCAGATTTATTATAAAAATGTATGAGGCTAGACCCGTACCCATCGGCCACAATAATGGCTCCGTCACCTCCATCTTTTTCTTCGTACACAGCAACGTCAGTTGGAGAGTATTTTTCGCCAGAGTTGTATGTTTCAATATCCGGCCTTGCAATTGACATTACATGACCACCATCAACAGAAACTTTGACTACCTGGGCTGACAAATTGTCCGCAAGCCACAAGAATTCATCTTTACCTTCTTGAACAAGGGTCATTCCGTGAGCGTTTTGAACGCCTGCTTCCCATGAGTTAACTAGTTCTCCATCCTGACTAAACACTAGAACCTTCGGTTCACTTTGGTGGAATGTTATGACATTCCCAGTTTTAGGACTTACAACTATTCCATGATGGGCCCAGCCATCTTTCACACTATCAGGACCCGGCGCCTCAACCCATTTTTCATGCCATGAATAATTATGGTTTGAATTTCCTATTTGCATTTTTGGGGACCTCCGCCATCATATTTGATATCAGTTGGAATTATTAAAGCTCGAACGGCATACATTTAATTTAAAACTAATTTAGTTAATCTTCCGCCAATTAACCATTCTGCCACATATATATTTCCTGATTCATCCATAGTGATTCCATGGGGGCTATTGAACCTTTCTGGACCCAATCTAGAAGGTCTTTCAATCAGTCCAGATTCAGAAATTTCATTTGGCCACCCTTCAGAGGATGCAGCAAGATCGTCTGGAAACAAATACCTGACCAAATTATCATCTAAGTCCAATATCGCTAGTCTCGCCTCAAGTTCAGCCACTATCATCAAATCGCTGCTTATCGCAAATTCACTCGGGGTGGTGAAGAAATCTTCCCCAAAAGTCCTCAAATAGTCTCCATTTAGACTGAAAACTTGAACCCTTCCATTGGCTCTGTCAGCGACATAAAGTTCAGGACTAGGTTTTCTACGATCAATCACTATGCCGTGCGGGCAACTGAAATGCCCTGAACCGGTGGATCCATCTATTGATAGGATATATTCGCCCTGTGCATTAAATTTATGAACCAGGCTGGCACCATAACCATCGGCTACCCAAATGTCCCCTGAGCCACCAAATCGAACTTCGTCGACTGCTATTGAAGTCGGTGCATATCTAATCCGCTGATAATCGTCATGCTTGGGCACAGTCAAGTTTAAGAGCAGGTTACCTTCCATATCATATTTAAGGACTATCCCTGATTTATTATCTGCCCCAGGTGGATATTCGTAGGAAAACTCTGGCAACCTTTTGGAACCGTTGTCGGCAATCCAAAAATAGTCGTTTCCGTCCTCATTTACCACTGTAATCCCATGTGCATCTGTGAAATCCCCACACCAAGAATGAATCAAATCACCTTCCTGACTGAAGATTAGTATTTCTGACCTTCCACTATCACATGAAACTATACGACCATCTGACATAGTAGCCATCCCTGGATGTGCCCACCCAGATAGCGACTTCTGGGTCTGCTCGTGCTCTCCCCAATTCTCCACCCAATCGTAATTTGGAGTATTCATCATATTTCCTAAGGTGTCGAAGTGGGCTGAAAATCTATTTTCAGCCCATAGTCCATTTAAGGATGAAGAATTACTTTAGTGTAACCATCCACCCTTTGATCAAATTTCGTGTAGGCGTCTGGGGCCTCATCAATAGAAACCTCATGCGAAACCACGAAACTGGGGCTAGCCTTCTCGGCGATAATCAAATCCCTGAGATAGGCATTATATTTCTTTACGTTGCATTGTCCGGTGCCCAAACGCAAACCTTTTTCAAACAGCTTGCCAAAATTTAACAGTAAAGCGCCCGATTTAGCTGATTCATTCACTCCTCCTGGATCAGAAGGCACGTACAATCCTGGTATTCCCATCATTCCTGTGGGTTTGGTTACATCAATCATTTGGTTCAAAACCACATTGGGAACCTCCTCCTGCTCTCCACCAGCAGCAGAGGAGCCTTGAGCTGCTGCTTGATATCCAACAGCGTCTATTCCCTTATCAACTCCCGTGTCATTCCTTATGTCTTTAATTTGTTCAACAGGATTACCATTGTCAAAGTTGATTGGAATCGCACCAATACTGGCTGCTTTATCCAACCTCTCCTGAACGTGATCAATGCAATACACTTCAGCTGCGCCTCTAATCACTGAGCTATAGGCGGCCATCAATCCCACAGGGCCCGCACCAAAAACAGCCACACTCTCACCTGGACTCACATCTGCAAGTTCTGCCCCGTGATATCCCGTAGGAAATATATCAGCCAGCAAGGAGAAATCAGCCTCAAACTGATCTCCTTTAGGAAGAGGCAAGCAGTTAAAGTCAGCAAAAGGTACCTGCATATACTCAGCCTGCCCTCCAACCCACGGTCCCATGGCTACATAACCATATGCCCCACCTGCAAATCCAGGGTTTACCGTGGTGCAAAATCCTGTATAACCCCTCTGGCAGTTTTTGCAAAACCCACAGGCGACATTGAAAGGCATCACAACTCTATCTCCAACCGATAGGTTTTTAACTGCAGATCCTATTTCTTCGATAACTCCCATGTTTTCGTGGCCAAATACGATACCTGGTTCAGCGGCTGTCCGCCCTTCATACATATGCAGATCAGATCCGCAAATACAACTCGATGTGATTTTTACAATAACATCATTAGGGTGATTTATTTTGGGATCATCAACAGTTTCTACGGCGACCTCAAATGGTTTTTTATAAACAACGGCCTTCACTGTGTTTCGCCTCCTTGTTTTATGTGACTAACCTACTCAGAACAGCGCACATACTATTATTAATACAGCCCTCTGACAAATCGTTATATGTAATAAAACATAAGGAAATATGCTTTCATCTCTTTATTGTGATTTTAAGGTGTTATTATTTGTTCAAATAAAACCATTTTTAAGTCGGCGGTACTGAAATGAAATATTTGAAAACCATCGGATTTAATTCAAATCAACCTATAGGCCGTGGATTCAATTATCCATACGATATAGCTTTTAGCGAAGACCACAGGATATTTGTGCTCAACCGGATGGGAGGACATAACTCGTCTGGTATAAGAATTCAAATCTGCACCTACGATGAAGATTGGCTGGGTGAATTTGCCACAGGTCCCGGTAAAGGGGATAGCCAGTTTGTGATACCAGTTTGTATGTCATTCAACAGCAAAGATCTGCTGTATGTGACTGACGAATCACTCAATGACGTCAAAGTATTTGATAACCAAGGCAACTACATCACCAAGTGGACTACAAATAGCAATGGACCTCAGAAATTTGCAGGGCCCAGTGGAATTGTGCATGGGTCGGATGATTCTGTTTATCTGGTTGAACAATACGCAAACAAAATAAGTAAGTTCACCGAGGACGGCCAATTCCTTTTCTCATGGGGTTCGGAAGGCGACGGTGAAGGTGAGTTCAATTTACCGTGGGGAATTTCTACAGATGTAAAAGGACACCTATTTATCGCAGACTGGGGTAATGACAGAATTCAGAAATTCACTGCCGATGGAGAATTCATCGCCGCATACGGTAAATCAGGATATCAGGACGGGCAATTAAACAAACCCAGCTCAGTTGCTATTGATAGCAAAGGATTTATCCACGTAGCCGACTGGGGAAATGAAAGGGTACAAGTATTAGATCCTGACGGTGAATTCCACCAGTTGCTTGAAGGTGAAGCGACTCTCTCAAAATGGGCAGAAGAATGGCTTGAAGTAAATCTTGATGAGTACGACTTGAGAAAAGAGTCGAATTTGTTAGTCAAAGAACTACCAAACCATCTTCAAACCCCTTACCACAGGGCATCTCAATCAGAGCCTATATTCTGGGGACCAGTTTCAGTGAAAATAGATTCAGAAGACCGTCTATACGTCACTGAACACAGTCGACATCGCATCCAAATATATGAACAATAATCATAGAAAATGTAGTTAAAAAGAAGATACGAGGCAAAAATGGAGTCAACAAATAGAGTGTTAGCAGCGCATTTGGCAAGAAGGGCTGGATTTGGAGCCACCCCCGAAGAGCTAGATAGTTACAGTGAGATGGAATATGAAGATTTGGTTGAACATCTAATAACAAAGATAGATTCTTCCCACATATCAGATCATCTGATTTTCAGGAGGCACGTTGATCTCCATACTATGCAGGGACATAACGCCGTCTATTGGGGTTATAGAATGATTTCAACTGACAATCCTTTCGTCGAAAAAATGGCCTTGTTCTGGCATGGGGTTTTCGCAACCGCTGAAAATAAATTAAACAACATAGGCTCACTAACAAACCAAATAGATATGTTTAGGAGGCATGGTATTGGTAGGTACGACGATCTTTTGGTTGAGCTGTCAAAAGACCCTGCAATGCTCATCTGGCTCGACAACCACACCAACCATAAAGATTCGATCAATGAGAACTATGGCAGAGAAATTTTAGAACTTTTCTCTATGGGGGTAGGGAACTATACCGAAGATGACATCAAAGAATGTGCAAGAGCTTTTACTGGATGGACTGTGAAGAACGGGGAGTACCTTTCCATGATGGCAGTTAAAGATTCCATATGGCCCTATGGAAGAATCCTATGGCACCACGAATACAGAGCTACTGACCACGATACCGGTGAGAAAAGATTTTTAGGTGAAAGCTCAAATTTCAACGGTGACGGTGTAATAGATGTCATCTGCAGACAAAGAGACACTGCTAATTTCGTGGCTCGGCATTTATATAATTTCTTCGTTGCAGATGAGGTTCCAGTACCGCAGTGGTCCAGTACTCCGCCAAAAGATCCTGAAGCAATAAATATCCTTGCAGACACATACATGGAATCCAACCACGATATAAGATCTATAATGAGGGTATTATTTAATTCCGATTTCTTCAAAAACTCTAAATTCAAAAGGGTCAAAAGCCCTGCTGAATTGATTATTGGAACTCTCAGAAACACTAGAGAATACCAGGTACCAGACGGCGGAGAAATAGGTATCTACGACATAGGGGAAGAGTCGGGCTATATGGGTCAGAAATTGCTAGACCCACCTTCGGTCGAAGGTTGGCATACGGGGGAAGAATGGATCACTAGTGGTTCTTTAGTCGACCGGGTCAATTTCGCTACCAGCCATATTGGTAATGATTCCAATCCAGGAGTTAAAAACCTTATAGAAAGAGTAGGTTTAGAAGATAAGCAACCTTGCAAGTTAGTAGATGACTGTTTGGAGGCTCTTGGTTGTGTTGAGATTGAAATAGACACTTATCAAAAATTAGAGGAAGTGGCAGCCACTGGATTAAAGAAATCTGATTCTTCTGAAGGGGCCTCTTCCAATTTAATTATCGAACTATTTAAATTAATAGTCTCGAGTCGAGAATACCAGCGGTGTTAGGAAATAATCAAATAATTAAAAAAGATTGAAAACTTGATTTTCCTGTTGGAGAACCTGAACGAAGGTAGCACACTTAGGCATGTCTTTTATTTTGGTCGCCCCGATATAAGTACAAGCTGACCTAACCCCACCGATTATTTCAGTCAGAGTATCTTCTACAGTTCCTTTATATGGGATTCTTATATCCTTTCCTTCTGCCCCTCTATATCCATCCTTGCGTGCGCCATGGATTTCCATGGCCCTGTCAGAACTCATTCCGTAGAATTCCATCTTCCCATCCAAGATATCGACCTCAGATTCTTCATGACCTGCCAGCATCCCTCCCAACATAACAAAATCAGAACCAGCACCAAAGGCCTTGGCAACATCTCCTGGGTATACACAACCGCCATCTGCTATCACCTGCCCACCAACACCGTGAGCAGCATCTGCACATTCAATGATCCCGGAAAATTGTGGGATACCAACTCCAGTCATTAAACGGGTAGTGCACACTGAGCCTGGGCCTATACCACATTTGACTATGTCGGCACCCCTCAGAATAAGTTCTTCTGTCATCTCTGCTGTAATCACGTTACCGGCAATTATGGTTTGTTCCGGAAATTCTTCCCTTATTTGTGCAACAAAATCCACAAAGTTTTCGTGATATCCGTTAGCTACATCGATAGTTATAAACGGAATTTCTGGATATTTTTCCAAAACAACCTTGAGGGTTAAAAAGTCGGGAGCATCTTCATCCCAAATTCTGTTGGTCCCAGTACAAATAGATACGTAATTTAGATCTAGCCCACTGGCAACCGCATCATCCCAGTCCTCTGGCTCGTAATGTTTTCTTAGAACGGTCAACATTTTGTAATTCTGGAGAACTTTGGCCATCGAAAAAGTACCAACACCATCCATACTGGAAGCGATGATTGGAATACCTGTAAATTCTTTACCAGAATTTAAAAACTTAAACTCTCGTTCCATATCAACATCTTTTCTAGATGTTAGTTTGGAACGTTTAGGTTTTAATAAAACATCCTTGTAATCAAGCTTTAAATCAGATTCTATTCTCATTAGTTATCACCGTTGATCCATATGTATGACTGCAAGCCTTTGCAGTAACTCGACAATCAATTCTAACCATACGACCGAATGAATAATAGGTCCGTTATTTTATCGATGATGGTGTTACAAGTTGTATGGTTTGAAAAACCACTATAAAGTTCGCGAATCTACAGCGTCATAAGGAACATCCAACTATGGTTTGGCAAAACGAGATAAATGAACTCGACAAAAGACTAGAAATGGCCCAAGGAATGGGTGGGCAAGAAGGGATAGATAGGCAGCATTCTAACGGTAAACTAACTGTCCGTGAACGTGTGGAAGCTATTTCTGATCCTGGAACTTTTAAAGAGTTGTCGGCGTTAGCAGGCAGTGCTCGATACAAAGACAACGAATTGGTAGATTTCACCCCATACCCTAGAGTGATAGGCACAGCACATCTTGGTGGTATGCGAGTGATGCTGGATGGTGGAGATTTCACTGTTCGGGGCGGGGCAGGGGAGAGAGGCACTGGCAGTCAACCAAGTTCACTGAAATATGCCTTGCAATGGCGTATTCCGTTAGTTCGTTTACTTGATGCGGTAGGTGGCAGCGTAAGGACATTTGAGCAAATTGGTAGGACATATTTACCAGATGGCGGTGGGACTTCTAAAGCTGCTGATTTATTAAATGAAGTGCCTGTCGTCTCCGCTGTATTGGGATCGGTAGCTGGATTACCTGCAATTGAAGCATGTCTTTGTCATTTCAGTGTCATGGTCAAAGATACGAGTCAAGTTTTCGCAGGAGGACCCCCTGTGGTGAAAGCAGCCTTGGGCTACGACGTTACTAAAGAGGATTTAGGAGATCACAATAGCCAAGTTTTCAAGACTGGGGTAATCGATAACCTAGCTGAATCAGAAGAAAAGGCCTTCAAGATGATTCGCCAGTTTCTCAGCTATCTGCCCTCTAGCGTCTGGAAAAAACCACGGCGCGTAGACACCCACGATGACCCAGCTAGGAAAGAGGATGGACTTCTGTCAATTATTCCCCGAAGAAGCAAAAGGAAATATGACCCTTATAAGATATTGGAATATGTAATGGACCACGATTCATTTTTTGAAATTGCACCGTTTTACGGCCAATCCAAAATAACCGGTTTAGCAAGGGTAAATGGATATCCTGTAGGGGTATTAATGAACAACCCAAATCATTTAGGTGGTTCAACTGATGTGGCCTCTGGGGAAAAAACTATAAGGTTGGTAAGCCTCTGTGAAACGTTCCATTTGCCAATTGTTTCGTTTGTGGATGAACCAGGATTCATGGTGGGGCTCGATGCCCAAAATCAAGGAATAGTCAGGGCTGGAGCAAGATTAGTAATTGCAAATGCCCGAAGCCAGACACCGTGGATAAGCTTTTATATAAGACAAGCATACGGTGTCGCCGGGCAGACAAACCACAGACCAACAGGAATGTATCACAGATATGCGTGGCCTTCGGCAAAATGGGGTTCTATGCACATTGAGGGAGGAGTATCCGCAGCGTATCGAAGAGAAATAGCTGCCTCGGAAAAACCCGACCAGAAAAGGCTGGAGATTGAAGCACGGCTTCAAGCAATGGCATCTCCATTCAGAACCGCTGAGGACACGGGAGGAGAAAGCAGTTCACACGGGATTGACATAATAGACCCTAGAGATACCAGACCTTTATTGTGTGACTTCATCGACATGGCACAGGACATGCTTGATACCCAGTTAGGTCCTCCTACTTCTCCTTATATTCCTTAGGCTGGCTGACACTCCATATGGTAGGCCAGATAACCACGCAACCCATCACAAGTAAAATACCCATTAACCCGTCTAGGAATATTGCCACCTTTACCCCCCACATTTCAGCAATCGTACCGGAAATCAGTAGGCCTAACGGCAAGGAATATACAGCAAGCTGCCTTAAACCCATTACTCTTCCTCTCAAATTATCTGGAGTCAGTGACAAAAGCATCATCGCAATGGCAACTGTACACAGCGACTGTCCGAGCCCTGCCAAAAATAAAACGGGCAATGCGGAAACAAAATTGGGAACCAATGCTAATAAAATGATGGCACCGCTCCATAGAACAACCCCTCCGATGGAGAATCTACCTATTTTTCCCGATCCATCTCTGCCTCCTGTAATGAGGGAACCTAAAACCGCTCCACAAGAATAACTCCCCATCATAAATCCCAAACCTGTTGAGGTCGAATCGAACACCTCCTTTGCCAATACAGAAATGAGCCCAAAATAAATAGGAAAAGTAGCCAAATTGATAATCACTGCCAAAACCAGAAGTCCCGCAACAACTGGAGTCTGCTGAATGAATTTCATCCCGATCTTGAAATTGTTTATCACATTTAAATTACCTGCAGAAGATTTCACAGATACCTTTCCTATGTTGATAGCGTAAAACAGGGATATAAAATAAAGCCCTACTATAATTCCGTAGCTAACTTTTACACTCAGGAAAGCTAGGGCAACACCGCCTAGTATAGGTCCTATCATTTGAGTTACATCACCCCCCGCCCTTGATAAGGCCACAGCATTATTCAAATTCTTATCCCCTACAACAGCAGGTAGGATTGACTGGCGAATAACCATATCAAACGTCTTTGAAAGTCCAAGAAATCCAGCCATGATTAATATGGCTGTAGTGGTCAGGACACCTGCAAATGTAATGCACAAGATAACTATCCCATTTAAAGCAAATGATCCTCTGATCAGAACTAAGAGCATTTTCCGGTCAAACTTATCCACAGCAACTCCGAAAATGGGGGACATAATGGTACCCATAAATCTCAAAGCACCGTAAAGTCCTACAAGAAGTGGCGAGCTGGATATTTCTAATATCAGCCAGGACAGGACTATGAGTTCCATATATTCCGCCCAGGCCTGTAAACAATCGGACGCCCAAAGGTAACGGTAATTTTTTATTTTGAAGCTACTGAAAATTCTGGTTATATATATTCTTGTTATGGCTATCATCTTTAAAACGGTACGAATATCTGGAAATACAGTCAGCAAATATATACCCTTACCCACATGAATGCACCTGTCATGACAATATAAATTCTTAAAGAGAATTCAAGAATGGGCAAAAACATAAATCCTGATGACACAAGACTGAAATGGAAAGGAGTAGTTTCAACAGAGGCTACCAAGGAAGGAGTCATGGCTTGGAGAATCCCTTTCACTCAAAAGGATCTATTCGCATGGCAACTTGCCGAACGTGCTGCAATGCCCGCTGGGGTACGGCTTGAATTTGGGAGCAACACCTCGTATTTGGAAATGTTTTTTGATTCCATACCGGATAGGAGTCCAGTAGATATATTTTGTGACGGAGAATTACTAGCTACATTACCAACAGCCAATCTGAATTTTCTGAGAGTAGAAAATCTAGGTTCAAAAAATAAAGCAATTCAAATTTGGTTACCACAGTGGGGAGAACTAAGAATTAAAAAATTGGTAATAGAAAACGATGCAATATTAACTGAACCAAAAGGGCCGAAAGACACGAAATGGGTCACCTATGGAAGCTCTATTACTCAATGTAGAACTGCTGATTCACCTAGTCAGACATGGCCAGCGTTAGTTGCTCGAAAAAACGATCTAGATTTGACATGTATGGGATATGGCGGGCAATGCCATCTAGACCCAATGATCGCCCGTACAATCCGAGATCTCCCTGCAGATATAATCTCTCTTTGTTTAGGTATAAACATATATGGTGCATCTTCATTGAATCAACGTACATTTCAACCAGGTATTTTGGGATTTGTTCAAATTTTGCGTGAAAAACATATAGATACTCCTATCATAGTAATGTCGCCCATTTATTCGCCAGGCAGAGAAGAAAACCCTAACGAGGTAGGCATGACCCTTCAGGTAATGAGGAGTGAGATAGAAGATTCCGTTGAGGTTTTAAGAAGTTTGGGAGATTTGAATATCCACTATATAGACGGTTTGAATATATTCGATAAACGATATGAGAAATTGCTTCCTGACAACCTGCATCCAAATAACGAAGGCTATTCGATTATGGCCAGCAATATTTCGGATTCCCTGGCTCCGTATTTATGCTTCGAATGATTAGTTCGTGATAAAAAACAACTTATACGAAAATAAGTTAAAAGGGGGAAATCATATGCGGCTAAAGAACAAGGTTGCACTAATAAGTGGAGGGGCTAATGGTGTGAAAAATGAATTAATGGGATTCGGTGGAGCCTGTGCGTGGAAATTCGTCCAGGAAGGGGCAAAAGTGGTGATTGCAGACATTGATACAGTCAACGGACAGAAAACCGTAGACCAAATAAAAGAGGAAAAAGGTCAGGTCGAATTTATAAAATTGGACGTAACGAAAGATTCAGACTGGAAAGCAGCAGTAAATTTTGCAGTGCATACCTTTGACCAACTAGACATTTTGGTTAACTGCGCTGGTACCGCATCAGTTGAGCGGGTGGAAGAAACCACCGAGGATATCTGGGATGCCCAAATGGATGTCCATGCAAAAGGAGCATTCTTAGGTACACAAGCTGTCATTCCGATAATGATCAAACAAGGTCAAGGGTCAATAATTCACTTATCATCAATAAATGGCCTGATTGGTAGCCAGAGCTCTACGGCATACCATGCTGCTAAAGGAGCAGTGAGACTTCTGGCAAAAAATACAGCTATGCAGTATGCAAAAGACGGAATAAGAGTGAACTCGGTTCATCCCGGATATGCAGATACTCCACTAACGAAGCCTTTATTCGCCGATGAAGATGCATTGGCCCTGAGGCTTAATAAGGTTCCATTAGGTAGGGTTGGAACGGCGGATGAAATTGCCAACGGAATAATATATTTAGCCTCTGATGAGTCTTCTTTCGTTACTGGTTCAGAATTAGTCATAGACGGCGGAATGACTGCTCAGTAAAATGAGCAATCCAGAAGTAGAATCCGATAGCTTTTTGATATGTTTTGATGGGCATTGTCTTCTATGTAATTCATGGGTTGATTTTCTGATCAAACGAGATAAAAAAAATGTTTTTACCTTCACTTCCCTCCAGTCAAATGGAGGTAGAAATGTATTACTCAAGCATGGATATAGTGAACGCACACTTGAAGTCCTAGATAGCATAGTAGTCCTCAAAGCAGATCAAGTATCTATCAGATCGGATGCGGTGATAGAAATTTTGGTTGCCTTGGGTGGAATTTATAAGATCTCAAAATTGCTTAAATTGATACCATCATCCCTCCGAAACCTTGTCTATGACACAATAGCAAAAAGACGGTATCGATGGTGCGGGAGAAGAGATATCTGTCGCATACCCTCCGCAGAGGAGTCGCATAAGTTCCTTGAGTGAATCGAATACCAAAAAAAGACCAGTCTTCCTTCGAGCCAAATGGAATCATCTATTGTTTGCCAACTACGAAGTAGACGCCAATTTGCTTAGTTCCTACGTTCCAAACGGCACAAGCCAAGATTCCTGGAACGGCAGCACATTCTTAAGCCTGGTAGCTTTCCGTTTTTCCAACACTCGTATGTTAGGAATACCCACCTTCGGTTGGAGAAATTTTGATGAGGTCAATCTAAGATTTTATGTACGTGGAGCAGAAGATCGAAAAAGCAAAAACGGTGTTGTGTTCATAAAAGAAATTGTCCCGAGTTGGTTAGTAAGTACTATAGCTAGATTACTTTACGGTGAAAATTACCAAAGAAAAGACATGCATAGCTCTATTGAGTCAAGGCCAAATTCAAGTAAAATTATCAACTACGAAATAAGGGAGGCGGATTTAAGCAATAAGTTTTCAGCATTTGTTACTAACCCAGAGAAAGTGCCAACCCCGGATAGTTTGGAGGCATACATAACAGAACATTATTGGGGATTCGCTAGTAGAAACTCCAAAAAGACAGTGGAATACGAAGTAGAACATCCGCAATGGACAGTCTCAAAAGTCGACGACTACTCAATTACATTTGACTTCGAAAAAATTTATGGGAATAAATATTCATTTCTTTCTGACCAAAAACCGCAATCTGTATTCTACTGTGAAGGGTCTGACATAATTGTGAGAATGGGAAAAACACTCAATCTTTAAGTGCTATTACAGTATTTTCCGCCTTTCTAATAAGAGATTCCACTGAATCTCCAAGAAACATAACATGTCCCATTTTTCTTCTAGCGCGGACCGATTGTTTACCATACATATATAATCTTGCAGAACTGTCAGAATACAATTCGAATTTATGATCAGAATCGTTCAATTTATTCGCTTCTTCTCCTAGAATATTAAGTAAAACCGAAGCATTCAAAAAATCTGGTTTTATAATTGGTAATCCCACCAAAGCTCTTACCTGGTTTTCATATTGTGAAATACTGAAAGCATCAATAGTGTGGTGGCCGGAATTATGTGGCCTTGGCGCTATCTCATTCACAAGTATTTCATCTCTTGTGGTTAAGAACATCTCAACACAAAACACTCCTGCATCATCTATGCTTCTAATCAATTTTTTCGCCAGCTCTACAGCCCTGTTTTGTATCTCATTTGTTAGTCTTGGGGGAGAGATACTCATCCGGAGTATGCCTCCCTCGTGGGTATTTTCTGTTGGTGGGTATGCAATCAAACCTCCTATGCCATCCGAAACAACTATCACAGACATCTCAAGACGATAATCGACAACTGCTTCAATAACCCAAGATTCACCATGGATTATTTTTAATAATTCGTTCTCTTGGGTGTCATTTCCAACTTTCCACTGCCCGTGACCATCATAGCCAAGTGTAGCTGTCTTCACGATCCAGGGCTTAGGCACCTTTATACCCTTGAATTCTTCCATATTCAACACAAATTCATGAGGGGTTACTGGAAATTTATTCGACGACAAGAAGGTTTTCTCTTCAATCCTGTTTTGAGCCAGTTTCAAACTTTTGCTACCTGGTTTAACCAGATTACCATCTTCTAATTTCGATACGAGCTGGTTGGGAACGTTTTCCCATTCCAAAGAAACAGCATCCACAATATTGGAAAAATTCTTTATTTGTTCCTCATCATCAAACGATGCATCAATTGAATGGGTGGCATACCGCTTGGCAGGGGCCAGTGGGTCAGGGTCCCAAACCGCCACCTTATAACCCATTCTCAAGGCCGCTTCAGTAAAAAATCCTCCCAATTGGCCCCCACCCAACATCCCTAATGTGGAACCAGCAGGGACCAGTGGAACTGATGACATTACCTAGTTACCCTTGGCTTCCGAGTTTTTCAAGACGGTTTCAGTCAGGTCTTTCCGCCAAGATTTTAATTTATCTCTTACTCGAGAATCGTAAATAGCTATTATCTCTGCCGCCAGGATAGCTGCATTCTCTGCACCTCCGATTGCCACCGTAGCAACAGGAATCCCTCTGGGCATTTGCACGATAGACATCAAAGAATCCATCCCCTTTAAATGTTCCAATGGTACCGGTACTCCTATGACCGGAATTATAGTTTTTGCCGCGAGCATGCCTGGTAAATGAGCGGCGCCTCCAGCACCGGCAATGATAACTTTAATCCCGCGGCTTTCAGCTGTTTCGGCATATTCATAAAGCCAATCAGGAGTTCTATGAGCGGAAACTACCCGAAGCTCATTTCCAATGGACAATTGATCTAAAATTTCTGTTGCTTGCTCCAAAAGTGGGAAATCTGATGTGCTTCCCCCCACAACAGAAACTGTTAGGCCAGAACTATTTTGTAACTCTGTCATTTTCGCCTCCATTTTCGATTTATTTTATATCTATTTATAGTTTCATGATCCGATTTCACCTTTTACTATAAGGCTAGTTTCCATGAGTCAAGTCTTTAAATTTAATATAATCCTTAAAACTTTGTTCTGAATCCCCAAGCATCTGGTTAAGTATGCTGCGATGTTTGTATGAGACCCAATGTTCAGGATCCAGTGAGATAACTTGGTTCAAATCATCCATTGCGGAATCTAATTCACCGACATCAAAATAAGCTAGGGCCCTGTTATGCAACGCGTCTCGGTAGTCCGAATCTATTTCCAAGGCCTTCTCGAAAGCAATGACAGCCTCGTCTGGTTTAGACAAACAAAGTTTCGCCACTCCTATGTTGTTCCAGGCCATAGCATGTTCAGGATTGTGCCTAATAGTTACTAGAAAACACTTTATAGCCCCAACATGATCTCCCCGATTGGCAAGATAGTTACCTTTCTTAAATTGCTCGTGCCAACTACAAGATTCCAATATTAATTCCTCTTTTGGGGACTGCAAAATCACCTACCTGGTGAGACAGGCGCATTTGAAGCCATGATTTCACCATACTAAAATTAACATGCCTATTGTAGTATTTATGGACAATGGATTCAGCAAAACAAGATCTAAATCTTAGTACATCGATCCTCCCTGGCATGGTAGATGCATCGCCAGAGATGCACCACGCCAAATTAAACTTAACCACGAAGATAAATGCGATTCTCACAAAATATGGCTACGATATATTTGATTGCCCAATAATGGAATCAACTGAACTGTATGCAATGAAGTCCGGGGGTGAGCTTACTAGTCGGTTATATTCTTTCGAAGAACCAGGCGGCATAAATGTCAGCCTGAGACCTGAATTTACATCTTCAGTGATAAGATTCTATGTCTCAAACGAGGCCGTTCATAAAAAACCCGTCAAAAAGCAATATCTCGGTCCAGTTTTCAGATATTCTGATTCCAATCAAGGGTTGAATCAGAGACAGTTTACTCAGCAAGGCTGCGAAATAATTGGTGATTCCAGCATAGGTTCCGATGTAGAAATTCTTAAGCTTGGCTTACTTGCATTGGGTGAATCCGGTTTAGAGAAAGTTACAATAAAACTAGGTCATATGGGTTACATAAGATCAATACTTGAAGATTTCGATCTAAGTGAAGCTTTGATAGGATTCACACTCTCAAATTTACAAGTTTTAGCGGAAAATGAGAGTGGAATAGTGGGTTTGGCACAAATGGCTTCAGGAATAGGGCTAATAAATCCTGGAAACAACCATCATGATTCAACAAATATCAAAGCTGCAAAAACTCCGATGAGTACTCTGGGTAGGCGAACATTTGAACAAATAAGTAACCGATCCCTGAGAAAAAATTCACATTCGTTCTCAGTTGAAAAATATTCAGAAGCACTAGGAAAACTTTCCTTATTCTTGAGAGCTTTCTCAGGAGATATCAACAACGTTTCGAATAATCTGACCGCTGAGCCTATTCACCAAGATGCTGCAGAATATTTTAAATTTGTGATAAAAGAGTCGGCTAACGTAACGGATATGGAAGTCGATTTCATTGTCGATTGCGCTGCACAACGTGGATTTACATACTACACAGGTATTATTTTTGATATGGAACACGTGTTAGACAACAAATCAATTCCGCTGGGAGGGGGTGGGAGATACGATGGCTTGGTTAAACTTTTAGGCGGCCCGGGAGAAATACCAGCAACAGGTTTTGCAGTGAACGTGGATTCGATACTTTCAATAACCACGGCGGATGAACAAAAATGATGTCAGAAACCACTGAACTGAAGTTGGTTATTCCGAGTGATGGGGCCATGTATGAATCAACTTTGGAATTCATGAAAAAGGTTGGGCTATCCGTCACTAGGGAAAGTAAAAGAAGATACATAGCTCATATCCCAAATTTATCGGGAGTTACTGTCCTGCTGCTTAGAAGCGCTGACATAACAGCCACCATAGAAGACGGTAGTGCAGATGTCGGCTTACTCGGTGAAGATCGCTATCTAGAACTTAGGCAAGAGAACCTACCAACGACGATAATATTAGGAGATCTAAAATACGGTGATTGCTCCCTTGCCCTTGGAATTCCTAATTCGTGGTCAGATGTGAGCTCTATCGCTGACGTGGCCGAAGTTGCAGTGGAATTCAGAGAACGAGGGTTGAGTATGAGGGTCGCAACCAAATCACCACGTCTCACAGAAAGGTATTTACTCTCTCATGGAATAAATTATTTTTCACTGGTCCGATTAAGCGGAACATTGGAGCTTGCTCCAGAAATGGGCTTTGCTGACATAATAGCTGACATAACTTCAACAGGCACAACCATGGAAGAAAACCAACTGAAAACAATACAAGGTGGGACAATTATTGAATCAGAGGCTTGTTTGATCGGTAACACAAAAGATTTGTCATCTAATATAACCAAACGTAATAAAGCAAAACAGTTTATAAAGACAATTACAGGATCCTTTGAGAGCCGATCAACTAGGATTGATGTCAGGTACAATCTGTAAAAATAAAAGTAAAAATCAGTCTATAAATATGCCTAATTTGCCGACCCATATACATTTTTCGTTTGAATCACTTCGAAAATACAACGATCTCGATTTGAGCAAGAATCTGGATGTATATCTTTTAGGGTCTACAGCTCCTGACATAAGAGTGATAACAAAACAAGATCGATCTTTATATCACTTTGTACAGCTGGATTTTGATGGAGTAGGGGATGGTATACGAAACATGCAATCCTTGCACCCTCAACTTAATAATCTCAACGGAAAGGACAACCATACTAGGTCATTCATGGCTGGATATGCCTCTCATCTGATTTTAGACGAAACATGGATTACAACAATGTTTCGTCCTTTTTTTTCAGACGTGAATCTTTTTGGTGACAGAAATCAAGGTCTTATTTTGGACCGAGCGCTTCAAATGCAATTGGACAAATCTTATTGGGAAACCTTGGAAAACAATTTGGCCCATGTCCAATCATGTGACACAGATATAGATGTGGAATTCCTTCGGGAGGAACCGATGGAAGAATGGCAGAATTGGATATCCTCTTTGCTCAACCGGAAATTCTCATGGAACAGGCTAGAATTCATGGCAAACAGAATCGCCAAAGGAGATTCACAGCATCCAGTGGTAGGGCTTGCAAAGGATTTCATCGCTGACCCTGACGGGGGCATAGATGATATTCTCCAAAGGCTACCAAATGGAATTATGGAGGAATTTTCAAATCAGAGTTTGGAAAATATAGACAAAGCCCTCAAAGAGTTTACCTTATGAGAAAAGCAACCGGAGTGGAGCAATCTCTAGATATCCTTTTAAAAAATAGGGGAATAGATTTAGAAGGGGATCCCAAATACATCTCACAATTCTCTGAGGCTATATTTGGGGAAAAATTGAGTTTATTGGATTATGTAAAGGAAATACTTGCTAAGGTTAAAACAGATGGAGATAAAGCTATCTATGATCTTTCGTCAAAGATAGATGGGCAGAATCTGAAACAGGTATTTATGGAAAAAAAGGACCTTGAAAATGCCTACACACACATACCTTCGAATCTCCGGGAAGCTCTAGAGTTTTCGGCCAATCGCATAAAAAACTTTCATGCACGATCCATGCCAACCGATTGGCACGATAATCTCGAAGGGTATGGTCAAAGATATGTTCCTGTAAATTCAGCGGCTGCCTATATACCAGGTGGTACCGCAAGATATCCTTCCACAGTACTAATGACAGCTATACCAGCCAGAGTAGCAGGTGTTGAGGAAATAGCTATAACATGTCCGATGCCTAAAAGTCCTTTGGAATATGCCTCCGTACTGGCGGCAGCATATATATCCGAAGTAGATCAGGTTTACTGCATAGGAGGAGCCCAATCCATTGGGGCGTTGGCCTACGGTACCGAATCAGTATCGAAAGTAGATTTTATATGTGGCCCAGGTAACGTGTTTGTAACTTTGGCAAAAAAACTTGTCTATGGAGAGGTTGGCATCGATGGCCTCTACGGCCCTACAGAGACCGTAGTGATCGCCGATGAACACGCAAACCCAACGTTGTGTGCCGCGGACTTAATCGCCCAAGCTGAGCATGATTCCTTAGCTCGTCCGGTCCTCATAACCACCTCTCCAAAGATTGCTGCGGATGTAGAGGCCGAGATTCATTTACGTCTATCCAGATTAGACCGATCGGAAATAGCCACCAAATCAATTGAAACGCAGGGTCTTATATCTATAGTCAATAATCTTGGAGAGGCTTTGGAATTATCAAATTCATTCGCCCCTGAACACATTTGTATCGCTACTAAAGATCCAGAGAAGTTAGTCCCGGCAATAAAAAATGCCGGTATGATTTTTGTTGGAGAATTATCGCATGAAGTACTCGGAGATTATGGAGCCGGCCCAAGCCATGTCATGCCTACTGCAGGCACGGCTCGGTTCAACTCTGGATTAGGAGTACAAAGCTTTCTCAAGACTATGCCTGTGGTTACTATCGATTCTGAAAATTCTTCAAAATTAGGGCGTGTGGCGTCAGTGATAGCAAGAGAAGAAGGGTTGACTGGACACGCAGAGGCAGCGGAGATAAGAATCGAACTTAACTAGTCCTATAATGTAGTTGATTACAACTTTTCAGATAAAGGCTATACATATGGAAATAGTTGATATACAAAAAATTATCCGGCCACATCTCGTCGATGTAAAAACTTATGAAGCCATGGAGGCCCCAGAGGCTTTAGCGAAGAAAAGTGGTATCCCGGAATCAGAAATCATAAAATTAAATGGGAATGAAAACCCCTATGGCGGTTCTCAAAAAGCTTTGGATGCCGTCGCCAAAACCCCGCTTCATATCTACCCGGATCCAACCCAAACAAATATGAGGATCGCCTTATCAGGTTACACCGGTATGCCATCTGAAAATATTGTTGTTGGCTCAGGGGCCGACGAACTAATAGATCTAATTTTCAGGCTATTTATATCGGAAGGAGACAAAATCCTAGACTGCGAACCGACATTTGGCATGTATAGCTTTTGCGCAAGGGTGGCAGGAGGTGAAATCACACTGGTGCAAAGGGACGAGCAATTCGATATAAATGTACCTTCAGTTCTGAATAGCATAGATGACAAAACAAAGGTCATTTTTGTGACTTCCCCGAACAACCCAACAGGTAATATAGCTACTGAGTCCCAAGTGACTGATCTACTCAGCACCGGACTTTTAGTGGTAGTCGACGAAGCCTATTACGAGTTTTCAGGCCAGACTGTCCAACATTTAATTTCACAAAACGAAAATCTAATTGTGCTTAGAACTATGAGCAAATGGGCAGGGTTGGCTGGACTGAGGGTCGGTTACGGTATCATGCACGGTAAATTGGCGAAATACTTCATGGATATAAAACCCCCATATAACGTCAATATTGCCGCCGAAGCTGCACTTATAGCCTCACTCGAAGACGTGAACTATCTCCTAAGCAATGTCGAAAAAATAATAGGGGAGCGAGAAAGGATGTTTGAGCTAATAAATAACCTGCCACGTGTAAAAGCTTGGCCTTCCAGTGGTAACTATTTAATGTGCGAATTCGAAAAAAATGAGGCACAAAGAGTATATGTTGAATTAGCGGCAAAGGGTATATTCGTTAGGAACTTTAACTCCCCTAGACTAGGGGATTGCTTCAGAATCGCTATTGGTACGGCCTCAGACACTGATAAATTAATAGGGGCTATGAAGATAATAGTTTAACGGGATAATAAAAATGAGTAGAACCTCTGAAACAAAAAGAGAAACGAACGAAACCGATATATCGGTAAAAGTAAACTTGGATGGTACCGGTATTTACAACATTGAAACCAGTAATGGAATGTTCGATCATTTATTAGCTCAAATTTCTCGGCATGGGTTAATCGATCTCGAAATTAATGCCTCAGGTGACACTCATGTCGGTTGGCATCACCTCGTGGAAGATACAGCCATTGTGTTAGGAAGATCCTTTAAGGAGGCGGTAGGCGAAGGCAAGGGGATAGTGAGAATGGGTCACACGTTTGTACCATTGGATGAAGCATTAGTGTTGACCGTCATAGACTACAGTGGAAGAGGGTATTCAATTATAGACTCACCGCTCACAGAAAGTGACCTTGGAGATTTACCTTCAGACCTAATTAGACATTTTATGGAGACTTTTTCAAGGGAAGGTGGATTCAACCTTCATCTTACAGTCATGGCGGGAATAAACAATCACCATATTGCAGAGGCCTCATTCAAAAGCATTGCTAGATCTCTGAAATCCGCCCTTACACTTGATCCACGGCAAGGAGAAAGCATATCTAGCACAAAAGGTACAATCAGCGGTTGATTACAGCTTCTGAAGCTCGAATCTGTATTCCTCTATTACAGTGTTCGCCAATAACTGCTCACACATATTAGAAACAACTGACTCGGCCTTTTTCTTTGAAGATTCGTCGATGTGCATTGTTATATATTTTCCGACACGGACATCTTTGACAGAATCAAACCCCAGTTGAGACAGTGCTCCTGAAACAGTCGCCCCTTCTGGGTCACTAACTGTAGTTTTCAAACTAACGTATATTTTTGCGGCAAAGGCCATGGTCTAGTTGGCAAACCTCTCTGGTGCATTAGGCGAGCTTTCATGGGCATTAATGAAGTCCTTTATTCGATTCTCATCAAACTCATCAAAAGCATCGATAAAAGTCCATGCCGTCAGAGCTATTTTATTAGGCATGCCAGGATATGGTGACATTACTACTTTCAAATTAGCCTCTCTAGCTCGACCAACTATGCTCGTCAATGACTCAACCAGTTGCTTGCAATCATCACTAGCTGGTTCAGCGCAATTATATGCTATGGAAATACCCCCGTGTTCGAGGCTATGAATTCGTTTCTCCTCTGGAATATATTCCGTATGTATTCCCCATGAAACAGGAGCAAGTGGCTGCGGATAGTGCCAACCAGATGCTGCTGGTACCGTTCTGTATGGGGGATGTTCTGAGCCTTCGTCAATATGATCCTGACCGTCAGATTCAATCTGCTTCCCTGGCCCATCAGGCGCTTTATCAGATGAAGTGCCTAAATTACCAAGCATAGGCAAAATAAGCCCTAGTATGAGTAAGAGAGCGACACCTGCAATAGCCAAGCCTATAAAGACTCTGGTAAATTTCCTACGGTTTTGCCTTCTTTCTCGGCGGGCAGCGCGTGCTTGGGTTGGGGTAGATTTATTCTTAGGACTCTGTGTACTCATACTATTTTATCAAACACCATATTTAATTTTTTTATCGTAAATCAATCTCTGTAAGTTTATCGAAAGCTTCCCGATAACGTATACTCGTTTTGTTAATAATATCCTCAGGTAATTTAGGCGCGGGAGGCTCTCTATCCCATCCTTGTCTAGCTAACCAATCTCTTACAAATTGCTTATCATAATTTGGTTGTGTATTACCCGGAGAATATAAATTTTTATCCCAGAACCTACTAGAATCGGGGGTTAACAATTCATCAATTAAACTCAATTTTCCGTCGATAAACCCGAATTCCATTTTTGTATCTGCAATAATTATATTCTTATTAAGAGCATATTCGTGGGCGAATTGGTATATTCCCAACGTCATACGTTCCAAAACATGAGTTAATTCTCCCCCAATCATATCTTCCATATTCTCTATAGATATATTCTCATCATGGCCGGTTTCGGCTTTGGTTGCAGGAGTGAAAATTGGCCGTTCAAAGCGGTCCCCTTCCTTCATACCCACAGGCATCTCAACTCCGGCTATCTTCCCACTATTTTTGTATTCCTCCAGAGCTGATCCGGTTATATATCCCCGAACCACACATTCAATATCGATTCTCTCGGCCTTTTTTACTATCATGGATCGTCGCTGTACATCGGCAGGAAGATCCATATTTTCCGTATCCATAGCAAAATTGATTAGATGGTTGGGAACGATATCTTTTGTCATCCCAAACCAGAATATTGACATCTGATTTAATATCGCCCCTTTCCCTGGTATCGCATTAGGCATCACAACATCGTAAGCTGATACTCTATCAGTAGATACCATAAGTAAAGTTTTTTCATCAATAGCATACGTGTCACGCACCTTGCCTCTGTGTATTAAGTTAGCAAGGTTTGATTTCAATAAAGTGTCGGAACTATCATTTAACATAGCTAACTAAGAGAAGCCTTATCGAAGATATCATCAACGTACTTTGTGTAATGAGAATAATTGAAAAGCTCAGTTAATTCTTTAGGAGACACGAGATCGGTCACCCTGCGATCATTTGATATTAATTCCCTGAAATCCGATCCGTCATCCCAAGTTTTCATGGAATTCTCTTGCACTATCTTATAGGATTCCTCTCTTGCAAGTCCTTTTTCTACTAACAGAAGCATCGTCCGCTGTGAGAATAACAACCCTCTAGTGAGCTCCATATTTTCCAGCATACGATCCTCATAAATTCGTAATCCCTCTATGACCCCCGTCAGTAAATTAGTAATGTAATCTAATGCCATGCAGGAGTCTGGCAAAATCAACCTTTCAGCAGATGAGTGGCTGATATCCCTTTCACCCCATAAAGCAACATTTTCCATAGCAGTTATTGAATGACCTCTAATAACTCTAGCCAATCCACATACTCTCTCAGACAACTCTGGATTCCTTTTATGTGGCATCGAAGATGATCCTGTTTGGCCCTCAGTGAACGGTTCCTCTACCTCTCTGATTTCTGTCCTTTGTAAGCCTCTAATTTCAGTGGCGATTTTTTCTAGGGTTGCACCAACCAAGGCCAGGGTGGTAACAAAGTGTGCATGACGATCCCTTTGGATAACCTGATTAGATACCGGTGCAGGGGATAATCCTAGGAGATCGCATACCTCCTTTTCTATTGATGGTGAAACCGTGGCATGCGTGCCAACAGGGCCTGAAAGTTTTCCGATAGCTATGCTGGTAGTGGCTTCATGAAGTCTTTTCCTACCTCGCTTGACTTCATCCCACCAAAGAGCAGTTTTAAGCCCAAAAGTAATAGGTTCAGCGTGAACCCCGTGAGTCCGGCCCATCATCAGAGTATTTTTGTGTTTAATTGCCTTGTGCTTCAGGGCAGCTTCTAGTTGTTCTAATTCACAATCTAAAAGTTGCGCAGATTCGACCAATTGCAGGCTTGTTGCTGTATCCCAAACATCACTTGTAGTAAGTCCTTGATGTAACCAACGCCCCTCTGGCCCCAAATTAGCCGTTGTAGATTGCAAAAATGCGGTCATATCGTGCTTTGTACGATCCAATATTTCGTAAAATAGATCGAAGTCATAATTAGCTTTCCTGATTTTGGATATGTCGTCATCAGGAATCAACCCTGCCTTATTCCAAGCCTCGCAGACGGCTATTTCTATTTTTAGCCACTTGTCATATTTATTCTTGTCCGACCATACGGATTTCATCTCAGGTCGGGAGTAACGTTCAATCATTAATTTTCTCTAAACCAATAAACTCAAAATTTATTTCGCTACATCTGCCCTATAGTACATATTACGGAAAGTGATTTCTCGGATATTTTCATATACTACGTCGGCTGCTTGATTGATATCTGGTGCCAAAGCATTTACAGCAAGTACCCGGCCTCCATTAGTAATGATTTTACCTTCCTCGTCTAGCTTTGTTCCAGCATGGAATATATTTACCGAATCTCCACCCAATGTTAGCCCATCGATAGGGTAACCCGTCGAGTATGCTGAAGGATATCCACCTGATGCCAATACTACAGCAACACTTGCATCTTTTCTCCAATCAACCTTAACGGAATTCAATCGTCTGTTCACGCAGCTTTCAAATATTTCCAAAATATCATTTCCAAGAAGTGGCAAAATAACCTGAGTTTCGGGATCGCCTAACCTACAATTGAACTCCACAACTTTTGGACCTGCTTCTGTAATCATCATTCCCGCAAATATTGTTCCAACGAAAGGCTCATGATCAGTTCTCATTGCTTCAACAATTGGCTTAATCACCAAATCTCTAATTTGATCTTTTAGGTTTTGGTCCCAAATTCGAGGTGGAGAAAATGCACCCATCCCTCCTGTGTTAGGGCCTGTATCACCTTCCCCGACCCTTTTGTAGTCACAAGCAGCGACTAGATCAGAAATGGATTCTCCATCCGTAAATGCAAACGCGCTTAGCTCCCAGCCTTCTAAAAATTCTTCTATTACCAATGTTGTTCCCGCATCACCAAACACCTTTGAAACCATTATGTCTTGAAGTGCAGATAAGGCTTCGGATTTATGTTGGCAAATATATACACCTTTTCCCGACGCCAATCCGTCCGCCTTTAAAACCGTCGGAAAGTAGTTCAGGTTTTCCAAATATGCATGAGCTTTCTCGGGATCCTGAAAGGCTTTATATGACGCGGTTGGGATATTCCATTTTTTCATAACATCCTTAGCAAAAGATTTACTGGATTCCAGCCTGGCGGCAGAAGCTGTTGGTCCAAAAATAGAGAGTCCTGTTTCCACAAAAACATCCACTATTCCCAAAGCCAAGGGAGCTTCTGGTCCAACTATAGTTAAATCAATTTCCCTCGCCAATGCAAAATTCTTCAATGCATCAATGTCCGTGTCAGAAATTTCTACATTAGTGCCAATTGATTTGGTCCCGGCATTTCCAGGTGCTATAAAGAGCTTTTCTAGTTTGGGGCTCTGACTAATTTTCCAGGCAATGGCATGCTCCCTGCCACCGCTACCAACAAGCAGTATTTTCAAGCTAGATTACCTTCCAAATGATATTTTGATGTTTGGGGTGTTTCTAATCCATAGAAGTTTATGGCATTTTGACTAAACACTTTCTGGGCTTCATTTTCTCCTAAAATATCGAGTACAGTGTAATAATCTTTATCAGAATATACTCTGCGTGATCGAGTGGAAGGCAAATCAGTCCCAAACATCAACGCATCAGGACTTACTTTATGTATTTTCCTTATCGTTTCCTCTACGTTAAGATCTACTCGCCCAAAGCCAGTAGCTTTAATAGCCAATCCATCCCGAATAAGGTTTAGAAGTATTTCTAGATTCGAATCAGATATACCTAAATGATCGATACAAACTTTGGGCAAAGCAGTAATTTTATCCTCCAAATGAGAGAGTGATTCGGCCCCGAGATATAGCTCTACATGCCACCCTACTAAATCATAGATCCTCGTAGACATGGAGACCAAATCTTCAGCTCCAGCAGAACCTCCCCTGTTTAAATTGAATCTTACCGCTCTGACCCCATGGTCGTTTAAATTCAATATTTCTTCATCACTCACAGTCGCAGGAAGCTGGGTTACACCCACAAACCCCGATCCTAGGCTTTTCAAGGCCGCAAGCAAATATGTTTGGTCAAATCCTTGAAATGAGCCGGATACTACTGCCCCTCCTTTCAAAGTGTAACCATGAACCCGTTCATAATAATCATTAATACTAAATTCATCTGGAAGATATCCGTCGTTGGCTTCAAGAGGATAACCTTTGTTGATGATATGAAAATGGCAATCAAAAATGGGTAGTTTTGTTGTTTTATTCATTCCCATTTAGGCGATCGTTTTTCAATGAATGCGCCAATACCCTCTTTAGCCTCCTTGTTAAGGATGTTTTTGACCATTACCCTAGAGGTATATTCGTAGGCTGCATGTGTATCTAATTCAGATTGAGCATAAAAAGCGCCTTTACCCATAGATACTATCGCAGGTGATTTACTAGCAATTTTGTTAGCTAACACCATCGTCTCTTTAGTTAATTCTTCAGGTTGAAAATAGCTATTTATTAAGCCAATCTCTTTTGCTTTTTTTGCATTAATCATGTCTCCGGTTAAAAGCATTTCCATTGCGTTTTTTTTGTTGACATTCCGAGATAATGCGACCATTGGTGTTGAGCAAAATAAGCCTATATTTACGCCAGGTGTAGCAAACCTTGCTGAATCTGCAGCTGTAGCAAGATCACAACTAGCGACTAACTGACAGCCTGCTGCTGTTGCTGTCCCTCCCACCTCAGCAATCACCGGTTTAGAACAACTAACAATTAATTGCATTAGTGATGAGCATGTATCAAATAAACTTTTGAAATATGCCTCTCCAAAATCTTTTTGATCTCTAGCTGCAGTTATTTCTTTCAAATCATGCCCCGCACTAAATACAGAACCATTTGAAGCGATAATTACAACTCTAATAGATCTTTTGGAAGTAGCTATTGTTAGCTCTTCAATCAAATTATTCATCATAGCTTCTGATAAAGCATTTCGATTCTTTTGATCGTTCATGGTAAGACGCAATACGCCTTCATCGGTTTGCCTACGGTGCAATATATTATTAATATCGTCTTCCATAATCACTCTGTTAAAGCCAGTTTTCATTAGTAGTTCAATATGGTTTTGCTAGTTCTATTTTGGGGCATCGATTCATAACAACTTTTAATCCTGCTTTTTCAGCAAGATTTGCAGCTTCTTCGTTGATAATATCTAGTTGGGTCCATAATACTTTGGCGCCAATTTTTATGGCTTCTTCAGTAACTCTCAAAACCGCATCATTTGAACGAAAAACATCTACCATATCTACAGGTTCATTGATTGAATTCAAGTCGCGAAAAAAATACCGACCCAAAATATTTTTCCCTATCTCATTAGGGTTGACTGGTATTACTTTATATCCATGATCTATTAACGTTTTTATAACTTTATAGCTGTCACGCTGAGGTTTTAAACTAGCCCCTACAACTGCAATAGAATTAACTTCAGCCAATATCTCTCTTAAATATTCATCGGAATAATTATCAACCATTCTTTACTTCAGTTCATTCCCATTAATAGTTACGTAATTTAAAACCTTTTTATATAGGTTCCGGAGGGCATTTGACTTACTCCTTATGAGGAGCAACTAAATACTTTTCACCCGTAGCTTGTTTTGCATAAGCTTTAATAGTTTCCGGCTGAAGCATTTCTTCAAAAGATATCTCCTGAGTGTAGTGACTAGCAAAAGTGGTTTTAATTTCTTTAACCACTCGCTCACGCATCTGTTGAAATTTTTCCATGCCAAATTTCCCTATCATTGGAGTTAAAAGCCATCCCCCAAGTCCCCACTGCATACCAAATGATCTGTTCAGGATTGTAGGTAATTTATCTAGTCCGCCGTAGATATAAACTTGTTTATAGGTATCTGAACCATATCGACTATATTCTTTGGTAATTTTGTTCGCGGCTATTTCCATTGCTGAGAGTATTTGCCCAACAAGCCTTCCTTCATTTCCTCCCCCTGTCGCATCAAAACCTAAAGTAGCGCCAGTTGCTTCTAAAGCATCAACCAAACTCTCCATGAAGTAAGGCTCGCTAGTGTTACATATATGTTTTGCACCAAGATTTTTGAGAAGGTCCACTTGTTCAGATTTTCTAACGATATTTACAAGAGGAACGGAATCATCTTTACAGATTTTTACAAGCATTTGTCCTAGATTTGAGGCAGCAGCTGTATGTACTATGGCGCTGTGGTTTTCTAGGTTCATAGTTTCAATGAATCCTAAAGCAGTTAATGGATTTACAAATGAAGAGGCAGCTTCAGAAGAAGTTGTATTGTCATCCATCACCAAACATCTGGTTGCTGGAACACATCTGTAATGGGAATACATAGCTCCTCCAGCGACACCAACAGTTTTTCCTATAAGTTCTTTTGCATTAGCGCCAGCATCTTCAATCACCCCACCACCTTCATTGCCTATTTTCATAGATTGACCCATTCTTGGAGTCATTGTTTTCATCAAGCCTTCATGGATTTTCATTTTTGCTACCGTATCATCACCTGAGCCTGAAACACTCAGGCTATCAAGATCGGCTGCAAAACTTATAAGAAGCCCTAAATCCGATGGATTAATAGGAGAAGCTTCTACTTTGATCAAAACTTCATTTTCTGAAGGCGTCGGTTTTTCTACGGTAGCAATAGAAATCTCTATATTCCCTTCATTGGTTACAGTTGATCTTATTTCTTTTGAAGTTTGCTCTGGCATTCTTGTTTTTCCTTTTCACTCCTTCAACACATTCTTTAATTATTTAATTCATATAATAAAATTGATGCGAATCATGTCATAGTTAAAGACCAGTAGAACTAATATTTAAAAACCTATGCCTACTCCCACTCAATGGTGCCGGGAGGTTTGCTAGTTATATCGAAAACTACTCTGTTCACATCAGGAACTTCGTTTGAGATACGACTGGAAATATTAGCCAAAACGTCATAAGGAAGCCGAGCCCAATCGGCAGTCATTGCGTCGTCACTTTTCACCGCTCTTATAGCAATCACATGGCCGTACGTTCTGAAATCACCTGTAACACCTACTGACCTGGATCCTGTAAGCACTGCAAAAGTCTGCCATAGTTCGTTGTACAAACCATTTGCTTTTATCTCATCCATCACGATCCAATCAGCAGCCCTCAAAATTTCCAGCTTTTCTAATGTCACCTCTCCCATAATTCGAATAGCCAATCCCGGACCTGGAAAAGGTTGCCTGAAGACCATCTCTTCCGGCAGTCCTAATTCCAAACCAACCTGTCGCACTTCATCTTTGAATAAATATCTTAGCGGCTCTACAAGCTCCATTTTCATATGCTCAGGAAGACCACCTACATTATGATGCGTTTTAATGGTCGCAGAAACAGAGTTGTCACTTGTTTTACTCTCAATTACATCTGGATATAATGTTCCCTGAGTCAAAAAATCAACTGTGCCTAATTTTGAGGCTTCTTCGTCAAAAACATTAATGAACTCTTCACCTATTGTCTTTCTCTTCCTTTCGGGGTCTATTACACCGGCTAGACCGGTAAGAAATCTTTCTGTCGATTCACTATAAATAAAGTTGATATTCATATACTTCTCAAAGGTTTCCCGTACACGGTCCGGTTCATCTCTTCTCATCAAGCCATTATTTACAAATATGCAAGTTAATTGGTCTCCGACCGCCCGATGAACTAAAGTTGCAGCTACTGCGGAATCCACTCCTCCTGAAAGGGCACATATCACTTTACCCTTCCCAACTTGCTCTTTGATCTTATTAATCGAATCGGATACAAAATTGCCAGGAGTCCATGTTTGCCCCATATTGCAGGTTTTTGTGAGGAAATTTTCGATAATATTTGAACCTTGCGGAGTGTGAACAACCTCTGGATGAAATTGTATTCCCAGAATACCTTTATTGTTGCCGATTACAGCAATTGGAGAATTATCTGTATGGGCCATTGATACAAATCCAGAAGGTAATTCAGTAACCTGATCAGCATGGCTCATCCAGACAGACAATGATTGAGGTAATCCCGTAAACAAAGATTCATTTGGTTTGTTTTGATGTAGTACCGCATGCCCGTATTCTTTCTTAGTTGAGGCAGCCACTTTACCACCCAATTGATGAACCAAAACCTGCATCCCGTAGCAAATTCCCAAAATTGGTAATCCTGATTCAAAGACCCATAAGGGAGCTAGAGGAGACGTTTCGTCATAAACACTAGCGGGTCCTCCTGAGAGTATGATCCCTTTGGGGTTTAAACCCTCGACAGCGTCCCATTCAGTGTTATGGGCAATGATTTCACAATAAACACTACTTTCCCTCACTCTTCTAGCAATTAAGCGGCTATATTGGGATCCAAAGTCTACAATTAAAATAGATTCCCTCTGAGGTGATATTTCACCTTCGGAGGCCAATCCATATCCTGCTTTCTCTTGAGACATTTCAAGATAAGCTGAAACTTCAACATCGTCGCTAGAAGTTATACGACGAGTATTATATAATCCTTGATCTTCGTTCATAATTGTGTCCTAAACGCCTATGTTATACTCGCCCAAAGTTAGCTCACAGGTGCAGCCATAACCACAGTATTGCCCGCAAATAAAGATTCTTTGGAACGTGCTGCTAATATACTATTGGAAGGTGGTGTTGTCTGCATACCCACCGATACCGTATATGGAATTGCGGGTATAGCTACAGACTCGATAGCAGTCTCAAAAGTGTTCGAAGTAAAACAAAGAGACCTCACCATAGCACTTCCAATTTTTATCAAAGATATATCTTCTCTGAACGATTTATCGAAATTTGTCCCTCCTATAGCCAAAGTTTTAGCCTCTAATTTCTGGCCCGGACCGTTGACTATGGTATTGGAAAAATCCGACTGCATACCCGATGTGACTACAGGAGGCTTGAAAACTGCCGGGTTCCGTATACCTAACCATCAGATAGCAGTAAATCTATGTGAAAAAACGAGGAAACCCATTACTGGCACCAGTGCTAATATCAGTGGCCAAAAAGCAGCCACCACAGCAGATGAGGCCCTACGCCAATTTAATGGTTCATCTCTTGATCTAATTCTCGATGGTGGTACATCTACCTCGTCACGGCCTTCCACGATAGTCCATTTTGAAGACAATGAGGTTAAACTGATAAGGCAAGGTGTTATAACTATGTCTGACATACAGAAACTGGTAGGTAAAAAGAGGGGTTAGTCCCATATGGAACCAGTAGATCAAATACAAGCGGAAATTGATCGTTTGATGAAAGATTATTTGGATTCAAAGTCTTTACCGCTCTACGACATGCTGTCATACCACCTAGGAATCCATGGTTTAGACCCTGGTCTCACCATCTCAGAACGGGCCCATGGAATATTGCTACAAATTGCCGTAGAAACTCTGGGAGGGGACCCTTTACTGACTTTACCCGCTGCAATGTCTATAGAAATGGTTAATGCATTTTGTGAAATACATGACGACGTGCAGTCTGGAAACCCTACTCGGAATGGGCAAGATTCCCTTTGGTGGGTTTGGGGCCCAGCGCAGGCTATTAATGCCGGAGATGGAATGCATTCCATAGCTAGAATATCTCTTTTGAACTTAGATAGACAACATTTTTCAGATCGAACCTCTCATGCAGCATTGTCTTTTCTAGACAAAGGGGCCTTGGTGACATTTGAGGGCCGATATAGAGACTTGGAAATGCAAGAAAGAATTGATACTTCTGTAACAGCATATCTCGAAATGGCCGGTCAAAAAACAGGAGCTTTGTACGGTTCTGCGCTCTCAATGGCAGCAGGGTTATCGGGGCTCAGTTCCAAAGCCTGTGAAGGTTTGTTTCAGTCAGGCCACTTGATTGGGCAAGCGAAGCAAATAAAATTAGATATAAATCAGATTTGGAGCTCCGATTCAAACCAAAAAATAGATTTTTTGAACAAGAAAAAATTATTTCCTGTTATTGCCGCTTTGGAAAAAGCTACACCTTCTCAGAAAAGAAAATTAGGTGACGTCTATTTTAAACGAGTTCTTGAGGATTCTGACCTTGATGCCGTACTTGATGTCCTTAATGATCTGGGAGGGAAAGAGCCAGCGGAACTGCGATATGTAAACGCGAAAGACGAGGCTTTATTAATCGTAAAGGAGAATGTCCCAAATAACCGTGCGGGGAACCTAATCGATTATTTAGAAAAAATTCTTGAGGAATGAAAAATGACCTCCAGACTAAGCATTGAAGATGTTGAAATATCTGGCCGAAGGGTTTTAGTGAGAGTTGACTACAATGTTCCTTTACAGGAAGGAACTAGCGTCATATCCGACGACACACGCATCCGGGCTTCAATACCAACTTTAAGACATTTAATAGACGAAGGTTGTTCATTGGTATTGTGCTCCCATCTAGGACGTCCCAAAGGTAAACGATATCCTGAATTGTCTTTAAAGCCAATCGCAAAAAGATTAGGCGAAATCCTGGAACAAAAGGTGCAGTTTGTTGATAATTGCGTATCGGAAGCAGCAGCAACTGCTGCCTTGAAGTTAGGTAAGGGTGAAATTCTACTATTAGAAAATTTGCGGTTTCATAGAGGTGAAGAAGAAAACAGCCTTGCTTTTGCAAAGCAGTTATCAGTATTAGCCGAAGTTTTCATAAACGATGCCTTTGGTACGGCTCACCGTGCCCACGCCTCTATTTCGGGTATAACAAAATTCTTGCCTTCATATGCAGGTCTCCTTTTAAACAAAGAGGTCAATTACTTAGAAAATATCCTAGAAAACCCCAAATTACCCTTCACGGCTATACTGGGGGGAGCGAAGGTATCAGACAAGATTAAAGTCATCGATCGCCTAACGAAGATAGCAAACAACATCTGTATTGGAGGTGGGATGGCTGCCACCTTTTTGGCAGCCTCAAATAAAGGAATCGGAAATTCACCAATTGAAGCTAATTTTATTAACCAGGCGCAGATCTTGTTAAATAAAAAAGATTCAAACAACGTGAATTTAATTTTGCCTAATGATGTGGTGGTGATTAAAACTTTCCATAAGGATTCTGATTTCCTTGTAAAATCAGTTGATGATTTGGACGATGAGGACATTATTGTCGATATAGGCCCGGCAACCGCGGACTATTACTCATCCATTATTCGAAAAAGTAAAACGATTCTTTGGAATGGACCCATGGGAGTATATGAATGGAGAAAAGCCAGCGCCGGCACGCATTCAGTGGCCAAGGCATTGGCAAAAGGAAGCATGTTATCGATAATTGGTGGAGGTTCAACGGTAGATGCTGTGAATTTTTTCGGTCTTCAAGCCCAGATGACGCATGTATCTACTGGCGGGGGAGCTTCCCTAGAGCTATTAGAAGGTAGAGACCTACCGGGAGTTGCTTCGTTGCGTCAGAAAACAAAGGGTTAAGGAATTATGATCGATTTCCAATATTTATCTAGTATCAAGAAACAAACTGCCTCCAAAATCGTCATGATAGTTGTCGATGGTCTAGGTGGAATGACAAACCCTTCAACTGGCCAATCTGAATTAGAGGCTGCCGTGTTGCCAAACCTTGACCGGTTGGCCGCTAATAGTTCCTGCGGAGTAAGCACTCCGGTTCTTCCCGGTATAACCCCTGGCAGTGGTCCTGGGCACATGGCTTTGTTTGGATATAACCCTATTAAGTATCTCTTGGGCCGAGGGGTGCTAGAAGGGTTAGGAATTGGGGCTCCCATAGGAAAGGGAGATGTAGCCGCGAGAGGGAATTTTTGCCTTTTAAGCGATGATGGGAAGATTTTGGATCGACGTGCAGGCAGAATTACAACCAAAGAGTGCGTGGAATTAGTAGAGTTACTCAAGCAAATTGAGATTCCAGGATTGGAAATCGAAATATATCCCGTTATGGATTACAGGTTTGTCCTGGTTTTCAAGGGAGAAGCCTCTTCTCCTAATGTTTCAGAAACCGATCCTCAAATTACAGGTGTTGCCCCTTTGGTCTCGAATCCAACCTCTGATGGAGGGACTGGTACAGCCTTGGCTGTTAATCTTTTTACCCAAAGAAGTATGGAAATACTCAAGGAACACAAAGGAAGTGCGAACGGCATCTTACTACGCGGTTTCTCAAATATCCCTGAATTGCCACATTTCGGCTCATCATATGCCCTGAATCCTGCAGCGATAGCCGCCTACCCAATGTATAGAGGGGTTGCCGGTCTTTTGGGTATGGAAGTACTCAACTCGAAACAAACTTTTGAGGATGAAATCAAGACCTTAGAAATGAACTTTTCTAAAGGTTACGATTATTTTTTCCTGCATTACAAACCTGCCGATAGTGCAGGGGAGGACGGAAATTTTAGCCGAAAAGTGGCTACGCTTGAGGAATTCGATAAAAAACTTGAACGGATTATCCAATTAGAACCTGACGTAATAGTGATATGCGGAGACCATTCAACGCCATCTTATGTCTCTTCTCACAGCTGGCACCCTGTACCTTTTTTGATCCACTCCAACTTATCCCAAGGTAAGGTTGGGGGCCAGTTCACAGAAAACAGCTGTCGGGAAGGCACCATAGGGGGTATCAGGGCCGAAGAACTTATGCTATTGGTTCTATCCCACGCAGGAAAACTTAACAAATTCGGCCCATAGTACATTTCATCATCCGCTATCCTGTCTGAAACACAGAGAAATCTGCACATAATAAACCTTTATTAAACATTAATTCATTCGTTATTTACTTACAATGTGAAACAATATTCCCTATTGATAATTTTGTCGTCTTACTGGCATATTCCCAATATGTCGAAGCAAATAATTCCTCATATTTACCTGATATCCATCTCACAAAACACCGAAAACCGACTTCTTTCCATAATCACCTTGATCACCAGGAATAAATGTAACTGTAGAGCTACGTTTCTTTAAAGCATAGGATATTCATGTAACTAACTCATCACATGAATATCCTATGTAAAATACCTGTCTCAAAGTATATAATTAGTTCAAATTAAACAAAACTAAACAATAATTCCTTCTTAATATACTATTTTGCAAATACAAGGTAAAAAAGCCAAACTACAAAACATAGAAGGCAGAAAGTAGTCAAAATAATGTCTTTTGATAAATTGTTTAGTAGGATGTAACTAGAGGATTTTACATGACATTACATAAACTTAGATATCATAATATATGTATATATTAGGCAATTGGAAAAACTCTCTTTCCTCAGAAGACAGTAAAAAATTAGCAAAAGCGCTACATACTCATATTAATGGGAGATATTACGATATCAATATTGTTTTATTTCCAGATGATACCTCAATTGAAACTGTATCCTTACTGTTCGATTCGGCATCTATGGTTAAAGTAGGTGCCCAAGACGGCCCATTGGGATCAAATACCACTCTTACCGGTTCTATATCCTTGCCCAACTTCGGTAAGTTTTGTGACTATGTACTGCTTGGGCATTCTGAAAGGCGAATGTTGCTTGGTGAGACCGATGAGATGATTGCCCAAAAAGCAGCTTTAGCAATCGATGTTGGTGTAATCCCCGTCATCTGTGTAAACAATGGAGATGGCACGAAAATTGATCCCTATTTTGATCTCAAGGCTCAACTAGAGTCGATACTCGACCACATAGATAGTAAAAGCGAATTTGTGATCGCTTACGAACCAATTGACGCAATCGGTACAGGTATTCCTGCTGATCCTGAAGAGGTAAAAAATATCGCTGGTATTATTCATGAAACGAGTTTTATATCTAGGAATGTGAAGGGCTCGCCATATATCCCATTGCTGTATGGAGGTAGTGTGAATGATAAGAACATAAAGTCATTTTTGTCATTAGAGGGAATAGATGGGGTTCTAGTTGGTAATGCTAGCCTCACAGCCGACAGCTTTCTAAGGATTATAAAGAAAGTCTCAGATCCCAAATATTTAAAATGATAGTAATACTAGGACCTACAGGTACGGGAAAAAGCGAGGTTGGTATCAATCTCGCCCATCAAATCGACGGTGAGATTATCAACGCCGATAGTCGTCAAGTATATAGAGGAATGACTATTGGAACAGCCAAGCCCGACCTAGCAAATATGAAATCTGTTCCCCATCACTTATTTGATTGTAAGGACCCTGATGAAAATTTTAGTGTCTTTGATTTCAAGGTGTTGGTATCTGATGCTGCATGCGAGATACAATCCCGAGGAAAAACCCCAATCCTCGTTGGAGGAACAGGCCAATACCTAATAGCCCTTTTGGAGAATTGGACGTTAGATGGTGGTCCACCAAATCCACAGCTTAGAGAACATCTGACTGATCGCTTATCTAGAATAGGTTTGGGTAATTTAGTAGAAGAACTAACCAGTACCTCTCCAGATTTGGCCAACTCTATCGATCTGCATAATCCAAGAAGGGTTATACGAGCCTTGGAGAAAATCCACAACTCTGGCAGTTATACTAAAACATCATTGGGAAACGGCTTTCAGGGCCTAGCAAAAGTGCCTGTATTCGGTATTCAGATGCCAAGAAATCGGCTATATCCGCAAGTTGATGGCAGGGCAGACAAAATGATTAGACATGGATGGATCCCCGAAACCCAAAAATTACTAGACTCCGGTTACGGTACCAACCTTTCGGCTATGGGTGGTATTGGATATAAAGAAATATCGGAATACCTCCTTGGAAATTCAACCTGGACATTTTGTATATCGAAAATAAAATCACGTACCCACCGGCTTATACGCACCCAGAGTAATTGGTTCCGTAGAATTGACAGATCTGTCACCTGGTTTGATTCACATGAGTTGAACCCTGTAGAAATATCCGATCAAATATCACGTTTGATGAAATAAACCATTTACTCATGCCTGTGAAGCCCATTCGATGTTAGAATTCCTAGCACCAAATCCAACAACTAATTAGGTACGAGCTAGATATGAAATTCACCAAAATGCATGGAGCAGGAAATGACTACGTCTTTGTGAATGGGTACGAGTATGATCTTGACTGGAAACATATATCCCAAATTGTCAGCGACAGGCACAAAGGTATAGGGGCAGATGGCCTAATCGTCGCATCCCCACCATCTAACGATTCCGACCTAAAAATGCGTATGTTCAACGCTGACGGTTCAGAAGGAGAAATGTGTGGGAATGGAATACGCTGTTTAGTTAGTTTTGCTAGAGATGAAGGTTTGGTAAGCTGTGATTCACAGGTAGTCACAGTTGAAACAATGGCTAGAAATTTAAATGTGTTCCCAATCTTAAAAAATAGTCGAATGATCGGCGCAAGGGTCAGTATGGGGCCTCCTATTCTAATCCCGCAAGAAGTTCCAGTAAGAATCGATTCCGATAGTCCAACTATCGATTATTCTCTGCATGTCGATGGATACGATTTATCCCTTAGCTTTGTATCGATGGGAAACCCTCATGCTATTGCTTTTATCGACGATGACGTGGATAATTTTCCGTTGGAATTGATCGGCCCTCAAGTTGAAAATCACACTATTTTCCCTAACAAAATTAACTTTGAAATTGTAAATGTGCTGAGCCCGAAAGAGTTAAAAGTGAGAGTTTGGGAAAGAGGGTCTGGAATCACAATGGCCTGCGGTACTGGAGCCTGCGCTGTAGCTGTGGCAGCTCATATCAAAGGAATTATGTCAGGTGAAGCTAACCTGAAATTACCCGGTGGTGATTTAACAGTTCGTTGGGATGGGGTAGGGGAAGTGGAAATGGAAGGACCGATAAAAACAGTATATAAAGGTGTTTTTCACTCAGAATTATAGGATTGGGACTAACAATAAGCCGAAAGTAGGAGCCAATGAAAATGAGATTCGCAAAGCGCCTAGATACTGTACCACCATATCTTTTCGTAGAAATAAGCAGAAAGATTGCTGCGAAGAAAGCAGAGGGCATAAACGTAATTTCCTTTGGAATTGGTGACCCAGACCTGGAAACTCCTAGTAATGTAATAGCTGAACTCAGCAGAACGGCCCTGGATTCTCCCAATCATAGGTATCCAGAAACGAACGGATTGCCAGATTTCCGCAAGGCAGTGTCAGGATGGTATCAGCAACGCTTTTCTATATCAGTGGATCCGGACAAAGAAGTCCTCCCGCTCATCGGGGCGAAAGAAGGAATAGGCCATGTTGCCTTATGTTTCATTGACCCTGGTGATATTGCTTTGATCCCAGACCCAGGATATCCAGTTTATTCCGTGGGCACTTGGTTTGCGGGAGGAGAATGTCATTGGATGCCACTAAAGGAGGAAAACGGATGGCTTCCTGACCTCGACAATATCCCTGAAGATGTAGCAAAAAACTCTAAGGTAATGTGGCTGAATTACCCCAATAACCCCACAGGTGCGATTGTAGATAAAGGGTATCTGGCTGATGTAGTTAGCTTTGGTAAACAATACAATATTGCCATAATGCATGATGCTTGTTACACCGAAGTGGCATACGATGGTTATCGTCCAATCAGTTTTCTAGAAGTTCCCGGTGCCATGGATATCGGTCTGGAATTCCATTCGCTATCCAAAAGTTACAACATGACAGGGTGGAGGGTAGGGATGGCTGTAGGAAATTCAGAAATGATTGACGCACTTATGGTGGTGAAATCCAATTTGGATTCAGGCATACCTAACGCGGTTCAATATATGGGTATAGAAGCCCTGAAGGCCTCTGACAAAGAAATTGACGCTCGAAATGCCCTGTATCAAAAGAGGCGAGACAGAGTAATCGATTCTTTAAATAAAATAGGATTAAATGTAACTCCCCCGAAAGCAAGCCTGTACGTTTGGGCAAAAATTCCAGCTGGATATACCTCGTCCGAGTTTGCCGAATTACTCTTAGAGGAAAAAAACGTGATAGTGACTGCCGGAAACGGATACGGGCCTAGCGGAGAAGGTTACGTACGTCTTTCGCTCACAATTTCCGAAACGGACCTAGAGGAAGGTCTAAAAAGATTAGAAGGTTGGGAAATACCTCAAAAATAGCCCAAAGGCACTGGAGTAAAACTCATATATACCAAACTACATACTGTGGAAGCGCAACCCGAACGAGTGTTGCTCGTTGGGGTTCATATCAAAGGATCTAGAACCAGATGGAAGCCCAAAGATTCGATAGCCGAGCTAGAGGAATTAGCCTCAGGTGCAGGGGCAGAAGTGGTGGATATAATGAGCCAACAATTAACCAAGCCAACGCAAACCTATGTCGGTAAAGGAAAATTGGAATCGCTTTTAGAAATTGTTAAAGAGAAGAAAATAGATACCATCATTTGCGACGACGAACTAAAACCTACTCAACAGCTCAATCTTGAGAAGGCTCTCCTTGGTACCAAAGTGATAGATCGAACCGCCCTTATTTTAGATATTTTCGCCTCGAGGGCCCAGACCCATGAAGGAAGATTACAAGTCGATTTAGCACAGCATGAATACCTTCTCCCTAGATTAGCCGGCCAATGGACTCATTTGGAGAGGCTCGGTGGAGGCATAGGTACCAGAGGCCCTGGAGAATCGCAAATTGAGACAGATCGCCGTCTTGCTAGAAATCGCATTGGTAAATTGAAAAAAGATATTGGGAAAATTAGAAAGCATAGACAGAGATACCGACAAAGAAGAAAACGCTCTGATTTGCCAATTGTCTCCCTCGTGGGTTACACGAATGCTGGAAAAAGCACTCTATTGAATACTTTAGCCTCATCAGAAGTCTTGGCCGAAAACAAACTTTTTTCCACGTTGGATCCCGTCACACGCAAAATTCGATTGAATAACGGAAAAGAGATACTTTTGACAGACACTGTAGGCTTTATACAAAAACTCCCTACAACCCTTGTTGCAGCTTTCAGGGCCACCTTGGAAGAGGCTGAAGAGGCCGACCTACTGGTTCATGTTTCTGATATTTCTCACCCAAATCGGTACGAACATTGTTATGCAGTCAACGAGGTGTTGGAAAATTTAGGCTTGATAGGCAAACCCAAAATCGGAGCTTTGAATAAAATTGATCTCCTACCAAAAGATTATGACGCTTATGGGGATCCTTCACTCATTAATTTAATGGATCAGTTTAGCCAAACTGTATTTTGTTCAGCTGAGACAGGCTTTGGAATTGAGGAACTTATCAACGCAATTGGGAAGAGGGTATTTCAATAGCACGGTTATATTGGGCCTTTGGTATTTGCGCCCTATAATTGTTATGTAAAGTTAGGGGATTGGAATTTTCATCGATAGGCGACCTTTTCCAGCTAAATGTGTTAATAACCCTATCACTAAGCTGTTCACATCTAGGTACGTAAGCAATTGACTTTGCTTCAAGACAGATGCCGGAAAATATTTCTGGAATTCTATCGATTCGGAGACTAAAATAACGTTGCCAGGTGTAATACCATTAGCCACACCCACTGCAAATATTTCAGTAAATTGAATGTCCTCATTGAATCCAGAGGCATTTAAAACCAATACCGTAGCCACTGCCTTTTCAGGTTCAAACACATCATCATAAGGACCGATACTTTTCGTTGGTATGCCGAGGTTTCTAAATTGGGAAATTACAGCTGAGGTGATATTTTTTGCCACCTCCGTTGTTTCAATAAACAGTATGTAGCCCTCTTTCCCGACGGGTAACGAAGGCCGTTTCATCACAGAATCAATTGAAACAGGAATATTGTCAACTATGTTTTGTAGGCCGTTATCCGATCGAGGGGGCATAAGGGTTTTCGGTCCATTTTCTCCTTTTCCTATACCTTCTATATAGGACTGATTTTCCGTAAATATACGAATGAACTCCTCTGTTTGAACAACAGCGATACTCAAATCTCTTACCAACAGATTGGTCAAAAATTCAAGTTTTGGAAGCTCTCCTTCATTTATGAGTTGGTTCAATTTTCCGAATTTTTCGGGCATATGAGCAGCTTTCAAAAGAGATGTGGTAAGTTCCTGAACCGATTTCGGTATTGAAATTGAAATCCCTAAATCAGTTAAGGAAATGGAAGCGTCTCTATACCGCCCCTTGGTGAACCCATATTGCTCAGAAGCTGCCAAAACAGTGGTGAAACTACTACTTCTAGGGCTTATGCCTAGATGAGTAGCCAAAAGCTTCCTATCTAAGGGAAGTCCAGCATTATCATGATATATCGCTTTGGCAATTCCCAAGGTGTCTTTTATCGTATGGGCTGGGTAATTTCTGACTCTTCGAGTCCTTTGAAAACCATCTTTATTCATGTTATTTCAAAATTAAACCTTTTTTTTGAAATCATATTGAAATAAATATACTGATTTTGTATCGGTTGTCAATCGTCTTTTTATGTTTTATTGACCCTAACACCTATTTCGTTTTACTACATATTGATAAAATAGAATCTAAATTGATTCTCCACCCTAATTAATTCACTGGAACCAAATAAGACAAAATGGCTAATTTACTCACTTTCCTATGTGTCGTGTCTTTCATTTCAGCCACCCTCGCCTGCTCTTCCGATATAGGCGAGGAAACGTATTTACCTACGCCAACTAAGTACTCTGACGGTAGTGCTCCTCACTCGGTAACCTCGGTACTTCCAGATGAGAAATTAGGCTCCTCGGAAGGAACCCCCAAGGAACTGGAAGCGGTATGGGAAGCATGGGCTCTTTTAAACAAAGAACACATTGACCGCGCATCTTTCAAGTCTGAGACTTTTGAGGAATCCGCCATTAAAGGGTTGATTGATTCTGTCGAAGACACTCATACCTCGTATGTTGATCCTTTAGTGCTACAAATTGAACAAACAGACCTATCAGGGCAATTTGAAGGTATTGGCGCCCACGTGAGAAGACGAGAAGACGGTATGATACAGATAATAAGCCCTATAGAGGGAGGCCCAGCAGAGGCTGCTGGAATACTAGCTGGGGACATAATTTTGGCGGTAGATGGAGAGTCAATAGAGGGGCTCGAGCTCTTGGGGGCTGTGTCAAAAATAAGGGGCCCCAAAGGTAGTTTCGTTTCCCTCACAGTGAAACATATAGGGCAACTTGAAACGACGATTATAGATGTAAGAAGGGATGTTATAGCTTTGCCTAGTGTATTACTTAGGAGTGACCCAGGAGATGCTATAACCCACATACGGATTACAGAGTTTAAAGGCGACACACCAATGAGTCTGTCTGAAATTTTGAATGCAGAATTGGAAGCCGGTTCTAAGGGTTTAATTCTAGACTTAAGGGGTAATCCTGGTGGATATTTACGACAGGTTTTTGATATTGCCAACATGTTTTTAGATGATGGAATAATTCTCCTCGAAGAACGCCAAAATGAAAATGTGACATGGGAGGCATCGGGTGGTGGATTTGCCTCTAATCTCCCAATGGTGGTTCTAGTGAATAAGTACAGCGCCAGCGGCAGTGAAATACTAATGGGGGCTTTCCAGGATAATGGCAGGGCTACCGTAATAGGGGAACAAACCTTCGGTAAAGGAACGGTCAATGTTTTTAGAAAACTGAGTAATGGTGGTGGTCTTTACATGTCTGTGGGACGGTGGTACACACCTAACAAAAGGCCAATTGAAGGGAAAGGCCTTACTCCGGATATTTTGGTCACATCAAGGGACAGCAAAGAGGCCGATATAAAGCAAGTTGACGCAGCCTATGAAGAAATCAGTAAATTGTTAAATGACTAACGAGATGAGTGCATGCCGAAAACTTTAATAGCATCAAACCGACGGGCTACATATGATTATGAAATTTTGGAATCAGCCGAGGCCGGACTAGTCCTCAAGTCGTCGGAAATAAAATCAATCAGAGATAACAGAGTCAATTTGGCAGGTTCATACGCTTTCCCTTCAAATGGGGAGTTATGGCTCCACAACGCTCACATTGCCCAGTATCCCTACTCCAGAGGCGAAAATCATGATCCCCTCAGAAGCCGGAAATTGCTATTGCGAAAACAAGAATTAAGAAAGTATGTGTCCGCAGCGCAGCAAAAAGGTTATTCGATAGTGCCATTGAAACTTTATTTTTCGGGACATTACGCAAAAATTACGATATCAATTGCTCGTGGTAAAAGGCAGTACGATAAGAGAAGAGCCAGCATGGAAAAAGATAGATCAAGAGAGGCTAAGGAAGCAATAAAACGGCACCTACATTAAATTAGACATCCACGTTTCCTTTGCGATTACATTTCGCACCGCATTACATCAACTAAGGGCTTCGTCTCGAGTGACATGCATGGTGTCGCCGGGTGCGAGAGCCACTCTTCTAACATCAATTCTAAATTTGAGAAGCCAATAAGCCAAAGTCGCCTTACTGACACCAAGATAATCTGCCGTTGCAGTCAAACCTTGTTCCGTAACCATAGCTGGTAGCATTTTCTCCAACGGTTGCCGGATTTTTGCTTCAACTGCAATCATTTTTTTTGTTTTCCTTGTTAACATCAATTCCTCCGTTATTTTCGAAGACTAATAGATATTATTTACCGATTAAGGCAATGTCAACGATGTTTTCAATCATTTCTTGAGCTTTTCTAATCATTTCAATAAAAATACCGCCTACGTTATGTGTGCTTAGTGCGATTAATCACACGAACCGAAATCGATATTGGTTTGAGGTATAGTTCTATATCTCTTAAATTACTGATTGACGTTTTCCGTCCAACCTTGGAAAATAAGTACATGGCCCTGTAGCTCAGTGGATAGAGCGACTGCCTTCTAAGCAGTAAGTCGTGGGTTCGAATCCCCCCAGGGTCACCAACCTTTCGTTTCCCAAGCAGGAGTGGGTAAACATAGCCCCCCCTACCCCACAGAAAAAATGCCGGAGCCTCACATGCCGAATCGACTTTCCAAAGAATCTAGCCCTTACCTCTTGCAACATAAGGAAAACCCCGTCAATTGGTTTGCCTGGGGATTAGATGCTTTTGCTGAGGCTAAAGCTCGCAACGTTCCCGTTCTTCTAAGCGTCGGCTACTCATCCTGTCATTGGTGTCATGTTATGGAATATGAATCTTTTGAAAATGAGGCTATCGCAAAAACAATGAATGATAATTTCGTGAGTGTGAAGGTAGACCGTGAAGAAAGACCTGACATAGACTCCATCTACATGTCAGCTGTTCAATCAATGACAGGCCAGGGTGGTTGGCCTTTGACGGTTTTTCTGACCTCCGAAGGTTTGCCGTTCTTTGGAGGTACATATTACCCTCCAGAACCTCGAGGAGGTATGCCTGGTTTTACTCAAATACTTTCAGCTATATCGGATGCATACAAAAATAGGCGGCCCGAGATAGAGGAATCGGGCTCGTATCTCCGAGAGCATATCAAGGCATCGATTACAGAAACCTCCGCCACCAGTGATTTTGACTCTGATTTGTTGGAACAGGCCTACGAGCAGCTTCTTGCGCAATACGATTGGGAATGGGGCGGGTTTGGGGGTTCGATAAAATTTCCTCAGTCTATGTCCTTAGAATTTCTACTCAGATACCACTTAAATCACCCTGATTCTCGAGCTCTAGAAATGGTCGAAATAGCCCTTCACAATATGGCCTCTGGTGGGTTGTATGACCAGTTGGGAGGAGGGTTCCACAGATATTCGACTGACAAGAAGTGGCTGGTACCTCATTTTGAAAAAATGCTCTATGACAATGCCTTACTTTCCAGGTTATACACTCATGCTTTCCAGGTCACAGGTAACAATTTCTACCTCAGAGTTGCGAAAGACATATTCGAATACGTTGACAGAGATATGACCGATGAAAATGGTCTGTTTTATTCTGCCGAAGATGCGGACAGCGAAGGCGAAGAAGGAACTTATTACTTATGGGATCCTAATGAATTTAGCCAACACTTAACTGAATTGGAGATGACTCTATTCAGATCAACTTTTAGTCTGGAAAAAAAAGGCGACTTCGAAGGGAAAACCATTCTCCACTATGATCCAAAAGGAATGAATTTTGGATTTTTGGGAACCGACAACTCGAATTTACTTAATATAAGAAAAAAATTGACAGATTTAAGGAATAATCGACAAAGGCCTTTCAAAGACAATAAAAGCCTTCTATCTTGGAATGCCCTCATGTCACTCGCTTTTATCGACGGGTATCTTATAACTAGAGAGGAAAAATGGTTGGAAAAAGCAAAACTAAACATTAATTCTCTATTAAAGCTTATTGAATCTAATTCGGGTATTTTTCATTCATCTAAAGATGGTCAAATCGGTAGTTACGGCTACCTCGAGGATTATTCATCCCTTATTCTGGCTATGCTGGCCATGCATGAAGCAACATTGGACCTAGAATGGCTGACTAGGACTGAAATAATAGCAGAAACTTTAGTGTCTTCGTTCTGGGATAGTCACGAATCGCGTCTGTATGACACTCCAGAAAATGGTGATAGTCTCATTATTAGACCTAGTGAAAATTATGACAATGCCACCCCATCGGGTTCATCCATGACTGCAGAGGCATTGTTTAAACTATCTTTGATAACTAATAATAGGAAATATTTAAATATATTAATATCGTTGCTAAGGTCCACTGCTACCATTGCAAGTGCCCATCCAGTTTCATTCGGCAATTGGTTATGTGTTTACGATTCATATATTTATCCAACCATTGAAATAGCGATTATTGCGGATAACCCAAAACATGCCTTGAAAATGCGTGATTGTTTATACAAGTCCTATATCCCGAATCATATTTTTTGTGGGAACGCCTATTTTAGCCACACAGAAAAAGCTAGGAACAAATGGGATACCTATCCCCTACTTAGCGATCGCGAACCGAAAACTGATAAAGCAATGGCTTTCTTATGCGAAAATTATGTTTGCGAACTCCCTGTCAGCTCAACAGTAGAGCTATTGCAGTTAATACGACAAAAAACAAAGGTGCCCTAAATCGGGTTAACGCTTTTTGCGCAAAGACGCGTCCAAATCTAAAGAAGCCCATTGATCTACAAATGTCTTTTTTGCCAATGTTGGGGATTCTCTGCTTTTCGTCCATGAAGGCGGGAATGGTTTTCGTGCAAAAGGGGCTATGGTTGCAATTAAATTGGCCGATCTTAATAAAAAGCCAACTGCCTTACTATTTAATAACAAAGAAGACAGAAATTTGGAAACAGCTCGCTCCCAAAATCCAACCGACTGCTGATCTGGATAGTTTTTACCTTCCGCAAGTTGATTACGCAAATACAGAAGCATCCTCGGAATATCAATTTTTACCGGACATACCTCTTTACAAGCCCCGCATAAACTGGAAGCAAATGGTAAATTCTTAGCATCTGACAACCCGGTCAAAATAGGTGACACAATAGCCCCGATTGGCCCCGGATAAACCCAACCGTAGGAATGTCCTCCAACTTTTCTATAAACAGGGCATGCGTTTAAACAAGCCCCGCACCTCAGGCAATATAATGCCTCCCTCAAATGAGGGTCAGCCAGCATTTTAGATCTCCCGTTGTCTACAATGACCAAGTGAAACTCTTCGGGCCCGTCTATTTCAGTACTTTTCCGTGGCCCGGAGACCATGGTAACGTAACTTGATATCCACTGGCCTGTTGCTGATCTTATAAGCAAACGTAAAAATGTTCCCAAATCTTCAATAGATGGAATAATTTTTTCCATGCCAACAATAGCGACATGAATAGGAGGCATTGAGGTGCACATTCGGCCATTACCTTCGTTGGAGACCAAGGCCAATGTGCCAGTTTCGGCTACCAAAAAATTGCCCCCAGTTATTCCCATATCAGCTTGAATAAATTTATCTCTTAATTGGTCTCGAGCCTCTGAGGTTAAAGTTTCTACATCCTCCGTCTGCTTTGTACCGATTTTGTCCGCAAACAACTTAGAGATTTCTTCCCTGGATTTATGTATTGCCGGGGCAATGATGTGGTAAGGAGTCTCTTCCGCCAGCTGCACAATGTATTCGCCCAAATCAGTCTCATATGGCTCTATTCCATGTTTGGTCAATTCTTCGTTGAGCGACATTTCTTCTGACAACATAGATTTGCTTTTAACAACCGTCTTAACATCTTTCTTCTTCGCTAGATTTATAATGTATTGAGTAGCATCTTCAGCTGTTTCAGCAAAATAAACATTGCCCCCAGAAGAGATCACGTTAGATTCCAATAACTCCAAATACTGATCCAAATGATTTATTACATGTTCTTTGATCTGTCTCCCTTTTGTTTGCAATTCTTCCCAATCAGCCGTGGCTGAGGATGCTTCGATACTCGCAGTATGAAAGCCCCCATAAAGTCCAGACAAATTCTTCTGAATCTGAGGATCCAATAAGGTCTCTTTGGATTTCATATCAAAATTTTTAGTCGTTGGTTTCATTTTTGGCATTCCATATTTAAAGACTGCTCTATTACTTGAGAAATGTGCATGCTTTTGAGAGGGATATTTTTTCGTGCAATCAGCCCGTCAATATGCATCAAACAACTCATGTCTGATGCGGTAACAATATCGGCGCCACTTTTCATTATATTAGCTACTTTTTCTTCGCCCATAGCGGTGGATATTTCCGGATATTTTGTAGCGAAGGTACCTCCAAAACCGCAACAAACTTCAGATTGGTCCATATCCGTTAATGTCACATTTTCAAGTGAACGTAGAAGATCAATCGGTTCACTGGAAACACCCAATTCCCGTTTGAGATGGCAGGATTCATGATACGTCACATTAATTTTTTTTGTTACGGTTGATTGGAAAGGGGCCAGATCAGATATGCCCAGTTCTCTAGTTATATACTCTGTGAATTCAAAAGTCCTGGCTGACACATCTCTTATTCCAGCAATGTCGTCTTCGCTGCATACTTCAAGATAATGATTCCGTACCATGCTAGTACATGACCCTGACGGAAGCACTATATCTTCTAGGCCTCCAGAATAATCTTCAACGAATTTTCTCATCAACTTGGATGAATCGTTCCAATGTCCAGAATTGAAAAACGGCTGTCCACAGCATGTTTGATCCTGTCGAACGGTAACATCTACTCCTAATTTACTCAAAACCCGAACCACACTAAATGCAACATCGGGATAGAAATTATTGAGGACACATGTTGCAAATAAAGAAACTTTGGCAGGCACGATTTTATGTTTTTCCCTTAACTTATTAAAAAGCGTGCATTCTCAAAGTTTCCATGCAGCTTAGGGATTAAATAACTATCCCACGTATTGAAAAAGCCAAAATCCAACCAAGCATAAGCAAACTCCCCCCTGCGAACAATCTACCTTCTTTAGCTTCTTCTGGCGAGCCTGTGATTCTCATGGTTACAAAAAACAATCCCAACAATACCGCGAGCAGGCAAATTGATAAATTATTAACCCCCAGTCCAGCACCAAGTGCTGCACCTATGCCGCCCCACACATAAGGCAGTTTGAGTATATTAATTAGTTCATTCATACTCTGAAGAATACACTGCGATTATATCGTTTGCAATGTGATAAGCGCATACTCAAATCAAAACACACCTATTAGGAGGAAAGTATGATTACAGGATTCAACCATTCGGGGTTTGTGGTCAGAGATCTAGACAAAATGGTGTCTTTTTATCGGGACGATTTGGGACTCCAGATTGAAAGAGAGATCGACAGTAGAGCCCCTGAAACTGGTGACCATACTGGTATTCCAGGAGCCCACAGAACTTTGGTATTTGTGGGAAAGGGTGGCGGCCACGCTCTGGAATTGGTGTATTACATATACCCGGACAGTCCTAGTGGACATTTAAACCGTAACCAACTTGGAGCAGCTCACGTGTGTTTCAATGTTGAAAATATAGAGGAGCTTTATCAAGATCTCACAAATAAAGGGGTCAAATTCGTAACGCCTCCTATAATGACCGATACAGAGACTGGAGGTAGACATGGAATCTGCTATTGCCAGGACCCCGAAGGAAATTGGCTGGAATTTATTCAGGCTTGTTAAGTGTTATTCGATCTCGTAAACCTGGATTCTGTGACGGTTAGATTCCACAACGTATAACCGATTGTCGGAGTCTATATTTACCGACACTGGCCCCCAAAAAAAAGGCTCGGTTTGAGACGATATATGATAAGGATTATTTAAATGGTCCGGAACATCCGGATTCAGATCAGATATTTCCCGGGTCTCCATCTCATCTGGATTTGATTCAAAAAAATCTTTAGCCCAGTCAGAAAGAGTCGCTTCGCCTTTCAGACTAGCTATCACTTCCCCCTCGGAATTAAATACCTGGACCCTCTCATTACCCCAATCAGCGACATATATATTACCGTTTCCATCTATTGATACAGCCGACGGTCTTACAAGGTGTTCTTCCTTTACTTCCGAGTCTCCAATCGTTTTCAAATAATGTCCATTGGAATCGAATTTTTGGACTCTATCATTTCTCCAGTCTGCTATATAAACATTATTTTCTGAATCCAAACCCAGCCCCCATGGCAAATTAAATTCACCTTCCCCTGTTCCTTGAGAACCCCATTGAGCCAAAAAACCACCATCCGCAGTGTATTTTTGAACCCTATGGTTCCGTTGATCGCAGATATAAACTGTTCCAGACGAATCAGTCGCTATACCTGCCGGACCGTTGAATTCGCCTTCTGATTCACCTTTATGTCCCCATTTACCTAATACCTCACCTTCATCAGAGTATATGGTTATCCTGTTAGTGTGCTCATCTGTTATGAGTAGTCGACCTTTCGCATCAAATGCCATCGCCACAGGCAACATCATTTGGCCGTCACCATCTCCGAATCCATAACCAAATTCATATAGGTATTCTTCATTGATATTACAGACTCCTACCCTTATAGCGTTTCTTCTGGCAGGATCACATCGATTCAATACAAAAATATTACCCTCTGGGCCAATGGCAACATCGTATGGGTTAGCAAATCCACGGCCATTGGAACCGTTATTGACTATACCTATTGTTTTAAGGTACCTAATACTAACCGTATTAGTAATCATTATGATTTCAACCCCTAATTTTTTGTAGTTTAAGCTAGCTGGTATTCTCGGGTCGAGGCAATCATTCCAATCAGACGGGCAACCTGGGCAGATCCGCCTGCATCAGTTTTCCCATTTTTCAGCTGTAGATCGCCTTGGGATTCCGCAAATTCAATTAACCCTTCCCTTGTATCTGCTCCCACTTGTATAGGGCCCATAAAATCCAGACATGAATCTACTAAATTTTCAGGCTGAATAAAATCTCTATAACCAGAAGTGACTCTCCTAATTATGTCTTGAACACCGTATTTTGTCGGGTCGCTTAATTCTTTAGCTGCAAAATTGATGCGCTCAACCAAGGAACCGCTATCTATCCACTCCACCCCTTCATGCCACCCTTCAACTGTCGGCGGTGCAAGCAATCCTTGTCCCATAAACATTGTTTGTGCCCATAAAAAATGTACGTCCAAAGTAGGTTCCTGATAACTACCAGCTAATCTCGCCGTGCCCACAACAGATTCTACAGGGCCTTTTACTCTCGAATATCGGCATTTCTCTGATTTGAAATAATCCGAGTTAAAAAGAGTTCTCAATACAGCTGACACTTTAAATCCGGATTCAAAATAAGAATCCATCATTGCTTTTATTACCTGATTTCCGTCATCACCTACTTCGTCAGAGGCGAAATATTGGAACAATCTTGTTGATAAAAACCTCGCAGTCGGTTCCTGGGTAGCTATTATGTCAACAATATCCTCACCGTTGAAATTCCCAACTTCGCCCAAGAATTTTTTTTCACCACTGTCATGATCGTTTGCACGGTATTCATAATGCCAAGCTATTCTGCCATAAGGCCATATAGAATCTTTACTTGCCCTTACTGACATGTATTCAGCATTTTTTAAAGTCCATCCAGTGAAAGCTTTGGCACATTCTTTTATGTCGTCTTCTGAATAATTGCCGATACCCATGGAGAACAATTCGAGCAATTCCCTACCAAAGTTCTCGTTGATGGCCTCTTTATGGTTTTCATTATTATCAAGCCACAGAATCATTGCGGGATCCTTAGACAATTCAACTAGCAAATCTCTGAAACTACCAAATCCATACTGCCGAAACATGTCAATTTGGTTGAGTAATGCGCGGGCTTGATTCAGTTTGGCGTAACCTGTTGCAAACAACCCATGCCAAAATAAAGCTAATTTCTCTTCAAGAGGATTGCTTGTAGTTACCATGCGGTAGAGCCAATAAGCACCCGCGCCATCCAATTGTCTCAATTCTGATTGGTCAACGTGGTATCGTCGAATTAGATCATCTGGCATGTGATTGGATTCGCCAGGGTTTAGTAATTTATCCACCGTGGTCTTGTAACCATCGCTCAAACATTCTTCCAATTCATTACGAGTGGCACCAAACCCAGCCCGCCTCATAAGATGGGCCATTAAAGAAGCATCTTGACTCATATCTCTCACCTCTCAACAATTATCTTTTAAGGTCAAATACAATCCTATATAGTCTTATTATTTAGGCATTGACGAAATCAAACTGTTCAAAGTGCCCATTTACTATTGGAACAGGGTCCAACCCAAACCATTTTTCAACAATGGTCGAATACGTGGACCGAAAATCGTTGTTGAAATGTAAATCGCCTTCCAGCTGATCTGCCTCTCTTATCGACGGGTATTGCCCATACATTCCACCTTTAACTTCGCCACCGATAATAAACGCCACACCGCCAGAACCATGATCGGTGCCAGAACCATTGTCTTTGATACGTCTTCCAAATTCAGAGAATATCATTACTACAACTTCATCTTCACGCCCATGTTCTTGCATATCATCATAGAAATCTCCGACCGCACCAGATACTTCATCCCAAAGTTTTGCATGCGTGATGATCTCTCCTGAATGAGTATCAAAACTACCGTGTTGTGTATAAAACACTCGAGTGCCAAAATCAGCGAGTAGAACCTGGGCTATGCTTTTCATTCCCTGGGCAATCGGATTTGCCGCGTATTCAATAGCCGAACTATATTTTTGAGGGGCAGTCCTAAGTATATCCGCACCTTTTAAGGCGTCCATTCCTGTCTGGCCTAGGAAATTAAGAACCGGATCTTTTCCCTGTACTCCACCGTACATGTGAGCAAACGCGTCAAGCGCCAGTTTTTTGGCTGACTCGTCTTTTATATCTGGGAATAAGCCATATGTGTCCAAGTTACCAACAGACGCAACAGGCACTCCTCGAACCCCGAGGGCTCTTGGCAACCCTCTACCGAAGTTCACGCCAGTCAAGACATTTTCAGCCTTTGGGTCTAGATCTCTAATAACTTTTCCAAGCCATCCTTCGGTCCCTATTTCATCAGGCTGAGCGGTATGCCAAATATCCATAGAGCGAAAATGAGACCTATTTGGATTGTCATAACCAATACCGTTTATAACAGCAACTTTTCCCTGATCATAAAGTCTTTTAATCGGTGCTAAATGGGGGCTAAAACCGTAAACTTTATCTATAGGAAGGACCTTGTCTTGTTCAATATGGACAGTCCTCCTGAAATCGTAATACTCCTCATCGCCGTAAGGAACTACAGTGTTCAAATAATCGTTTCCACCCGAAAGCTGAACAACAACAAGTGATTTACCTTTGTTTGCCATATCAATACCCCTGTATGTTTATATATTACGTGAAATGCAATTAAATGCTTGAAAGGAAGAGTTATTAGGAAGATATTACAACCTAAATTACTGTAATTCAATCCGTATAATGAACCAATGACTTAATATATATGGTCCATTTAGTAATATCGTTCCAATCTAGATGGGTAAAATGTGTTTTCTATTCACAAAAGTTCACTAATATGAGGTGGAATCGTGTCCTCATCACCAATGTCGAAAACCTATTCCTTTAGTACCTTACAGCAAGCAAGTGAGTACTTTCTTGAGCAAGGCTGGACTGATGGTCTTCCAATTAACTTACCAACGGAGCACGAAGTTTCTAAATTTATGGCCCTTTCGGGTCAATCTAATACAGACATTATAGGAATTGAGCCTGTCAAAGGCAGGGAAATCACAATAGAGAAAGTTGCCATTAATTCAGTGATGGCTGGTTGCAAACCAGAATATTTCCCGATAATACTGACAGCTGTAGAGGCATTAGTTGAATCAAAGTTTAATCTCCACGGGATCACAGCTAGTACCATGGGTGCAGGCATTTTAACGCTGGTAACCGGATCAATCGCAAAAGAAATAGGGTTGAATGGTGGAATAAGTCTCTTCGGCCCAGGGCATCAAGCAAACGCGACCATTGGCAGAGCCCTTCGATTAGTCGTAATTAATTGCACCGGCTCCAGATCTGGAGAAATTGACAAAGCCACCCTGGGGCATGCTGGTAAATATACCTGGTGCATAACTGAGAATGAAGATTTCCGACCGTGGCCTAACACAGGAGAAGACAGGGGTTTTTCAAAAAATGCCAACACCGTTTCGGTATTCGCAGGTCTATCTCCAATCCAAGTAAGTAATCATTCAAGTCAAAATCCCGAAAACATACTTAGAAGTTTTAGGGATGCCCTTTTTGCTGCAGGTCCTAACCAAGGAGAAATAGTAATAATATTTTGTCCTGAACACGTTCTATCTTTCAAAAAGGCTGGGTGGACTAAAAACCAAATTAGAGATTTCCTTTATGAAATGGCCGTAAGGACAAACGACGAATGGGGATTTGGATCAATACCCCCAGGATCCAGGCCAACAGGCTCTGAGGTAACACACTCTGCATTGACTCCAGAAAGCTTCACATTGCTAGTGGGAGGGGGTGCTGCAGGAGCTTTTTCATGCGTCATACCACTTTGGTCAGGCGGGGTAGGGTCACAATCTGTCACAAAAGAATTAATTTAAGTTCATATAAACAGGTGCAAAGCGCAAGATACTGTATGATAGGGGAAAGAAAAAGGGGGAACTTTATGGTTGAAGGAATTAGAGTTTTGGATCCAACAATAGACGCCAATTCACAGAATTCCCTGCTGGCGATACGCCCAGAATCGCTTAATGGATTGACGGTAGGGCTGCTTGCTAACGGCAAAAAGAACTCTGTAGAAATACTCCAATACGTGTATGAGATTCTCAAGGATGATCATGGGCTAGGGGCTGTTATTAAAGATAACAAAGGTAACGCTTCAAGACCATGCCCTCCGGATTTGTTAGAAAAGCTAGCCAATCAATGTGATGTGATTATCACAGCCTCAGGTGATTGAGGGTCGTGCTCTTCGTGCAGTGTGCACGACGGAATTCAATTTGAGAAAAGAGGTTTACCTGCCGCTGTAATATGCACTGAACCATTTGTAAGTAGTGCCGTTGCTATGTCTAAAATGGGAGGAATTCCGGAATTTCCATTTGCAGTAGTGCCTCACCCACTTGGAAGTTTGGATGAAAACTCATTGAAGGAAAGGGCCAAGGAAGTAGCAGGGGATATTGTCAAAATACTACTTGAAGGTTAAATATTGGGCTTCCCTTAAACCATATAATTCATCTTTTGGGCAACTAATGCGCCAAAAGATTCGTCCCCTTTAATAACAATCCTACCGTCAGCAATAGCCATATCTGGATCCCACCTGCCGCAAGCAAGACAAAGAAAGGCTTCATTATCCATTTCTAGCTCAATTGTTGCCTGAGATAATTCAGGTACTAATACCGCCCTCTTTTCCACAACTTTCACTCTTATATCAAAAGGATGGGCTCCGTGAATCTTAAATCTAATGGAAGTTCCTTCCGGGGCATTGACTTTTTTGCCAAAAACATATGGCATAACATTGACCATTCTTTGGAAAGAATGTTCGGCTACCGGGCCTGAAAGGTTTCCCTGTTTTCCGATTGCCCGACGAATGTCTTGTTCGTGTATCCAACAATCAAAAACCCTCACTGAAACCTGATCTGCCACACTTACTTGTCCAATCGGAGACTCGACGGCAGAGCCAAAATCAGACTGAGACTCCAGAATAATAATTCTTTCTGAATTGACATTTCGGAATTCTTGTATCAACTCCTCTACCGTATTAGACCGTCTCGAAACCACATCTACCTCATTCTTAAACCCCTGGTCATTCCTAAGGTGGCTAGTATCCCGCAAATCCACATTCGGTACATCCCGGCCAAGCAACCTATGTTCAATTCCAATTAGGTGGGCGATGCAATCTTTGACTGTCCAGGTAGGGCAATCTGTACTAGTGTTCCAGTCATCCATGTTTAAGCTAGAACAGAGATCTTCCAAAGATTGCCACACTGATTTCTGTAAATTTAGTAAAGCCTCTTTTTGAGTAGCCATGACTTATTTTATTTATCCTTGTCCGACACCTATTTTTACTATGAAATCGAATTCATATTTCCTGACTGGTTGGACCGACAAACGGGAATTTCTTACCAAAACCATTTCTGAAAGCTCAGGGGTTGTTTTGATATCTTGAAGGGATATAGGCGTTTTAAATGTTAACTCAGCCTTGATATCAACCATAAACCATATTGGGTTATCTGGAGTACTTTTAGTATCTGGATGTTTTGAATCCTGATCCCAGGCCGTGAAATCCGCGTATCCGTCCTTAACGACTACTGCGGTTCCAACAACAGCAGAAGGTTTTGAATTTGAGTGGTAAAACAATACCCCGTCACCAATTTTTATCTCATCCCGTAGGAGATTTCTAGCTTGATAATTCCTAACTCCATCCCATTCCGCTGTGGCCCTGTCCTCGGATTTCAGGTCTTCAAAGGAATAATCAGAGGGTTCTGATTTCATTAGCCAATATTTCTTTTCTCTCATTTCCTGCTCCGCTGGAACTTCGGGGTGAATTATTCGCACATCCCCTACCATTTTTTGTGATTCCTTTCCAAAAGCTCTAATACACTGGAAGCTTCAACGGCCGGGCGCCCAACAGGCTCTTTTTCCAGGAATCTTTTGAGATCTTTTATAGATTGCTTTTTATGACCTACCCTAAAACCCACCATCCCTCTATCTCTAATCTCAAAAAGGTTGTCAGGCTCAAGGCCAACTATTAAATCCATAACCTTGTAGGCTTGTTTAGTTTTATCTTCACTTAAGTAAATGTACTTCAAATTTCGCAATAATCTTACAATCATGTATTTGTCATCTACTGGCACCAAATAACGGTCATCCCAAGTGAATGAAGTTGAGACATGATCATTGAACATTTTTTCACATTCATCTTTGCTCAACACCGTCCCTTTATTGAATACGTCTATGTAAAATATTTCAGTTTTTTCTTTAGCACGAACAAGAAAATGTCCTGGCATCCCGATTCCTGCAACATCAATCCCCAACCTTGAAGCAATCTCCATGTACAGTATGGCAAGGGTAATTGGTATTCCTTGACGCCTGTTCAAAACTTCATTTATAAAACTATTTTTGTGATCATAATAATTTTTAACATTCCCTGAGAAACTCAGTTCTGAAAAAAAATATTCGCTGATTTCATTTATTTTTTGCAATAGACTTGAATTTGACTGGATTCTCCGAGACAGCACCGACTCTAACTGTCTAAATGAGGCCAATTCATCATCAACGTTCATTTCTGGATATTCCAAAGTTGAAACTAATAACCCTAAAGTTGCTAAACTCACCGGGGAATTTTTAAGCTCTGCCTGCATCGTGTGAAGTAATTTCATTTCTGCACCCATACGTTATCTGAGACAATACATCAGCCATATGGCGGGAGCGCGAGGGAGTCGAACCCACCGCACCAATCGAAGGATTGCTGCCAACGGAGTTGAAGTCCGCAGAGACCACCAGGCCTCAACCGCTCCCAGGTTAAGTTGTTCCTTAGAATTAAGGTGATTTAATAAGATTATTCAGAAAGGGCGTCATCAATTTTCTTTTGAATTACAGATTTTGGAACAGCGCCCACTATTTGGTCAATTGGTTTCCCATCATTAAAAATCAAAAGAGCTGGGATTCCCCTAATATTGTAGTCTAAAGAAGTTTGCCCATTGCTATCGACGTCTAATTTACCCACTTTGATTTTGCCTTCATACTCATCAGCGATCTGCTGAACTATAGGAGCTATCATCTTGCATGGCTGGCACCAATCAGCCCAGAAGTCAATGAGCACAGGTATATCTGAGTTTAGTACTTCTTCCTGAAAATTACTGTCAGTTATTTCAACAGTATCCGCCATGGCATACTCTCCTATCTACCTAAAGTAGGTCTTTTATTTATCCTAATCTAGCTTGTCTGCAATTTAACGCTAATCGTTATCTTTCCAGTAGTCTATGAAATCTACAGGTATATATTCAACTTCATCCCAAAATATTGTACCCAAAGTCAGTCCTTTTGGCACATCAAAAACCAGATTGCCCGATATCTGAAACCCTCTGGCCAACTCTATTTCCCCCCATAAAACCGGGTTTATTTCTAAGACATCAGGGTCTGCTTTTATAACTCCTGAAATCTCCTTGGATCGTGCAAAAGGATCTATCGCACTAGATTTTTTTCCCCTTCGATCACCAAGTTGCACAGCATCTGGGTCCACCGATATCGGTATAACCGTACTACTTCTATTAACTATCGTCGTGTTAACAACGGCCAATTTCCTGTTCGATGCACTAGGTGTAATGATCCTCGTGATGTCACCTTGGGTATAAAACGCTTTGGAAACAACTTGAGGTCGTGAGGCATGTATTTCAAGGTTCCTGCCAGTCGCTCCCAAATCTAATTGTTCCGAGTTACAGGACACAAAAAAAGTGATTGAGATTAAACAGGCCGATAAAACAGCCAAAATCGATCTAAAATTAGTAAAAATAATCATGGTTTTTCTAAATTCTTTAACTCTTAAAATACAGGCTCATCAATCTATCACATCGTAAATCAAGGATGGGCGGATAAGGAAGGCAAATCACGTAGCTTTTTTATGAGATTCGGAAGCACCTCCATAAGATAATCTACATCTTCGTTAGAATTGTCCCGGCCCAAGGTGATTCTAAGGGTACCTTGAGCTAGCTCAGCAGAATGGCCTATCGCCAGCAACACATGAGACGGTTCCAGTGAAGCTGATGAACATGCACTTCCACTAGAAGCACAAATCCCAGCAAAATCTAAGCCTAGAAGAATAGGTTCGCCCTCTATCCCGCGGAAAGATACGCTGACATTATTTGGAAGCCGGTCGGTTAAATGACCATTTACAGTCATTTCTTCAACTTCATCTTTTAGTCCTTTAATTATCCTATCTCGTTTGGCAGATAAGCTAACCTTTAGTTCTTCCCTATCCTTTGCCGCTAGCTCTAAAGCTTTTGCCAACCCCACTATTCCTGGTACATTTTCGGTACCAGATCGGTTCTGGCGTTCCTGACCACCTCCCATTATCAGTGGTTCAAAAGGGGTGCCTCTCCGCAAATAAAGGAGTCCTACGCCTCTTGGGCCATGAAATTTATGGCCAGAAATACTTAGCATATCGACCCCTAAATCTTTTACATTTACCTCAAGTGAACCAGCCGCCTGCACTGCATCAGTGTGGACCAGTATCGTCTTCCCCTTTTCCCGGGCTAATAATTTCACAGATTCTGCGATTTTTTTGATAGGTTGGATAGTTCCAATCTCATTGTTTGCCATCATCACACTAACAAGAATGGTGTCATCTCTTATAGAATCCAAAACCTCATCTACTGAAACCATCCCATACTTGTCAACAGGCAGATAAGTTACATCAAACCCAAATTGCTCCATCTGTTGACAAGTATGTAAAACAGCATGATGTTCAATTTCCGTCGTTATAATGTGAGTGCCCAAATTACGCATTGCCGAGGCAGCGCCTTTAATTGCGGCATTATCGGATTCGGTCCCACCACTTGTGAATACTATTTCGCTAATTCTAGCGCCAAGTATTCGCGCCACTGATTCTCGAGATTCATCAACCGCCTTCCTCGCCTCCTGGGCTAGGGTATATATACTTGAAGGATTCCCATAGCTGAATTGCAAATATGGCAACATGGCATCCAAGACTTCAGGTCTCATGCGAGTAGTCGCGGCATGATCAAAATATATGATTCTATTTTCCGACTGTGACATGATAATCAATCCTCGCAATCACATCCAAATGTTCCACTATAAATATTAGCATGCACATTTCCTACAAATAGGTCTGATAAAAAGGTGAGAATATCATTGTAATTGTGAAGGGGGTTAAAATATGCTTGTACACTGGAACCGGTTAGATTAACATTCCTCAGTTCTCTTCTTACCGTCGACCAATTCCAGATACAATACGATGTGTAGGAATTAAGGATTACATAATTGATTGAAGCGATAGACATAACTAAATATTACGGTGATTTCCCTGCCGTAACGGGTTTGAATTTTTCAGTAGAACAAGGGGAAATTCTTGGTTTCCTCGGACCTAATGGGGCCGGTAAATCGACCACTATGAAAATATTAACCGGATTTATACCACCCTCTTCCGGCACTGCCAAAATAGCAGGATATGACATTGTTGAACAGTCCCTACTTGCTAGAAGACACATAGGGTATCTACCGGAAACAGTACCACTTTACGAGGACATGGGGGTCAATGATTACCTGTCTTTCATGGGTCAAATCAGGGGAATGTCTTCCTCACAATTAAAAAAACGGGTATCCAAGGTTATTGAACTCTGCCGGCTTGAAGAATATAGCAATACTATTATCGGAAAACTCTCTAAAGGGTATCGACAGAGAGTCGGAATATCACAGGCGATTTTGCATGAACCTGACGTTTTAGTTTTGGACGAACCCACCATAGGAATCGATCCGATCCAAGTGGTAGAGACTAGGCAATTAATAAAAAGCCTGGGCGAAGAACATACTTTGATAGTAAGCTCACACATTCTCCCGGAAGTAAGCATGATCTGTGATAGGGTGATCATTATTCACGAAGGTCAAATCGTTGCTGTAGACGACCCTAGCAACTTAGGTACCAGTTTATCAGGGATAGAAAGGGTGGAAATTGAAGTAAAGGGGCCTAACAGAGAAATACTCCCTGTGCTAGAAGAGGTAGACGGAATCCAATCAATCGAAAGAATTCCAGTAACAGGTGGAGCTTATCACAGGTATCATATAACAGTGGATACAGGACGGGATCTTAGACATGATTTAGCCAAAGCGGTTGTGGCTAATGGATGGGAACTTTTCAAACTACAATCACTTGGTATGTCTTTGGAAGAAATATTCCTGAGACTCACATTAGAGGAAGAGGAACTACCCAGTCCTCCGGGGGAAACTTCTTGACAAATTTGATTGCTATCACTCGAAAAGAAACCAAAGCCTACTTTTCGACTCCTTCCGCCTACATAGTCGGAGCTATGTTCTTAGTTTTGACTGGGGTGTTTTTTGTATTTGATGTAAGCAAACCATTTGCTGAGGCCGGGGTGAGAGGACTTTCGGATTGGTCAAGTTTTTTCATTGTGTTCCTTGCACCTCTCATTACAATGAAATTGCTAGCTGAGGAGCAAAAATTAGGAACCCTGGAATTATTATTAACATCCCCAGTCCGGGAATGGGAAGTGGTTTTAGGCAAATATATCGCTAGCCTTTTGATGCTTTTAGCAATCCAATCGGTAACCTTCTATTACGTTTTCATCGTCTATTTTTTTGGCAATCCAGACACGGGCCCAGTCATCAGCGCCTATCTAGGACTAATACTACATGGGGCGGCTGCTCTTGCAATCGGTATGCTAGGTTCATCTCTTTCAGGTAACCAGATAATATCAGCTGTAGTAGCAACAGCTATATTACTGATATTTTCGTTCGTAAATAGGGTTTCATCATTAGTGGATGGCGCCGCCGCCGAATTCATTAATGCACTATCCATGAATGCTAAGTTGTTAGATTTCAGCAGAGGGGTTATCGACCTATTCAATGTAGTCTACTTCTTGAGTATTGTGGCGATATTTTTATTCTTATCAATACGTTCCCTTGAAACAAGAAGGTGGAGATAAGGATGGCACTTCAACCTCAAATAAATGATGCCTCTTATACCGAAATAATATTATCGTCCATTAAATCTTCCAAATTTTGGAGCATTACATTAGGATTCGCAGGCATAGTCGCAGTTATCTTCGGTGGTTCCATTAATTTAGCTTTTGAAGGTCTCAAAGATTTATCTCTGTGGGTTCTGATGGCCGGCACCGGACTAATATTGATAGCACTAGTACTATCACCAAGGGCAGTGGCAATGTTCCTTGCAGGAAGAAAAGGAAGATACGGCTTAAATGTGGCCATTATGACTCTGGCATTCTTCGTAATTCTTCTAATAGCCAACTATTTATTGTACCAAAATCCAAATAGGATTGATGTTACAGCCACAAGAATTTTCACACTTTCAGAACAAACTTATGGGATATTGGATAACCTTTCCAAAAACAATCAGCCGGTGCATGCGTATGCCTTCTTTGTGTCCTCGGTTTCCTCAGGCAACCAACAACGACAATCGGCTGAAGACCTATTAAACGAATTTGACAGAAGATCTGACAAGTTTAGTTTTTCATTTGTGGATCCTGAATTAAACCGATCGGAAGCGTTGAAATATAACGTGACAACTTACCCATCAATTGTATTCGAAGCAGATGATGGCAAATTTGAAGGCGTCACCGTTTTAACAGAACAAGATTTTGTGACCGGTATATTAATAGCAACAGGGACGGAGCAAAAAGTAATTTATTACTTAACTGGGCATGGTGAAACATCCGTGTCTAGAGACCCTATAACTGGTGCAATCGGATTGGAAGGCCTAGATCTAGCAATAGAAGGTATGAAAAGAGACAATTACTTTGTGATGCCTTTGAATTTGAAGCAGTTTGAAGCCGTGCCTAGTGATGCTGCCGTATTAATAATTGCAGGGCCTAAAGATAATAAAGACTTGGACGAGCCTGAACTAACAGCGATTTTGAAATATATTAGGGATGGTGGAAGAATATTAATGCTACTCGATCCGAATCCGCCAGTAAAATTTAACGGTCTGGCCGCTCTTTACGGAATAGCAATATCCAATGAACATGTGGTAGATGCAGTAAGTAATGTCTCAGGGGCGATGCTCACTCCAATGGTGCAAAAAGCCAATGGTCAATTTACCACAAGCAACTCGACCCCTGGCCTTACTATAGCTGATAACATATCGGTAACAATTTTCCCAGATTCGGCTGCAATACTCAGTCCTTCAGCTGAGGAATTTGCACTAAGAGACCATATTAAATTCACTCCACTTGGCATGACTACCCCAGCAAGCTGGCTGACCAAAGATCCTGAAGATGTTACATACTCTTTGGATAAGCAACAAGGTCCTTTTCCTTTAGCTGCTGTGGTTGAGGCCACAGGAATGTATACTGATTTAGGAGCCACTCACCAACTTGCAAAAATCGTTCTATTCTCCGACTCAGATTTTGCCAGCAATAAATATTTCGCCAGCATGGATAATTCAGATATTTTCCTCAATTCAATCAATTGGCTCGCCGATGATTTTGAGTTGATATCCATAAGGCCCAAACTACTGCCCTACAGGGAACTGGTTGTGAACAGTAGGGAAAGGGATTTCATTAAGTGGTCCAGTTGGACACTCCCTCCGACCTTCATGCTCTTCATGGCTATGGTTGTATGGTGGAGACGTAGATAAGAGAGATTAAAATTGAATCTTAAAGCCACGTTAGCGTTAATAATACTGGCAGTTATCGCTGTTGCAGTTTACATATTCAACCCTTTTATCCAAGAGGACAAGAAACCTCCTCCAAAACCTTGGTTTTACCAAGTTTCAGTAGATGATATGACGTCAATCCGAATCACTCATAAGGACAAAAGTGAATCATTTGTCAAAACCCCTTCAGGTACCTGGGCATTTGATTGGGATATCTTGATCCCCCCTAACCACAATCGATGGGGTGGTATTGCTTTTATCCTTGGAGGGCCGCAAACGAAACGGGATTTAACAGAAACCACTACCCTAATAGACGACCCAGCCCAATACGGCCTTGACAACCCTCATACTATAGTAAATATCGGTCTCACCCTTAATAGGACTTTAGAATTCAGACTTGGCGACAAAACTACCAACGGCTGGCACCACTATGGACAGATCGTGGGGTTTCCACAATTATTTCTAATCGCCGACACGTGGGGTGATGTGCTGGCTCGACTAGCAGTAGAACCACCCTATCCTAAGTGGTATATCGAACGACCCACAAACCAAATCAGCGAAATAAATATTTTTCCCAAATCCGAAAATGTTAAATCCGACAAGGCTCAGTTGAATTTCAAAAGAGAAAAAGATGGAACTTGGCGAGTAATTGATTACCTCGTCGGAACAGAATCACAGTTGGTCGATGATGACAAATGGCAGAAACTTTTGCCTACAATAAAAAATCCTTCTGGGGTTGATGTTGCAGTCCACAAAGTTCGAGATCGGGATTATTCTCAATGGGGTATTGGAGACAACTCAGCAGCAGTAGAAATACGTTTCGAAAACACAACAGAGCAGGGTACAACATACACCGACGGCTCCTTACTTTTGATTGGGGACCCTGACCCCGACGGGCAGGCCTATTACGGTAAGTCTGCAGAGGAAGGAGTGCCTCAGCCAGTCCTTCTATTTCCTAAACTATGGGTAGAAACCATATTAGGGTTGTACGAAGATATTCCATACGCCGATTAAATTTAACTGAATCGACCGCTTAAAGTTCGGAAGGGTCATAGTTATGGATGCTGAAATTATTGCAGTGGGAACCGAGCTACTCATGGGGGAGTTGGTTGATTCAAACTCAGCTTTTCTAGCTTCTGAACTACCTAAATTAGGCATGTCATTAAAGATTGCTGTCAAAATCGGAGATGATATTAACGACCTTGTAAAAGGAATAGAGTCAGCATTAACTAGATCTGATGTGGTAATAACCACTGGGGGCCTTGGCCCAACCTCTGATGATCTGACGAGAGAATCGATCGCCAGATTTTTCGAAGAAAAGATGGAAATTGATCCCAAACTCCTCAATGATTTAGAGGTAAGTTTTGCGGCGCGCGGCATCATCATGCCGAAAACTAACATCAAACAAGCTAGTTTAATACCTTCATCCATTCCTCTACCTAATCCAAATGGTACTGCACCAGGTTGGTTTGTAAGTAAAGACTCCAAAATAATAATTGCAATGCCTGGACCTCCAATGGAATTAATTCCTATGTGGAAAGACCATGTGGTAGATAAGCTTACGGCTTTTTCCGACGGCATTTCCATCGTAACAAAAAACATCAAAACATTCGGCCGTTCTGAAGGAGAATTAGACGAAGTACTGTCGCATCTTTTCGGGCAAGAAAATCCTTATCTTGGAATTTATTCAAAGCAAGATGGCATACATCTTAGAGCAATAGCAAAAGCCGCTACATATTCGGAAGCCGCCTCTCTAATCAGCCAAATCGAACACCAAATTATTAAAACGGTGGGTGCCAGTTTTATCTGGGGTCAAGATGACGACACCGCTGCAGAAGTGGCCACCAATCTCCTTCATTCAAAAAATCTCCGCCTCTGCATCACTGAATCATATACAGGAGGAGCCGTCTGTGGCCTTCTTTCAGAGAGTGAAACGTTCGACGATATACTTGTCCAAGGATTAATAAAAACTCCCACCACAAAGCCCATCCTTGAGTATCAAGAACCCAACCAACCCTGTAGTTCCTTCTGTCAGGCAGACGTCCACCTTAATATATCTCCCCTATTGCTTGAAGACCCAAAACACCGCTTTGGAACTGTAAATTTCAAGATAAGTAGTAACCATGAGACTACATGCATATCTGGAAAATATAGGGCTGGAAATTCCAGAATGAGACAGAGAGCTTCAAATCACGCCTTAATTGAATTAATAAGATTTGTGAAAGCAGACTATAAATAACTGGTCGGGGAGACAGGATTCGAACCTGCGACCCCGTGCACCCCATGCACGTGCGCTACCAAGCTGCGCTACTCCCCGACAGACCAGGTGAAGAATAGCATGCCAACTGAAAGGCATCAATAAATTATGCCGCTATGGAATAGTTTTGATTCTATTGTTAAACTTCCCAACAACCTATGTTACCAATGAGTGGACTGGAGGAAGATGTTTCAAATGACTACTATTTCTGAAGTATCACTATCACCTAAAGCGATTAGGGAACTAATACGAGGCGGCGAATATGAACGCCCCACCTCGGGTGTTGCAGCTGGTTACGTTCAAGCTAATTTGGCTATTCTCCCAAAAGAGTACGCTTTTGATTTTCTTCTTTTTTGCCAGAGGAACCCTAAACCTTGTCCGCTAATTGAGGTTTTGGACCCCGGCCAGGTTGAGGTATCGGTGACAGCACCTTCAAGTGACATTAGAACAGATGTATCATTGTACCGTGTGTATGAAAGTGGGAAATTAACAGCTGAAATAAGTGATCTCAATGGATTATGGGAATCCGATTTTGTCTCATTTCTGTTAGGTTGCAGCTTTTCTTTTGAATCCGCCCTAATAAATAACGGCATAAGACTTCCCCACTTTGAAAACAAGACCAACGTCTCAATGTACATAACCAACATACCAACAGTGCCAGCAGGCCCATTTTCTGGACCGATGGTGGTCTCAATGAGATCAATACCTCAAGAAAAAGTAGTGAGAGCTGTTCAAGTCACATCGCGATTCCCTGGTGTGCACGGATCCCCAATTCACATTGGAAACCCGTCAGCAATTGGGATAACGAATTTATCTCAACCGGATTTTGGAGACCCCACGGTAATAAAAGAAGGTGAAGTACCCGTTTTTTGGGCGTGTGGGGTCACTCCTCAATCAGTAGCTATGTCGTCGAAACCACCCATAATGGTGACCCATTCCCCAGGACATATGTTTATAACCGACATGAAAGATGAAGATTATTCTGTTCTATAAATAAACCTATGACACTAGAAGAACTCATACTTAGTCAGGATAAAAGAGGTATTTCAAAAATTAGAAATTCTCTTACTAGAGATTTCTGTTTCGATGCTGCTAATTTCACATTAGCCAATCCCGGAAAAGTAATAATCACAACTGGATTTTACATTCTGAGTGCCGGAGCTGCTGAGACTGATGGTCCCCCTGGAGCGGTAGCAATCGGAAACGCCTTGGAGCAAATAGGATATGAGGTAGTCTACGTCACCGATAAATATTGCTATCAAATGGTAAAGGCAATATCAACAGGAAGATCGAGAACCATAGAATTCTCCATTGAAAACCTTCCTAAAAGCAGAAAAATAGCATCCGAGATACTAGAAAAAGAAAACCCTGACCTTTTGATATCGATCGAGAGATGTGCCCCGGCTATCGACGGACTGTACAGAAATATGAGAGACATGGACATCACTAGCAGTACTGCGAGAATAGATCTTCTATTTGAAAAGCACTGCGCCAGCGTCGGTATTGGGGATGGTGGAAACGAGATCGGATTGGGAAATCTTTATTCAGAGGTTAAGAGTTCGAGGGAGTTGGTCGGCTTCCCAGCAAAAACCAAAACGACTAAACTAATAATAAGCAGTGTTTCAAATTGGGGGGGATATGGGTTAGTAGCCGCAATATCCATTTTGAAAGGGAGAAACCTACTTCCCTCAGTTGAAAAGGATATTCACAACATAAAAAAAATCGTCGCCATGGGAGCAGTGGACGGGTTCAGTGGAGATAGTGTTGAAAAGGTAGATGGATTTACTTTAGACGAAAACGCTTCGTTTTTGGAAAATCTCCATGATTTCGTCCAAAGTTCACTTGCCCATTAACCCAACGCCTGTATTTCAGATCGTCTTACAAACTGTTACTCGCTTCTCGCACATTATTTTGTATCCGTTTAGGAGTTTGGGTGGCGTTTAATGCATCCAGCCCACGCCTTACTTGACCGAGTTGATTAGACAACTGTTCTTCTATGGAAGATAAAACTTCATTGGAATAGCGATCTGCACCTTGTCGAAGCTCAGTAGCTTGACTTTCCGCATCGTTTATCAGTGCATATGCGCGACGCTGAGCGTCTTGAATGACCGTTTGAACTTCGTCTTGGGCTCCTGTAACTAGTGTTTGGGCTTCGCCTGAAGCTGTAGCTACAATTTCTTCCCCTCTATTACTGGCCACTTTCAAGACTTCTGAATTTGAGACTTTTTCTTCTTGCTCAACTGAAGCCTCTGTTGATATCTGAGCAGCCGTGTTCCTTGCATCATCAAGAATTCTAGCTGCTTCCATCTGCGCCTGACTGATGATGCTGTCCTTTTGTGTGATTATGGTTTGGGCCTCTTGGACTCCTGATGGCATACTATTTTGTAACTCAGATAGAAGCATTCCTAGCCTGTCAGCATCTATCATCGTTTTACCACGGAAACCCGGAACCCGTGTACCGTTTTTACTTACCTCGATTAGTTCGCTGACCAGTTGATTAACATCCATAATTAGTATCCTCCCTGACTTATACTAAGCAAATCTAAAGACGCTCTTTAAGCGCTTCCGCGACGTGAGGCGGCACCAAATTATCTATATTGGCCCCTAGGCGGGCGACTTCTTTTATCCTGCTGGAATATATAAACTGGTGCTCTAGTGCACTCATCATGCACACTACATCAATATCAGGCGCCAAATTTCGCCACATAAGGGCCATTTCAAATTCTTGTTCAAAATCGTACCCGGCTCTTAGGCCCCGTAGTATCACTTCTGCCCCAACCTCACGGGCCACCGTGGGTGCTAAACCCGTAAATGGAACCACTTCCACATTGGTTATCCCGTCCAAAGACTCTTGAAATAAGGCAACTCTTTCTTCGGTATCAAACATTAAATTTTTCGGTGGAGCCTTGTAAACACCCACCACCACTTGATCAAAAAGTCTAGATGCTCGCCTAGCAACATCAATGTGCCCATTATGGGCCGGATCAAAACTTCCTGGGTAAAATGCTTTAGCCACTTACAACCTCATATATAGTTACTTTGGAATCCCCGTAGGTTTTATTATTAATTCTATTCACATTACCGTAAAAGGAGTGTAAGTCCAGATTGGATCTATGCTCCGCTATCACTCTACCGCCCTTATTAACGAATCCAGATTTTCCAACTTCGCACATTACTGTATCCCAATCATCAAGTTCAAAGGGAGGGTCCAAAAATACCATGTCATATCCCCCTTCCGATTGCTCAACAAACCTAAATGATTCGCCTTGATGCACTTCTCCCACTTTATCCAGACCCATAATTTTCAAATTATCTGATATCAACCTGCAATTGCGTCCAATTCTTTCCACAAAATCACATTCCAAGGCTCCACGGCTGATAGCTTCTATTCCCAAAGCCCCGGTACAAGAATAAAGATCCAACACCCTGCTATTCACCACAGTATCCCTCAACATTGAAAAGAGTGCCAACTTTACCTTTTGTGTGGTTGGTCTAACGCCCTTACCTCTGGCGGGAGAACCTATTGACCTACCTTTTAGGTAACCTCCCGATATCTTTATCACTGAGACGGATCCTTCAGTCATCTAAAATTAAACCGATTTACTGGATGGTAACAATTCATAACTAGTTCGCAAAGCAAAATATGTGCTTTTTTAAAAGCAATATTTATAAAAAACCTTTACACCTTTAATGTTTGGGCAATGCGATGTTTTACATGTACTTTTAGCACAGTTAAAATTAGCTTCCAATTTAAAACATTTTAGGAAAAAGGGGTCAATTTTGTCCCAACAAAACGAACAAGAATTTATGAAGGTACGCTTAGACAAAACGGCCTCACTTCGTCAAAAAGGTATAGACCCATACCCTACTAACTACAAAAGGACACACACTAGCAAAGAGGCGGAAACCGCCTTTGAATCCTCAGAATCAAGAAATGCCGAGTTCAACCAAACGATAAAAGTAGCTGGACGCATAATGGGTCGTCGCGGTATGGGAAAAGCTTCGTTTATTGATTTGTCTGACATAGATGGCAGATTACAGATAATGATGCGTAAAAATGTCCTTAATGAACGTTATGAAATACTCGATGATCTCGATATTGGGGATTGGATTGGAGCAGAAGGTACTTTATTTAGAACCAGAACAGGACAGATAACTCTTCAATCAGAAAATTTTTCGGTTCTATGTAAATCATTGCGCCCGCTGCCTGAAAAATGGCATGGTCTTACGGATGTAGAAACAAGGTTCCGTCAAAAATATTTAGATCTAATTGCAAACCAGGATGCCATCATAACTGTCAAAAATCGTAGTTTACTAGTAGGAACCATACGAACATTTATGTCGGACAGGGGGTTCATCGAAGTTGAAACTCCTATCCTAGTACCTATTGCAGCAGGGGGGATGGCGAATCCTTTTTCGACTCATCACAATGCTCTCAACAGAGATCTCTTTTTAAGAATAGCCACAGAACTACATTTGAAACGTTTAGTCGTAGGAGGCATTGAAAAAGTTTTCGAAATCGGCCGGGTTTTCAGGAACGAGGGAGTAGACCTTCAACATAACCCTGAATTTACAACGATGGAAAGCTATGAGGCATTTACAGACTACAATGATGTCATGGAAATGGTTGAACAATTGGTATCAACTGTCGCCAAAAAGTTGAACGGATCCGAAACAGTAACTTACGGAAATCATGAGCTGGATTTTTCACCTCCGTGGCCTAGGATTGATTTAAGACAGAAAATTTTGGAAGTTAGTGGAATAGATTTCTTTGACCACCTAGAGGTGGATTCTCTCAAAAATGCGATGAGCCAATCTGGAATAGATGTGAGCCAACAGAGCAGTTGGAGTGGTCTTTTAGACAAATTAATTTCGGATAAAATAGAGCCTACCTTGGTACAACCTTGTTTCCTTGTAGACTACCCCGTAGCGATGTCTCCTTTGGCAAAAAAATCTCCGACCGACGGCAGAATAGCCGAAAGATTTGAAGGGTTCGTTTGCGGTATGGAAATTTGCAACGCTTTTACCGAGTTGAATGATCCAGTTGATCAAAGAGCTAGATTTGAAGAACAGGAATCGCTCCGACAGCAATTCCAAGACGCGGAAACGGATCGCTTAGACGAAGATTTTCTGATCGCCATTGAACATGGTATGCCTCCTACCGGTGGTCTTGGAATAGGTATTGATAGGCTAACTATGCTACTTACAAATAATCCTTCGATTCGGGAAGTAATATTGTTCCCTCAATTAAGAAGTGACCGGATGGAAGGTTAGTCGAATAATGCCTGATTACACCGCAGATTTAATAGTGATCAATGGAAACATCCATACCGTAGACAGCAGGATGCCCAATGCACAGAGTTTCGCTGTTAAAAATGGTAGATTTATCGCCGTGGGTACGAATACTGATACCGCTATGCTAAGTGGTCCCAATACTAAAATACTCGATTTAGCAGGACAAACAGTTATTCCTGGTTTCATTGATGCTCACATACACGTGCTCAGCAGTGGGTCGCAACACGTTATGGCAGCGGACTGCGACTTACGAAGCATTTCAGATGTGGAAAATGCATTAAGAAGACGGGCTCAAAAAACAGAGACGGGGAATTGGGTCCAAGGATTCAAATATGACGATACCAAAACTGAAGAAAACAGGTTCTTAACAACAACAGATTTGGATAAAGTCAGCACCGAACTACCGGTATACGTTTCCCATAGAGCCGGTCATGTTTATTACGTTAATAGCAAAGCCCTCGCCCTTGCTGGATACAATGACGATTCACCCGATCCTCATGGGGGAAAATTAGGTAGAGACCCAAACACAGGAAAACTAAATGGAGTGATTTATGAAAGGGCAGTTGAGGCATTCAGAGAATTACTACCTACTGTAGATGCCGAAGATCGACGCAGAGGACTCAAATTAATAAATGGAATGCTCAGCGAAGTTGGACTAACTAGCGTTCATGATGCAAGCGTATCCAACGATGAATTCGTAACCTACCAGGAAGGTTTAGAGAACGGAGACTTGGATCTCAGGGTCTACATGCTTATGGCAAAGACCCACTTCCCTGCCCTCAGAGATGCTGGAATACGAACAGGATTCGGGAACGATCGCTTAAGAGTTGGTGGCATCAAAATGGTCTCTGATGGGGCGATAGCAGCACGGACCGCCTATCTGTCTGAACCGTACATAGGTTCCGACCATGATGATTGTGGCATACAGGCCATGAGCCCGGAAGAGATAAATGAATCCGTTAGAGAAATGCATTCAGAAGGCTTTCAGGTCTGCATACATGCTAATGGAGACCTTGCAATATCTATGGTATTGGACGCGTATGAGGAGGTATTGAAAGAGTTTCCAAGATCTAACCCAAGGCACCGCATAGAGCACTGTACCCTTGTTAACCCAGAAATTTTAACAAGGATGAACAGAACCGGTACCATAGCCACTCCTTTTTGCACTTACGTCTATTACCATGGGGAAAAAATGCAGTTTTACGGGGACGATAGGTTGGAGTGGATGTTCGCACAAAAATCTTTCATGGAATACGGAGTCATGTCCACCGGGGCTACTGATTACCCACCAGGGCCGTATGAGCCATTATTAGGTATTCAAAGCTGTGTTACTAGAACCGATATAAATGGAACTCTTTGGGGGCCAAGTCAAAAAATATCGGCCAAAGATGCTTTGCGAATTTACACCTTAAACGGAGCCTATGCTTCATTCGAAGAATTGGAAAAAGGTTCAATTGAACCGGGTAAATTAGCCGATTTTGTGGTTCTTGAAGAAGACATATTGGAGGTGGATCCTTTCTCCATCAAAGATATCAAGGTTTTGAAAACTGTGGTAGGGGGAAAATTTAGTTACGAAATTTAGTCCGATTTCCGGACTGATATCGTAACTTGTTCTCCTTCCATTTCATAGCTTTCTGAATAGCTGTCATCCAAACTTTCTCCGAATATGACTTCAGAAGCTAAAGTTTCCTGAAGTACATAGTCACTAAAATTACCCACTACCCTCGAAATTTCATCTGACCCATTTACAAACAAATCAATACGATCAGATATTTCTAGCCCCGCAGCTCTTCTAGCATTTTGGATACTGTGAACCAGTTCTCGGGCAAGTCCTTCATCTTTCAGTGAATCGGATATTTCTGTCGATATGCCAACCGCATATCCCCCATCGGTGGACGTAGAATAACCCTCTAATTCATCAGCATTTACCAAGATATCCTCTGAGCCTAATTCAAACCCAGCAATATCTACCGTATTGCCAGACTCGATAGCAATCCTTACGCTATCAACATCAGCCTGTTCCAACGCCTCTCTAATCGCAGCTACACCTTTACCATATTTCGGTCCTAGGAGGGGTAAATTTGGCTGTAGCCTAAAGTTGACTATTTCTGAAGCATCGTCAACTGGTTTTATCTCTTTGATATTGAGCTCATCTAATATCTGATCTTCTATAAGCGTTAACATCTCTAGCTCACTAGAATTTCTAGTTTTAACAAACAACTCTTGCAAAGGTTGTCTTACCTTTATACCTGCTTTACTTCTAGCTGACCTACCCATACTAGATAGCTGCATAGCCAGCCTAACTCTTTCTATCAGACCCTGATCAATCAAACTTTCGTCACTAACTGGATACTCTTCCAAATGCACACTTTCCCTACCGAAGGAGAATTTAGAAGCCAAATTCTGGTACATTTTTTCAGTAACGAAAGGTATGACAGGTGCCATTAATTTTATTAAAGTCATCAGAACTTCGTGCAATGTTGCATATGCGGAAAGTTTGTCGATATCTGAATCGTCAGCTGCTCCGGTAAGTAATCCTGATTTCCAAAACCTTCTTCTACTTCTCCTGACATACCAGTTTGAAAGATATTCAATAAACTTTTCAACTTCCCTAGTCACTCTCTCCGGCTGAAAGTTTTCAAGGTTGCCGGTGACTGTTTGCACTAGAATATTTAATTCACTGAGAATCCATCTATCTAACTCAGCTCGATCTGATATGTTGGGGGGTTGAGTCTCAGGATCAAATTTATCAATATTCGCGTATGTAACAAAAAACGAATATACATTCCACAACGGAATCAAAAATTGTCTACGTACCTCATCTGCACTATCAAAACCAAAATTCAGATTCGAAGCGGGATTCTGACCAGCGAATTGCCAGCGCATCGCGTCAACACCCATTTTTTCAGCAGCATTCTCAAACCAAATAGCATTACCCTTGCTTTTATGCATTTCCTCGCCATTTGCGTCGCGCATTAGCGCATAGCTGAAAATATTCTTGCAAGGTTCAGAATCGGCTAGAACTGTACTCATCGTAAGTAAGGAATAGAACCAGTTCCTGTATTGCCCTGGAAAACTCTCGGAAATCCAATCAGCCGGAAACCAATCTTTCCAATAATTTTTGTCATGTCGGTAATTTAAGGTCGAAAAAGAAACAATACCGGCGTCTAGCCAAGGATTCCCTACGTCTAAAACACGAGATAATTTCTCCCCGCAAGAAGAGCAATTAATTTTTACGGAATCTATCCAAGGTCTATGAGGTGAATTCCCTTCAAATTCATCCCAGCCTTCAGCAGCTCTCTCTTCCAATTCTTTCTCACTTCCAATTACATCGAAATTACCGCATGCGCATTTATAAATTGGGAGAGCCAAACCATAATATCTTTTCTTAGAAATCATCCAATCGTCCATGTTTTTAAGCCAGTCTAACTCACGTTTCATCCCAAATTCAGGGACCCATCGAATATTTTGAGTGACTCGAGATAGAGGCTCTCTCAGTGGGTCCATTTTTATGAACCATTCATCCACCAGTCTAAAAACCAACTCTGAACCACATCTCCAGCAATGAGGGTATCTATGCTTGTAGCGTTCTAGGCGATAGAATTTGCCTTTGCTCTTTAAACTCTCATATATTTTGTCATTAACGTCATATACATTTAATCCCGTCAGCCAATCGAATCCTTCTATAAAATCTCCTCGATCGTCCAAAGGAGCTATCGTCGGTATACCTTCGCGCTTACCTAATGCAAAGTCCTCTTTACCAGCACCTGGTGCAATGTGAACAATTCCAGTACCTTCTGTTTCAGACACTTCATCCCATGCTACAACTTTGTGTTTCACCCCTTCTTGAGCAGGCAGTTCATCAAATGGTCCCTCATAATTCAGTCCTACCAGTTCAGAACCTTTGAGTTCAGAGACAACTTCATGGTCTCCAGCCAGTGAAGATATACAGGATTTAGCCAAATACAAATAGCCATGATCTTGCTTAACTTTCACATAATCCATGTCTTTATTTACAGCAGCAGCGCAATTTGAAGATAAGGTCCAAGGAGTCGTGGTCCATATGAGAAGAGAAGCCTTTGTAGTTTCCGAGTCTGAATCAAGTATCGGAAATTTAACAAATAAACCAGGGTGTTCTGTTTCTACATACCCCTCTGTAACAATCTCGTGTTCAGACAACCCAGTACTGCATCGGGGACACCACGGCATTACATCAGTACCTTCATACAATAAACCTCTCTCATGGCAAATTTTCAAGAAGTGCCAAATCGTGTAATTATTCTCATCTGACATAGTGTGATAAGAATTATCCCAGTGCATCCAATAGGCCAGCTGTTTTGATTGTTCTGATATAACATCTGCAAATCGCTGAACTCTCTCTTTACACAGGGTCACAAATTTATCTATTCCGTATCCTTCTATATCAGTTTTGGAGGTGAAACCTAATTCCTTCTCCACTTCCACCTCTATCCACAACCCTTGTCCATCAAACCCGTTTTGGTACCTTTGCTTATATCCTTGCATCGTCCTAAATCGACTAAAAAGGTCCTTGTAACTCCTACCCCAAGCATGATGCACCCCCATAGGATTGTTAGCAGTTATGGGACCATCTATAAAGGAATATCGTTTATCTGAATCTTCATTTTTTGCCATGTATTTGTCTGGTATTTGATTTTCATTCCACCATTTCAAAATACCGGTCTCCATCTCAGGAAAATTCATTTTCGAATCTACTGGTTCAAACATATTTACTCCCAAAATATAAGGCCCGCCCCAATCAAGGGACGGGCCTTAAAATAGTCCGCGGTACCACCCTAATTCCTCGCATCAAACGAGGCTCTTAGTCAAAAAAGCACTGCTAACGTAGTGCAGATCCGTCATTTCCTACTCACTTATAAGTTTTCAGAATGAAACTCCGGAGTGATCTTCGAGCTAGCAGCAAGTACCCTCTCTCAGCAACCAAGGGCTCTCTGAACCGCAATCTAGTCTCTACTCGTCTCCATCAAGGTTATTTATTTAGCTGCATCAAGAGTAGAAAAGAGCATGCCTTGTGTCAAGATTTTCATTGAGCTCTCTTTCGGCCGGTTTTCTCTTCATAGAGTTTCCTGATGTTCTCATTGAAAGGGTAATACTTTCCAAAAGAACAATTTTCAATCTCCAATTGGGCCTTAATTATCTCCTCGATTTCCTCTCTTTCATGTGCTATTTTGATTACCTCATTTACCTTAGGTCTAGGAACAACTATCACACCATCGTCATCCCCTACTATTGCATCACCAGGTCTAACCAATACTCCACCACATTGAATAGCATCATTAACTTGCTAGGGCCAAAAGTCGGCTGGTCCTTGCTTCGCAGTTGTGGTGTACGAGTAAACCGGAACCCCATACTCCTTTAAAGGCACACTATCTCTCTCACCCCCATCTGTAACTAAGCCACCCGCTTGGAGCTGCATCAGACGCATGAATTTAATATCTCCACCTATGGAGCTATATTCCCAGCCCATTGCGTCTATAACCAACACTTCACTAGGCCAAGCTGAAGAGGCTTGGCTCTTTTTACATACGTGGAAGGCCAACCTTTGACCCAAAGCCCATCAATAAGAGTCTGTGTGGGTATTTTTTTTAAAACTTCCAATGTTTCATCTGCAATAGGTGTTATTTCTGTCATTTCGTTCCTCTCATTCGAATTGAATTACTATGCACCTATCTAAGCATATAATTGAGGTAACTATCTACTTCCTGGATTTGGTCTGATGGAGGATTATCAAAGTGGAAACCGTAAATACCGACATACTTGTGATTGGTGGAGGAGTAAACGGAACCAGCATAGCAATGGCATTGGCTGAGAGAAATGCGGGAAAAATAACATTGATCGAGAAAGGCGGTCTTGCAACAGGTGCTACTGGAAGATCTGGTGCGATGGTGCGAGAACACTATTTGAATGTTGAACTCGTCAGAATGGCTTCTGATGCCAAAAGGTTCTTCGAAGAATGGCCCAAAGAAATGGGATATAACCTCAAATTCCAAACTACAGGAAGAATACTGCTGTTTGATGAATCTGACGCAGGGGCCGCGATAGCAAATGGCGAGATGAATAGAGCAGAAGGGGTAAATATAGAAACCTTGAGTCCCGAAAAAACAATGGAACTTATCCCACTAGCAAACTTAGAAGACGTAAAAATATCCTTGTACGAACCAGAGGCAGGATACGCTGACCCTGTCGCCACTACTTATGCTTTTGCCATGGAAGCTCAAAAAAAAGGTGTTGAATTATTGACCAGGACACCAGTGAAAAGTTTAATCGTAGAGGGAGGGCGCATAGCAGGAGCAGAAACTGCTACTGGGAAAATAAATGCTGACGTTGTTATTAATGTGACCGGCCCCTGGGCCAATTCCTTGCTCGGCCAGCATGATGTCCCACTTCCAATCACTCCAATCAGAGTCCAAATGGTCCATCTAAGGCGACCTCCGAAACTTGAAATATTAGAGCAAATCATTATTGACTACACTTGCGGAGCCTATTACAGAACAGATGGCACACCCAACACACTTGTTGGAGGAGAAGCCCCAGAAGATATGTCAGAAATAGTGAATCCAAACACATTTGGACTCAATGCAGACCATGATTTCATAACGAGGTTTTGGAACAGAGCCATAAAGCGTTTTCCTGACTTTGTCGATGCCACCTGCAGGGGTGGATATGGATCTCTCTATGATATGACCCCGGATGGAAACCCAATTCTAGATGAATCACCAAACATTTCTGGACTTTACAATGTCGCAGGATTTAGTGGGCATGGTTTTAAGCTATCCCCCATAATTGGTGAGATGGTGGCAGATTTAGTGACAGGGCAATCAAAAAGCTCGCACAACTACAAGGTCTTCCGATCAACCAGATTCGATGAGAACTCACCAATAACGCCTGCTCGACCATATTCCGCCAGGGTGCATCAATGAGTTTTGTTATAGACAGCCAATCCCACCATAGCTATAATTTTCTGCCACGGTGGTTGTGGTTAAGGATACTTTATCAGGCCGAGGTGGTGGAATTGGTAGACACGCAGCGTTGAGGGCGCTGTGGCCGAATAGGCTGTAGGAGTTCGAGTCTCCTCCTCGGCACCACTGAAGTTTTTATTGGGCGACGTAGCCAAGCGGTCTAAGGCGGGGGTCTGCAAAACCTCTATTCGGCGGTTCGAATCCGCCCGTCGCCTCCAAAAAAAACTCTTCAACAAGGAAGGCATCATATGGTTCACCAGCAACAGGGATCTCACCACTGGATAACCCGAACCTCATAATGCCACTGAAAGAATCCTCTGAATTAGTTTTACTTGGAACTGGTGGAGGCCCAAGAATATGGGCGGCCCGATCTCAGCCTGCAAATGCCATAATTGCGAACGGAGATGTTTATATAATCGATGCCGGCGATGGTGTCATTGGGCAGTTGGCCAAATCAGGAATTGATACTAACTCGATAAAGGCAATATTTATAACTCACAACCATTCAGATCACGTCGCCGATTATGGAACACTACTGTTACGCACCTGGCAAAGTGGCCATGAAGGTCCTATTGATTGTTTCGGTCCTCCACCACTAAAAGATATGACCAATTCATATATGGACTATATGAATTGGGACATTAATCTTAGAATCCAACATGAAGCACGACCCGATTTCAAATCAATGATCAATGTTTTTGAGATAACACATAACTCATCCGTCTACCAAGACTCGAACCTAAAGGTAGATTGCATAAAAGTACCTCACGGGGAGGCCGATCCATCTTACTCATATCGTTTTCAAATCGATGGAAAGGTAATAGTTTTTTCTGGGGATACTTCTAAAAGCGAAGCTCTAATAGATTTTGCTTCAGGAGCAGACATACTTGTTCATGAAGTTCTTAATCTTGAGGGTGTGGAGGCAATTATAGAAAAAACCTATCCTGGAAACGAGGCCTTCAGGAGCCACATTATTGAAGGGCACACATCAATGTCCGAGGTAGGAGAAATAGCCAGCCTAGCTAAGGTAAAAACTTTAGTTCTGAACCATTTTGTACCGACCGGTTCTCCGCTTTTGGACAAGGAAGAAATATGGCAAGATGGGGTGCGCAAAACTTTTAACGGACAAATAATCGTGGGCACTGATTTATTAAGGATACCTTTGTAGTTCAACGATATTATAGAGAATCACCCAATTGGGAAAAGAGGTTTCACGTGTTCTGCCAATAGGTCCATCGTGCGAAAGACAACGCTTTGATCCATTTCTCCAGTGTTAATTTTCATCATGAGATTTTTGACCCCAATACTATCTAATTCCGATATTTGTTCTACTACATCTGTTGGCGTACCTATTATAAAAATATTATCGAAGTCTTTTTTTGATATTTCTTTAGGTTTTGATAGACCTTCTGATCCAGATTTGGGATTATATTTATCCCTAGCGGCCTTGAAAAAAGTCTGTTCTCTAGTGTAACCATCAAAGGCTATTTCTTCTGCTTCAGAACGGCTTTCCGCAATCACAATGTTTTTGTTGACCCACACCTTATCCAAAATACCCTCTATTTCTGACTCGGTGATTTCCGTTGCTTCCAACGCTTTTGTAAAAACCTGAAGCCTGTCTTTTATTGAGTTATTTTCTTGCGCCGCTATCAAAACTGGACGTTTCTTCGACCCCATCTCAATTGTGGATTCCCTGCTGATACAAGCTCGCAATAAAGGGGGATGTGGTTTCTGAAATGGCATTGGCCTCAATTCCGGGAATGCCAGATCCCAGTATTTACCTTTATACTCCACAGGCTTCCCGGTCCATGCCTCCAAAATAATCTCTTCAGATTCTGAAATGCTATCGGCAGCATCAGACATTGGAACCCCAAACCCGATGTATTCATATTCATTAAAAGCTGATCCTTTACCTGTACCCAGCATCATCCTCCCTTTGCTCAGATGATCTAGTAATGCCACTTGTGCTGCTAATCTAACCGGATGATGCAAAGCCATTTCGACTACCGCAAACCCTATTGTTACCTTCTTTGTTCTCTGTACTATTGCACCGGCGAACACCACTGGGTCAGCGTAGGCGGTGGCTCCATCAAAGTGATGTTCAGACAACCAAATTGCATCGAACCCTAATGACTCCCATCTATCAATTTCAGTTAGCGTGTCGTCAATAACATTTCCGTCATTTTTCGAATTTTGGGACATAGGGAAAATCCAAGAGCCAAATCGCATAAATCACACACCTCAAATAGTCAATAATCGACCTAGTCGCTACTATCCATCTCACTCAGTTTCAGAATATATTTTTTGAACATAGATTCAATTTCTTCTCTGGTGTACAAATCGTCAGGACCTATGGCAAGAAAATTTAATATTTCTCCGTAAGAGTAACTTGACCACCACCTACTTAAATTGGCCATAACAATATCCTTTACGATATTACTTAAAAGTCACCTCACTATTCTCTTAAGAATCTTATGGGTACGGGTCATCAAGAACGAGCTTGAGCCAAGCCACAAACAGTTGAGGTCCCCACTCTACCGCATCTGTCATATAAGGACATAGTCCCAACGGAAACACCTTGATCAGATCCGTGATAGGAAGTTTCTGTACCAATCCAACTTCCTACTGGAATTCGCTGTAGATATAAAGTTATATCAGCATTAATATAATTCAGTCCTCTCGTACCAGAATTTGTGAACGGGTTAGCAAAATCTGCTACTTGAGCTACCCTAACCAACTGACTTGGAAACACCCCTGATATCAAGCTATATGTCTCTCGAATCCATGCCCTTCTAATACCTAATTCCCTATGCTGTAGGCTGCCGTCGCCATATGGTTCCCCGGTATCATCCTGCACATTCACGGTCTCCCATATTGGCAAGGCAGCGGTGTTATCTGGGTCTTTTATGACGGTATCAGGAGGTGGTCTATCTTCGTGTGGAGCTTGAATTCCCCAGGCTGGCGGGGTCCATATTTCT
>Ga0114993_10000015_pt1 | contig 165258 bp, 137 predicted proteins | sample ArcticOcean_MG_C_FD_87042 | JGI IMG/M metagenome (GOLD analysis project Ga0114993, IMG submission 87042) | Marine microbial communities from western Arctic Ocean - ArcticOcean_MG_CB2_150 | ecosystem: Environmental > Aquatic > Marine > Oceanic | place: Arctic Ocean: Canada Basin | collected... | reverse complement strand
CACAAGAGTGCGCCGACCTTCCTCTGAGATGATTAGACCGCCCTCAGTAGCCCAAGCGGCGGCGATGGCCCGGGCAGCCGAGCCGCCACCGCGCATTCTCAGTACAGTCCCAGATGGCTCAACACCGATGTGTCTGCAGGCGGTGACGAAGCCCAATCCGTCTGTACTGGTCCCGGACCACTCGCCGGCGATCCTCATCAGTTGGTTGACCGCGTTCACCCCCTCGGGCCCTTTGACTCCCAACCTGTCCTGTGGGGCATGCTTGAGGGGGGCCGTGCAAGACAGCCAGATGTCACCCTCTAGCCCGGCGACCCTACTCTCAAACTCGTCGATGCCGTCAGCTTCGAGGAATACCTGCTGCACACCGCTCATTCCTAGGTGCTCGCCAACCGCAGCGAACAGCCTCGGTGTGAGTGAATGTGAGATGGGATAGCCCGTGATGCCCCAGTAGTCCGGCATGGAATCCCTATGGGCCGCTCCGAATCCTACGAAATGAAGGTTTCAAGAGAGGTGGGTCCTCGCCGCGAGTGATGGACAGCGACCTCGATATCGCCCGAAATGCCACGATGCGCCCCATAGAGGAGGTGGCTGAACAACTAGGATTGGCTCGCAGTGACCTGATTCTGCACGGTCCACACATCGCTAAAATCAACTGGGAGACAATCAAAACCAAGCGCAATGGCAAGTCAGGATACTTGATTCTCGTCACTAGCGTAAGTCCGACCGCCTTTGGCGAGGGAAAGACGGTGACTACCATCGGCCTCAATCAGGGCCTCAACGCGCGCGGGCACAACGCGTGCTGTGTGATTCGTGAACCCTCGATGGGACCGGTCTTCGGAATCAAGGGCGGCGCTGCTGGCGGTGGCTACTCACAGGTTCTACCGATGGAACAGATTAACCTCCACTTCACCGGTGATTTACATGCGGTTACCTCGGCTCACAACCTGTGCTCCGCCATTATCGACAACCACCTGCACCGAGGTAACGAGCTCGATATCGACCTCAACCGTATCTACTGGCCTCGCACCATCGACATGAACGATCGCAGCCTAAGGCAAGTCACCATAGGTCTGGGTGGAGCATTCAACGGTGTGGTCCGCACCGACCGGTTCGACATCACTGCAGCAAGTGAGGTGATGGCCATACTCGCGCTCTCAAAGGACTATTCCGACCTGCGCGAACGCCTTGGTTGCATAGTAATCGCCAAGTCAAACTCGGGCGAGCCGATTACCACTGAACAACTCGGAGCCGCCGGCTCAATGTCCCTGCTGCTGAGAGACGCACTGATGCCTAACCTCGTACAGACTCTCGAGGGCAATCCTGCCTTCATCCACTGCGGCCCGTTCGCGAACATCGCCCACGGAAACTCATCGATTATCGCTGACGAGATCGCACTGTCTTGCGTGGACTACGTAGTCACCGAGGCGGGCTTCGGCGCCGAGATGGGCGCCGAGAAGGCACTCCACATCAAGGCGCCAGCAGCCGGCAGGGTGCCTGACTGCCTGATTCTCAACGCCACCGTGCGAGCCATGAAGATGCACGGCGGAGGATTCGCCTCCGGAGGTGGTAGAAGGCCCACCACCGAGGAGCTAGAGACGGAAAATGTCGAGGCAACGAGGGCTGGTGCAGCCAGCAACCTGCGCCGCCACGTCCGAAACCTAGTAGAGACTAGCATCCCAGTAATTGTCTCAATCAACCGCTTCGAGCACGACACCGAGGCTGAGATTGAGGCAATCAGGGATGAGGCAATCAAGGCCGGAGCCAAGCAAGTAGTCCTCAACGAGGTCTTCGCCAAGGGAGGAGAGGGAGCGACCGAGCTGGCAGACGCGGTGGTCGCGGCTTGCGCATCTCACGACGAGGCAGGTCGGCCATATACGCCGATAGTGGAGCACGGAATGGCCATTGAAGAGACTATCTTGAGGGTGGCCACCAACCTGTACGGGGCCCAAACCGTGGACTTCAGTGACAAGGCCCAAGCTTCCCTCAAGACCCTCAATGAGTGGGGCATGGGATCTCTACCTGTCTGCATGGCCAAGAACCAGTACTCATTCAGTCATGAACCGAAGGTTCTCGGCGCCCCCACTGGATTCACTCTTCCAATTCGGGAGATTCGCGTCAACGCCGGTGCCGGCTTTGTTGTCGCCGTTTGCGGCTCGATGATGACGATGCCTGGGCTACCTACAAGACCGGCCGCCCTCGACATGGACATGGACGACGAAGGCAGACTGACAGGCGCCTTCAGATGAGGTTGTGATAGCATGCGCCGAATAAAGCGCCTCGACGAAGGGGTCCGACTGCGGCTCGAGGACGAAGACGACCTGTGGATAGCGGCGCAGCTGTGCAGCGCTGGCGCGCGAGTGGGCATGCTGTCGCACCGCAGAGACTCAACGACAGGGACGCAGACGGACAGCAGGGCGAAGAGCGCTGAGCGCAAGCCGATGTGGATAGTCCTCGAGGTCCAGGAGACCGCATTCCAATCATTCACTGACAACCTCCGCATCCACGGCATCATCACCGAGGCCAAGATTGACATCGGCAGCCATCACACCCACCTCATCAATCCTGGATCTGAGATTGAGCTGACCCGCGTGGGCGGGCTCTCGCGGGCCGACATATCACTGCTGAGGGAGGCTCTGTCCGCTGGGAGTCGCGCCAAGTGTGGCCTAGTGGTCGTGGAGTCTGATGAGATACTCATCTTCGAGGTCACATCGCACGGTATCCGCGAGGTCTCACAGTTCACCATGCGTGGCGGTGGCAAGAAGGCAGATGATTCGACGAGTGTTCGACGAGGCTTCTTCGAGCGCGTCGCCAAGGAGACCCGACTCATATTCAAGGATCAGATGCCACTGGTACTTTGCGGGCCGGGAATGGCACGTGAGCAGTTCGAGACTCATCTCAGGGGGCAGGGAGCGAAGAACCAGATTCTCAATGCAGCGACCTCCATAGGAGGCCGACCTGCGGCCAACGAGGTTCTAGCGGAGGGTCTTGCAGACTCGGTCCTAGGGGAGTATGCCCTAGTCCAGCAGGTACGCGCCATCGAAGATGGCCTGAAACGCATCTCCATCGGCGGCGCAGTTTCTTATGGTCCGGCCGAGATAGCAGAGGCAGCCAAGCAGGGAGCCGTCGAGACACTCGTCATTGAAGCCTCGATGCTGCGCAGCGCCGACAGCGAGGCCCGTGAGCGCTGGGCCGGGATAGCCGCGACCGTAGAGTCCTCGGGCGGCAACCTCATTCAGGCCTCGGTTGACCATGATTCAGGCCAGCATCTACTCGGCTTCGGCGGAGCCATTGCCTTGCTGCGCTGGAAGACAGAGTAGGCAAGGCTCATCACCGCCGAGCACCAGCGAGGCGCATGTCAGGCAGCGACGTAAGCATCGTTGCCTTCGGTAGACCAGAGTGTGATGACGCCCAATCCCATGTGCTCTTAGCAGCCGCTGCCCTCGGGGCCACCACTAGGCTTGTCACCAGCTCCGAGGACGAGGACTTCTCCAGTATGGACCACGGCTCTATCGACTGGAGAGGCGCCCTCGATGGGGCGCACTGGTTCGTGACTTCTGCCTCGACCGCCATCGAAGGAGAGGCAGCCCGCTTCGCTTGGGGCGCGGGCATGACCTTTGGCGAACTCGAGGGTGCCCGCACTGTGATGATTGTTGATCTACCCGAGGATCCTTCCCGACTGGCAGAGTGTTGGGGGGCGGTTATCGAACGCATTAGGCAGATCCACATTCTGTTCATCGACCCGGCAGCGCTCGACTCCATCTCGCAGTTGGAGGGGGTAAACCAGTCGGATTTGCTGCACGAGATTCGTCTGCGAGGACTCGTATCTCACGTCTGCACCATAGACAGCCAGCGAGAAGCGCTCATAGAGCACGCCCTAGGTTCGGTGAGAGTGCCAGCGAGGGCCTCGGCCAACCCCTACAGATGGTTGGCCGCGTTCATCTGCGAACTCCCCGGTTCGGGCCTAGGACAGGCAGGCGTTGAACGTGCAGCACGGGCCGCCGGAAACGTAGATTCACCCCCAGTTTGACACTGTTACCGGAGACCCCTTTTGAAGGGGGACCAATTCGGCCCGACCCGCAGGGGATGCGAGCATGCCATTGAGACTAGGTCCAGCCGGAGTTCCATTGTCTTGCAAGGGGCGCACCATAGTCGAGGGAATGGACGATATCACCTCTCTCGGACTAGATGCTATGGAGATCCAGACCGTCCGAACCGTGCAGCCGAAGAACTTCGACCAGTACTGGCAGGCTGGCATCCTATCTTGGAACTCCGATATAGAAATGAACCTCCACGGACCGTACTACGCAGAGCTACTCGGCTCACGCAGGGAGCGTAATCGCACCTTGACTAAGATGGAAGCCAGCATGCAGGCTGGCAAGATAGTCAACGCTAGGCACCTAGTGTATCACGTCGGTCCCTATGGCGAGTACGAACCCGGGGTCGAGGCCAACGAGCAAGTTGCAAACATCTTCGCCGGCGTAGTCGAAAGGGTCCATCAAATCTGGGGCGACGAATCTGATGAGGAGGACTATGCTGCCTTTCCATGGGTGCACAAGGCGAAACCATCTCTGGTCGGTGTCGAGACTTCCGGCCGGCAGGACCTGTGGGGGACGGTGGAAGAGGTCATCGAGGTCTGCAACCACGTAGAAGGTACGGTACCAGTGCTCAACATGGCGCACATCCACGCGCGTGGACACGGCAGGATGAGGACCAGTGAGGACTACTCCGAGTTGTTCGAGCAGGTCCGCAAGCAGTACGGCGGCAAGAAGTTCTACTGTCACTTCGCCGGAATCGAACACAGGATGGGCAACGCCCTCCACTACACCCAAATCAAGAAGTCCGACCTCAAGTTCGAGCCGTTCGCCGAGTTCCTTGCCGAGGAGGGCGACTGGCTCGACATCACTATCATCTCCGACTCACCGCTGTTGGAGCACGATGCGATGTACATGCTCCAGCACTTCGACAAGGCTAAACAGAGGCTGCTGGAGATCCAGGCCCGTGACGAGAGGAGAGTCAAGCTAGCCCTCGAGGAGGGCATGTCACCCGAGGAACTCGAGATGCTTGAGAAGGAGGCTGCAGAGTCCCGCAAGGGTGACGGGACTGAGGAGCCCTCCGACAAGAAGCAGAAACCAACTGCCAAGACGGCAGCGAAGAAGAAACCCGGCAAGATGATGTCCTTCGATGAGAAATCCGACGATGCGACGTCTTCTAGTTGAATCCGGCTCGGAAGGCTTGAAGTCGCACCCACAGTGGCGAGGGCGCTACGGGACTGTAGCTCAGCTGGGAGAGCGCCGCACTGAAGATGCGGAGGCCGCTGGTTCAAGTCCGGCCAGTCCCACCATCAACTCGCATCGGAGAGTATGCTGGTCTGGAAGGTGTGCAACTCGGAAATCCCCACTGTCGCTGCATCGATCATCGCATCGAGCTCCTTGCGAGTGTAAGTCGCCTCCTCTCCGGTCCCTTGAACCTCGACGAAGCCCCCGTCACTAGTCATCACGACATTCATGTCGACATCGGCATTACTGTCCAATATGTAATCGAGGTCGGTTCTGACCTCTCCTGCGACCATTCCAACGCTCAGGGCCCCGACGTCGTTAGGCATCACCGCCATCTCGTGAGCCGACCTCTCAGCCTCGCTCAGTTCAGGCGCCTTGACTCCCTTCTTGATTTCCTCTCTGCTCAGGCGCTTTTCCTTCGGCAAGCAATCACCGGAGGCAATCAGGCGTCGGACGGCAAGTCTCAGGGCCAGCGAGGCGGCTGTAATCGAGGCGCACCGTGTGCCGCCGTCAGCGTTCAGTATGTCGCAATCGACAGTCAGGGCAATAGGCCCGAGTTCCTCAAGGTCTACCGCACCGCGCAGAGAGCGCGCTACCAGCCTCTCAATCTCCTGGGTCCTGCCCTTGGCTCCGTTGCGCTCACGGCGGAATCGGGTGTTTGTGGAGCCTGGGAGCAGGGCATACTCGGCGTGAACCCAGCCACGTTCGGCGTCTCGAGGGAACCAACGCGGCAACCTGTCTGCCTTGGTCACGCAGGTCAGCACCACGGTGTCGCCCTGCCGGTACATCAGTGAGGCAAGGGCGTTGGGAGTGAAGTCTAGAGCGACCTCGATTTCCCTCATCTCATCAACGCCTCGATTACTGCTCGCATCACCAGACTTCAACTTCGCCATGGTCCGGCGAGTGGTGAATCCCGCATGAATCATTCGCGTCGGGCGTGTGGCGGCCGGAAGGCTTCCACAACCGACGAATCGGTAGTGATGTAGGGGCCTCCGATGAGGTCAACGCAGTAAGGGACGGCGGCGAATACCTCGTCGAGTATCTCTCGTATCGAGCGTGGGGAGCCTGGCAGGTTGAGTATCAAGCAGGAGCCGCGGATGCCCGCGGTTTGCCTCGACAGCACGGCTGTAGGGACATGGCGTAACGAGATCACCCTCATCTGCTCGCCGAACCCTGGGAGCATGCGCTCGCAAACCGCCTCGGTAGCCTCGGGGGTGACGTCACGAGGGGCCGGGCCAGTCCCTCCAGTAGTGACTACTACTGAGCAGCCCTCGCTGTCAACGAGCTCCTCGAGTGACGACTCGATAAGGCCCTGTTCGTCAGGGACGAGGCAGCGCACCACTTCCCAAGGAGATGTCACCGCTTCGCTGAGGAACTGCTCTATGGCCGGCCCGCTGAGATCTTCGTAATCACCCGCACTGGCTCTGTCGGAGGCGGTAAGCACCCCGAATTTGCACACTTGACTAGCCGCCATCGCCCCTCGACAAGAGGTTCTGTGAATAAACGCCGCCGCCGTTTGAAGGCCACTAGCAATGCACATCTTCAAAGACCGCCGCGTCAAACGCGAGGCCCCGGAGGCGATGAAGTGCTGAGTCTACCCCAACACGCACAAACAAACGTTGCCCCAGCATCGCTGCCCGAAGCTTCCCCGGAGGCTGCCGCATCAGTGGTTTATGTAGGCTCAGACCTCATGCACTGATGTAGGTGAGCAAATGACGGAAGACGGAAGATATGCAGCACAGGCGAAGATAGTCAAACAGGAGTGTCCTGACGCGGACGACAGCGAGATAGCCGAGGAGTTCCGGCGCTACGAGGAGGAGTTCCTGATTCCTCCTGAGGACGCTCTGCGCTCGGTGGTCAGGAAGTTTCAGACTGCAGCTGGGATGGAAGTTACCAAGATCGCAGCTCCTGCTAAGGTTGAGAAGAAGGTCAACCGCTTCTCCGAGTTAGGTGCTGAGGATCGCAACGTCACCATCGAAGTCGCGGTGATTACCTACACGCCACGTATTCAGATGATCCGTGGCGAGGAACGGCAGGTGGCCTTTGGATGGATCGAGGACAATCCATGGGAGGGTAGCGACAATCGCGAGCGCTGGGACTTCAAGGACTGGGGCGAGCAGAGCGAGAACCTGGCGCCTGGCTCAGTGGTACGCCTCGAGGGCGCATCAGTCAACGAGTGGAATGACAAGCGCTCGCTCAATATCAACCGGACAACTCGTGTCACCGTCCTCAAGGAGGGCGGCACCCCTGTGATGCAGGCCAGCAGTGAACCTGTCGACATTGCCACTGCTTCGGCGAACGAGGGCTACGTCAATCTCGTAGCGCGACTGATATCAGCCAAGCCGGATGTCATAGTCAAGCGCGATGGGAGCGGCGAACTCGAGGTCGTCCGCGGCAGACTCGGCGATGCCAGTGGCAGCATTGGATTCTTGTCTTGGATTCCCCTGGAGCATGAGCCTGGAACTTTGCTCAAGATCGACAGCGCATCGATTAGGAAGTTCCGCGAGACCCCTGAAGTCAACATCGGGGACCGCACTATGATCGAGGTCTACCACGATTCAGCATTCACCAGTATGGAAGACCTGTCTAAGGCCAACAAGGTCGCTATCTCGGATCTACGCAGTGGCATGCGCGACATTGAGATCACCGTGCAGGTCGAATCTTGGATTCAGCGCTCCTTCACCTCTAAGGACGGCACCGAGCGAGTCGTCCGCAGCGGTGACGTCATCGACCCAAGCGGCCGCTCCCGTCTGACCGCGTGGTGCGAGGTCGACCCCGAGCCCGGGGACTTCCTTCATTTGACCGAGGCGAGGGTTCAATCTTGGCAGGGTTCACCCGATCTGGTCATCGATGACGCCGCACAGGTTTCGAATCTGTCCGATGCTCCATGGGAGCCGATAGATCCAGAGCAGCATTGGGTCGACATAGACCTCACTTCCATGGTGAGCGGTGGTTCTCGCCGAGGCATCCGGACCAGCGGGACGATTGTCGCAGTTCGCCCCGATTCAGGCATAATCGAGCGCTGTCCCGAGTGCAGGCGCGTCCTCAGGGACGACGCCTGTGCAGAGCACGGCCCGCAGCGTGGAGAGGAGGATCTGAGACTCAGGTTCGTCATCGACGACGGGGTGTCTAACGCCTCCCTGCTGATGTCGAAGGACGTCTCCGAAGCGTTCCTCGGAGTTGATCAGGAATCTGTGAAGGAGCAGATTTCCAAGGAGGGCCGTGATGGTTTCGTAGCCTCGTTGCGTCAGCGCGTACTGGCGCAGCGCCTCAGTATCAAGGGGCGCTCGATAGTGGACGATCAGGGGGCGATGCTGCTTGCCGACGAGGCAGAGCAGAACCAGATATCCCCTGCTGAGGCAGCCAATCAGGTGATGCAGCGCTGGGGGGTGGTCCTGTGATTCAGGAGCCAGCGAGACGCATTGCGCGTCAGAGCGCCGTGAGACTGTTCGCGCAGGAGTACCGGGACGCCTCGTTGACCGAGGAAGGCTCCGGAGAGTACGACCCGTCGTTTGTCATCACGAAGATAGGCGCTAAGATTAGCCGCGTCCTAGTCTGCGGGGTCATCGACCGCATGGAGCGCCGCGAGGGCGACAGCGGCCCGAACTACTCCGGTCACGTCAGGGACCCAACTGGAAGCCACCTGTTCAGCGTGGCTTCATTCCAGCCAGAGCTGCATCCCGATTTCGAGGAGTTGATGGCGCGCTTCGAGAGTGGCGACCGCTTCCTGATGGCACTTGTCGGCAAGGCAAGGTGGTTCGAGACGGAAGACGGTGGCATGTTCACCTCGTTGCGCGCGGAGGAATTTACAATCATAGATAGGGAGTGCTACACCAATTGGCTGGTTGAGGCAGCCGAGGCCACTCTGCGGCGCATCGACGCTCACTCCACCTCCCTAGAGGCGGACCTTACTCCCACTGCTTTCGAGGCAGCCGGAGTGCCGCACGATCTCGTGGACGGGTTGATACTCGCTCGCGGTCACTACGGCGACTTCGATCCCGAAGGCTACCGCGTCGGTGTCCTGCAGGCCCTCTCTATGGCGACCGGCAGGACCAGTCTGATGGAGGCGCCGCCGCAACCCGCCGTAGCGACTCTCGATGAGGCCGCCTTGCAGGTACCGAAAAGCAACGAGTCTTCCGCTGAGCCCGGCGACGCTATCGAACTCATCGTCGAGACAATTCGCTCGCGCGATACCGGCGAGGGCGTTGAGTACAACGATCTGGTGACTGCACTTGTTCACGGCGGTCACTCGCGAGAGTCAGCCGAGGACGCGATAGATCAGGCTCGCGACCAGGGCGAGGTGATGGAGCCGCGTTTCGGCTTCTTCCAATTGGTGCCGGAGTGATTACTCCTCATTGGGCTTGGAGATAAGCGTCTCTGCGTATCGCATTCTCTCTCTGACTCGCTCTAGCGTCGCCGCCGAATCGATCCTTTGCCTGGGTCCATTGCCTATCTCAGCGCCCTTGATCTCAGCGATGTTGGTGGCTACGCCAATCACTCTTCTACGCACCTCCTTTTGTTCCAATGGCCAGCCTCTGCGCTCTGCGAGTCTGATGAAGAGTGCTTCCTCATCTCCCCCCCATCTCCCTCCATGACCCCTGAGGATTGTTCCGACCATCCTCTCGAGGTCCTCCACTCTAGCCCGGATGGTCAGTAGGGCGCCTTGTATCGAGGGTTCGACCTTGTCAAGCTCGAGGACCAATGCGTCGCCGGCGTCCTCAAGAACCGCATTGGGTGAAGGCGCTTCAAACTCCGACTCCTCGCCGACCACCTCCGACTCCTCAAGTCCGACTACTTCCTCTTCAGGCTCATCGGACCTCGCTTCAATCATCTCAACAGCAGATGCATCGGGTATCCCCGTTCGCCATAGGCTGCGTTTGATTCTTCCCCACCCGTTGGCCTGACTGGTCAGGACTCCTGCCACATGACCCATCAGCACAGTCCGATTCCCCGTCAGCGGCAGCTCCAGCCTCTGACAAAGCTCGTGAAGCTCGTCTCGCTCCATCTCGGCCAGACGTTCCACAGTGAGTCTGCGTGAGTCGAAGTTCAGATGCATCCATAGCCTCTGGCGTCTCTCTTTGTGAGATCCGGATGACTTGATTCCAAACAGTTTCAGCACACCACCTATCTCCTTGTGCATCATTGATTGGATACCTTCCCAAGACAAATCGGATCCGCTGAGGATTTGGTTGTGAATCAGCCTAGCACGCAGTACTTCGACCGATCCACTCTTGCTCAGACCTGCTTCTTCAGCCCTTTCTCTCAGCTCGATAAGACGCCCCCTGTACAGGGCGTCTAGCAGCACTCTGTCAATCTCCAAAGCAGCACCCTCTTTGGCCTCTCGACCATCCAATGGTCATATCGCTTACGCAGCACCACAGGTGCTGGGAAGGCGGTTTAGGGTGAAATGCCTCTGGCCGCTACTCGACTAGGTCGATGTAGGCGAGAGCATCGATGTCCGTGTAGAAGTCCTTCGGTACCTCTCTGGAAGCCTCTCGTACCAACACCTCCCAGTCCCGTAGCAGTGAAATCGTGGCGTGCTCAAAAATGGCATGTCTGACTATTCGGTCGAGACCCAACGTCTTGCGACCGTTCTTGGAGATAATCTCCAGCCGAATTTCGACGTGCAAATCGTCACCTAGGACCTCTCCTTCGGTATCGTGGCATGACTGCTCGAGAGTGATGTCCTTGTGCTCCTCTGCTTGCTTCATCAGAGAGCGGACATGGCGGTGCCTCACTAGAATTCCAGTTCGCTCCAGCATCTCCTCGCTCAGTCCCGATATCATCAGATCTTGGACTCGCCACGAGGTGTTCCCCTCTGGCTCAGTAATCTGCTCCGAGATACTGATCGGGAATCTCCTTCTGGCCACCAGAATCACCAGATCGGCGTACGGAAGAGGCAGAAAATGGGCGCCCCCCCGGTCCTTGGGGTCAGGTAGGAGAGCGTGTCTGCGGCCGCTTATGTCAAGCTCGTCGTAGATGGGCCTCGAGGTGATGTAACCGTCGATATCGTCGCTCCGCCTCAGCTCCTCCATCCATTCTACTAGGGGGGCTGGATTACTCGGAGGTTCATCGAGGCCGACTATCGCAGCGAAAGCCATGGGCCCGAGGATTCTGATACCTCTACGGGCCCGCCGGAGTTGTCTGCGAACCATCTTGGAGTCGGACAGTATGATGGCTGACTTAGGTTGGTAGTCGATCTTGTTCTCGGAGACAAGGACAAGGTTGGGGCGTCGGGGGGCTCTCGCCCCAACTACCTCGCAACCGGCTGTCAGCATCTCAGCCTGCCTGCCGTGGAGCAGCCTAGCAGGCATTGCCACCATGTCGAACTCGCCGTCCCTGAGCAGCGCCAATCCTTCCGAGAAGCCGTTTATTGCTCGGCTGTCTATGGAGATTTCAGGAGCGTCTCCGGAGGCCGAAAGTATCGCTATGTGCTCAGATACAGGGCAGTCTGGTGAATCAATGGTAGCGAGTGTCAGTTCGTCCATCATCGTCCACCTCGGGGGAGGGGGCACGCACCGTACCCGTTCAGTCGGCACGCACACTTGTTGATAAGGCGACCCCTGCCAAGAAAGGACGAATCACATGGTCTCGTTGGGCTCAGTCAGGACAGATCTCGACAGACGCAGAGATACCATCGAGGAAGCGCTCGAGGGATTCGTTCAGCAGCGCATGGCCGGCTCAGAGGCTCCGGCGATGAAACTGGCTAGCGACATCCTGTTGGCAGGGGGCAAGAGGTACCGCCCCATCATCGCCCTCCTCGCCTACGAAGCCGCCGGTGGTGACGACATCTCCAAGATCATAAATTTCGCAATGTCTTTAGAAATAATTCATACAGCAACCCTCGTCCACGACGACATCTATGACCAGTCGAAGATCCGCCGCGGCAAGCCCACCTTGCACACCTCCAGCGGCCTGCCTCATGCCATCATAGCGGGGGACTACCTGTTCGCACTGGGTTTTGGCCTGGGGGGGCATCACGAAGATCAAGTGGTGGACCGCGTGGCTGAAACTTGCGGGCGAATCGCAACTGGTGAGCTCCAACAGCTCGAGCACATCGGAAACCTCGCCACCACTCCGGAGGACTACTATGCCATCGTCGATGGCAAGACTGCCTTCCCCTTCGCTTCGGGATGCTGGGGCGCAGCAGTATTGGCAAAAGCGCCCGAGGCGACAGTCACTGCATTGGAGCTATTTGGCATGGAGTTCGGCAGGGCCTTCCAGATGGTCGATGACCTGCTGGATCTTACCGGAGAACCCTCTATGGGCAAACCGAGAGGAACTGACGTCCACGATGGCAAGATGACTCTACCCATCATCCATGCACTGACCATGCTGCACGGGGCCGAGCGCGAACAGTTGGCTGATGTGCTTCAGAACTTCAGCGACGAGCGGTGGGAAGAGCTGATTGAGTTGCTTGATGCAGCAGAATCCTTGTACTACGTGAAACAACTCATCGAGAATCACGTCGAGCGTGCCATGAACGCGCTCAAAACTCTGCCTAGGACCGAAGCACGCGACATGATGTCCGAGTTAGGCAGAATCTCCGAATCGCGCCGGAACTGAGCCCATGCAACTGTCCCGCACTGACTGGGACGCCATAGTGATAGGAGGCGGTCCGGCGGGCAGTACCGCCGCTCGCTACATCGCCGAAGGTGGGGCCGACGTGCTGGTCATAGATGGCAGGGATTCGATCGGCTCGCCGCTGCAGTGCGGCGAATTGGTCCCCAGCAACGCCGAGATGTGCAGGTTGTGCCCAAACGTTCCCGAGATTGACGACCTTCTGAGGACTCCTGATTCGGCAGTCTCTATGCGTACCAGTGAGATGAGGCTGGTCCCACCTTCCGGCAAGCCGCTGTGCTATGATTTCGAGGGTATAGTACTGGATAGGGTCGCCCACGACGAGGCCTTAGTCAAGCTCGCTGAGTCGAGGGGTGCTCAGTACTTGGTCGGCAGCAGGGTCGAGAGCGTGGACGGTGAGGCAGTACGTCTCAGGGACGGTTCGGAGTACACCGCTAGGGTAGTTATTGGAGCCGGTGGTCACAATGACCCCTTGCGCAAGTCCGAGTGGGAGGTCGAATCGCTCATCATCCCTGTCAAATTTGTCCTTATGTCTGGAGACTTTGAAGACGCCCTAGAGCTTCACTTCGGCTCGATGGCCCCGGGCGGGTACGCCTGGAAGTTTCCCAAGAGGGGAGGCGCTAATATCGGCCTCGGCATCCAGACAGCCCTAGCCCGCGGGAAGAGCCTGAACGAGTACTCCGATGAGTTCATCTCGAGGTACGGTGGAAAGGTCGAATTCAGGGGGGCCGGTTCGTTACCGATGTCAGGCTCGATTGACTCTTTCGTCAAGGGCAACCACCTGCTCGTCGGCGACGCGGCTGGCATGGTCCTCCCTTCTAACGGCGCTGGAATAACCATCGCGATGATTGGCGGGCGCATCGCCGGACAGGTCGTCGAAGAGCACCTTCGCATAGGCACCCCACTCAGTGAGTACGAGGTGAGGTGGGAGGCTCAGATGGGTAAGGTGATGCGCAATTCGAAGCGGGCATTCAGGCTCGGAAGTCTGCTGTTCCGCTCACCTGATTGGTTGCTTAATCTGTCCTTTAACAGATTGACTAAACCTCTCATCTGGCGTGCAGTGACCTGCCGTCCTCTGCTAGGTTAGGGTGAGGACGCATACCAGATGGTAACCATACCTGGAAACACCACCTTTGCCCGGACGTCGACGAAGCCGACCTCTTCGAGCATCTTGACATAATCTCTCGTGGTTCCGAAACTGGAGTATGTCTTCGCCAGCCACCTCCAGGGATGGTCGCCCCTCCTGAAAATCAGTCTAGCGTATGCTCCGACCCAGATTCTCATCCATAGCCACCCGAGGACGCCGTGGAGGCGATTCATCTTGGCAGGGTCCACTATCACTAGGGTGCCACCGGGCCTGAGCACTCTCAGCACCTCTGCAAGACCCGCGCGCTTGTCGTACCAATCTCTGAATGAAAACAGCGAGCAAACCGCGTCGAACGAACCAGCCTCGAAAGGCATCTCCTCCGCCGTCCCCTCTACGAACTCGACCGCCGAGTCTCCTCTAGCAGCTCTCTTCGGACCGACACGGGCCTCGGCTATCCTGAGCATCTCGGGAATTGGGTCGAGACACACTAGATTCCTACCGACGACATCCTCTGCGAAGCTCCCCGGCCCGCATCCGACCTCGAGGATGCGACCATTCTGAGGAAGTCCATCTCTAACCATCCTGCGCCATCTGGAGACCTGCCCCAAGGTGGCGAATCTGTTAATCCTGTCATACACCGGAATACTTTCCTCAAGATTGCGCTGGAGTTCATCCCACTCCTCGGCACCGATCTTCTCGGTATCCACGTCTTGCCCTCCAGTCTCCTGTATTTGGTTGAATCCCGCAGATATGTTCCAGTAAGACGAAGGAATGAGAAGGTCAAGGTGATATACTGTTCGACATTCACGCATGTCACCGAAGGTGACACTATGGGACGAGCAGAAGTACTCCGCACCATCAAAGACTCAGAGAGCGAAGCGGAGAGGATCCGTGCCGATGCTGCAGTCAAGGCGAGCGAGACCATCTTGAACGCCCGCGTCAAGGCAACGGAGACATTGGGCACAGGCCGGCAGAGTGCCGACGACGAGGCCGCTTCGATAATCAGCGAAGCTCGCGCTTCTTCCGCGAAGGAGGCGACTAAAGTTTCCGCAGAGGGTGATTCCCAGTTAGAGAAGGTTGCAGTGAACGGCAAGAAGAACCGCAAATCTGCTGCCGACGCAGTGCTCTCTGCTTTCCGCAAAGCCTGAGGCAACTGATACGAGGTGCAACATGAGTCAGTTCACAACCGAGGAGATGTCTCGGCTGGTCGCTGCTGGCACTCGGGACCAACTCAAGACAGCGATAGACGTGGCTGCAGGACTGTCTATGGTACACATCAACGACTACAGCAGCACCGAAGAGGGGCTGTCCATGGGCTCCCCGACAGGTGAGTCTGAGAGCATCAGCAGACGTCTAACCAAGATGCGAGGCGCTGCTGCAAACTTACAGGCTGCTGATCAAAAAGAATTGCTGTCGGCCCCTGAGGTCCGTAGGACGTTGTCGGGTCCCATCGATGATTTCGTCGATTCAGCGTTGGAGAGTTTTGATGAATTAGACGCGCTTCGCAACGAGTCCTCTCAGATTGATGAGGAGGTGGAAGTGTTGCAGATGCTGGCCCCTCTCAGCCTTGAGATCGATCTAATGGGAGGCTACCAGAACGTGACGTCATTCATCGGCACCGTCTCATCATTGACCAAGTCTAGACCCGCTCTGGCTGGACTGGGAGACTCTGCTATTCACATGAGTAGTGAAGTGGGAAAGTCATCAGTCGTAGCAGTGTTCTGCCGCAATACAGAAGCCTCTTCAGTGCATGAGATGCTAGCCAACGAGGATTTCCAAGCTATATCCGTCCCTGATTCCGAGGGCCTGCCTTCGGATAGGATTCTGCAGTTGCAGCAGAGGAAGGCCGAGATTACCGAGAGGGCAGAGGAGTTGGAGTCGAAGATTTCGGATTGGTCAGAGTCGAACGGCGGCATGTTGTTCGGCGGCATGGAACTCTTGGAGAGGGATTTGGAACTCGCCACTGCTCCCATCAGGGTTGCCGTGAGCGATCACGCCTTCGTTCTGGACGGATGGATCCGCTCCGATACAGCCCCCGAGGTCGAGGCCGCACTGTCTGGAATATGTACTCACGTCAGCATCGAGAAGTTCACCCTACCTGCGCACAGCAGTCACCTCCATCACGACGAGGACGCGCCTGAACTCCCACCCATCGCATTCTCTCCTAGGAACTACAGCAAACCGTTCGAAATGCTGACCGATGTGATGGGTCGTCCGGCCTACGGTAGAATTGACCCCACCTTCTTCATGTTCCTGACCTATCCATTGTTCTTCGGACTGATACTCGGTGACATGGCCTACGGCCTAGCGGTGATGGGTATGGCTTGGTTCATCTGGCGACGTTTCCCAATCAATCCAATGATGAAGAATGTTGGAGGATTTCTGTTCACCATAGGATTGTCTACAGTAATCTTTGGTTACATATACGGCGAATTCGCCGGCTTCGAATTCCTGCCACATGGCCACTGCGATATCGAGGGAGTAATTGGAGTCGCACAGTGCGATGCGGCACATGGGCACTACGGCTGGGATAGTGCGCACGCGCCTTGGTGGGTAGCATGGATGACAAATCTGTACCCGAATGGTGGCGAATTCTACGCGGTCTGGGAAGGGCCGCTAAACATTGTCCTCGCCTATCCCTTCCACCGAGTATCTTCAAACCTTGAGAACCTAATACTCATCACCATCTACATGGGGGTCATCCATGTTTTCCTCGGACTCGTCCTGGGCTTCCGTGACATCTACAAGGCCCACGGATTCGTCGATGCATTGTTCGAGAAAGGCTCGTGGATGACTGTCTTGATTGGCGGGTTCATTTTCGCATATGCATTCCTAGTGGATTCAGCATCTGACTTCCTGATGCTTGGAGCAGCTATCATGGGAGTCGGCGTAGTGATGGTCATGGTACTGCTCGCGCACTATGAAAAGATGGGCGTAATAGGGATCCCGCTTGGGGTCTTAGAGTCGTTAGGGATGCTGCCAAAAATAGTCTCCTACGTCAGGTTGTTCGCAGTCGGAGTAGTTGGCGTGAAGATTGCCGCCACCGGAAACGAGATGATTTACGAGGGAATGGCTCACACTCTGTCAGATTTAGGTCATGCATCGACTTTTGACATCGTGTTATTGCCGGTAATGTTTGTTGGCTGGCTACTTGTACAACTCTTCGCCCTAGTGTTGGGCATATTCAGTCCAAATATCCACACAGTGCGTTTGCACTTCGTCGAGTGGATGATGCAGTTCTACGAGGGGAGCGGCCTGCCCTTCGAGGCGTTCGGTTTCAAACCGAACAAGGTAGAGGTCGAATGACACTCACAAAGTGAGAAAAATACGGAGGAAAAAATATGGAAAACAAGAGAATAAGAATGGTATATCGCCTGCTGATGGCTGTGTTCATCGCGACCTTGGTCGCCGGTGTCGCAACTGCTCAGGAAGCAGATGCAGTAAATGATAAGGACACCATGGCTAAGCTCGGCGCAGGTATTGCGCTGGCCGGTTGTGGGATAGGAACCGGTCTTGCGCAAGGGCCAATCGGAGCAGCCGCCGTTGGCATGATTGCCGAGGACGGCAGTAAGTTCGGTTTGGCACTTCTGTTCACTGTACTGCCTGAGACCATCGTTCTGTTCGGTTTCCTTACGCTCTTCCTACTGTAGGTCGTTTGGAACTAGGCAGATAATGGAGAGTCACATATGTCATTGGACAAATTAGCAAGTGAGATTGAATCAATGGCCAAGGCCGAGGCTAAGGTAGTCTCGAAAGAGGCCAAGGCCGGGGCTAAGAGCATCGGCAGTGAGGCCAAAGATTCAGTCGCTGAGTACCGCGATGCAGCGATTACTCAAGCTGAAAAGATGAGCGACCAGATTGCAGTCGAAAGCATCGCTGCTGCGCGCCAGAGGAACCAGAAACGTCTCCTTGTCGCACGCAGGACAGAGCTAGACTCAACGTGGTCAGAAGTCATGTCGCAGGTCGGCGCAGCCGACTTGAAGGGCAGGGAGGAAATACTCGAATCCCTAGTGCAGAAGGCTACCACAGAATCTGATGATGGCATGGTCCTACGTCCAGTAGCAGTTGACCGAGAGATTCTGTCAAGATACTCTGAAAGATTCCAGATAGGAGAGGACACTGATGGACTAGGGGGCTTTGTGCTTGAGAGTCCAGATGGTTCCGTCCTGATGGACTACCGCTTCGAAGGGAGGTTACGCGACGCATGGGACGCGAGCCTCGGAGAAGTCAGCAACACGTTATTCGGAGAGTGAGGGGAAAGCAATGGCGGAGATAGCAGTTGGTAAGGGCAACTGGGCTAACGCCTCCGCCCGCAGCAAGGCAAGGAAGTCCAAGCTGCTCGACGAGACTAGGCTACGTCAATTGATGAAAAGTGGTCCTGATACTATCGCAGCCAGCATCGGAGAACTCGACTATCGCAGGGAGCTAGATATTTACTCGGCCCGCCTTAGTGGTGCGGACCTTGTTGAGGCTGCTCTGAGTCACAACCTAGATCGAGAACTCACAGAGGTCATGGGCTTCTGCCAAGGACGCCTCAAGAGAATTGTCTCTGTCTTCGCTCTTCGTTTCTCGTATAGTAACGCCAAAGCGGTACTCCGTGCCGTCAACGGCGGAATAACAGTTGAGAAACTGTCCAATTCGGTGTTGCCTGATGAGAATGAACTCAATGTCAGTTGGCTAGACATTGCTCGCCAGAGTGAAAATCTACAGGAAGCCGCCGCCGCAATGCGCGGAACTCCTTGGGGGTCAGCCATATCGGACTTCGACGCCGACACACGCCTACAGGAATATGAGGACGCACTCGATCGTCACTACTACCACGAAGCAATTTCTGCACTGAGGGCCAGTGGGCAGAGCCACAGTCTGCTGTTGGGATATCTCCGTACCGAGATTGACCATCGCAATATCGTGAACCTGCTACGGGCCCTACGTCAGAACCTATCGGCGGAGCAGCGTGCAGGACTGATATTGGATGGAGGCAGGGCACTAAAGGGAAATTTACTCCGCAGCGCTGCTCAGGCGGACACCGAGGACGCACTGATTGAGGTCCTGCGAAGATCCAGCATGGAGACCGCCGAACTAGAAGAGGCACTCAAGGAGTCGCATGAGCATGGCGGTTTCGATCCGGTAGTCAGTTATCTCGCATCAGAGAGAAGAGCGAATCTGAGGCGAATGAGCCACCTCAACCCACTCTCAGCGTTCCCCCTCATCTACTACCTTGAGAGCAAGGTGCTTGAAGTCCAAAATCTCCGCCTGCTGGTGCGCGGCAAGGCAGTCGGACTTCCAGACGACGTAATAGAAGCGCACATGGCATTCTGAGGTGAAAAGATGGAGATAGCGATAGTAGGTACTCCCGAGTTCACCCTCGGATTCCAACTAGCGGGTATCATGCGCCTACACAACCCCGAGAACGACGAGGAGATGAGCCACACCCTTCGCTCGATGCTCGATGAGAAGGAGGTCGGCATCATCGTTGTTGATGCAGTCGACCTGACTCGCATGTCGGACAAGCTCAGACAGCGTATGTCCGACAGCATATCGCCCACTGTGTTGGGTATAGGGACAGAGGAGGACAATACCCTCCGAGAGTCCATCAAGTCGGCACTAGGCGTCGACCTTTGGAAGTAGATTCCTCAATTACAAGGATAAGGAAGTGAATAAATGAGTGAAGAAAATGGATTGATTTACAGAATCTCAGGACCGGTCGTCACGGCCGTCGGCATCTCGCCGAGAATGTATGAAGTGGTAAGAGTCGGAGACGAAGGACTGATGGGAGAAGTGATTGAGTTGCACGGTGACCAGTCGGTCATCCAAGTTTACGAGGAGACCTCCGGTATCAAGCCGGGTGAACCGGTCATTAGGACAGGCCAGACTCTGTCTGTGAAGCTAGGGCCGGGTCTCCTGACCCAGATTTATGACGGCATCCAGCGCCCCCTCGAAGATCTTGAAGCGACTATGGGCGTGTTCATCACGCGCGGTGTTGACGCAGACGGCCTCGACCTCTCGAAGAAATGGGAGTTCAACGCTACTGCTGCGGTCGGCGATGAGATTTCAGGCGGCTCCGTGATAGGAGTCGTCCAAGAAACCGAGACCGTCGAGCACAGGGTCATGGTGCCACCGGGCACCAGTGGCAAGGTCGCCAGCATCGAGTCGGGTGAGTTCGATATCACCACCACGGTGTGCAAGTTAGACAATGGCACCGAGATCGCCATGATGCAGGAATGGCCGGTTCGTACTCCCCGACCATTCGTCCAGAAGTACGCTCCAGACGTCCCGCTAGTTACGGGTCAGAGGATTCTAGACTTCCTATTCCCTCTAGCCAAGGGCGGAACAGCCGGCATCCCCGGGCCCTTTGGGTCCGGTAAGACGGTGACGCAGCAACAGCTCGCCAAGTGGTCCGACGCCCAGATAGTCGTCTACATCGGATGCGGCGAGCGCGGCAACGAGATGACTGAGGTACTCAGCGAGTTCCCTCATCTCATCGACCCTAACACCGGCAAACCGCTGATGAACAGGACCACAATGATCGCCAACACATCGAATATGCCCGTCGCCGCTCGCGAGGCGTCTGTGTACACTGGCATAACAATCGCCGAGTACTTCCGAGATATGGGCTACGACGTCGCTCTGATGGCCGACTCTACAAGCAGATGGGCCGAGGCGATGCGAGAGATTTCCTCTCGTCTGGAGGAAATGCCAGGTGAGGAGGGATATCCGGCTTACTTGTCCAGCAGACTCGCCGAGTTCTATGAGCGAGCTGGTCGTGTTCAGACACTGTCCGGCGACGATGGCTCTATCTCTGTCATCGGAGCTGTGTCTCCGCCCGGCGGAGATATATCCGAACCGGTCAGTCAAGGAACGCTTCGAATCGTCAAGGTATTCTGGGGCCTGGATGCGGGATTGGCACGCCAGCGCCACTTCCCTGCCATCAACTGGCTCAATTCGTACAGTCTGTATCCGCAGGCTCTCGACCAGTGGTATCGGGACAACATTGCTAGCGACTATCCAGAGGTGCGAACCAAGATAAGCAGCCTGCTGCAGGTCGAGTCCGAGCTCCAAGAGATTGTCCAACTGGTCGGTTCTGATGCGTTACCTATTGACCAACAACTGACTCTTGAGGTCGCTAGAATGATCCGCGAATACTTCCTCCAGCAGAACGCGTTCCATGAAGTTGACACGTTCAGTACTCTGGATTTGCAGTACGCGATGGCAAAAGCTATCCTGACATTCCAAGAAGATTCCGAGAGGGCAATCGCCGGTGGCGCTGGCCTCGAGGACGTCGTCAATGTGCCCGCGCGCACTGACCTCATGCGAGGTCGTTTCGAGCAGGGTTACGTCGAGCGCATTGGAAAATTGCTTGGGACGATGTCGAAACAGATCGCCGAGACTATGGAGGAAAACTAAGGGGGTGCCATGAATGAGTGGAAAAGAATACAGGACAATTACAGACGTAAAGGGACCCTTGGTCTTCCTTGAGAAGACTGAGCCCGTAGCCTTCGGAGAGATCGTGGAACTGCGCCTCTCTGATGGCACTATGAAGAACGGACAAGTGCTTGACACCAGCGACGACCAAGTTATCGTACAGGTTTTCGAGGGGACGGCCTCTATCGACAAACAGACTGGAGTCAAGTTCCTAGGGGACGTTTTCAAACTACCAGTCAGTAAGGGACTGATTGGACGCATCCTAGATGGTGCTGGCAAGCCCAGAGACGGTGGCCCGGAGATCGTGGCCGAGGAAATGGCTGACATCATCGGTGCTGCCATCAATCCGTACAGCCGTGAGAGTCCCGAGGAGTTCATCCAGACCGGGATTTCGGCCATCGACGCCTGCACCACACTAGTGCGTGGGCAGAAGTTGCCAATCTTCTCAGCATCAGGGCTGCCTCACAACGATATCGCACTGCAGATAGCCCGCCAGGCCAAGTTAATTGGCAGTGACGACGATTTCGTCGTTGTGTTCTGCGCTATGGGCATCACCGCTGAAGAGTACAACTTCTTCGTACACGACCTTGAGCGCACAGGCGCTCTGGAGAACGCTGTTCTATTCGTCAATCTAGCCGACGACCCAGCTGTCGAGCGCCTGATTACACCGCGTCTTGCTCTGACAGCCGCTGAGTATCTGGCCTTCGAGCACGACTACCACGTTCTGGTCATCCTTACTGACATGACAAACTACTGCGAGTCTCTCAGGCAGATCGGAGCTGCTCGCGAGGAGGTTCCCGGACGACGCGGCTACCCCGGTTACATGTACACCGACCTAGCTATGCTTTACGAGCGAGCAGGCATCGTGAAGGGGAAGAAGGGAAGCATCACGCAGTTCCCTATTCTGACAATGCCAGGTGACGACATCACTCACCCGATACCCGACCTGTCAGGATACATCACCGAGGGACAGATTGTCATTTCGCGTGAGTTGCACCAGAAGGGCATCTATCCTCCTATCAACGTCCTACCGTCATTGTCGCGTCTGATGAACGCAGGAATAGGCGAGGGAAAGACCCGCGAGGATCACAAGTCGGTCTCTGACCAACTTTACGCAGCCTACGCACAGGGGCGCGAACTCAGGGGATTGGTGGCGATTGTCGGAGAGGACGCGCTCAACGAGCGCGACTTGCAACTACTGAAGTTCTCAGGCATCTTTGAGGACCAATTCCTCAGGCAGAGTCGTGATGAGGACCGACCTATAGTAGAGGGCACGCTTGATCTCGCGTGGGACCTCCTGACCAACATCGACACGAAATACCTCGTCAGGTTGGACCAGAAGTGGATAGACAAGTACCACCCGACTGAGAAAAAGTCGTGATTAGGGCGAGAGGACGCTAAGGAGGTAGAACATGGCTCTGGACATCAAGCCAACCAGGTCCGAACTAATCAACCTCAAGCGACGCATCAAGCAGACCCAGAACGGCTACAACCTACTCAAGATGAAGCGAGACGGGCTGTTCCATGAGTTCAGATCCCTGCTCTCCGAGATGATAGAGGCCCGTGAGGAACTGGTAGGGACCTATCGGGAAGCAGTTCAGTCAATCAGTCTGGCCAGCGCCCTCGAAGGCGGTCTCGCTGTCAAGAGCGCAGCCATAGCCATCTCACGCCACCCCGAGGTCACTGTGACGCGACGCAACATCATGGGAGTAGTTGTGCCGAGTGTGGTCGGAACCAACCTGACCACCTCGATAGATGAGAGAGGGACTGGGCTGATCGGAGGCTCAGCATACATCGACGAGGCATCCGACTCGTACTCCACTTTAATCGAGAAGATTGTCAAAGCCGCCGAGATGGAAGCGACATTGAAGAGGCTCCTGGTTGAGATTGAGGCGACCAAGCGGCGAGTCAACGCGCTTGAGTACGTAGTCATCCCTCAGATGGAAGAGGCACGGAACTTCATCCAGCTCCGTCTTGAGGAGATGGAGCGTGAGGAGACGTTCCGTCTGAAGCGCTTCAAGAACAAGTGAAACGGCAAACTTCGTTCGCCGTGCACACGTACGAGGGGTCAAAACGGACCTCCCCGACCCAACCCAAGGGGTCACCATGACCGAGGCCGAAATTCACCTGCTGGACACCGAGACATGGGAGCAGCAGGAACTGCTCGAGGTAATCTGCTCGAGGTACTTCGTCCTCGGTAGTCAGGGCTTAGCAGAGTACTCCTGGGAAGTTAACGGCAGGGAGGGTCGAAGTCCTAGCGCATCCTTGCGCTCGCTGAACAGGCACCTCAAGGGCCTCAGCCTGATTGCAGTGTTAGATGAGGGGGACCCACCTCTGCTCAGCGTTGGTGGACTGCCGTCGCAGGTGATGGTGATGCCGGCTTGGCAACAGGCTCTGGTATGGATCCTAGTCACAGGGTTCGTGACCATGGCAGGGGCCCTCTGGGTTACCCATCTAAATCCGGCTCCAGCGGTTTTGGAATTAGCAGTCCTGCAGACTTCTCTTGTGTTCTTCGCCCTCCCTGTGATGGGATCAGTTCTGCTCGCAAGTTACGCCCGCATATTCGTCTCGGACGCGTTTGAAGTCGAGTCGAACCACTTGATTCCACTCGCCTTCCCGGTGATGTCCCCCGAATGGCCGTTCAGCCTGATATCTGCTATCGGCCAGATGAGGTCTGATCTGCACCCCATCCCTAATCGGCGAGCTCTCGGATTTATCGAACTGACCACGCCGACGGTGATGTTCGTCTGTGGATCGATACTGACCATCCTCGGCCTCGGCATGACCTCCAATCAACCTCCGGCCTTCGAGGCAGCCCCGATAGTGGTCGACACCAATTTTCTAGTGGACATCTTTGGATCTGTGATGCTGTCTTCTGACGTGGCCTTGAAACTCCAGTGGATACATCCAACCGGGCTGGCCGGCATCGCACTCTCGCTTGCGGGATGGGCTCTCCTGCTCCCCATTCCTGGATTCCCGGGTGACCGGATACTGCACGCCCTAATCGGCCCAGGAGACATGCAGGAAGGCAGCAACCAGACGTCCATTTTCATCGCTACTCTCGGTTTCGCACTCCTCATCTTCATCAGCACGGAATACTGGCCCTGGCTCCTACTGGCCGCCATCGCTGCATGGCGCAGGTTCAGTCCCGAGCAGGTGCCATCTCCTTTCGTCGTCGACGAGTATGCGGGACTCGACGAGATTCAGATGCGACAGATTGCCTCGTTGGCGCTGGTCATCCTCCTGCTTGGCTACCCAGGCCTCGAGCCCAGTTACGAGATGGAGGATTGGGACAAAGGTCTGTCAACCGAATCTTGGCCCACACATATTTTCTTTGAGGATGGGGATGCCGAGGTCGAGTTGGCGCTCGAGCCAGTCGGGGTGATGCCAGTTTCCGGCTGGCTGCAGATGCGCATCGAAGGAGCCCCGTTCGGAGGCTGGCAGATTGATTCAGAGTGCATGGACGAAAGGGAAGTATGTCGTTTCGACGATATTACTCAGGCCTCGCCAGGTAGCGTGTCAGTCAGCATGAATCGTGATCAAATGGAGGCCAGTGCGCAGACATTCAGACTGGTCATCCTTCTCGATGTTGCCGATCACGTCTCTGAGTACGCCATAGTGTTCCATCCGACAGGGGTGACTTCACCGATAGACCCACTCTGGGTGATGGTCGAAGACACACAGACTCCTAGGATCTGCGTTGAGATTATGGTCGTCGAGGACGACTACGTCAACCTGACGAACAACGACCCGTTCTGGGCATTCGAGAACGAGACCTCTCTAGGTCCAGGAATTCATGAGTTATGCATGCGAGGTCACGAGGGTGCCTTACAATCCCTGTCGTTGCGGGACAGCCAGTACCGCAGGATAGGCCCCTCCATCTCCCTGTCCCGCGAAAACCTATCCAATGACGTCCTGTTCCTGCCAATCGAGGGTACCCAGCCCATAATCCAAGTTTCCGACGGCGAGTGGCGCATTCCCGAGTGGTTTGAGTCGGACTCCGAGTACGTGATAGCCCGGGGCGAGTCCGGCTCGGCCTTCTGCCCCTCCACTGACGTAATCGCCGAAGTCAATGCCAGCGGCGACTGGGACAGGGACCTCGCTGACCGCTCGTCGATACTCCTTCCGGCTGGTGAGATCGATAACGCGACCCTCCGATTCGGCGCATCGGGCTGGCTGGCGCTGTGCCAAGGAACGACCATGTTCGCCTCGTACAGGGTGGTCGAGGGGCCGGATGTCATGGTTGACCCCGGAACCCTCTCGTCAAGGATGCCGAACGGCGAGTTTAGCATCGTTAACCGGGAAAACACCTCGATGTCCATATCTCTCGATTGGACAGGAGACGCAGTCGCTTGGGATAACTGGGAGGCTTGGGCACCGTCTGAAGTGGCAGCGATGTCATCGGTCACAGCCAACGCATCCGTCCACGGGTCCCCCTCTGCCTTGTGGGCAGCGTGGGTGACGGCAGATGAAGATGGCATCACTCTGCACTTTGCGGCGCGTTCGTGGGAGGCTGCATAATGCGGATAGCCATCCTCGGCGTTGGCTCGATAGGTGGAGTCCTTCTGGGTGCCTTGTCCGACACCGACGCCGAACTGGTGGCTGTAGCCCGAGGAGAGAACTCTAGGATACTGTCACAGATGGGATTGGTTCTGCACACACCAGAAGGCCCGATTGAAGTGATTCCTCCCGAGCGTTTTGTCACTGTGGACAGCGAAGCTGGCCCACTGCCCACGGATCTACTAGGGTCGTGCGATGCCGCGCTCATTTGTGGCAAGGCCGACTCAACCCCTATACTTGCGCAAATTGCTGAGGAGTTGCTTAGTGAGGAGGGCATCGCCGCCAGCCTACAGAACGGCATGGGGCACGCCGAGACCCTCGCTCACAGGCTGAGTAGAGCCAGAACTCTCGGGGGGACGACCACTCACGGAGCCTGGCGCAGTGAGGCCGGGACCCACTGGGTCGGCCGTGGCAACATCAGGTTGGGAAGATTCGACAACTCCCCTCCCGAAGGGGCCGCAGCGATGCTGATGACCAAATTGGACGAGGCTCACCTCGAACCCGATTGGTCGGAAAATATCCAGCGCACTATCTGGACGAAGATCTTACTCAATGTTGCTATTAATCCAGTGTGCTCGATAGCTGGCGTGCGCAACGGAGCGCTGCTTGAGGTACCCGAGCTCTGGGATCAGGCGTTCTCCGCGATGTTAGAGGCAGCAACGGTTGCCGCCGCCAGCGGAGTTGACCTCTCAGATCTCGACCTTGAGGGCACTCTGCGCACTGTAGCAGGGGCGACTGCACAGAACCGTTGCTCGATGTTGCAGGACGTGATGGCAGGACGTCAAACGGAGATCGACGAGCTGTGCGGGGCAGTAGTATCGCTGGGAGAGTCAGTCGGCGTCCCTACTCCAAGGAACGCCATGCTCCACGCACTGGTCCGGGGCATTCATATCTCATCCAGTTTCGAGTAACTCCGTCGGCGGTTTTTCGACCCATTCGTAATCGTTGTGCTGCTCGCATGGGCGCCTCAACGTTCATTAGCAGACAGAGGGGGAGCGCGTAAATGTCGTCGACGATTTTTCGTACGGTGATAAGGTGAGGGGATGCATCTACTTCGAATGGAACTTGAGAACTTCAAATCATTCGGTGGAGAAATCACGATTCCGCTTGAAGAGGGATTTACAGCGATAACCGGGCCGAACGGCTCGGGCAAGTCGAACACCTTGGATGCTCTTGAGTTTGTTCTCGGTCCAAAGTCCACGAAGTCATTGAGGGCAGCCAACGTAACCCAGTTGATATTCAATGGTGGTAAACGAGGCAGGCCCGCCAAACACATGTCGGCCAGCCTAGTATTCAGCAACACTCCCGAGCCCGGCAGCCGCAGGAGACTGAGGATCGATACCGACGAGGTCCGATTCACTAGGGCCGTCAGGCTAGGTAGGAAGGGAGCTCCAATCTCTTCCTACCGAATCAACGACGAACCTTCCTCGGCAACCGAAATGCGTCGGGTCCTAGCCGAGGCGGGCCTGCGGGCTGGTGGCTACAACATCGTGAAGCAGGGCGATGTCACTAGCCTCGCCACGATGACCCCTCACAAGAGAAGAGGGATTCTCGAGGACGTCGCTGGCGTCACCGCCTACGACGATGAGATCCGCCGAGCCAACACCCAGCGCAAACATGTCGAGAACAATATCGAGACCATCGACCTGTTTGAGATCGAACAGAAGAAGCGCCTCAAGGACCTCGGTAAGGAACGCGAGCAGGCGCTCAAGTTCAAAGATATCAAGGAGGAGTTGGACACGGCTAGGACCTCGCTGCATCAGTCGAGGCACAGGAACCGCTCGGACGAGGTACATCTGTTAGGAGAGGAACGCTCTCGCTACCGAGATGATATCGATACCATCGGTGGCAGAGTCACCGAGGGCAACAGAGGACTACTCGCGCTCGACGAGGAGCTGGTGAAGGTAGATTCCGACATCAACGAGATTGCTGGTGGTGAAGCCCGAGACCTGTTCGAGCAGATTCGCCAGTACCAGATCGACATTGAGACCGGAGGCGATAGGATTGGCGATCAGCGCAGCATTATCGAGGATGCCGAAGAGGAGGCCGAGGAGTTCCGTGCAGAGCTACAGGGAGCCCAGTCGGCCCACGAACAGGCCGAAGACGCACTTACGAACGCCAGCCAAGACCTCGAAGAGGCCAAGGAGTCACTCAAGAGCGCCTCCGAGGACGAGCGGGATGCAAGGGATGCGATTGAGTCCGGAGATAAGGCAGGTCGAGGACTCAAGCGAATCCTCGGTCAAGCCACCGAAGCCGTGGACGAGGCCCATACGATTCATGCTGAGGCTAGACTGAACGCCGATTTGGCTGAACAGACCTCCCAGATAGCCTCGAGCAAACTGGCTGACCTCGAAGAGGAGTTTGAGGAAGCCACGATGGTTCGCGACGACCTCGAACTGGTCGGCGAAGACCTGCAGAGCGACCAACCTACAACTGACCGCAGTTCTCTGGCTGAAGAGCTCCGCCGAATGCAGAGGCAGGAAGCCGAGCTGGCAGGAGACAGGGACCGCTCGGAGATTAGAGTCAGGGATGCCGAGAGAGATTTGAACAAGGCCAGAGCGCGCCAGGAGGGTCGCGCCAACAACCATGGCTCAGCAGTGACGCTGGCAGCACTCGTCAAACTCCGCCAGAGCGGCGATGTGAAAGGGATACTCGGCTCTCTTGGAGAGCTCACTGCACCGAAGGACCCGTCACACGAGGAAGCGCTGGCCAACGCCTTCGGAGCCGGACTTAGGAGCATCGTCGTCACAGATGACGATGTCGCAGCCAAGTGTATTTCTTGGCTAAGGCAGAATGGAGGCGGCAGAGCCACATTCCTACCTCTCAACAAACTCAGCACCAGTCGCCCAGGGGGGCGCTCCCTGATTGTCGCAAACAATCCCGGAGTTGTCGGTTTTACTCACGATCTGTTGGAGTACGACTCGGAGATTGAAACTGCTGTCAGGTACGCCGGGCGTAACACACTCCTAGTCGACACAATGGAAGTAGCTCGACGTAACATGGGCGGCGTTAGGCTGGTCACTCTCGATGGCTCGATAATCGAGAGTTCTGGAGCGATGACCGGGGGCTCAGCCCTCAAGTCTAATCGAAACGCATTCGGAGGTGGCTCGATCTCGTCGAGCCTAGACAGACTGGAAGCAGCGGTCGAGGAGGCCAATCTCATCTATTCCACTGTCGAGGCCGCTCTCAGGGAGTTGCGAGGAAATCAGCAGAACCTGCGCGACAGGATACACGGCCTTGATGATGGCGACCACTCGCTACAGTTGCGCAATTGGAAGGCGGACATCGAGCGGGCCCAGAGGGATGTCGACGATATCCGCAAGAAGGTGGTAGCATCTAATGGTGAGTTCAAGCGTTACGAGGTGGCCCAAGCCACTGCTAGTTCTGCGGCCGATGAGGCTAGGGAAAATTACGAGTCTGCAGTCGCCGATAGGGCCGCAGCCGCTCAGGCCTTGCAGGACCACGCCCCCGATCACCTATCGCAGAAGCTCCGAGAGGCAGAGCGAACAATGACCGAGGCCGAGCGTACTCGGCTAGCCTCTGAATCAGCAATTTCCAATGGTAACGAGCGCTTGCAAATCCTATCCGGGCGCGTCGCGGACATCCAGCGTCAAATTGACAAGAAGCTCAAGGCCATGTCTGAGGCAGAGTCAAAGATCTCCGAGTTGGGGAAGGCTATTGTTGAGGCCAAGAACAACCTTGAGGACCTCAGGGAGCAGGCTTCCCAGTTCGATGAGGAGCAGCAGGCGCTCAAGGAAAGGAGGGACGAGATTGTCGACGAGCGAGCAAGTCTGCGAGCATCAGTTGAGACCCTGTCTCAGAAGAAGGAGATCCTAACGTCTCGTATTGATGACCTGAATATCCAAATCCAGCAGAAGCGCGAAGCGGTTGACGAGATAGTCGCCGAACTTGAGGGCGCCGGGATAGCAATCCCGTTGCCAGAAGCGCATCTGCCGACTGTGGCCGAGGCGGAGAAGAGCGTGCAGGGGCTCGAGCGCCGCCTCGGTCATCTCGGCGATGTGAACATGCTTGCCATAGAGCAGTACGACAGCACTGCCGAACGCATCGCCGGGCTGGTGGAGGACGGCAAGTTGCTACGCAGCCGGCGCAAACATCTCGTCTCGATAGCCGTGCAACTTGAGGACGAACGCAAGACTAGGCTGATGGCTGTATTCAATCACGTCAACAGCAACTTCTCGAGAGTCTACAAGATACTGCAGCCGGCAGGTAGCGGAAAACTCCAGATGGAGAATCCGAAGAATCCCTTCGATGGCGGTTTGGAGATGCAGTGTGTTCCTCCGGGCAAGAGCAAGAATACCCGTCGTAGCCAGTTGTCCGGCGGCGAGAAGTCGATGGCCGCACTAGCTCTGATATTCGCCATCCAAGACTACGAGCCCAGTCCGTTCTACTACCTTGACGAAGTCGACCAGAACCTCGACCCATTCAACGCCGAGCGCATCGCGACCCTGTGCAGGATGCGCAGTCAGCGAGCACAGTTCCTCATGGTGACGCTGCGCAAGGTCAGCCTCACTCTCGCTGATCATCACATCGGCGTCACCCACGCCGGTGATGGGCGCAGTCGCCTAATCACCGACTTCGACAGGGCAGCTGCCCTCGAGATGGGAGAGGAATTTGAGGCCGAGAACAACGCCCAGGCGTTGGCCAAGGCCGAGCGCGAGGCGATGCCCGAACTGCCAGACCCGGAAGACATGCCTCGAGCTCCCGAGTCACTTGGCACCCCGAAGAGCCTGGGCGGCGTTGCCGAACGAGCTGGTGTGGATATCGAAGCCACTGGGGCTGAGGAAAAGATCGAGGCAGAAGGTGGCACAATCGAATCTCTGCGTGATCGTACTGAGGACTGGACCGAGGATATAGAGGAGCGCGAAGAGATTGAGCAGAATCTTGTAGAATCGGAGAACGAAGATGAGACTGATACAGAGGCTGAGCAGAAGGAGGCGGAATGATGACGGTGTTCGATGGCCAGACCATGCGCGACGACATCGTAGCGAGGATGCTGGGCAGCGATGCCGACCTCGAGACCAGTAGATATCTAGACAGACTGGTCGAACTCGCAACCCTCGAGGAGGCCGAGCATCAGTTCCTGATTGATCCATTTGACCGCTCGGTGGCGCTCGTTCTGCAACTGTTCCAGTCTAGCGACCTCGATCCGTGGGATGTCGACCTCAGCTCTTTCCTTGAGATGTTCAACGAGAGGATCAAAGAGTCCGAGAACATCGACCTGCCGACCTGTGGTAGGCTTGTCAGGATGGCTTGGTGCATCCTGCGAGGACAGGCCTCTACTCTGTTGGAGAGGCAGGAGCATGCCTTCGACTTCGAAGAAGAAGAAGTCTGGGACTTCGACGGAGGCTGGGAGTCAGAGTTCGATGACGCCGACTACAATTTCTCTCTTGGAGTCCTGACCGGTGCGGCCGACGAGGCCCTGCCTCAGATGTTCGAAGGCAGGATACACCGCGACGAGAGCCGGCCAGTTACTCTCGGCGAACTCCTGATGGGGCTGCAGGACGCAGGCAGACTCGCAGCCGAACAGCGTCTGCGTGAGGAGATAGCCAAGGAGCGCCGCGAGGCTAACACCCGTGCTAGGGAGAGATTCAGTGGTAGCCTCCATATCGAGGACCTTGAGGGCGATCTACAGCGGACCTGGGAGTCTCTGAAGATACGATCTAGGGGGGCTGGAAAACCCATCGGACTGGGGGATTTAGTTGATGACATTTCCTCAAAGTCGGTTGAATCTGGAATACCGAAGGAGGAAGCTGAGATCGAGGCACAGGTGACAGCACTGGTCTCGGCGCTGTTCCTGACGAACAGAGGTTATGTCGATTTGAAACAGGAGAATGGACGTAATGGCAAAATCACTCTCAAAGACCTGTGGACAGAGGATGAGGATTTCTCAACTCTCTCTCAGAAACTCCACCCCAAGCCTATGATAGCGGAGGTCATCGCAGATGTCTGAGACGCCCCTTTCCACTATACTCGAGGCGATACTGTTCGGCGCTGGCCGCTCGATGTCGGTCGAGGAGCTGTCCGAACTGCTCGAGAAACCGCGGGGCGAGGTTCAGTCAGCCTTGCGCGAGCTACAGGCCACTATTCGTCGGCGCCGCGACTCGGCGCTTCAACTCACTGACATCGCCGGTCGATGGATTTTCGAGGTTAGACCAACCCTGTCTCCTCATCTGCCTGAGTCGTTCCGCGCCGACATCCCACAGAGGCTACTACCAGCAGCCGCATTGGTGGCCTATCATCAGCCGATGGCCCAGTCGCAGTTGGTGGATATGCTGGGACAGAGGGCGTACGACCACGTTCGTGACCTCGCTAAAATGGGACTAATCGACCGCAGGAGGGACGGTCTGACTAGGCGCCTCACTACTACCCGCCGGTTCGCTGAATACTTTGGATGCCCCGAAGTGGAGTACCGCAAGGTCAGGACGTGGTTTAGGGAAGAGGCATCCAAGATGGGCCTGACGAGTGCTCAGTTAGCCGCTTCACTGGCTCCCGAGGAGCAACTGACGATCAACGAGTTCTCCGATGATGTCACAGTTACGGAAGAGCCTCTAGAGGCTGAGGAGTGAATCACTCCGCCCTCAGATTCTCCAGTTCCTCTTCGACAGCCTTCTGGGTGATTCTGTCGCCTTGCTCTCGTAGTCGGACTGCGACGATATCAATCTCTGATCCCTCTGCACCAGCAGTCACTGCCATGTTCCGGACATGGAGCTTCATGTGTCCGGCTTGGATACCTACTGTCGCCAACGCCCTCAGGGCACCGAGGTTCTGGGCCAACCCCGCTGCCGCCATCACCTTGGCGAGCTCGTCGGCGGAAGTGATTCCGAGCAGAGCCACGTTGGCTTGCGCTGCAGGGTGCACTCTCACTGCACCTCCCACTAGCCCCACAGCCATCGGTAGTTCAATCGAGCCCACTAGATTGCCTTCGCCATCCTTCTCCCAGTGAGTCAGCGAGCCATAGGTCCTCTCGTGTGCGGCGAAACTGTGAGCACCGGACTCCACAGCCCGCCAGTCCTGTCCACAGGCGAGGGCTATGGGAGATATCGCATTCATGATGCCCTTGTTGTGAGTAGTGGCGCGAAACGGATCGGCTTTGGCGAAGTGATATGCTTGCAGTATTCCCTCTATGACTTCGGAGCCCTGCTCCGCATTGCCCTTGTCCGACAATTCCTCAGGACTGAATACAGCACTCACCCTAGCCAGTCTGTGCACGGCAAGATTGCTGATTATGCGCAGTATAACTGTCCCACCTGTCATACTCTCTATCTTTGGGGCGATGGTCTCGGCCATGGTGTTGACAGCGTTTGCACCCATGGCGTCTCTACAGTCCACCAGGATGTGGACAATGACCATCGGTCCGGAGTCAGTTTCTATTATTCTGACTTGAATATCCCGACATCCGCCACCGAATTTTACTAGAATCGGGTCGACAGCATTGCAAGATTCGACTAATTCGTCGCTTTTTCCTAGGATTGAAGCCTTTGCAACTTCTGGATCATCGCAACCCACAACTTGGATTTGCCCAATCATCACTGGATCATCGTTGTCAGAGGTGAATCCACCATTGGCATGGCACCTCTTTGCCATATTGCTGGCGGCAGCCACCACACTTGGTTCCTCAAGGACGAATGGTATCAGATAGTGCTCACCATCGATGATGAAGTTGGTAGCGACTCCGATGGGCAGCGAGTATGTCCCGATTACATTCTCAATCATCCTATCTGCTGAATCTTCGGAAAGCTCACCTGAAGAGGACCATGCCTCTACTTGCTCTGGTGTGAGTTTGGCTGTGTGAGCCAGCACCTCCCTGCGTTCTGAAACAGAGAGCTTGTAGAATCCTTCGAGTCGGCTGCTGTCGACGGGCATCTGTATCAGTTGAAGCCCGGAGTAATTGGCTTCTAACTGTTTGCGATTGACCTTGTTCCTGTTCGCGATTTAGCAGTATAGTTCAGAAAACACTTCCCAAAAATGCGTTAATCTACCCATTAACGGGTTGTTAACGCATCAATAAAGCGTTAGTGAAGCGTTAACATCGAATTGTCACATTCGTAGCACTGGGTGAAAAGGGCCCAACTAAATCCTCTCGGAAAAACGCGAGAATGCGTTAAATCACCATATGAGAAGCGTGAGGATGCGTGAATATTAAGAATGAGAGAGCTCGCTGCTCGAGCAATGATGGGAGAGGCAGTTTCTCTACTTGACCTACCTCCCCTCAGGGGAAATCCCTTCGAACTCAGACCAATCGAGTCGACGCGAGCCCAGGACATAGTCGGGCGCGATTCACTGATGACCCGCTTGAGAGAGCATATCATATCCGAATCTCCGAGAATGGTGCTCTTAGTTGGGGAACGAGGCAGCGGTAGAACCTCTCTGGTAAACGCCCTGTCTTCTCAGGTCAGTAAGAAGTTCGTCGGCCAGTTCTGGCCTCGGGACGAGGCCGTCGGCTCCGTGATGAATGAGATCGCTGTCCATTTCATCGGTCACGAAGTTCCTCCGTCCACTGGGCAGATGTGTGAGCGCCTGATTGAAACGCTCGAGCAGAGTACAGGACCACTCTCCCTAATTGCCCTTGATTACCCCTCAAATACCCCTATGAATGACTTCCTAGCGCGCATGACGCCACTGTTGCAGAGGCTCAAGGCACTGGTTCTGGTGACGCTGACACCGGCACAACTGACCTCCTTGGACGAAGAGGTGTTCGATGTGTTCGATTCCCCCGAGCATCTTGATGGCCTATCGGAGAGTCAGATTCAGAAGTTGGCCGACAATCTCGTGCGCAGGAAGGCCCGTGAGCGCTGGATCATCAACCCCGATATCTTGACTGCCATCCACGATAGCACAGCAGGAAATCCACGCGAGGTGGTGCGCTTGTGCCGGGCGCTCATTGATGAAAGGCGAGGTGTCGGCTCCGAGGGTACACTCGAGAGGCTGGTCGGATGGCAGAGGATCGTGCAGGAAGAGGACGAAGATCCTCCAGAGGCACACTCCTCCCTCACCGAGTTAGAATCAGAACCCGTTCCCGAGTCAGTCGAAGATGGTGAGGACTGGGACGTCGAGCCCGATGACCTGTGGGAGGATGAATCCGAACCCGAAGGCCAATCCGAAGAGTTCGATTGGGACAAGGAACTCCCTGAACCAGACGATATCTGGGACGATGGGCCCGTGCCCGTGCCCGTGCCCGTGCCCGTGCCCGAGCCCGAGCCTGAGTCGCAGTCGCCCCCTCCAGAGGAGAACCAGGAGACGCTGGATTCCTTCCTCTTCGCCGAAGAGGGCACTGAACATCTGGTACAGCCTCGTCACGCCGGCGGACTCAGTGGCTTAGCCGACAGATCACAGAGAATCAGCGCAGCCATGCCCGAGGGTCTGGACGAGACTCCGATTACGGTCGCCGAGAATCGGCCGCAATTGACACCGGCTCCTATCAGGCCACCTCCTAGGCCGAATCCCGAACCTGCATTCGTTACCGACGCCAAGCCAGACACCTCGGTGCTACCCACTCAGGACCAACCGGTGATGGCTGCCGAGGGTGCCCTTTGGACTGTGGACTCTAGTCTCGGCTCATCCCTGCCTGTCTTAGATGCGGAGCCAAAGACCAGTCCCGAACCAGTCTTCGACATCGATCACTCCCCTCCTCTTGCCGTAGTGCCGGAGCCAGTGTTTGAGGAGCCGGAACCTGCTCCTCCCCAAATCCCAATTCCTCTCGGACCAGCTTGGGATGTTGACGAGCCTCTCAACCATGCCCGAGTCGCGACAGTTTCCGATGCTGAGCGTACCGTGCTGGCAGCAGCCAAGGCGCGCGAGATCTCACCTTCGGACCCGGAACTACAGGCCTTTCTCGAGGTCGGTAGACCTCGACTATCGCAGATTTTCAATGGACTGCGGAAAGCTGGCCTGCTCTCGGTCAGGAAGCAGGGCAGGACGAGACTGTTCAAACTAAGCAGAGCAGCCTCGTTGGAACTCGAGATGACATAGGTGCTCAAATGTCCGGCTCAGTAGTAACCAGAGATAAGGTTGAGAGGTATCTGGCCCTGACGACTGAGGCTAGGTCGAAGGCGACCCCCTGCGCGGAAGGTGTGGAGGACGAGGCCCGATTGACCTCGATGCTGAGGATGTGCGATGACTACGCCGCTGATGCCAGGCATTTCATGGAGTCCGATGATTTGGTTCGCGCCTTCGGGGCCATCAACTACTCGCACGCTTGGTTGGATGCCGCCGTTAGAATCGGTCTACTGGACGGCCATGGAGATGACCGGTTGTTCACGCTGCCCTAGGTCTCGACCAGCCTGAGGAACCGGCCCGATGCGACTTCGATGTAGGATCCTCCAGAGGATATCAATCTCTCCTTAAGGTCCCGGTCGACTGTCAGTACCGGCCATCTTCTCGAACCAGAGAGAGTTACCAGCATCTCGTCCGGATGAGACATCCCATCAAGGTCGAGAACTCTCTCGGAACGGCTCTCGAGCAAACTGAGGAGGAGTCCCTTCCTCTGTTGCGACAACAGATCTAATTCGCGATGCACACTTTCGAGCACCATGAGTTCGGCTTGGCCAACCACTCCCTTCATCGCATCGTCGATATTCAACTTTGCATCCATCAGTGCGGCCCAGCCGCATGCGTCTACGAGGACGCCGACCATCCAATCACCCTGCAATCGAGCCGTGGCCGATGAGCCGCCAGCGCGAGCCGATGCGACGGGACAGCGTGATTCGACTACCTGACTTGGCACAAATTGGCAACCTCAGTTGCAACGTCGCCGATCGACCTTTGATCGATGAGACTGTTCCGACGCTGGTGGCGGTGGCAGAGTTCACCATAAGCATCTCATTGGGCTGCAGCGGGCGAACCGATTTGGCATCCCCTTCTCCGGCCGAGGCCATGTTCTCAAGCAGATCGAGATCGAGATCTAGGGCCTCCCATATTGGTGGCAGTTCACCCTCGCGAGCCATGACCTGTCCAGAGAGCTCATCGGCCTTGGTGGAGACAGGGTCCATCGGAGTAGCGATGCCGCACAATCCTCCTGCGTGAACGGATTGCAGGTCAAGCCCACCTCCCTTGACACTCTGAATGGTAGTTCGAATTGGCTCCCAAGTCGTCTTTCCGCCTGTTTGCACCCTGCGGCCAGGGGCTATCAATATCGAATCTCCCACGCTGAAGGAACCCTCGACGATGCTGCCGCCGATGATTCCGCCCTGCAGTTTCTCAGGGCGCGAGCCCGGACGATTCGTGTCGAACGAGCGAGCGACGTACATCAGACCTGACTCACCAGAGGGCCTGTCTGGAGTGGGAATGACGTCTTCGATGGCCTGTATCAAGACGTCTAGGTTGACGTCGTGGTGGGCCGAGACCGGGATGATTGGAGCAGACTCGGCTATCGTGCCCTTCAGGAAGTCTCTAATCTCCTCGTGGGATTCGACAGCCCTCTCTCGACTCACTATGTCGATCTTGTTCTGTACCACTACTATGTTCTCTATTCCTGCTATCTGCAATGCGGCCAGATGTTCACGGGTCTGAGGCTGCGGGCACTTCTCAGTAGCAGAAATGAGTAGCATCGCCCCATCCATAATCGAGGAGCCTGAAATCATCACAGCCATCAGGGTCTCGTGACCCGGGGCGTCAACAAACGAGACCACACGTAGAAGCTCGCCATCCGAGTCCTCGTTGCCATCAGGGTGCTTACCTCTAGCGTAGTACCTACCGTCAGAGGTCCTGTAGAACGCTGTGTCGGCGTAGCCTAACTTGATGCTGATGCCGCGCTTCATTTCCTCCGAGTGGGTATCGGTCCAGACTCCGGAGAGCGCTTGAGTGAGAGTGGTCTTACCGTGATCGACGTGACCGACCATGCCGATGTTGACTACAGGTTGACTGGGAAGACTCTGAACCAGTTTAATTCCCCCTGCCAACTCACTCCTCTTCTCCAGAGGGCTCCTCGACAGGTGCGGCCTCCTCAACGAGGCCGAAGATGGCGTCGAGGGAGCGATTGCCCGCCTCGGTGATCTTCAGGTTAATCTGGCGGGTGTCCTGGCCGATTACGTTGCCTCGCAGCTTACGTCGCCTTCTGAGGCCGTCGTACTTGTATCGATACACCTTACCTCTCTTCTTGACATAGCGCTTGCCCTTGTAACCGATTCCCGCAGTGATGAGGACTGACTTGATGCCGACGCCGTCCAGTTCTGGCCTCATAGGGCGCCCCGTCAGATCGGAGCCACCAGTGATCTCCAGTTTGTATCCAGATAGGGATTTGTCACCCTCTCCGATGAACATACCGTCCACCGAATCCCCGATTTTCTTACCTAGGAAGTGGTTGTAGTTTGAGCCCGTAATCTCGATACCGAAGGCCCGGCCACTCGATGTGGGATTGGTATCGTTAATCACCGCTTTGAATGCCTGCTCCGCTGCCATCTCATCACCTCGGACGGCCTCCCGACTAAAGGCCCCTATAAGAGCGGTTCGGAAGCGCCATAGGCGCTTGCTGAATCAACTGATTTCCTTCTCGATTCGACTCTCCAGAGCCGCAGGTGCGGTATTGGTCATGGTGATGTGCTGCGTCCTCCCCCTACCCACCGTCGCGTTCGCAGTCCGCGACTCAATCAGCCCCAATGTCTCGAGCTCCTTGAGGTGCTTCCAGAAGGTGGTGTAACTGCGGGGTTTGTCCCCGTTCTCCTCGCAGACTAGATTGTACAACTTCTGGGCATCACCGCTGGAGATCTCGTCCACCCTCTTGAGGCGCCTGCAGATACCGAGGAGGACCAGTTTCTGATGCTTGCCCAGATTGTCGACCTGACTTGGTTCGACCGAAGCACCCCGTAAGGTGCTGGGTCGTACATCCTCGATTAAGACGTCTCCTCTGCCATCCATCTCGGCGCGTCGAATTGCTGCTTCCAGCAGTTCGATGGCGAGACGCGCGTCACCTGTCTCAGCGGCGAACCTACCGATCTTGGACAGAGTGTCATCGCCCACCGATCCCGGTTTGCAGGCCTCCTCGTAGCGCTGCCTAGCGATACCCGTGAGCGCGCGCTCGTCGTATCCGCCCAGCGCCATCATGCTGCTCTCGCCGAGCCGAGAGATAATGGCCGGTTCGAACAACCTGATTAGGGAAACATCTTGACTCACCAGTATCATCGAGAGCGAGCCCTGCTGGTCCTGACCCTCATCGATTCGGAGCAGTTTGTAGATTAGGTCGCCCTTGTCGTTGCGAATTAGCACATCTACTTCGTCGAGGGTTAGCAGGAGATGGGTCTTGTGTACCTTGAGGTTACGACGAATAGATTGGATGATCTCGCTCGAGCTGAAGCCCCGTTCTGGGTGTCCAGAGTCGAGTGAGCGAGCAATCTCCTGCAACACCTGTGAGGCAGTTGGGTGGTTGCGGCAGTTGACATGAGCGAGAACTATCTTCCTGCGTCCGTCCAGCATTCGCTGAAGATCTTCTCCGAAGCGACGTGTCATCACCGTCTTGCCCGAACCTACTGGTCCTGTAATGACTGCCCTGCTACTGACTCCGTCCCCTTCCATTCCACTGAATATCGAAGCGAGCTCACCGAGTTCCTCATCGCGACCGACCAATGCAGGCGGCGTCCAATCGAACGAGAAAAACATCCCGTTCAGCAGGACCTTGCCCGCTCCTATTCTGTCTAGGTAGTCGACCATTATGTGACTCGTGCTCACATCGTTATTAGACATATTTGGAGCAGCGCGCGCACATATGCCTGTCTGCAGTGTGCACGTGAGTCAGGGTATCTCGTCGAACTGGTAACCTGTCTCCCACTTCTTCTCTCCAAGTGCAACTTCGAGCTCGTACGGGGTGATGAGCGGCTTGGCATACCTTACGGAATCGTCGATTGCTATTCGAGGGCAGGCGGTGTTGACGTAGGCATCGACCGGGTAGAAGTCGATGAGGTCTGGGCTTATGTGATCCAGTGCCAGCAGGTATCCCTTGCGCCCGTGCTTCTCAAGTAGGCGCTTCATGCGTATTGCGAGGCTACGACGCATTTGGCCCGGCTTCTCGCCAATCAGGATACCGAACGTCTGGGCATCGTCGACCGAGTTTATCAGACCGAAGCGCTGGCGCAGAATCCTCTCGATGCGTTCCAGGGACATCTCGGTGGCATCCCCTGAGTAAGGGTCGAGCATCGCCAGCGGCTTGCCAGTATGCAGCACTAGGCCGATGGGATGGAAATCGCCCGAGCCGAGGAACATGTAGTGCCCTATCGACGGGTCGTCGCCTGAGTAGTTGCAGCCGAGTACTTGGCCGGGAAAGGTCAACCTGTCACCGCCGACAGGTATCTCTACGTCGAAGCCCGCCATCTCAAGTCTACTCTTGAAATCCTCAAGCAGATGGAGGTGCTGTATGGAGCCCACTAGGCCGAGCCTCGCTCCAGTCAGAGGGGCAACCCTTCCAACCGCATCGAGAAAACGCTCCTTGGCAGTTTCTTCGTCAATATCGGCCTCCTCGCCGACCGACTCCAGTCGCGACTGAGCGATTGCGCGATGACTCTCGAGTAGAGGCAGGACTGCTGCCAACTCGGGGTCGCCATCGTAGGTGACTGGGATGAAGTGAGTTGGCATCCCTGAGTCGATGTTCATCTGACTGTGGCCCATGTGTGCGACCAGCTCGACCCCCATCATCTTCATCTTGTCATGAACTAGGTCGCACGCTCCGTAGCACGGGTCGGCAGCCAGGATGACCTTAGCATCGGACCCGTCCTCAATTGAGTCCATCATCTCCAGAGCCTGCATTTTCAGTCCCTCGGGAACCTGTAGCGCGACAAGTCGGTTATCGTTAGCCCTAATCCTCTCGACTAAATCGTCGAGCTCGAAATCGTGTCTGTCCAAGTCCATGTAATCACCTGAGAATCTCGACTCTGCCGTCGATTATGTCTATGCGAGCCAGAGTCCTGATTGGCCAGTCCGGTCGCTCCTTCGCGAGCCTCTCGCGTCCCTCGCCCTTCTCGATGGCGATGACTATGTCCTGCAGAATCACGCCCATCTCCTCGAGTGTTGCCAGTATCGGCTCAAGCGTGCCACCGGTTGAGATCACATCATCGACGATTAATATTCTCTCTCCTGGTTTGATGTCGTTGATGTAAGTAGTGGACTGCGAGTACCCGGTCGCAACATCGACCTGGACTTCGCCCTCCATCCCGTACTGGCGTTTGCGAATCACCACTGTCGGTTTCCCAGTGGCATCTCCTACTGCTGCTAGAAGGGGCAGCCCCATCGCCTCGATGCTGACCACGAGGTCGACCTTCGACCAGTCTACCATCTCTACGATGAGGTCGCGAGTGGCACGCAGCACGTCTGCATCCATCCTTGGGATGCCGTCGGATATGGGGTGGATGAAGTACGGGTAATCGCCCTTCCAGATGATGGGGGAGTCACGAAGAGAATCCTGCAGCACGCTCAACGAATCCGAGGGCGACATGGCCCTACGCCCTCACACTAGGCCCTTCAAATGCTCGGCTCCCTCGACGAGCCTAATCGTACAAGGGGTCGGGAATTTGCAGCACGCCTTCCTGAGGGCGTCCCGCGCTGTGAGGTAGTGCTCTGGGTCAGTCTGAATCGAGACCAACGTCTGATCACGTTGGACGCGAGCTGCGGTACCGACGTTCTTACCGAACGACTGCCGCATTCCCAGTGAGACACGATCCGCCCCTGCACCGGTGGCCTGCTTATTCTCACGCAGGATCTGATGAGGATAGGTGTGCATTCGAAGTGCGTATCCCATATCCCCTGCATTCTTCCTGATGGTGGCATTGGCCACCTGCCGAGCTGATTCCAGAGCCTGGTCGCGGACCTGGCACGGATTGTCGGCAGTGAGCTCGACGATGACCTTGAATTGACCTGCTTCCGCGGCCTTCCTATCGCCCATGAAGAAGCGCAGTATGCGGTTGTTCGGGACTCCTCCAGAGTACTCTCGCCGGGTGTAAGCTTGGCCCTTGATCTGGCGATACATTGATCCTGGCTTGCGTGCCATGCGACTACCTCGTTGGCGCCCCACTGACCCTCTCTATTTAACGATGAGGCAACACTGTAGGCGCCCCCTCAATCGGCCCTTAACCGCTCACTCTCTCTCTGGACCTCTCTGACAGCTATTACTATCAGCACAAAGCCCACGAGCATCGAGGCCCCGATGCTCTCGTCCAGCAGCGCCCATCCACTTAGGACCCCGAAAATTGGGACTAGGAAAACATAGGAGGCTGCTGCTGTCGGACCAATCCTGTCAATCCCTCTCGCGAACCAGACATAAGTCAGGACAGTAGAGAATAGCCCCAGATAAGCAATTGAACCCCACTCCGCCGTATTGGGACTGGGGATACCCGAGCTCCAGATCTCAGCCAACATCCAGGGAGTGAGCATAATCCAGCCGACAATCGAGTACCAAATCACTAATTCCTCGGTAGTTCCAATGCCATCTTCTCCGAGAGCAATCTTGGTCAGGTTGCTATTTGTCGCCCAAGCGAGGGCAGCGAGAACAATCATCGCATCTCCTAGCAGTCGATGCTCGAATGGGATGTCGGTGTTTGGGCTCCAGCCGACTACTGCACTAACTCCAACTATCCCAAGTAACAGCCCAAAGGCCATCCTTTTCGTCACTTTCTGGCCCAGCATAGGTGCCGCTAAGAGGACGGTGAAGACAGGATTGATGGGGATGATTAGGGAAGCGTCGCCGGCCGCCGTCCACTTCATACCATGCATGAAGAGAAGTTGGTATGCCATCGTCCCGAGCAGTCCCAGCCACACAGTGTAGCGCCATGATCGTGAGTCGTGCGGCAGCATCCTCGGACCATTGCGATTCCTGTATGCCCAGCACCAAGCCACGAAGGCGATTACGGCTACCAAGTATCTCAGCCAAGCAGCGGTTGCTGGCCCAAGATTGGCCCCTGTTGATTCATCCAGCCCGTAGCTGAGAAATCTTCCTACAGCCCAAGTTGACCCCCATATGACAGCCACTAGTAGTAGCAGAAGGTGCGTGCTCAGATTTCCCTTGAATCGTGACATCCTAATCCTCCAAGATCATCAGTTTCTCGATGAAATCGGGGTCGCTAACAGCACACACATCGGCCCCGGCTACACTTCCTCCGCACTTGCTGGCCAGAGCCATCGCAGTCATCGCTAGGCGATGGTCTCCTTGCGAGTCGAACGGCAGCATTGGCCTGACTAGGATCTGGCTACCCGCTACCTCAATCCCGTCATCGGTCTCCGTAGCCTCCATTCCAAAGCAGTTGAGCAGGTCAACAGTACTGCTAATCCTGTCCGACTCCTTTCCTCTGGCATGAGCAACCCCTCTAATCCTGCCGCCATTGCCCAGAGCCATCAGCGCTGCAGCGGGGGCTATGATATCGCTCTCGTCACGCAAATCCAGTTCCTCGGTCCTTTCGGCCAGTTTCATCAGTGAGCCAGACAGTTCCAAGCCGTCCCCCGTGAGTACGACCTCGACGTCGTGCAGTTCTGCGAGCAGCATAGCGAGGGGGAGCAGACTTAGTTCACCCGGAATCTTCACCTCGCCGGGTGTGACGGGCCGCCATGGCTCGATGTCAACGCCGTCCGACACCATCTCGTTCGAGGAACCGCATCTAGTTGCCAACTCGTACGACAGCTCCGAGTAGCCCCTGCTCACAGAGTGCGACGAGGTCTTGAGATGAATGGCTCCTGAGTAGCCCGGTGAAGCCAGCAGGAGTGCAGACAGGGGCTGGCTGGAATCGCTGACATCAAGGTGCGCCGACCCTGGAACTACAGGCCCAGTGACAGTCAGAGGGAGTGTGTCCGAAGTGACTTCACACCCGAGTTCCCTCAGCGCACCGGTCAGAGCCGACATGTCGCGCCGTCTCAGTGACTGGTCCCCATCAAGGGAGACTGGTTCACACATGCCTGCTGCTATCGCCATCAGGAAGCGGGCTGCCGTGCCTGAGTTACCGCAGTCGAGATTCCCTTCTGGCGTTTGGAATCCACGCGACCCGACTCCGCTGATGACCCATCTAGATTCATCCTGATCTATCACGGCACCAATCTCTCTCAGACAGTCCACCATTGACAGGACGTCCTTCCCGGCGCTGCCGATGAAGTTGAGTCCCGTATCTCCTTCGGCCTGCGCTGCTAGGGTCAACCAGCGAATCATGTGGCTCTTTGAGGGCGGCAGCGACCACTCTATGGTCGCCTCGAGTCCCATTGGCTCGATGCTCAGCACGACAACGCCAAGGGCGCCATTGTGTTGAATCCTCTCATTCCATTCTAAGTCCTTATCCAGTCGCCGAAGTCACTCTCTCCGTCCCATTCTGCGGACCGCTGGTCTATCAGGCTCGACTCGAGAGTCTGCTCTAGTGTACCATCGAGCCTAATCAGGTTGTTTCGTTTCAACAGTCTAGGGCTGAGTCCAGGGAGGAGCACGGCCACCGCCTTGGGCACCCTGCCCGGATAGACCTCGTTGACATGCCTGACAATGTTGGTAGTGCAGGTATTGGTGATACTGTGGTACCATTCTGGCCTCTCATGCAGGCCGTTGGTCCTATGAATGAACGACTTGAGCAGCTTCTGGTGACTGTCTTCTCCGAGCACAACGCCCTCAAATAGATGAGTCTTGGATTTCCTCCTACATCTCGCTCGAACTCCTATCGAATCACTCTCTGTAGCCCAGAGGTAGATTAGTTCGTATTGCCTGAACATGCCTTTGATTGGGTGGTATCTCTCACCGACCTCCCTTCTGACCTCGATTGAGCAGGTTAGCCTCCTTCCGTCCTCGAATTCAAAACTCATCAGCGTATGGGCAATGGGCTTGCGCTTCGGGTCGAAGTACTCGAGCACCAGCCAGATCCCAGTCACCTCGCTTGGGCGAAACGTCCAGTCAGCCCAGTGTTCATCGAAATCCTTCGTTGATCTCCAATTGAAGTCTCTAACGTTTCGCATGGTTACCTCATCGCCGTCGAACTCGGCATACGCCATCCTACGGTTCTCAATCACCCAGTCACGCTCGTTTGATGGCCTCAGGCTCAGGTGCCTGAGGATTAGGAATGTGAGCAGGGCGAGCCCCGCGAGCCCGGTATACTGCCCCCAGTCCACGTATCTCGTAGAACGGCTGAGCGCATGAAGCTGTCTTTGAGGGAGTGGCGCGGCAGGGGAGATTCGAACTCCCGAGGTGAAACACCACTGGATTAGCAATCCAGCGCAATGGCCAGGCTATGCGACTGCCGCAGTGCTCTTGCCACCTGCTTCATTCGCTTAAGCCGAGCGGTTTCACTCTTCTTCGAGGGATGGCTCGTCTACATCCAAGGAGTCCACTAGATTGGCGGGCAACCTAGCAACGAAGATAATCTCGTCTACGTAGCCCGACCTGTCGGCGTTGCGCAGCTCCATGATTCGAGTGCCCTTGGTCACCTTGCCTAGAGTCTCCTTGGTCTGGCCAGACACCATCCTGATCATCATCCCAGTTGCGGTGAGCATGAATAACTGGTCTTCAAGGTCAGGAATCTGGCGTACGCTGACGATACAGTCATCATCACGCAGTGACATCGTGCGCACCCCTTTGGTTCCCCTGTTGGTGCGCCTGTAACCATCCCTCTCTGTGATGACGTCACCTTCTTCGTTGAGGACCTCGTTGCCCCCGGCGTCCTTCACGATCATCATCTCGCCTGAACCGAGGCGGCTGCGCTTGGCCATTCCATACTTCGAGATAGTCAGAACGCTGGTATCGAAGTCATCGGTCACAATCATCCCAATCACACTGTCTCCCTTCCGGAGTTTCATCCCGGAGACTCCCTGGCTGACTCTGCCTTGAACTCGAACGATATGGGTGGTCACTATATCTCCTGAGTTGGAATCGACTCTGGACTTTTCTTCGGCTGGCATGAACCTACAGGCGTTGCCTTGCGCCGACACCAACACGACATGGTCGGCTTCGGTGGCGGGTCTGACAGTAACCAGCGAATCACCATCTCCCTCGGCGAATCGCAAGGCATACTTCCCATTGCGGTTGATTTTGACGTACTCAGAGAGACGACTCTTCTTGATGCGACCGTTCGTAGTGGCGAACATCAGGTAGTTCCCCTCCGGACTCTCGATGAGCTCCCTGCTGAGAGGGAGTATCGAGATTACCCTCTCCTCTTCGCGGATGCCACCGAGCAGGTTGCGTATGTGTGAGCCTCTGCCGTAGCGGCTGGCAGACGGCGTCTCCCATGCCCTGAGGCCATAGACACGGCCCATATCGGTGAAAATCAGCAACCTGTCCTTGGAAAAGCAGGTGACTATCTTGGAGGGAGCATCTTCCTCCTTAGTAGCCACCCCCTTGAGTCCCTTCCCGCCTCTGTTCTGAAGACGGAATGCCTCTACAGGGAGGTGGCGGATGTAGTTGTCCTGAGTCAGTGAGATAACGATGGCCTGCTCGGCGACAAGATCCTCACGGTCCATTGACAGAGGCATTGGGTCGATGCTGGAGCGCCGCTCGTCGCCGTGCTTATCGACAACCGCATCAAGCTCGGCGATTATGATGCCGAGGCGTCGGATTCGGCTATCTAGGATGCCCTCGAAGTCCTTGATAGCCTGCTTCAGTCTCTCCAGTTCATCGGAGACCTCCTGGACGTTTATCTTGGTGAGCTGGTACAGGCGCCGCTCGGCTATTGCCTTGGCTTGCTTCTCGGAGAAGTCGAAGCGCTTGATCTTGGGGTATTTCTCGTCGCCCCTCAAGTACTGCTCAAACTGCTCACGGGAGTCAGAGTTCCTACCGACTTCGATAATCTCGGTCATCCTCTTCTGAGCCTTCATCAGCCCTTTTAGGATGTGTGCGCGGGCCGCCGCCTTCTCAAGATCGAATTGTGTGCGTCGCTCGACGATTGACTCCCTATGTCGGACATGCGTGTGCAGGATGGTGCACAGGTCAAGTTGGACCGGTTCGCCCTTTAGTATGCCCATCATGTTCGCTGAGTAAGACTCTTGCAACCTGCTGGAACGGTAGAGCTGATTCAGCACGGCGTGAGGATCGGCGTTCTGCTTAATCTCAATGACAACCCTGATTCCTTCCTTACTGGATTCGTCCCTGATGTCCCTGATGCCCTTGATGACCTCCTTCTGGACGAGCTCGGCTATGCCTTGTAGCATCCCGGCCTTCTTCACCTGATAGGGGATGGAGTGAACTATCAGTTTCTTGCCCGAGGAGTCATCCTGAACTTCGATGTCTGAGCGGATGTGGAAGCTACCGTGACCGGTTCTGTACATGTCGACGATGCCATCTATCCCGTGGATCGTGGCACCCGTAGGGAAGTCTGGCCCCTTGAGGAACTCCATATACTCAAGCGCATCAATCTTGGGCGGGTTGTCGAAGCCTATCTTGCGATTTTGCTCGATGACCTTCTCTACATGGAACTTGATTGCCGCGGCGACCTCATTGAGGTTGTGAGGCGGAATCTTGGTCGCCATGCCGACGGCTATACCGTCGCTGCCGTTGAGCAGCAAATTAGGTAGGCGAGCCGGCAACACTGACGGCTCTGTCTCTGTGTCGTCGAAGTTAGGTTCCATGTCAATGGTGTTCTTGTTGATGTCATCCAACATGTGATGCGACATCCGATCGAGGCGACTTTCGGTGTACCTCATAGCAGCAGGAGGGTCACCATCGATGGAGCCGAAGTTTCCTTGACCGTCGATCAACGGGTACCGTAGGGAGAAGTCCTGAGCCATCCTGACCATGGTTTGGTACAGCGCTTGGTCACCGTGTGGGTGGTACTTCCCCATCACTTCCCCGACTGAACGAGCAGATTTGCTGTATTTTTTCTCGTGGGTGTGGCCGGCCTGGTGCATCCCCCAGAGGATACGTCGGTGGACCGGCTTCAACCCGTCCCTAACGTCAGGTAGGGCACGCCCGATGATGACACTCATGGCATAGTTGATGTAACTCTCCTTCATCTCCTCAGAGATGTCCCTTCGAAGTAGATCCTCTGCCATCCTGATTCCTCACACGTCCAACGCCGTCACCTTGGTGGCGTTGTCCTCGATGAACGCCCTTCGGTCCGGAACGTCATCCCCCATTAGTATCGAGAATAATTCATCTACAGGTTCAAAGGCGAGTTTTCCATCGGTTTCGAAATCTTTGATTTCGACCTTCATCATGGTGCGGGTCTCGGGATCCATCGTGGTCTCCCATAGTTGCTCTGGGTTCATCTCTCCCAGTCCCTTGTATCGCTGTACGTTAATCTTGGCAGTCGGGGCCTCCTTGTGCAGGCGCTTCACTACGGCATCGCGGTCCTTTTCGCTGTGCACCCACTCTGTGTGCTTACCTCTTGATACTGAGAACAGAGGAGGTGCTGCGATGTACACATTGCCATTGGAGATAGCCCGTCGCATGAAGCGCCACATGAAAGTTAGTATCAGGGCGCGGATGTGGGCGCCGTCAATGTCGGCATCGGTCATGATGATGATCTTCCCGTAGCGCAGTTTCTCAGGATCGAAGGCACCCTCGTCCCCCTCCTCGTTACCGACTCCCGCTCCCAAGGCCCTAATCATGCGCTGGATCTGCTCATTCGAGAACACCTTGGTCAGGTTGCCCAGCTGTCTCTCAACATTGAGAATCTTCCCTCGCAGAGGTAGTACGGCCTGTGTGCGTCTGTCTCGGGCAGTCTTAGCCGAACCACCCGCGCTCTCGCCCTCGACGATGTAGACCTCGCACTCAGCGGGGTCCTTGGATTGGCAGTCGGCCAGTTGACCGGGCAAGCCACCGCCTTCGAGTATGCCCTTCCTGCGAGTCAAGTCACGGGCTTTGCGCGCAGCGTCCCTCGCCTTGCTCGCGAGGACCGACTTGTCGACTATGATGCGGGCCACAGAGGGATTTTCTTCGAAGTACTCACCGAGCTTTTCGTTGACTATCTGTTCGACGATGCCGGTGACCTCGCTGGTCACCAGTTTGGACTTGGTCTGAGCGTTGAAGGAGGGGTCGGGGTGTTTAATCGAAATGACTGCCGACAAACCCTCTCGGACATCGTCACCCGACAGACTGCTGACGTTCTTCAGGAGCTTTCTCGATTGGGCATAGGAGTTGATCGTCCTTGTCAGGGATCCCTTCAGTCCCGACAGGTGAGTTCCTCCGTCGGTGTTGTGGATGATGTTCGTGAAGCAGTGGATAATCTCGGAATAGGCATCGGTCCACTGCATGGCAACCTCGACATGCACTTCGCCCTTGTCACCCTGCTTGGAACCGAGGATGTGTAGGACCTCGTCATGGACAACCTCCTTCTTCTCGTTCATCGCCACGACGTATTCCTTCAGGCCGCCGTCGTACTTGTGCTCAATCTCGACAGTATCTTCGCCTCGAAAATCCCGCATCCAGATTCGCAGACCGGCGTTCAGAAAAGCAGTCCTGCGCATCCTGGTGTTGATCTGCTCGAAATCGAACTCAATGATGTCGCTGAAGATGGTCATATCGGGCTTGAAGTTGATTGTCGTACCAGTGGTGTCGGATTTACCAGTCGCCTTCAGGGCGGCCTTGCGCTTGCCTCTGACGTACTCTTGACTCCACACCTTGCCTCCTCGGTAGATGGTCATCGTCAGCCGTTCTGAGACGGCGTTGACAGCACTCACTCCGACACCGTGTAGTCCACCAGCTACTTTGTACGACTCGTTGTCGAACTTGCCGCCCGCGTGGAGTTTGGTCATGATGACCTCGGCGGCGCTAATCTTCTCCTGCGGGTGCTTGCCCACAGGAATCCCCCTGCCATGGTCAATGACCGTGACAGAGCCATCCTTCTCCAGATTCACCTCGACTGTGGCATTGTACCCAGCGAGGTGCTCGTCGACAGCGTTATCGACGACTTCCCAGATGCAGTGGTGCAGGGCGGAACCATCGTGCGGGTCGCCTAGATACATCCCCGGGCGCTTCCTGACCGCCTCCAGTCCCTCAAGGACTTGAATCGCCTTCGCGTCGTACTTCTTGGCCATTTTCTCCCCTTTCTCTTGAGGGTTCCCTTAGGGGAACCCTCAGCGCATCTGTAATTTGGTGTAGGTCAAGGGTTATCAACTCTCCTTAGGGAGGCTCCAAAAATCACTGAAAATGAAGCATTAATCCTGTGCCAGGCCTATAGGCCTGTGAAATTGCACGACATGGTTATACAGACTGCCAAGGTGGAGCGGCCGAATGCCTCGACCACTCATCTGTGTTACACTGAGAGGGTGCACCGTTGATGAGATGCTGAAGGATGCAGCCATGGCGACTGCTGCAGGGGCGGATATGGTTGAGGTACGTCTGGACAAGCTTTGGGTTGTAGAGCAGATGCCTGAACCGGATCCCGCAGAGGAGGAAGCGAAGAGGGATGATCGTAGGCCCAAATACGTCGAGCCTGATTTCATCCCGCAACCCCTCGACTCGGTCGACGTGCAGGGGGCGCTTGAGTCACTTAAGCAGGGCATCGACCTACCGGTAATCCTTACATGCCGCCCAGAGCGCCAGCAGGGCCATTATCCGGGAGAAGAAGGACAACGTATCGAGGTGCTGAGTGCGGCAATCAATAGTGGCGTCAGTTGGATTGACCTCGAGGTCGATATCGAGTCGAAGGCGCGCAAATCTCTGATGGATGATGCCTCTGGGAAGGCCAAGGTTGTTGCCTCCCTTCACTCCTCGGAGAATCCTCCCTCGGCTTCGGAGATAATCCACGATGTCGAGGACAACTCTGATGCCGGAGATATCATCAAAATCTGCTACCGGTCATCAGGCCGTCACGACGGACTACGTCTGTTTGAGGCAGCGTGGGGTCTCAGGAGCTCAGGAGCTCATTACGCCATCATGGGATTGGGATGGGGCGGCGACTGGACTAGGATTCACGCCCCGTTGCTTGAACAGGCCCTAGTATACACCACCATGGACAAGGGACTGCACATCTCGCGACAGGGTAGAATCAACGCCTCGGACCTGCAGACTGCGTGGCAACTGCTAGAATACGAGACCGCCTAACCGTCTTGGCTGCGCTCATCGCGCTCACTCTCGAGGTAAGGGACCTGATGCGAATCTTCTTCATCGCCCAGCCCGGTCGACATGTACTTGCTGTGAATGATAAGAGGGACGATGATGCAAGCTATCGGTAGCGCTGCTATCAGGATGTAGGCGACGAAATTGGGCAGCGTCGTCCTCTCTTCAACATCGACCAATATCTCGACATTCATGCTGCCTCCGGCGGCCTTTCTATCGGAACTCCTCCCGTTGTCCCAGCCATCGACCACTAGGTAGTACTGGGGGTCGCCCGAATCGAACCAAGAGACGGAGGACCATGCCGAACCAATCGAGTCTATGGCCACTGAGAATACCTGGCTAGAAACGCTCTCGTATGCGTGGACATCCCTGAACGGCAGCCACATGGCCAGGTCTCTCCATTCCACTGGTAATTCGTTGACAATTTCCTCTAAATCATCCCACTCTCTAGTTTCGTAACTTGATGTGTAGCGGTCCCAGTTGGCCTCATTCATCAGGTATACATCGCCAATCGCCCCCATGGTCGGAGCTGACTGTGAATCAGAGCTCAAATAGAGGCAGAAGGTGTACTGGTAGCCAGGCACCAGTTCCATACTAATCGCATTCGCGCTGTCGTTGTAGACCGTCATATCGGTGCTGAAGTCGCGATTTAGGGGCTTCAACATCGCATTCTCGCCCCAAAATCCACCATCTTCGATCGAGTGCTCTTCAAAGTACTGATCTATCCCTGGAGAGTTTTCGGCCGGAACGTCGCCACAGTTCGCCTCTGCAGATGCAATCGGAGCTGCGATTATTGTAACGAACACAGCGACTACGGGCAGGAGCAGACAGAGGTTGATTGCGGCCGCAGTGAGTTTCCTAGGGCCGTCTTCCACGCTCAGCGCCTCCTCGTCCTGATAGGTCGGATGTATCCGGACTCCTTGTTTCTTCGCTCTTGGACAGTCAGGTACTTCGGTTGTGGAGGTGGCTTGTGCTGGTCCATACCAGGCAGGCCTCCTTCGACTTCAACTTCAGTGACGTCGTAGGTCTCGAGCATCTCTCCGGCATCCAACTCATCCTCGTCTTTCTCTCGCATAATCAACCACCCAAGTACGAGGACGGCCGCAACCAAGGCTAGCAGCCCCGCGCTCTCCCTGTTAGGAACTAGGTCACTCCATGTCAGGTCGGCCAACGACTTCGGCTTGTCATCTTCCTGCACCGAGAGGACGGTGATTACGTACTCCTCAGAGGAGCAGACGCCCACGCCGTCGCACACCTGCATCAGGATTCTAATTTCGCCAGGCTGGTTCCAAGTCTGATTACCCCACAACCAGTCGTTTCGAGTGTCGCCGTCGAGGTCGGTGTCTTGCAGCGCGTTGAGGTCCCATTTCACTGTCAGTGGACCTGTTAGGGGCCGGTCACGGTCATTGGCCGGATTGCCGTCCCCGTCACTGTCGTCAGACTGGTCCAGATCTATCCACGCCTCTATGCCGTCGTCTAGGTCCGCATCTTTGGCGCTGGAGTTCAGCAGCACGATGTCGCCCATCGCGACGTAGTCGGCAGAGATTGGATCATCGGTGAGAATCACAGGAGCCCTAGAGACGTGAACGGTCAGAGTGGTCGTGTTTGTCTCACCACCCTCAAAACCGTCAACCACCGTCAGGGTCACGACATAGGTGCCGGGAATCTCGTAGGCGTGCCACACTACCGGTCCGCTGACCGGCGAACTGGCGTCGCCGAAGTCCCAGATCCACGAGACTATGCCGTTCCACTCCGATGAATCGGAATCCGTTGATGTCCGGCCCACAAACAGTGGGTCAGCATCGTAACTGTCAGAACCATCGAACCTGATTGGGTCGCCGGGAGCCACGAATGCGCCCCCTCCAGCAGTATGGGGGACCTGCCAGACGACACCGTCCTCGGTCTGAGGGATTTCGCTCATCACAGACCCGTTGACGCTCGGGCAACTGAATTCAAGTCCTGGGACAGGGAGTGGGTTGGCTATCCTAATCGAGTATGACTTGGTGGCCGAGGAGAGCCCCCTGTCGTCGACTATGGTGAGGCTGATGGTGTACAGTCCGGGCTCGAGGAAGGTGTGGCTCACTGAGGAGACGTTGTACACAGGGTCATCGAAGTCTGAGATTTCCCACTTAGTCTGCAGCAGTGCCGTGTCACCATCTGGGTCGAACGACTCGCTAACGAATGTGTAGGTCGTATCCACATCTCCATCCTGCGGTCTCGCGAAAACTGCGACTGGTCTCTGATTAAGCACTTGTACCTGAAGCAGGGCCACGGAGGTGTTACCATCGTCATCGGTGACTTCGAGAGTGACGTTTTTCATTCCCGGCTCAAGCCATCCAGCGCTGGGATTCTGCAGGATGGACTCGGTCGCGGAAAAGTCGGAAGTCAGTGCCATCCCAGAGCCGTCCAGATTGACCCCCTCCTCGAAGAACCAGCTATACTCGACAATCATCCCATCTGAGTCCTCAAAGACTGTCGGCATGGTCAGTGGAGTCAACGTGTATGTCTGCAGTGGTTCGTCAAAGATCTGTTTCGGTAAACGATTCAGGACCTTGATGTAAATGGATTGCTCGACGATATGAATACCGTCATCGACTGTCAAAATCAGAGTGTAGATAATTCCGTCAGCGCTGCCGTCCACCCATGAGTGCCCAGCCTCGCCCACTCCTTGGCCTCCTTCGTTCTGCCCGTCGCCCCAGTCCCAGGTGAATACCAACTCATCGAGAGGGACGTTGTCTGAGGTCCCTCTGGCTGAGAATTGCACTCTCTGATCAGTGAGGAGCACCAGTTCGTCGGTGATGATGACTCCATCCACAGAGATCTCGGGGATTGGGTCGGAGATGTCGCTCACCGAGATGTTCCACGATTGAGAATCCGAGTAGTATCCTCCTTGGTCCTGTACCACTAGGACAATCTGGTAGTCTCCGGCATTGAGGTACGAGTGGGTCGGATTCTTCAATCCGGACGAGTTGTTGTCTCCGAGGTCCCAGATGTATCCTACAGGAGTGTCGTTATGGCTGAATGTACCATTCAACTGACCGAAGCCCCACGAGTCGTACCCCGAACCGAACACGGTCACGGGTAGCCATGTCTGAGTGACTGGCGTGGACATCGAACCGGATGCAACAGGCTCCATGTTAGCCAGAGCCATGGGCAGTGAGAACGCTTGGTCCACAATCTCCCCTGTAACGTCGCGGATGCGGATGCCGTAGGTCCAGTCTCCCGATGAAGGGGGAGTGAACCAGACGCTTCTCGGAGACGGAACACTATTGCCGGCGGTGATGTCGAACACCACCGAGTCAGACACGCTGTTGTTGACATAGGCCTCGATGGTCACTTCAAGAATTTCGAAGAATGCGTTGGACTCCACATCGAGATCGATGCGAACGCTGTCGTCCAACCCGTCCTCGTCCCTGTCGAAGGAGGTAATCGTGTCTATCGAGACTTCCGCGGGGTCGGTAATCAGACCAGCATGTACAGTGAGAGAGGCTGTTGGGTACGATCCAGTGGTGATGCCGCAGGACACATAGTTGTAGTCGCAGTCAGTGACCATGGATTCGTACCATGTGAGCAGCCAGACCTCGTCAGTGGTGTTTCCAAATCCGTGCACTAGCCCGGTTCCGGCCCCTGTTCCGGAGTCTATCCGCAGGCTACTCATCGACCAAGTCCCCGTGTCTGCGTCGCGAGCCATTATGGCGCCTTCAAAGCCGAATTGAGTTGGTTGCACCATCATATTGAGCGGAGCGCCAGAGCCCTGAGCGAACTTGTACGCTCTCATGCCCCAGCCCTCTATATCTTGACTGGAGCTGTTCCAATCGTTGACCCACTGATCGTTGTATCCACTCATCTGGGCCTTGCAGATATAGGCGGCAATGCATCCTGAGGTGAGATCGAGGTTGGTAAATCCGAAGGCCCCTTGGGCGCTGTCGAGGGACACTGCCGCACTGAAGTTAGCAAAGATCTCACTCATCGTCGTCCCAATAGAGGTCGCACCTGTCTCTGGATTTTGAGCCAGATTCTCAATAGCTACTCCGCCGGTAGCCGTATCGGCGACCAGTCTTTGGATTGCAGCTCCACCGCCGAGTTTGTCGGCTAGGTACATCAGGAACATGAAACCGGCGCCATAGTCGGCTATTCTGCCGTTCCACCACCGCACGCTGAGGCTGCTGTCCTGCGACCATTCATTGGCGTGTCCTGTCAGCGTGCTGGTGACTCCGAAGGCTAGGTACGCTGCCATGTCCGCCGCTCCCTCATCGATCCACAGGTACTCGTACGGATCCCTCGCGTTATGCAGCAGATGCTCGAACTCATGAGCAAGGATAGTGTTCCTCGAACTCATGTCATCGACGTCGACGAACACTGATTCCCTAACCGACGAGATACCGGGTGAGAAGTATCCGCCGGTCCCACCTGATCCGTCGATGGCAATCAGGACAATCTCGATTTGGCAGTTGTTGTCGACATCGGGCGGACTGCCGAAATAGGTCGTGTCCGTGGGGTAAATCGTCGATTCCCAGGTTGAGGCAATATCATTGAGCGTGGTAGACGAGATAATCTGGCCGTTCTCAACCAGAATAGCAGAATTGGCAGATACCTTCTGCGCCGTGACAGAGACGCTGCCACTGGCCGTGGAGACGTTGCCAGTATCGCCCTGACTCCATGCATTCTCGCAAGAACGTACTGTGGATCTCGAGTTCAGGTAGCCCGGAGAGAATGGGAGCACCAGCCCAGGATAACCAGCTTCCCTCCATTCGATCTTCAGGTGACCGGTAGCCGAGAATATCGGTTCGAATTCATCTGTGAACAGGTACCGCTTGCCCTCAATAGAGGGGTCGAACTCCGAGAGGTCGCCCGACATGACCTCAGTCACCGATTCAGTGGATTGCGGCTCTGCGAGAGTCAAAGGAGAAAGACTGGCGAACAGCATCGTCAGGACCAGCATGACAGATGCTCTGCGGGACGTTGGTGCATTGTGGGGGGGCATGTTCAACACTCCGTGTTGTTTTCAGTCGCAATCCGCTCAAAGACCTATTTTAACATCGATGGAGCATCGTTCGTACATGAAACAGCACGTTACAGCGCCAGCACTGGCTGTCGCAATGCTGCTCGCCGTCCTCACGTGCAGCCTGCCAGCGTCTGCCCAAGCGCAATCGGAAACAGTAGAATTAGTTCTGATTTCCTCTCATCAGCACGATTCGGAAGCTTTCACACAGGGGCTCGAGATGCATGATGGATCACTCTACGAAAGCACTGGACTGTACGGACACTCCAGTCTCAGAGAGATCGATCCATTGAGCGGTCAGGTAATCCGTCAGATCGAACTTGACGAGTCGCTGTTCGCAGAAGGCATTACGGTCGTCGGCAACAGTATCGTGATGCTGACTTGGAAGGAGGGCGTAGCACTGGTCTTCGATATCGAATCGTTGACCGTGATCGCCAATTACACCTACTCGGGAGAGGGCTGGGGGCTGTGCTACGACGGAACCCACCTAGTGATGTCGAACGGGACTTCCGAATTAGCCTTCAGGAACCCGGAAGACTTCACGTTGGTTTCAATCCTGAGGGTGACTGACCAGGGCAGCGAAGTGAGCCTGCTCAACGAGCTTGAGTGCGTCGGTCAGACGGTGTACGCCAACGTATGGGGCAGCGATTCCATCATCGCCATCGACAAGAGCACCGGTGAGGTCGGACTGACTATCGACGCCTCGATGCTCGCTGAGAACGAATCAGACGGCTACAACAACGTCCTGAACGGGATTGCCTATGTCTCAGAGCAGGATGCATTCCTCATCACAGGCAAGAACTGGACATCCATGCATCTGGTGTTGTTCGGAGATACTCAGGATACTCAGGAGGAAGAGCCTCTAGAATCTCTGGCCATATCCATCCTGAAGTCGATTTGGCCAGTTCTGCTGATTGCCGTTCTGGTGGTCTTCCTGAGTTTGCTCCGCTTCTTGAGTACGATTATGCAGTTCCTCATACTGATGGTAGTTAAGCGGCAGAGTGAACAGCCGCCGATGTCCAGCGAGGAGGAGCAAGAGGCGGGTGAGAGACAGTGAGCGAGGCGAACGGCGACGAGTTCGAGGATTACAGTGCCATGGAACTGTGGCTACACGATCTCTCTGTAGACTCAGCTACCAGAGTGGCTGGGGCGCTGATGATATTCATCGGGAGCCTTCTCGGAGTCCTTCTCGGAATCGCTCTAATCTCGACGAATGTGGGTGAGATCCTAGCAGGGCAATTGGATGGTTCGGACGGGTTGGCTGATGTCGACGGAATCGTCAGTACCGCACTAGAGGACAGCACCACAGGAGGCGAACCAGTAGAGGGAGTCAGAGTGAGCATACTCGATTCCGATGAACTTGAGATCGGTCACGATTTCACTGACTCCGGAGGTCGGTTTTCAATAGATGACGTGCCCAGACGGACATCCACCTTGTTAGTTGATCATCCTGGGAACCGAACCGTCAGGATCATCCTCGTACCGGGTGACCACGCGCAGATTTCCGTCTCACTGATGCTTGGCGACGGACTCGACGAGTACGATATGTCCGGAGAGAGCCATCTCAGTGAGTCGGTACTAATCGGCTCCACCATAGCAGCCCTCACCCTTTTGGCCGGGCTGGCTGGCATGGTAGGGGGTCTCGAGGCTTACCGAGGCGACCGCTACCAGCGAACCTGGTGGCTGTCGTTCTTCGGACTCTGGAGCCGAGGCATGCTGTTCGTAGGCCCTATGTTCATTCTATTGGGGATGGGCATGGCCCATCTCGCGAGGGATCAGTTCACCGACCACAGAGAGGAATAACTCGAGGTTTGCCAGTGTATCTGATTACTATCGAAGGAGGCGATGGCAGCGGCAAGGGCCTCGCTACGAAGGTGATTTCGGAAGTGCTGGACAAGGAGTTCTCGTTCACTTCTGTCGAGGCCACTGGAGAGCCGCGCAGGGAACACCCTCTAGGCCGTCTAGCCATCGAATCGGTCCGCAAGCAGACAATGACTCCCAAGCAGGAGGCCGGACTGTTCGCCGCCGATAGGGTCGACCACTCGCACGGCTGGATACTGCCCCGTCTGGAGGAGGGTAGGGCAGTGGTCAGTGAGAGGAACATTCACTCTTCATTGGTATACCAAGGAGTTGTGGGAGGGCTCGGTGTCGACAGAGTGGCGCACATGAACTCGGCGGCACTAGTCCCTGACCTCTGCATCTGGGTTGACTGCGACCCCGAGGTGGCACTGAGGAGAATCAAGCGAGGCACACTGAGAGCGTTAACCGAGAAGGAGGAGTACTTCGAGACCTCAGAACTGCAACAGAGAATCAGAGAAGGTTACACTTCGTTGCTATCCGGTGAGATAGAGATGCCCACGCCGTTCGACATGGGCGCGGTGATTGGCCCCATTCTGAACGAGGGGACTGAACGGGAGTTCCGGCACGAACTGACCCGCAGAATAAGGAAGTTCGTACACTCTAGGCCAAAGCCGCTAAATGTCAGGATGGAGGTCGTCGAGAGAAACTTCCTGCGCAAGTTGTTGAGGGCCTCAAAGGGACAGGCCACACTCTCTGGAATCGGAGTGGAACCGTTCAGCGAGAGTTTGAATTGGCCTGACGGTTCAGCGCCATGGCGGATTCTCAGGGACGCCCAATCGGAGCACGATGCTGTACTGGAGGAGATAAGCGAAGAATCTAGGGTCGATGTGCCTCTCAGCATCTTTTCCCATTCCATGTCTTCGATATGCGGCACACTCGCCCTGTTGCCTTCAGCCGATATCTCCGAACTGCGCCAGGCACTCGGGCCGGTGAGAGCTGTCTCCGAGCGCCACACCCAGAGGATAGTCAAGTTCCTCCACGAGCGAACCGATTGGGTGCACAAGCACAAGGCACTCGTGGGCAGGGACGCTCCGAGGTCTCACTTGAAGCAGCGTTATCGCATGTTGGGAGTGACGATACTCACCATCTGGCCACTCAGAGATGCGATTCGTCGATGGATGTCAGATAATCCCGAGGCTCATCTCAGGTTCGCGATGGGTCAAATTGTCAGGTCGGGCGAGCATCCGTCCGCGGTTAGGGATTCACTGGAGAGGATAGCGCTGTTGAGATTAGGAACGGAAAACTCCTCTCTTCCCGCCGGAGCGAGCGGCCTCGTATCTTGGTGGCAGGGCAAGTAGGGGTAATCACTTCAGTATCAGCCTTGCATTGGCCGGCAGCAGGACCGAAGCAGAATCGTCATCGAAGTACTTCGTTCTGGCACACAACGCTGCGGAGAACCACCATCCTAAGACTATACCAGCGGTGAGTCCGGTTATCACTCTGAGGGGGTTGTTGGACTCATACTCAGTGAGCATCTGCGTGAAGCCGTCGACAGCCATCGGCACGAGTCCGATACCGATTATGGCTAGCACGGCCAGCATCCTCCGGTCATCTAGGTAGATGAATTCTAGTCTGCTATCAGGGAACACCGATAGAAAACTGTCCCGAATGGTCCAGCGATTGAGCCCGCGCCAACCGAACAGCGCGGCCCCGATAGCCAAGCCGAGAAATATTCCGACATCCCGCGTGCACACCGGCATCTGGTTACCGTTAATCTCCCAGGACCTCTCATGCTTCTGATGGCAGTTCAAGTCCCCAAAGCCGTAAACGAAGGCCCATGCCGGGTTAAGTTCGGTCCAAGAGAAAGTTCCTCCGTGCGCCGATTGATTATGACCCAGAGCTGAATCCTCACCGTGGTCCTGATTGCCCCAACTGCCATCTGTGGCGTAGTCCATGGCGTTGGCCCTGCCGGAGAGTTCTGGAACAGTTCCCTCGAGTATCATCACTGGGGCGATGAAGCACAGCAGCAGATACCCTCCGGTTATTGCCGCTACGACCCTACTAACACTCATTTCCCTAGTTCTGTCACTCAGTCCATTGGCTAGAGACGACACGTCTCTCGCATCGAAGACCTACTGATGAACTATGCCATACGGTCATTTTCGATACCCTCGCACTCTTTTGAGCAAGCACTCACTCCGCTCTGTATGGGTGACCTGAACTACCGTGATGCGGCATGGCTCGGCATAGTGATCAGATCCATGGTCGGGCTTGGTAGTGCGGCTCAAATCAATTACTGCCCTCAGATGTTCGAGTCGCGTAACTCTGAGTCTAGGAGCCCAACCAGCCAGTCGTGCAACGAGTCACTACCCATTTCGGAGAGAGTTGAGTTGAGGAAGGCGGCGATTAGGGCGCTTCTGGCCTCAGAGGGGTCGAAACCCCTCGACTCAAGGTAGAAAACCTGGTTCTCGTCTAGCGGCCCGTTGGCCGTGCCGTGCCCGCAACCGACGACCTCGTGCTCCAGCACCTCTAGCTCCGGGATAGAGTCCGCTTCGGCGTTACCCGAGAGCAGCAGGTTGTGAAAGATCTGAGCGGCATCCGCTCCACGTGAGCCATCGGCGACCCTAAGCATCCCCGTCCCGACAGTCCTGCTATCGCCACCGCACGCTGAGTTCCATGTGAGCCGGCTGAAAGTTTCGGGGGCATCGTGGTGTATCTCCACATGGTGGTCTATGTGCATCGAGTCTACAGAGAATATCGAGCCGAGGACCCTGAGGTTGCCTCCCGGCTCCCCCATCCTGTAACGCAGGTCCGCCTTGGTCCGCTCGGAGCCAGAAGAGACAGTCCCTGCGCGCACCTGCGCGTCCCTGCCGATTGCTATCGAATCGACACGGAGCAAAGTACCCTCGTCCTGCAGGCAGACGACCACGTCATTGAGGATGGCTCCGGCTCCGATTTCCCCGGTGCGCAGAAGACCGAACCACTTGCCAGAACCCCTCACCCGCGTAATCAGCTCCAACTCGGACAATCGTCCAACATCGAGTGAGAGATGCAGGATCGATGACGAATCCTTCACATCGATGTCGAGAACCACAGGGTCTTGCGAGGTGAAGCCGGGCTCGATGCGAAGGATCCACTGTGAATTCGCCGAGGCTGCCTGCAGGAATGAACCCGTGACTATATCGCCCTCCGGAAGTCCTGATACAGACATCACCCCTTTCTCCAGGCGTATCCCCTCTGGAGCATCGCCTCCATCGAGACCGCCGAGCCTGAGTTGGGGCGTTCCAACATCAGGGATGCTGGTGATGTCACCGGTTGGATGAATCCTGCGCCATGGCGTATATTTCCAGAGATGGCTGGACCTAGTGGGCTCGTCAAGAGACAGGTACTCTGCGGTGGAATCCAATGGCTCACCCCGGATCAGCCTATGCTGCCTTCCATCTCGAGGGCCATCAGCTGGTTGAGCTCGACTGCGTATTCCATCGGTAGTTCACGGACGAATGGCTCGAAGAACCCATTGACTATCATTGCGAGCGCCTCGTTTTCTGAGTGGCCGCGGCTCATCAGGTAGAACAACTGGTCGTCGCTCACCTTGCTGACCGATGCTTCGTGTTCGCAGCGGCAAGAGGGGTTCTTGATCTCCATCGTGGGATAGGTATCAGATTGGCTTTGATCGTCGAGAATGAGTGCGTCACAGACGACGTTCACCTTGCAGTTTTCTGCCTTCTTGCTCACCGACACCAAACCCCGGTAGCTCCCGCGGCCGCCATCCTTGGCGATGCTCTTGGAGAGGATCTTACTGGTGGTGTTCGACGCTAGATGATGCACCTTCGCCCCGGCGTCCTGATGCATTCCTTCGCCCGCGTAGGCTACGGAGATGACTTCGGCGTGCGCCCCCTCTCCCTTGAGAATCACTGCTGGGTATTTCATCGTCAACTTCGATCCGATGTTGCCGTCGACCCATTCGATAGTCGAGTTCTCGTGTGCGATGCCCCGCTTGGTGACTAGGTTGTAGACATTGTTCGACCAGTTCTGGATTGTGGTGTAGCGGATGTATGCTCCGGGCATCGCAATGAGCTCAACGACGGCACTGTGCAGTGAATCGGTAGAGTAGGTGGGGGCAGTGCAGCCCTCAACGTAGTGAATCGACGAGCCTTCATCGGCGATTATCAGCGTGCGTTCGAACTGACCCATGTTCTTGGCGTTGATGCGGAAGTAGGCCTGCACCGGCATCTCGACGTGAACCCCCTTGGGGACGTAGATGAACGAGCCTCCCGACCATACGGCGGTGTTGAGCGCGCTAAACTTGTTGTCTTGGTAGGGGATGATGCTGCAGAAGTATTTCTTCACGATGTCCTCATGCTCACGGAGGCCACTATCCATGTCGAGGAAGATGACGCCCTGCTTCTCAAGATCCTCGCGAATACTGTGGTAGACGGCCTCCGACTCGTACTGTGCTGTCACTCCCGAGAGCCACTTTTGCTCGGCCTCAGGTATGCCCAGTTTGTCGAAGGTGTTCCGGACGGCCTCGGGAACATCATCCCAGTCATTCTCCGTGCCTTCGCCCGAGCGTAGAAAGTAGCAGATCTCATCGAACTTAATCGAGTTGAGCAACTCGGTGGAACCCCATGTGGGCATCGGGCGCTCCATGAAGTGGCGGAACGCCTTGACGCGGATGTCGGTCATCCACTGCGGCTCCTCCTTAATCGCCGAGATTTCTCTGACGACCTGCTCGGAGAGTCCAAAGTCGAAGCGGATTGTGGAGTTCTCCGGGTCGTGCCATCCAGCCTTGTAGTCTCCGACGGCCTCCTGTGCTACCTGGTTGACTGGCATTATGCTATTCCCTCCACTTCAGTCTTCGAGTCCAGCCACTCGTAACCTCGCTCTTCTAGTTTCGTAGCGAGCTCAGGGCCTCCTGTGGCAACTATCTGACCTCCTATCAGGACATGGATCTTATCTGGCTGGACATGCTCAAGAATGCGCGAGTAGTGCGTGATGATGAGTGCGCCTGAGTCAGTTCCCCTGACGGCGGCGTTAATTCCTGCCGCGACAGTCTTGATGCCGTCTATGTCGAGGCCGCTGTCGGTCTCGTCCAATATGGCCAACTTGGGTTTGAGCAGGAGCAGCTGCAGTATCTCGAAGCGCTTTTTCTCGCCGCCGCTGAAACCGTCGTTGACGTATCTGGAGAGGAAGCTCCGAGGCATGTCGAGGGTATCCATGGCCTCATTTAGCTCGCTCCTGAAAGCGGCACCCTTCGCGGCTTCCTCTCCTCTGACGCTTGCTACCGACTTCCTGAGAAAGTTGCCGACTTGAAGGCCGGGGACTGCTTGTGGGTACTGGAAGGACAGGAACACGCCCTTTCGTGCCCTCTCCCACGGCTCGAGCTCCAGAAGGTCCTCTCCGGAGAGCAGGACCTGCCCGGCCTCGACCTTGAAATCGGGATGCCCCATGATGATGTTGGCAGCTGTAGTCTTCCCGCTCCCATTCCTCCCCATTATGGCGTGTATCTCCCCTGGGGCGATGCTGAGATCGATGCCCTTCAGTATCTGAATATCGTCGATTCCGGCATGCAGATTTCGAATCTCCAATAACGCCTCGATATCAGACTCACCATGTCCCATGGGCATGTTACCTACACAGGCCCCTTTTGAATGTCTGCTTTATTTTTAGGTCACCCTAAAATCAGATACCCCATCCAGCCAATCATGACAGAGGACGAAGACACCCCTACTCCAGTCTCCGACACCATCGAAGAGGCCTATCGCGCACAGATTGGAGCGGCAATGGAGAAGGAGGCTCAGAGGAGAGTCACAGAGTCTCACGACCCGGAGGAGATTGCCCGTCTGGAAACTCTCTCTGTAGTCGACCTCTTCGAGACAGACGACAGTGACCTTGTCCCAGCGCTGATGGCACGGCTCGGTCCCGTCAGGGCGGCCTTGGATGGACATGGAGGGGAACTGGTCGTGGCGCGCGCGTCCATAGAGGTACCGAATAGCGGCAGTAGAGTGCTTTCGCTAATCCTCGACTTAGACGGGGCCTGCGTGTCTTGCGGGGCCGCACCTGGTACCCTGAAGGGGATTCAGGACGACTTACTGATGGACTCTGAGATTATCGCCGTGCGTTTCACCTCGGCGATGTTGGAGTGGTTTGACGAATTGCAACGCGACTTCGTGCTCAAGCACGGTGGCGTAGTTTTCGTTTAGTTCAGAGCTACGAGCAGCGCGTCGATGGCCGCAGGTGCGAATCCAAGCACAGTGACCTCGTGCCCCTCTACCAGATCTGCGTTAGCCCTAGCTTCTCCGGCTAGGTCGTAGGCGCCTGCCTTCCCGACCCAAGAGTCACTGAGAATCAAATCGGCCAGAGTGTCCGTAGATAGGTCGGCGAACTCGACGATGGCCGACTCCGTCCAGATATCTGCGCTCCACCCTCCGTGCAGGACTTCAGTCCCCTCTCTACCACTCTCCGGCGGCCAGAGCAGGGCGGTTGAGGACCAGACGCGATGCCTTCGGCCCGACAGTCTGAGCAGCATCGCAGTGGCCGCGACGACATCTCCCGGCTTGCCCATGGCGACGAGAGGATCCTCTGGGTCCTCCACTAGGGTGTCCGCGACGATGATCAGATCATGAGAAGCCCCCGATATCGCCATCTCACTAGCTGCGGCATTCGCCTTTGCAATGCACGTGTCTTCGGTCTGCACTCTCACATCCAGTCCGTTGGAGGGAGCGGGCTCTGGCGAGATTAGGGGGCGAGACTCTATTTTGGACTCACCATCGGTTAGGAAACTGCATAGCCAGTCGTACCGGCGTTGTGAGGCTGAGGCGAGTAATATCGACGCCATCTGAGGCCTCAGAGGGCGATGTTCTCTCCGCATACAGGGCACTTAGCGGCCTGGATATCGAGTGGAGCTTCGAACCTGCTGTCGCACTCAGGGCAAATGATTGGCTTGTTCAACTGTAAATCGGGAGGGCGGGATGCCTCCTCGGGAATTTTGACATCTGGCTCTGGAGTAGGAATCGGTATAGGTGGAAGTTCAAGGACGTCAACTATCTGACTCCGATTCTGTCGGCGTCCCCGACGTCCCTCGGCACCTTCGTTGACCTCTACCAACTCGACCAACTGGACATCATCTTCCTCGCTCGTCTTCACAGCGATGTCTGTGTCATCGACAACGTCTACCACATCTTCTTCGAGCAGCACGGTGCCCGCCGCCTGGAAATTTCTTCGCCCCCTCATCCACCTGATGCCCCTAGCGGATAGAGTGATCAGGATGACGGTGCACAGAAGTAGAATGGTGATGGCGAATCCACCTAGGAGGATGTTGAAGTTCTGCTTATCTAGGCCAAGAGCGTGCCTCAGTTCATCGATCAGGGATCCACCATCGCCGTTCGGGTCGTTGTCATCTACGACAGCCCTGATTAGCCAACCACTGGCAGAGGTATGGATGAAAACAGTCTCACTGCTGGCTGGAGAACGATCCATGAGGTAGAGGTTCCCGAGGTTGAGGCGGTTGGATAATCCAAGCCACCCTTCTTCAGCATCTATGATGCCAAACCTAACCTGCGGTCCGGTTGGTCCGACTACATCGAAGAACACCTGCACGCCTCTGTCAACCTCTTGCATCACGATGGAACTCAGTCCCCTTGAGGGGTAGGTGCGAGTCAGGTTGTCGATTGCTTCAAACGACGAATCAGCCACTATGGCAATCATCACCGACTCGTGACCATCGCCTTCTCTCCACGCTGCCGTAATCCGCTCTTCCCCATTGATGATTTGGACTTTCATGACCGCGAGGGAAGCCTCGTCGCCAACCGTCTTCTTGAAGGTCCACGAAGACTGTTCAATGAGACCGTGTGCGTACCACAGGCCATATCTCTCTATCCCCGTTGAGTCACTTCTTGTGGACTGATACAGGAGGTGAGCTCCATCGTCCTCCCCGAACTCAATATCCAACGAACTTGCGGCCCCCGGAATCAGGTCTAACTCACCAATGATGTTCGGAGTAAGCGTCCAGTCTGACGATTTGGTCGGGTTGTCCGCGTGCAGAAGGAAAACGCTGGTTTGATCGCCGAATGTACCTCCGGTGAACATGTCTCTGTGATAGCCTGAGACTAGAACCTCCTCGTCATCGACGTCTATGTCAATGCCCCAGTACTTGCCATCCGAAAGCAAGAGGGGGGCCATCAGATCCTGTATCGGCGACATCTGGCAGGTGGCGTCTATGGCGGAGTAGCTCAGGGTCTGGAGGAAGTAACCAGAGGAATCGAGAAACCTCCGAGTCCAGACGATGTGCGCCCAACCGTCCTCGGTGCTCCAGGTTGCTATGTCGCCAGCCCACATCTCATCCAGTATGTTAGTGCAGGCTGTAGTACCCTTGTTGGAGTTCAACCTGTATAGCGACAGCATTCCTCCGTTGTTGGTGATGATTATACCCTCATCGTCGAGGTCGATGACCTTGATCGGTACCTCTCCTGCATCGAAGTTCATCGCGCGGGCACCTGATAGGGTGGACTCGTCCACCAGCACTGTCGTCTCGACCTGATTGTTGCTCCAATCTAGGTCGGCTAATCCGGAGCCACTCAGAGTGATTCTGACATCGAGAGGGCCGGACTGATTGGCCCGATGAGCGAAGGATAGCTGCGACGCACCCTGGCCGATAACTAGGGAGATTGCAGTAGATGACACCAGCTCCCAGCCCAGATTGTTGCGAATCTCTAGTGTGGCTTCGACGCTGGCGGCATCACTGGAGCCGAGATTATCGACTCTGGCTGTGATGAGGAACTGCTCGAGGGGCCGCGGTATCGCTGGCTCTGTCCTAACTGCCCCCTCTCGGAAGGCCAAGTCTATGCCTTGTGGTCTCTGGATGACTGGGAAGGTGATTGTCTGTCCATTATCTTCCTCATTCAGCTCCTCAATCGAATCGGAAGGATCCAGGGAAACCATCACCACTTTGTCGCCGACGGTGGTCGGATTCCAGTAGAGTACCACTTCGATGATGTCGCCGCTGTCGATGCTGGGCAACACCATCTCGTCCTTGCGCGAACCGTCCTCATACAGTGCGATTGCGAGATTCGATGCCGCCAAATCACCATCGTTACGAATCTCAGTTCGGATTTCTAGGAATGTGTTGACATATGTTTGAGTGAGATGAATCCCGTACTCTTCCACTGAGAGGCCGGTCCTGAACATCAGATTAGGGGCCGGTGGGTCGTTATCCACCTCGACGGTCCGACGTATCTCTTCGGAGTAGATTCCGTCTCCGCTAACCATCCTAGCGGAGAGGCGGTAAAATCCGTCATCCACATCCTCGGTGCTCCAAGTCACAGACCAATCACCGCTACCGCTACCGCTTCCTCCGAAGGTCTGAGCAGTTCCCCAGGGGTCAGTGCCTAGCCTCCACTGCGCAGTTCCTCCGTTCACCGAATCCCAAGTACCGAACACGTTGACGTTCCCGGAGACAGGGCTCTGTCCGCTAGGGCCTCCCATAGTGACGGCGACCAAGCCAACCTCATGCTTCTGCTCGATTACATCGCTCCACTGTCCAAATTCGTTCTTTGCCTGAGCCTCGATTATCACCTCAAGTATGTTGATCTCATCCTCGGTGAACTCGGGTAAAGTGAATGGAGTTGTCCAGTTGGAGGTTCCTTGGGCTGCGTGCCAGTCAAGCAACACCACCTCTCTCTTCGGCTCGCCTTCGGGCCTATGTGTGTATGAGATTCTGACTGCTATCTCGTCGATACTGCCATTCGTCTCCGCATCCTCGTCTATGTGGCCTCTTGCACTGTAGGTTTCGCCCTCCACCAACCACGAGTCCACCTCAGGATTCTCCATGACTACCCAGTCCCCCGATCCAGGCGGAGGCGGGTCAGTATTGTTGTCCCCGGGATCCACATCTCCTCCGAGCATCGCCTCGAGAATCATGTTGCCATCGACGATGCCAAAGCCGTACTGTTCGTTCCACTTTTCCGTGATACTGGGTTCTGAGGCCTGCCCACGTCTTTCGGAATTGTTCTGTAAAAGGTCCTTGATCTCCTGCGGGCTGAGGTCGTCGTTTATCTGCAGCATGACTGCGATGAAACCGGCAACTGCGGGACAGGACATGCTTGTGCCAGACAGCTGGGTGTAACTGTCTTCGGCTAGAGGTTTAGGAGCCCCTGGGAGGGTGCTGCTAGAGGCAGCATTCTGAGCGGACATTATGTTAGATCCAGGAGCTACCACTGTGGGCTTCAACTCCTCCCACTCGTTATTGTCTCCATCGTCCTCTCTAGGGCCAGAGTTGGAGTATGAGGCGATCATATCATCCCCTCTCTCAATAGTATTCTCATCGTCTATGGCTCCGACGGTGATGGCGCTGTCGGAAGCACCGACAGATGTTATCCTCCTCCTGCCGTCGTTGCCAATGGCCGCGACCGGAACCACGCCGGCATCCGCTGCCTCGTCAACCGCTCTAGCTTCGGCGCTTGTACCGTTGTCACCGGGATCATCTCCTTGGGGGTCAGAGGCGGATCCGAAGGACATGGACATCACGTCGATACCCTCACTCGATTCGTTGTTCCCCCAGTCGTGATCGGCGTTGTCAATGACCCACTGTATGCCTCTGAGCGTTGCTGCTGAGTTTGTTGCCCCGGCATCACTCATGACCTTGACGTCGACAAGATAGGCGCCAGGGGCATAGCCCTGATTTATGCGTCGATCGTCACCAGTTCCGAGGGCTATTCCAGCCACGTGAGTTCCGTGCCCGTCGGCATCGTCTGGGTCGATGCTGCCGTCGTCGCAATCCTGAGAGTTCCATGAGGTCGCATCGCATCCTCCCAACCACTTTGGGTCGGCAAGTTCATCTGGCTCTTTTTCGTTGTCGTTGTTGTCGTCCGAGAAATCGTCCAGTGAGAAGTGCTCGTTGTCCACTCCGGTATCTAGGATGGCAATTACGACTCCAGAACCGTCGTAGCCAAAGTCCCGCATCGTCTCGTCGAAGACCTCGGAGTCCCTGACCTTCGAGCCTCGAGATGCCTTGTCAAGCAGAGGTACTATCACGGTCTGTTCCTCAATCATCACCACTCCGTCAAGCAACCAGATTTCGATTAGCGAGCCCACAGGGACGTGGTCGATTACTATGGAGTCGAGGATTCGGAGGGGGTCGAACCACGAACCTTCTTCCTTCCAACCGTGGTCGAGCAGCACCGTCCTGATGGCATCGATGTCACTCTGTCCGGGGTGCCAAGAATAATCGACGACGATGGCGACAGTCGGTAGACCGTCCGATCCTGTGATTGAGGTCGTCGAAACCGATGTCCTTTCTCCGGCGATGATTCTCTGTAGTCTGTCGTCCATCCCGTCGGAGTCTAGGTCGTACCAGTACCCGAACCACCATCCGGGATCCTCGACCGGCCAACCAGAATCGACAGGACGGATGCCTGGAGAACGGTCCTTCTCAGGGCACTTTTCGTCCCCGCACATCAGTGGCGAAGGTAGTCTTGGATTCGATATAACTGCAACCTCGGTACCCTCATCTGTGTCTGCTGGGACGTGTACTAAGGCGCTGGCTCCTATCGAGAAGTCCATCACGAGGAACAGTGCGACCACTATCAGAGGTAGTCTCGGATTCCTACTATGACTCATGGCTCTCTTAGAGAGCCAAACTCAGATGAGGTATAATCCCAACCTGTCATGGCTCGTCTGTGACATCGGTTCAAGGCCACTTGACATGACCGCCGGAAATGACACAGCGAATACGGCAGTTCTCACCTCTTATCTCAGTAATCATCTCACCGTCACAGACCGGGCAGATGGTATGCTCCGAGAGCTCTTCCAGCCAAGCTCTCCTAGTTTCCAGTTCGTCGCCCTCCTCGCGCAACCTCCTCAGTATCATAGCAGCCCTTCCGTCAAGCGGTTTGTCAGCTGCGAACCATGGGTCGTCATCGAGGCTCCCCATACGTCCTATGGCCTGCGTCCGAAGGGCTCGGGCACGCTCCGAATGGGTCGCTGAACTCTCCGTCGAATCAAGTGAGCTGGGTGCGCCCCGAGCAATTGGCCTAGCAAGCAGGTAAGCTAGGAAGAATCCTCCTACGTGTGCCATGTGAGCGACATTCGACTCTCCAGCGGTGCCCGATTGCAGATTATACATCTGCCAGACTTCTAGGCCGAGCCTGATGAAAACGATGAGCCAGACTGGCCAGGCCCGGATGAAGAACAATAGAGGAAACTCAATCTTGTCTTCGGGCCAGCATGCCATGTAGGCCCCTAACAGCCCGAACGCCGCTCCACTGGCACCGATGGCAGGCGACAATGAATCGGGATGTGTCAGGACCCAGGCTAGATTGCCTCCGAGGAAGCCGAGGAAGTATACTGCGAGCCATCTTCGACCACCCAGTCGCTGCTCTAGGGGAATCCCGACTAGTGCAATCACCAGTATGTTGCTCAGTACGTGAATCCAGTCCGCATGGAGCCACGCCGCAGAGAGCATCCTGTAGGATTCTGCAGGATCTCTCATGACGCCGGGTTTGATGCCAAGCAGGTCGATCATCCATGAGAACTGCATCGGCACTCCGTAGAGCACGGAATACGTGAACTGGACAAACGCCACGAGCATCAGGGAGAGCACTGTTGCGAGAGCCAGACTGGTCCCTCCACGGGATGCTGATACATACGGTCCTGCGGCCAACGCCACCATAACCCCAAGCACCAGCAGGTCAATGCCGGCCAAGTCAGCCCACTCGACACCCATGTAGTCCATTCCTAGCCGTAAGGTCCGAGCGCATAGCCGCTTCGTTGGCCGACGGAATTACTCAAACGATAACCCACCTTCGGAATCGCGTGGAACACGGCACAATGATGCAGGTTGCGGGCATCGAAGTACATCGCGGCCCCCGAGTGGTTCTGAAAGACATCGATTTCCATATAGGACGAGGAGAGGTGGTGGCCCTAGCGGGGGCCAACGGCTCAGGCAAGACCACACTCCTTGAGACATGCGCGGGCATACTCCCACTAGCTTCGGGAAGCGTCATCTGGCGCACGGACGCTGATGAGGAGAGAGTGGTGCGCGATTCTGATGGACGCAGGAACGAACCTCCTCCGATGGGTCTGACCTTGCAGAACGACGGGATGTGCGGTGAGGAGACCGTCGAGGAGAGACTGCGGATTTCGCTCAGCGCGTCCGGACGAAGTCCCGATAAAAACGCCGTCTTACAGGTGCTCTCAGAGTGGGGGTTGGTACACCGGCGCGCTGACCGCGTCTCTCAGCTCTCCGGAGGGCAACGCCGCCGTCTGGCAGTTCTTTGCGGACTCGTCCCGGCGGCCTTCAGTGAGGACCCGAGAGTCGTATTGTTGGATGAGCCCTCGGAAGGCCTCGATGAATCTGGAAGAGCCCTTCTAACAGGCTGGCTGCGAGCTATTGCTCGAGACGGTCACAGTGTGCTAGTAGCAACACACGACGAGGGCGTGGTCAGGTGCGCGGACAGAGTGCTAGTAGTACAGGATGGCCTTCTAATGGAATCCTCCGGCGCATCCGAGGGTGAGCCTTCGAAGCTACCCGAGCCCAGCCAATCGATTGAACCGAGCACACATGGTTCGTTGATACGCTGGGCCATCAGGATGGAGGCACGCAATCCTGTAGACACAATCGGCCGTGCAACACCGGCCCTAGTCGCCCTGCTCCTCGCATACGCGCTAGTAGGAGAGGTTGACTTGGGTCACGCGGGCAGCGATCTGCTCGCAGCGCTCGTACTCGTTCCCGCCTTCATCACGGTCGTAGTATCTCCGGCTTTGGTTCGGCGCCTCACCGAAGCAGACTGTGGGAGGTGGTGGAATGCAGTGATCGGCCCGGCTGCAAGGCCCACATACTCGCTGATTGGCGCCTCTATCCTTCTGCCTCTGCCTCTGACTTACCTGTCTTGGTTCGTCCTTGCTGGCCCCACTGACGGCACCTCGGAATCAGAGATTCTTCGATGGCTCTGGCTCCCCGCAGTCGTCATGATTGATGTCGCAGTTGCTGCTGCTGCCCTGCATCTTCTGGTGGCCGACCTCCGTCGAGCCAGCGCGGCAACCGCATCACTGCTTCTGCTGGTTCTGGTCTGGCCGTTCCTGCAACTGACCGATGCTCTCTCAGTCATCATGACAGATGGCATGTCCTTTGGACTCGGGATGGGTGACCCATTGGTGTCCTGCATTATAGCGAGCTTGATATCCATCCTAGTCTGGGCGGTCGCAATCTATCTCCCAGACGCGTGAAGACCAGCATTGATGACGAGTGGCAGTCTCGGCGTATCGTGACATCAGTCAGAGCAACTGGAGCGGCGCTTACCACGTTGGGCCTGACTGGGGCCGCTACGACGTTGCTACTCGGTCTACTCTGGGCTCCCCCGGTCGACCCTGAGGCGTGGAACGCTCCCGAAGCATATCGGATTCTGTTCTGGCACGTCCCGTTCGCATGGTCATCATTCCTAGCATTCTGCGTCCTATTCATTGGCTCTGTGACTTGGTACTCCCGTCGCTCGGAGTTTGGCTGGAGACTCATCTGCACTGGCTCCGATCTTGGTCTGCTGTTTGGCCTCGGAGTGGTGATTTCCGGACCTATTTGGGGCTCCGCGGAGTGGGGAGTTCCGTGGGACTGGGGTGATTTGAGGTTGAACACCTACGGGCTGCTCACCGCCGTAGCCCTGTTCCTCGTCCTCGCTCGCAATTCGCAGCCCGAGGGCCACGACACTCGGGATACCATTGCTTCAGTCGGCCTGTTCGGATTCGCTCTGGTTCCAATTACCGCACTAGCGACAACATGGTATCAGGAACGCCATCCTGGAATCATAATCGTGGAGAGCGAGGAGGCAGGACTCGCTCCAGAAATCATGACAGTCCTTCTGCTCGGTTTCGCATCGTTCTTCGTACTGTTCGCCGGCTTCGCTCTGCTCAGCGACACCCTACATCAGATGGAGTCAAGACTGAGTCATCTGCAGCGCTTGTTAGACAAGGAGGCAGTACATTGACCGGTATGACTGAACTCGCTGTAGCTTATCTTGCCTTTATCGGGCTGATAGGTGCCTATGTCTACAGGCTGCTGAGCAGACTGGCTGATGTCGATAGCCGTCTGGCAGCCGCCGAAAACACACTCTCACCTGATGAAAATGAGTGATTTGGCCTTTTTCCCTTCGGGAATCCTTGAAACGGAGTGGTCGAGCGGAGGTAGGGAGAACTATGTCAACCGGGGCCTTCTGTATCGCCTGTGGAGCACCGCCTCCGCTAACTTCTGAGAGGATGTGTGAGGGCTGTCTGAGGCAGCGCACCACGCTATCGAAGATTCCAGAGAGGATTCAGCAGTCGCGCTGCGTCAAGTGCGATTCGTTCGAAGTAAGGGGTCGTTGGTCCGAGATGGACCCGGACGCTGTCGCCGATCTGCGTATCCGCGAGAATCTCATCACCGAGGAGCGTGCCAAGCAGGTCGATGTGTCATTTTCAGTGGAATTCATCGACGACAGGACCAGCCGCCTTCAAGTCGAAGTCTCTGGCAGCATTGAGGGCTATGATTTCGAGGGCCAGCACGAGGTGTTGTTGCAGACCAGCAACGCCGTTTGCCCTGCATGCGCGCGCAAGGCCGGCTCATATTTCGAGGCCACCGTGCAACTCCGCTCCTCCGGCCGGCGATTGGATGACATTGAGTTGAAGCAACTCAGGAAAACACTCGATGATATGCTTGAGAACATGGAGTCTGACGCCATGTTCTTCGTCACCAAGGAGGGGCCGGTGACCGGAGGATGGGACCTCCAGCTGGGCTCCAAGGCGATGGCCAAGAACTGGAGTAGGAGACTCGTTAGGAGCTTCGGAGGAACCATCAAGGAGACCTCGACAGTGGTCGGTTCGAACGATGGAATCGACGTGACTAGACTGACACTCAGTTATCGCAAGCCGGCATATGAGCTTCGCGATGTGATTCGATTCAGGAAGCAGTTGTGGCTGGTCGACGGTTGGCAGAAGGGGGGCCCCAATCTTCGCAGAATGGACAGGTTCGAGCGAACCGGAGTTAGCTGGAGAGATATGGAGAAGTCGACAGTGGTCTGTCCTACCGCGGAACAGCACCTCGTGGAGGTAATGAATCGCGACAGCTCGGCTGTCGAAGTAATGGATCCCACCGACTTCAGGATGGTGACGGTGGCACTGCCCTACGATGACGATGGGCAATCCTCACGCCTGCGCATCGGCTTCATAGACGGAGCATGGCTGGCGTTGCCGGGAGCAACAGGAGAGTAGTAGCATGACTGAGTCCGATATGTCCTCTCTACTTTCCAAGCTCGATATCGGTGACATGGCCGGATTCACTCGCCGCTTCGTGGACGATTTCGAAGCGGCGATGGCCATGGACGTAGGCATCGAGGTAGATTCAGACTGGAGCGGAGTAATCTGCCTCGGAATGGGAGGTTCTGGTGCTGGAGGCAGATTCCTCAAGTCATTGGCTGATGCCGAGGGAGGTCTTCCTATCGTGGTATGGAGTGACTACGGACTGCCTAGTTGGTGGGGCCCTGACTGGCTGATCCTCGCAACTTCCTACTCAGGCGACACAGAGGAGACCCTCGACGGGGTTCGTGAGGCTCTCGAGTCCGGAGGAACCGTCATCGGGGTATCCTCAGGCGGGCAACTGGCCGAGATGCTCGAAGGCAGTGACGATTGTATCCTGCTCTCAGTGCCGGGTGGTCAGGCACCTCGCTCTGCTTTCGGCCATATCTTCGGCACCCAACTCGCAGCCTGTTGGGCTATGGGACTCCTGTCCTCGCCCAGCGAGGCCGAGATATCAAGTATGCTCGAACGACTCAGAACCACTTCCTCGGAAGCCGATCTAATTGGAGGCGACGGAATGTCCGAAATGATGGCGAGATCGATGCAAGGCAGAGAAATCGGAATCATCTCTCCTGCTGAACTCGGCCCGGCTGGGTACCGCTTCTCCTGCCAGATTAACGAGAACTCCGACGGCTTCGCCAATTCCTCCAATGTTCCTGAGATGAACCACAACGAGATTGTCGCATGGGCGACCGAGGGAGCTTCGCGCGTTCTCATAGTGCTCACGTCAGAGGAGATGCACCCGCGTACGCAAGCGCGTGTGGGATGGATGCTGGACAACATCGAGAGTGAGGTAGTATGGAGAATTGAGTGCGAAGGGGAGAGTTTACTGGAGCGCCTGCTCTATGCCGCCCATGTCACCGATTGGGGCTCAATCGCTCTTGCATTGGTCAACGGAATCAATCCCTCCGAGATGGCTGCGATAGACTCACTCAAGGCACATCTGGATAGCATTCAGTAGAGCGGCCCTAGAACGAGTCTGGGATCCGGGTAGTCTAGCAGGGCCTGCTCCCTGTCCTCGGGCGCCACCACTCCGGGGAGGTCGTGAGTCTCGGGCTCGACGAGGGAGAGCTGGAAGTGTAGGTGTGGCTCCCAACCGCCGTTCTCATGCTTGTCTCCCATCCAACATATCACTTCGCCTGCGGAGACTGGTTGGCCAGCTTGTTTACCGGCAATCGAGGCTGCATTGAGGTGCCCATAGAGGGCCCAGAGCGAAACATCACCGAGCAAGTGTTTGGTGATTACCACATTACCGTAATCGCCATCGGCCGGATTGTAGCCGAAGTGTGAGATTTCTCCGTCGGCGAAAGCCATGCACGGCGTGCCGACAGGCGCACCGATGTCGATTCCGACATGGAGGAACCGACTCCCCTCGAAGAGATTGGTCGAATACATTCCCGGGCGCAGTTCATCGTATCGCCCGATGTCATATTCGTACTTCGAGGGCGAGTCGTTGCCCGATGTGAAGTCTCGCACTTCGTACTCATCAGGAAGATGTACCACGGGGCGATACTCATGAGCCGACCAGTCAACCATGGATTCGCGAAGAAGGAGGACTAAATCACTCCTCTTCTGCTTCCTCGGCCAGTAACCTGACACCACTCTTCTCTCGGAGGTCCTTCTTGACCTTGGCACCGAGTTTGGCCATTTGCTCAGTTTGCCATATGACATTTCCTGGTCCGTCGGTCAGTCGAGTCCGAGCCATATCGTAGGCTGCTCGTGCTTGACTGAGTTCAAATCCAACCTCGGTGAACGACTCGAGGAACAAGGTGACCTTGTCGTGGAGAGAGCCTGCTCTCTTCAGCAACTCCATCTGATTGCGTGACTGGTTCTCGCGCTTCCACAACTCCTTAATGAGCAGTAGCACGACCATAATCGTAGAACCGCTGACTACCTTGACACGCCGATTCCCGACAAGATCTTCGAAGAGTCCGTGATCGGCCCTCATGGCATCAATATATGCACTCTCCAATGGGACGAGCATGAGAACGAAGTCGAGGGTGTGAATGCTTTCCATATGCTCGTAGTTCTTCGAGGCTAGGTCCCCAGCATGCTTCCTAATCGACTTGCAGTGATCCCTCATTGCAGAAATTCTATCCTCCTCTTCGTCCGCATTTACATATTCAATGTAGGCAGTAAGAGATACCTTGGAATCAATGACAACTTGGCGGTTATCGGGGAGGTTCAGGATGAAGTCGGTTCGCTTGCGCTTTCTGTCCTCTCCTGTCTCGGATAATTGCTTGACATAGTCCCTCCCTTCAATGAAACCCATACTCTGTAGTAGATTCTCGGCCACCACCTCTCCCCATGCGCCCTGAGCCTGAGAATCTCCTCTTAATGCCAGAGACAACTCGCGAGTCTCCTCAGCGAGAGTCAATCCGAGCTCGCTTACCGTGTCGACGCTTCCAACAAGTGTTGCTGCTCTCTTAATGTCGGCCTCCTTTGCCGTCTGAATAGCCTCCATGTATCCTTTCATGCTTTCTGAAAGTATTCTAGTGGCCTCAGAGAACGAGCCTTCCTTATCCTCATCAGCATTCTCCACAGCCGTCTTGAAAGCCTTGGCAGCAGCCACCTCGAACGCATTTTGCATCTGCTTTTGCATTGTTTCCTTCTCACCTGTTAGAGCAACCAAACGAGCATCAGTAGCAGCGACTTTGATCTTGCTCTCAGACCTTGCCTCTTCCACCATCCTAGCTGCGCGCTCGGACATAATTTTCCATACAACGCCTGCAGTAATCAGAACGGCAATAGTGATGAGTATCGGCTCTGACAGTTCTGCCATGTCAATGAACTAGAATTCAGAGTACTTGAACTATACAGAACCGATAATGAGACATTGAAAATATGGATATATTTTCTTGGTGCTGCTGGCCCGATGGTTCTCCGACATCATTCGTCGTCGTCGAGCCACTCTTGCCCGTAGTATTCCCACTGCTCCTCAGTCCATCCCGGCGGTAGGCCACCGGCGGGTCTGGGCAGGGCTTGCTGTACCGGCGCGGGTGCAGGTGGTGGAGCGATTGAGGGTTGTCCGAGAGCATGCGAGGCAGTTCTTCTCGACCCCCAGCGCAGAATCAGCAATGTAGCGGTCACTGCGACGATTGCGGCGACGAGTATGATCATCGGGAGAATGCTCTTGACGTGACGCTCCGCGTCTGCTGGATAGTAGTCGGCCTCGTCGGACCAACCGTCGCCATCGGTGTCGATGCAGCCTAGTCGGTCCTCGGTCGAGGCTCCAGCCACTCCGGGGCAGTCGTCGGAGAGGTCGGTCCCCGGTTGGTCGGCGTAACCATCTCCGTCATCATCAGACCACAGCAGTTTGTCGTTCGGATAGGGATCGCTGGCCTCAGACCAGCCGTCCCCGTCACTGTCCAGGCAAACCAGACTGTCCAGGGTTGAGTTGCCCCAGACGTCGGGGCAGCCGTCGGGGGCGGTCGCGGGGGTGGGGTTGTCACCGTACCCGTCGGAGTCGCCATCGGCCCACTGGGTGTTGTCGAACACGAATGTGTCACCATCGTCGGACCAGCCGTCATCGTCCGTGTCAGGGCACCCGAGGCGGTCCTCTGTGCTGGTGCCATGGGTCACCGGGCAGACGTCGGCCATTTTGGCGGGTGCGGGATTGTCACCGAATCCGTCCAAATCTGAGTCCCGCCACTGCGAGTCGTCACTGGGAAATGCATCGGCTCCTTCATCCACGGTCCATGCGTCCGCCGGGTCGGAATAACCGTCCTCGTCAGCATCGGGACAGCCGAGACGGTCGATGGCCGAGTAGCCCTCTTGCAAGGGACAGAGATCACCGTCTGTGCCGTCAGCATTGTCGCCGTAGCCATCCTCGTCGGTGTCACGCCACTGCGACACATCCAGAGGATACTCGTCCTCGGTGTCCGCCCAACCGTCGCCATCGGTGTCGATGCAGCCTAGCAGACTCCAAATCGAGGTCCCGGCCACTTCGGGACAGTCGTCGGAGAGTACAGTCCCCGATTGGTCGGCGTAACCATCCCCGTCATCATCCGACCACAGCAGTTTGTCGTTCGGATAGGAGTCGCTGGCCTCAGACCAGCCGTCACCGTCACTGTCCAGGCAACCCAGACTGTCCAGGGTCGAGTTGCCCCAGACACCGGGGCAATCGTCGGGGGCGCTGGCGGGTGCGGGGTTGTCACCGTACCCGTCGGAGTCGCCATCGGCCCACTGGGTGATGTCGAACACGAATGCGTCACCATCGTCGGACCACCCGTCATCGTCCGTGTCAGGGCACCCGAGGCGGTCCTCTGTGCTGGTGCCATGGGTCATTGGGCAGTCGTCGAGGCTGTCGCGGATGCCATCGAGGTCGGCGTCGGGAAAAGGGTCGATTCTGATGACACGGTTCAATCCCGCATCGACGTACCAGAGCTTGTCGCCAGGTCCTACCTCAAGGCCCATGATTGAGTTGGCGTTAGTATCGACCGTCTGCATATGAGTGGCGCTCTTGCCGTCATTTGCAAGCTCGTAGGCACCAATCTTCCCGTTACCGTTTTGCGATACGAAGAGCGTGTCACCATGCAGGGCGATGCCGGAAGGAGAGGAAAGGCTTGAGGCGAGGACACCCCATTCCACGTCGGTAATCTCGCTGTACTCTGCCAGCTCCGAGTCCTTCTGCGTGCTCGAACCCATGATGTCCGTCGTCGTGGTGGTGGGGTCGTCGGTGTTGACCCAGAGAATCCGGCCAGCCCCGGTGTCGGCGATGTAGAGGATTCCATTCGCCTTGTCGAGTACCATGTGGCCCGGGACGCCTGCGCTGCGTGTGGGAGTAATCTCGGTGTAGCGTCGAACGACACCGTCTTCATGGTCTTCTCCGCCGGTATCGTGGTCGTCGTGGAAGTCGTAATACACCAATTCACCGTAGTAGCCGTCGTTGTACCAGTAGGCATTGCCCGAATCATGGGCGATGCCCACCCCGTTCGGACTCTCGTGCAGCATGTCGAGGTGGCTACCCAAGGGCCCGCCTGGTTGCTGATTCTCCATGGCGAAGTGGGAGAGTGAAGAAGGCCAGAGTGCTGGCCCCATGAAATTGTTCGGCGGTTGCTGGCCGTTGTACGTGTTGCGGGTTTCTTGGGCCGAGGCGAAGATGTAGTCGAACTCGGAATGGTCTTGTCCGAAGGCGATCGCGCTGACCTCCTCCATGAAGTGGTTGCCGTATACGTCCTGCCTATTCTCGCTAGACTGGTTTGCTAGGCCTGCACTGTGTATGATGGTGATGCTGTCGGTGGCGCGATTTACGACCCAGAGCTCGTTTTGCCGGGACGAACTTGGGTGGAATTCGAGGTCGCGTGGGACGTTGAGGTCGTCACCATCTGTGGCGATGACGATTTCGTTGAAGCCGGGACCGAATTGCTCGACGTAGGCATGTGACGAGCGTGCGTTACCTTCTGCGACGGCAGTGGGTGACCCAGCGAGGAAGGCGCTCGTCAGGAACATCGTCAGAATTAGCATCGATGTTCGGGTCCTACTTCTGGCCGAGGAAGTCATGCATCGGGCGAACAACCCATCCTATTTTGTGCCTCTGCCCGCATGTTAGGAGGCTGTCGCTCAGAAAAGTCGCTGAATTGGTTCTTAGGTACTAGAGGCCCTAGCGAGCCCATGAGAGTCCGGAGGCTCGCGATGCTGCTGTCGGGTCTGCTTCCGCACCCATGCGACTCCGTCGAGCTCGAGCAGTACACTACCGACGGCAACCTAGCGGCTCGCTGGCTCACCGATATCTCCGCGTTTGACGACCTCACTGAGGGCTGCACCGTGGCAGACCTCGGTGCAGGAAACGGAGTCCTCGGACTGGGTGCCTTGGTGTTGGGTGCTGGAAGGGCGATACTAGTTGAGACCGACCAAGCGGCATGTGATGTCGCGAAATCAAACGCCGAGTCGATGGGGTTCACTGAATCAGTGGAAGTAATCCGAACTACGCTCGGCTCGGGCCCGATTAATCTCACCCCTGCGGACGTGGTAATCTGCAACCCGCCGTGGGGTAGGCAAACGCCTAGGGCCGATCGCCCCTTTCTTGAGGCCATAATCGCGTCAGAGGCTCCGGCCCATCTGCTACACAGTGCTGAGGCCACTCATATTCAACCTCTGTTCGAGAATGCAGGTTGGTCGGCCGAGAGGTACGGCGAGGCCGACTTTGCACTTCCTGCGTCTTACTCTCATCACGCCCGGCAGAGAGGAAGGACAAGAGCAGCATTCTGGCGCCTCACACTCCCCTGAGCCTACGGCTCATTCATGCCGGACCGTTCTTAGGGGGTTGGCCGGTCGGCGAGCCGATGACCGCTGCAGCAGGAGACTTCGTTACCCCAGGGTCCTCAATCATAGTTCCAGACGGAGTAGAGGCAGGAGATGGAATCCACAGTGATGCCTCGAGCACTATGGCGGTAGTCACTGGAACGCTTGTCCAGAGTAACGGCACAATGTCGGTTGACCCTTCACGGCCTTCGGTGAACTCGCCTCAGATTGGGGACGTTATCATCGCCGAGGTGAATCGACTCAACCCCAAGACAGCCGAAGTACGCCTGCTCCATATTGAGGGCAAGGATGGCGGCCACAGAACCGTCCCTGCCGAGGAACTGTTCGCAGACATCTTCGTCACCAACTTCGTAGATCGCTTCCTGCCCTCTGCAGGGGATGCGATGCGCAAGAGGGACATCGTCCGCGCGCGCATAGTCGAACTAGACCCCATGCTCAAGGCCACAACTCGCGACAACCCCGAACTTGGTGTCCTGCACGCTCTGTGCCCACAGTGCGGAGAGGATCTAGAGGCGAGCAGCAAGACCCCCGACTTCAACGTCGCATGCCCTCGCTGCGACTACACAGGCTACAGGGTCTTGTCCAACGGCTTTGGCCACGGCCACGTCCTCGGAGATGACATACAATCCCTGAATCGCCCCGGGGCCCGATGGTCATCGGAGGCCGAGCCAATGCTCGGTCACGATGGCGCTCGCCCTTACATCTCACCCGTTGCAGACTACCGTCGTGGCATGTCACACGAGATGCCCGATTCCGTCCGCCGCCAGAAGGCAGCTCAGTCACGAGGCGGAGGCGGAGGAGGAAGAGGAGGGCCTAGGCGTGAGATGCACCCGACTACGTGTACTCTATGTGGAACCAAGACACAAGTGCCATTCAAGCCCACTCCGGGCAAGCCGATCCGCTGCAGGGACTGCATGGACAAGGTCAAGGATGGCAAGGCCTCGAAGGACGAGCTCGCCAAGGAGCGTGGGGTACTGAACGCGGCACGCGCTGGGGCCGAAGGGTCAATGGGACTCAAGCTGTTCATCGGAGGCGTCTCCTACGACGCCACTGAGGATGATCTCCGCGAGGCCTTCTCCGCACACGGCGAACTCAAGGAGGTCCACATCGCCACAGACAAAGAGACCGGTCGCTCAAAGGGCTTCGCCTTCATCACTTTCCCAAACAAAAAAGACGGTCTCGCAGCAATCAAGGCACTTCATGAGAGCAAGATTCACGGTCGCAAAATCAGTGTCCAAGAGTCGAACCCAGGCGGCCGTGATCGCAAGCGCCGTCCCCGCCGAAACTAGCGAAGCCGTGAATACCCGGAAACCGACCGTCCGAACGGGGCTGCGATGGAAGGATGGCTTGTTCTTGATGGCTATGAGGATGAGCCCGCCGCATTTGGAGTCCCTAACTACCTCGGGTTCCACATCCGCTACATCTGCGGGGTGCTCGAATCTCGGGGTGTGTCGTACACATACATGACCATCGACCAGTGGAGGATGCACCAGAAGACACGGCTGGACGACCCTAGTGAGAGGGCGGCACTGCGCAGGGAGCTGTCAGAGTTGGATGGCACTGTCATTCTAGCAGGTGCCGTGGTTCCAGGTAAGTACGTCAGAGGGACTCCAATCAGTCGCCGCGAGATGGACAATCTGCTCTCAATTCTGCCGAGCGAGCAGCCGGTGCTGTGCGGCGGCTGGGCAATCCGCAATTGGCGCTATGACGGCTGGATACCCCTCCGCTCGAATCTTTTCTGCGCAGTCCAGGACACCGACGCCTCACTGCATCATTATCTGTCGACGGGGCAGTGGGAGCACAGAAGGAGGACACCCGAGCAATGGTCTGAATGGGCACTGGCGGGGGCATCTTCTAGAGCAGTCACAGAACATCCCGATCTCGCATCTCCTGAAGGCTCTCCCGGGCCGCTAACCTACGAAATCGAGCTCTACCAGGGCTGCGTCCGCTTCAAGCGCGGTTGCAAGTTCTGCATTGAGCCGAAGAAGGGACTGCCGCTGTGGCGGGACGAGGAAGACGTCCTCACTGAGATAGCCACGGCTCTTGACTCAGGAGTTAGAAACGTCCGCATAGGAGGGGCTACGGACATCTACACCTATCGTGCTGAAGGCGTGGAGAATCTCGAGTACCCGATTCCGAACCCCGAGCCGATAGCCAAGGTTCTACACGGTGCGCGCGAGGATGAGAGGCTGACAATCCTCCATGTCGATAACGCCAACCCATCAATCGTCGCCGAGAGCATTGAACCGGCTACTGAGATTACGAAAACTCTTGTCGAGACCCTCTCCGACGGTGCGGTGCTCTCGTTCGGGCTGGAGTCAGCCGATCCCACCGTACACGAGCAGAATTGGCTGAACTGCGACCCGAATCAGCTCAGGACTGCAATCAGGTTGGTCAACGAATACGGCAGGGAACGCGGAGAGAGGGGCCTTCCGAAGTTGCTGCCAGGACTCAATTTTATCGCCGGCCTGAATGGAGAGACAGTGGAGAGCTACCGGATGAATCTCGAACTCCTCAGGAGTATGCGAGATGAGGGATTGTGGCTCAGGAGGATTAACATTCGGCAAGTTGAAGGGCAGGGTTTTCAGGAGATTCCAGAGCAGGCCTTCAGCGAGTTCAAGCGTGAGGTCCGTGAGAGTATCGACCGACCTCTTCTGGAGGAAATGCTGCCGGTTGGCACGGTCCTCAAGGGGGTCTGGTGGGAGGCCCATAACGACCGCATCCGAAGGCCCGAGCAGGTATTGGACCCAAAGTACCGTGACGAATCTATCCGAGGGGCAGCTGGCATAACCTTCGGTCGGCAGATAGGGGCGTACCCTATCCTTGTTGGAGTCCCGTACAAGATACCACTAGAGAGTGCCTCGGAAATCATTGTCACGGGCCACGGGATGCGCAGCATCACCGGCGTCGAGACAGGTCTGAATGTGAACTCGGCGACCCAGCACCAGCTAGAGGCCATACCTGGTATCGGCAGCAAGGGCGCTTGGAGACTGGTAAGCGCTTGTGCAAGGGTTTCGTCAAAGGGAGGTTCTTTCTCTCCGAACGAGGCTTTTGAGGCTGCCGGACTGGACGTACCAGCTCTTGCAAAAGCCGTTCTGAGCGCTGATGCAGGGGCGGTCGCGACGCAGGAATAGTGATATCTCGAACTGCATCGGTTTCTCCTGTAATGGGCACTAGTCGGACTGGTCCGACGAACATCTTTGACTGAGACTGAATGAGTAGACCAAGAGGGCATGAGGATGGATAATAGATATTCAAGGCAAATCACGCTTCTAATTCTGCTACTACTAATCTTCGCTGTCCCGCAGGAGGCGTTCGCCAACAGTTCAGGTAAGACTGGTTCGTCTAGCACAGGTTGCGGAGGTGGTTCCTGCCATGGAGGTGCAAACACAGTTACTCCATCCTTAGTTGGTCAGCCCAGTTCTGATTACACACCCGGGACAGTTTACTCCCTCACAATCGGGGGTAGTGGCGGGACCTCTGGAACGAATGGCGGATTCAATCTAGACACGACCCAAGGCACTTTCTCCAATGCTGGAACCAACGCTCAGGTAGCGACTAATGGCGAAGCTACTCACTCCAATTTCAACTCGCGCTCGTGGACAGTCGACTGGACAGCTCCTTCAAGCGGTTCTGGTGATACGACCTTCAATCTAGCAGTGAACTTCGTAGATGGGACAGGAACAACCTCCGGTGACTCATGGGGAACTGCCTCATGGACCATTTCCGAGGCGACTTCGACGCCCCCATCATCCCCTTACAACCAGCCTGGTTCGCAGAGGGACTCGGTCTTCTCGCACTCAGTGCTTGAACTAAACTCGGGTTCGCCAACTCTAGTCCTCGACAATGGCACGCTGGTGACCTTTTCCTCTGGCACTGGAGGAGGGAATCCTGTCTACACCAACGATGACGTGCTATCAATCGCAGGAGATTGCGCATTATTGGGCAACTACAGTCTCAGATGTACTGGATCCAACAACTACGGTCAACTCGGCCTCGGCTCCTTCTCCCTCAGCAACGGGACAGTTGACTTCGGCACCAGCATGCCCGCTGCGATATCTGATGGAAACAACCACAACTGCGCCATCCTCACAGATGGCTCGGTCAGTTGCTGGGGCAGGAACAACGTCGGACAACTCGGAGACGGGTCCAACGCAAATAGGAACGCGCCTGTAAGTGTCGACCTAGGGGCCAACACCACTGCTGTAGCCCTCTCTACTGGAATCGACTCCACATGCGCGATAACGAATACTGGCGCAATCAAGTGCTGGGGAGGTAACTTCTACGGAATTCTTGGAGACGGTACTACGACTCACAGCAATGCGCCAGTGGAGGTCAATCACTCGACAGGAATGCGAGCGGTCGCTATAGCCACTCCAGGCTATGGAGCCTGCGCCATCTTTGAGAACGGCTCCGTATACTGCTGGGGGCAGCTCTACACAGTCACCGCGATGTTTGGGGCAGTCACAAACGGTTCTGTCCATATCGACTTCGCCGCTGGCAGGACTGCAACCGCCATCGATGGGACCTCTGACCACATGTGCGCCATCCTCGACAACGGCTCGATGAACTGCTGGGGTGTGAACACCTACGGCCAGTGGGGCGACGGCTCGTGCAGCTCAGTCATCCCTTCCAGTGGGTGCAACGGCGTGAATGGAAACGCCCCAGTGCACGTCAATCTGAGCACTGGCAGCAGTGCCATAGCAATCTCGTCCGGAGCATCTGCGACATGTGCGATTCTCGATAACTACTCGCTACAGTGCTGGGGACAGCAATCCGGCGAGTTTGACGGAACCACGGACTCTCTCCTTAATCCTCATACGATGAATTTCACACTTGGGGCGGATGTGGCCTATTCGGATCAGGACATGGACGGCGACGGCATCGTCAACGCCCTTGACACTCACATGGCAGGCGACGACGACGGCGACGGCGTTCCGATTCCGTACGATCCGTATCCGAGCAATCCCTCGAGATGGATGGATTGCGATTCCGGTTCGTGGGGCAGACTATCATGCAGTCCAGCAGAGGCTGGGCATTACGCGGAGTCGGGCGATCTATACTTCACACCCTGCTCAGTCGGGACATATCAGCCCGAGGCCGGCTATCCTCTGTGCTATGATGCATCGGCTGGCAACTTCGTGGATATCTCCCAAGCAACCACGCAGTCTCTATGTTCAGCCGGCACCTATCAGCCAGACCTCGGGCAGTCATCGTGTGTCAACAGCTCAGCCGGCAACTACACCAGCCCGAGTTTCGGCGACGCCGGTTCGTACTCTTCCTCAGCGTTCAACATCTCAGCGACGAGCGCAGAGTACAATGGTTCGATACACTCCTCCAGCGACGTGCAGGACCTGTACATGATGGTGGTCCCGAAGGACCACGGTGTCACAGTGGGGCTGACGTCCCCCTCGGGCGCTGATTTTGACTTAGAAATCTACAACGAGAGCCTAACCCTCCTTGACGGGAGTTACTCAACCTCCTATGACGAGACCTCGACCAACAACACGAACTTCTCGGCAGACTCCAACCTGTACATCCTTGTCTCTCCGTGGAGCGGGACCGGTCAGTACACGTTACAGATTTGGCTGTTCTATACTGCTGACGGGGCCTTGGTGGGCAACCCCTCGATGTCCGTTGATGCCGAGATTGGAGCTGGTCAGTACCAGTGCTCCCCTGGGACCTACCAACCAGGCACTGGTCAATCCTCGTGTATCGATGCCTCGCCTGGGTATTACGTCTCAGGTAGCGGCTCGACCACTCAGACACCATGCAGCCCCGGCTCATTCCAGTCGGGAATGGCTCAGACCTCATGCCTGCTAGCCACTCCGGGGAATTTTGTCAATATCTACGCTGCAATCGATCAGACTCCGGCTTCTCTAGGTCACTACGTAAACACCTCAGGCGCGACCGAGGAGGTCGCGTGCACCATGGGCACCTACCAGCCAAGCATAGGGCAGACCTCGTGCCTCGACGCAGATGCAGGATACTATGTCCCCTCTAACGGGGCGAGCTTCCAAACGGCCTGCTCCCCCGGGACCTACCAGCCAAGTACCGGCCAGTCATCATGCATCGATGCATCTGCTGGATACTACGTACTGTACTACAACTCAACTAGCCAGACGCCCTGCCCCGTGGGAACCTACCAACCCAGCACCGGACTGTCGTTTTGCATCGACGCCTCCCCTGGGAATTACGTCAATACCGTGGCTGCTACCGCCCAGGTACCTTGCGATATCGGTTCCTACCAGCCTCTATCGGGCCAAGACAGGTGCAATGTTGCAGATTCGGGATACTACGTGCCTATTACTGGATCGACCAACCAGACTGCATGTGATTTAGGTACATTCCAGCCTAACCCAGGCTCTTCCTCCTGCTTGGACTCGCCCCCGGGGCACTATGTAGACACTACAGGGGCGATTTCAGCCACACCATGCTCGGCGGGCACGTACAACACCAATGTGGGATCTAGCAGTGCCGATTCCTGCATCCCATCTGACCCAGGGAACTCGGTGCCGGCGGACGGTGCTTACTTCCAGACTCCCTGCACCCCCGGGCACTACCAGCCGTCATCTGGTCAGACCTCCTGCCTCGATGCCGATGCAGGATACTACGTTGCAGTTCACGGCGCCAGCTCTCAGATTACTTGCGGCTTAGGAACTTTCAATCCTGACATCGCCCAATCATCATGCACAGACGCATCCTCTGGGCACTACGTCGACACACCGGCCTCTACGTCTCAGATTGCCTGCACTGCAGGCACCTACAACCCAAGCATGGGATCATCCTCTGCGGCCGACTGCCTGCCCACTGACGCGGGCAACTACGTCCCGATGGCAGGGGCAGCCGCACAGATTCCATGCGCAATCGGTTCCTACCAACCCTCCCTGGGCCAGGCCTCGTGCATCCTCGCCGACCCCGGTCATTATGTTCCTGCGACAAATTACCAGAACCAGTTGGAGTGCCAGTTGGGTACCTTCCAGTCATACTCTGGTGCATCTTCATGCTCGGACGCGGAACCAGGGCACTACGTCGACACCAACGGCTCAGCCTCGCAAATGGACTGCCCACCGACCACCTACAATCCTGCCACTGGCTCTAACGACCGGGATGACTGCGTAGATGTAGAGCCGGGTCACTACTCAGATGAGTGGGGCACCGCTGAGCATCTCGAGTGCGCCCTTGGGACATACCAGCCCAACCCAGGTCAGATGTCGTGCCTTGATGCTGATTCCGGACACTTTGTCTCCTCCAGCGGCGCGACTTCCCAGTCGGCCTGCCCTGCAGGGACCTACAATCCGTCCGAGGCCTCTGGAAGTGCCGCTGATTGTGTCCCCGCAGATCCCGGTCATTATGTCGACAGCCAAGCCAGTTCCTCACAGACTCCCTGCAATCTTGGCACCTACCAGGATTCATTGGGCCAACTGTCCTGCACCGACGCCTCCCCCGGGCACTATGTTTCCGAGGAAGGTCAGGCCGAGCAGACCCCTGCTTCACTGGACACCTATGCCCCAGGGACGGCCAGCACTAGTGCGGAAGACTGCCCGGAGATGTACATCACCCTGCAAGAGGGGGCCGATTCCGGAGACGATTGCTTCCTCGACAGTGACGGCGACCGGATTCACGACACGGCAGATTCAGATGATGACAACGACGGAGTCGACGATGGCACTGACATGTGTCCGCTGGGCTTGATGGGATGGTCAAGCAGCCCCGGATCAGACAACGATGCGGATGGCTGTAAGGACACCGAGGAGGATGCGGACGACGACAATGACGGATTCCCAGACGATGGCGACGCACTGCCACTGAACTCCGCGGAGCATTCGGATAACGATGGCGACGGACTTGGCGACATCGAGGATCCAGACGACGACAACGATGGTCTAACTGACTCCGACGAGGCGGCTGCAGGCACCGATCCCAAAGACCAGGACACTGATGATGACGGCTTCCTGGACGGCGTGGACATGTTTCCGAAAGACCCAACCGAGTGGTACGACAAGGACGGCGATGGTTACGGCGACAACGGTGACGCCTTCCCCAGTGACTCATCCAAGCACCTTGAGGCGGACCTGTTTGGCAAGTACGGCTTCGTCATCGCTATCCTCGGTTCGATACTAGTCCTCGGTCTTGGCGGGTGGATGGTTATGCGTCGCAAGGAGGAGGCAACAGTGACCGAGGCAGCCGAACACACACGCAGTGTCGAGACGCCGGCTCAGCCCGCCTACGAGCCGGAGCCCGAACCGGAGATGAACACCGGGCAGTTCCTAGAAGAGCTCGAAGCAGACCTGAGTCGCCCCACTGCCCCTCCTCATGCTAAGATGAACGAGCAGGGACAGCTCGTGTGGGTTGACGATGCGGGCACCGTATATGCCCAGAACCCCGACGGCAGTATGGTCACGTTCAATGTCGCGACTGGATTGTGGGAGCCCCTTGAGTAACCCAAATCATAGGTAGCGAATTCAATGAATGCGTGACAAGTCGTCTCCAGAAACATCTCTTTTGACCCATATGGCCATAATTACTGTCTGAGCAAGAGATAGGACAGCCGCCCACCAGACCCAGATTGGAAGGCCTAGGTGACTTGGCTTGTTATCTGCCCACCACCAGAAATCCTGGGCCAGGGCAAAGATAGTGAAAAGACCCAACACAGGCATCACCGACGCCCTCTCAATACGAATGTCACTAAAGACTCTACTTGCAGAATCAGGGGAGCATGCAGTCTGGACAATCAAGAGAGCAGCCAGTGCTGCGGCCAATGAAGGAATTACTGCAGTTGGCATCGCAGGACCTACGGGAGAAATCCACCAGCCATCAAATGATTCAGGCGAGAATACAGCTAGGAGGACAACCGCCTCGCCCGCGACAATCGATGCGATAATCGAACGCCCATCTAAGCCGTCAAAATGGGCAGCAATGAATACCGCCGGAAACATAACTGCATACATGGAGAATGCAAGTAGCCCAAGATTCAGTATGGACAGATCGGACCAAAGTGAAAGCACCAATCCTAGGATTGCTAGGGCGATTATTACTCCCTCTCGCTGACCCGGTCTACGATTGTCACTTGAAATCAAGTCTCTAGTCACCAAAGATCCAGTTGCCAGAAGTTGAGAGTCCATTGTGGACATAAGTGCGGCCAATCCAGCAACCAGTACGAGACCTCCTAACCACTCTCCCCCTACATCAACAATAAGGTTGGGCAGAATGTTATCCGAGCCAGCTTTGTCAAGGTCCGGATAGCTCAGATGTCCGAGCGCACCAATCAGAATTGGTGGTAAGAATGCAAGCCAAGCCACGGCCGGGTAAAGTGTGGCCATTCGACCAATCGATTGGTCGTTTTCTGCGGCGCACAGTCTCTGGTAAAGTTGGGGGAACATCGGATCCGCAAAAAGCCAGAGCAATAGCGTGCTTACCCATATCAATAGAGTATAGTTCCCTTCTCTTCCCAGTAGTCCCGGCTCGGATGCTGCGAGGCTACTCATTGCTGAACTCAAGCCCCCAGCATCGCTCACGACCATTGCCAAGCCTAGCCACAATAGTGCCAAGGCTATGGCGCCCTGAACAACGTCAGTCCTTACTACAGCCTTGAGTCCCCCAGTCAGAGTGTAGGTTACAACCAAGCCAGTAACCAAAACTGCACCTACCCAATCCGGCACTCCGAAGAGCGCAGATACAACGATGCCAGCCGCTCTTGGCTGTAGCGCAAGGTATGGAATGGTGGCAAGTATCAGGACTGTTGCCATTGTAATTTGGGCTTCACGAGATCCCGTCTGACCTCTTATCATCTCAGGTGCTGTCATTGCGTTATGCTGAATTGAACGACTGCGGACCTTTCTTCCTAGTACATACATGGAGACTGCCATGAAACCGGTTCCGAATGCCATGATTGGCAGGAATGATAGTCCAATCCTGTAAGCCGCACCGCTCGATCCGTAAACCGTGAAGGCGCTGAAGTTTGTGGCCGCCATAGTAACTAGCAGCAGAGGTCCAGAAAGTCCCCGTCCAGCGAGATAGTACAACTCATCTTCCCTCCCAACATCACGACGAGCCCAGATTGCGAACAATATCATTGCAATTACATAGACAGTTACAGCAATCCAGGCTGAGGACATGGACCTCTACGGGAAGCAGAAGACTATGGTGATTTTTGTGTGTTGGAGAGTGCGTTTGAGAGTAACCAGTACGCTCGTCTCACTCCTCGAATTCTGCGAGATCCCCGACTGACTCAAACAGACTGGGCCCACTACCGAGGAAGTAGACTGACCCCAGTCTAGTTCGAGAATCTTCCGGAGTGGAGTTGTTGCCGGTGGCGCACGAACCTGTGCAGCCGTCGGCGAAGGCCACATACACCCGCCCCTCGAGATCAATATGTAGGTCGTTGAAGTCCAGCAAGTTGCGGTTCGAGCCCCCAATGTCTCGGCAGTCGCCGCTGTTCAGGCATATGCTCCCCACCTGGACCGGGTCAGGAGAGACCCTGACGGTGTGGAACACCGGCTCAGGGTCAAGTGCGTTGAGACTGTAGGTGATGTACAGGTAGTAGCTGACATTGGCGGACGCGTAGTGCGCATTGCCGTCCCACGGCTCCCCGTCGATGTCTGATTGGTTCAATTCACTCGCGTTCTCACTCCCAAGGTAAGTAACCGCAATCCTTCCTGGGTCACCTGCATCAACCTGAGGGAATACTGTCGAGATAACCGCGTTCGGACTGATTCGAATACTAGTCTGTTCCCAAGTTTCTCCTGAATTAGTACTTCTCGACATGTAGATGCCTTCGTCTGCCCCCGTCCAGATGTGATATGCATTGGATTCAGTGTCGGTCGCAACCTCCGAATTCTTACGAGGATTGGGTGTCCCTACGTCCTCACCCATGGTTCGATCAAACCAACTCAAACCATTGTCATCGGAAACAATGACTGTGGGCGTTTGGACCCGTGGCGTGACGTATACAGTGCCATCCGGTGCAGAAGTGATAGCTCCATGGAGTCCACCATTGGTTGTGGCCAATCCGAAGATTAGTCCGCCTGTGTTAAATGTGGCACCGCCATCAAAACTGGTGAAGCAGAATATTCCGGCGAGTTTGTTGTAGCAATAGTACACAGCTGTCTCGTAGTAAGCCTGAGTAAACTGACCGCCGATTCCATACCCACTGCTCGTCCAAGGGCCGGTTGCCAGTTTGATGTGATCATTAATCGGAGTCGTACCAGAGTCGTGTGGATTACCCACCCACGTTGCCCCATCATCATCGCTATAACATATCCAAGACGTCTCCAAGCCCTGCATCTGCACGTTGAATACTCGGTCCGTTATCGGATCTACCCACCCCCACGGATCATTGGTTTGGAACGCACACATGGGGCCTGCGACGTCCTCCCAGGATTCTCCGTGGTCACAAGAACGCATGACCTTCTCAAAAGCGATGAAGAAAATGCAACCACTCGACGTGACGCCGATGCTGGGCTCGGCCCCATCCTCGCCGACGTTGCTGAACACGAAATTGAGGTTCAGCGGTTGGTAGAGGTCCAGTGAGAGGCTCTCGCCGTCCGGCCCGGTGATGAAGACCCCGTCCGGTAGAGTCGGTTCAGGAGGAGGTGGAGAGGGAGCATCATCCTTGAAGCAACCAGCGAGTGATGCCGACAGCATCAGAATCCCGACTAGCAGAACCTTCACTCGCATGTTCGCACCGAAGGCGCATCAGCGAATTATCTTGCCCTCGGCAACTATCAGAGAATAATGGCGTTAGCACCCCAAGCAAGGCCGCCACCGAAGGCTACGGTGACCACGAGGTCGCCCGATTCTATCAGTCCCTCATCACGCGCCTCGTGCAATGCGATGGGCACGCTAGCGCCAGCGGTGTTGCCGTACTTGTGCAGGTTGGTAAACGTCTTCTCCATCGGCAGCCCGAGCTTGTCCATACCCGCTTTGATGATGTTCAGGTTGGCCTGATGAGGAATTATCATGGCGACGTCTTCTATCGAATGTCCGGTCCTCTCTAGAACGGCCCTGACCGCTTGGGGAAATGCCTCGGTCGCGAAGTCCCAGACCGCTGGCCCGTCCATGTGGAAGTACTGCTCCCCGTCTTTGAAGCCCGGAGACGGAATCGGTTTCTTGACCCCGCCCGCCGGGATCTCAATAACCCCGGCTCCGGCGCCGTCGGACATCATCCAGCTTCCAAGTAGACCCCTGCCCTCGTCTACTTCCTGGATGACGGCCGCCCCGGCGCCGTCGCCGAAGAGGACGCACGTGGTGCGATCCTCCCAGTTGAGAATGCGGCTGTAGACCTCGGCACCCACGACCAGCACGTTGTCGTATCCCGGGGTGCCGGCGAAGCGCGCCCCGATGTCTAGGGCGTGGACCCAGCCGGCGCACACCGCGTTGATGTCGAAGGCAGCGGCCTTGGTGCAGCCTAGCTTGTGTTGAGTAATCCCGGCGGTGGAGGAGAGTGGGACATCGGGCGAGGAGGTGGCGAGGATGAGCATGTCCACATCATCGGGTTCGATGCCCGCTTCGTCCATTGCCTGTTGGCAGGCGATGACGGCAAGATCACTCGTGCAGACATCGTCAGCGGCTATTCTGCGCTCCTTAATCCCGGTCTTGGTGGTTATCCACTCGTCACTTGTATCAACTATCTCGGCCCAGTCGTCGTTGGTCATGACATCGGGTGGGACGTATGTGCCCAATCCTGTGATGCCCACTGGCGCCATATTGCTCCGCATCGCCCAAGAGAGGACTTTCACTGTTGCTGCATTAGTCGTGCTTGACACAGACGTTCATGGCCTCTGAGAAGAAGTCCAAACTCCACTTGCCACCCTCTCGGCCCACTCCGCTGTCCTTGACGCCACCGAACGGGACTCGCAGGTCCCTGTGCAGCCAGGTGTTGACCCATACCATTCCGGTATCGATGGCCTCGGAGACCCGCTTGCCCTTCTCGAGATCGCCCGTCCATACGCTTCCGGCGAGTCCGTAGCGGGTGTTGTTGGCGATGGCCACAGCCTCCTCTTCACTGCTGAACGGGTGGAGCGTGACCACGGGCCCGAAGATCTCCTCGGTCGAACATCTCGAGTTTGGACTCAGCCCCTCGATGACTGTGGGGGCCATCCAGTTGCCATGCTCAAATTCTGCGGGCATGCACGGCATTCCTCCGGTGAGTAGACTGCCTCCTTCTTGCTTGGCCAACTCGACGTAGCTCTGTACCTTTTCGAGGTGATGCCCCGAAATCAATGCCCCTAGGTCAGTGGCCTCTTCTGAGGGATCACCAACTCGCATCGCCTCGACGGCATCTACGAAGCGGTCGCGGAACTCTCCGTAGATTGAGTCCTCAACTAGGATTCTAGAGCCGCACAGGCAGACCTGGCCCTGATTGAGGAAGCCAGCGCGCACTACTCCGGCTACAGTCGCGTCCATGTCACAGTCGGCGAAAACTATGCTCGCGTTCTTACCGCCGAGTTCGAGGCTGAGTTTCTTGAATACAGGAGCGGCCGATGCCGCCACCTTCTCGCCTGTTGCAGTACCGCCGGTGAATGATACGAGGTCGACATCTGAATGGGCCACCAGTGGAGCTCCTGCTCCGACTCCGTCTCCGTGCACCAGATTGACCACACCAGCCGGCAGGTCGACTTCGTCGATGACTCGCATCAGCAGGTCTGCGGTCATCGGAGTCAACTCACTGGGCTTGCATACTACCGTGTTGCCCATCCCGATTGCCGGAGCGACCTTCCACGAGAGTAGGTAGAGAGGCAGATTCCAAGGGGTGATGAGAGCGCCGACGCCAACCGGCTTGTTGACTACATAATTGGTCGCACTAGACATCTCAAAGACCTCCTGCTCCTGCTCGCGCAGGATTCCTGCGAAGAACCGAAAGTTCGACACCGAGCGCTGCGCATCAACGTCTCGAGCCAGCGAGATTGGCTTGCCGGTGTCACGGCTCTCGAGCGCTGCTATCTCTTCATAGCGCGCCTCAAGAGCATCGGCGATACAGTCCAGCCAATCAGCCCGTTCTGAGTGGCTTAGAGCACCCCAGGCCGGCTGTGCCCGCCGCGCGGCGAGCACGGCATCGCCGACATCCACTTCTCTAGACAGCGGCACTCTCGCGAAGCGGTGGCCAGTGGCAGGTTCGAGGACATTCATCCATTCGTCACCCGTGTGGCACACGAACTCTCCATCGATATAGTTGCATAGATCGAGAGGCTCTTGCCCATCAGAATCGCGCTCGCATGGGATGCAGCCCGATTCGCAACACTTGTCTGGTTCCATTACGAACCCCTCTCACCTTCATTGGCGAACGGGTCAGAACGGGTCATCCCTTCTGAGTACTCTTTCCAGTCCAGCGTGAATCTGTCCCTATCAGGGTCCCATTCATCCCAGGTAACGACATTCTCGAGCTCCTCAAGGTACTGTGGTGGTACCATTCCCGGAACTATGAACGCCTTCTGGCGATGTAGAGGATATGGGTTGCGTAGACGGATTCCGAGCACCCCGAGCACGGCACGGGCGACGTACCAAGTGGCTTGGCTGTTCCAGCCGTGAGCAATCTTGATCACTATCCCTAGGCCCTTGGGCCAGTCGGGGTGGATAATAGACAGACCGAGCAGACCATCAGCCCCCTCCTTAGCCAGGATTTCCCCCTCGCCTGCCTTTAGGCAGGTCGAATCGAGCCGGTTGAAGCCGCCTACGAGATCGGGATGGCTGTTCATGGCATCCCAGATCCAGTCATCGTCCTTCTCGCGGGCTAGCCCAGCAAACATCACTGCGAGCTCGTCTACGGTGTTGGAGACCGTAGGAAGTCCGCAGCCGTCCTTGGCGACCCTCTGCGGCTCCCAATCGGGCTTACCCATCATGCGCCGGAGTACATCAAGGTACATCGGGAACCAAGGTGAGCTCGGGAGAGTGTAGCCGGCCCGGTTGATTCCCATGCTTCGCAGCGCCTTGAGCATCGCTGCATGCTCTCCCGAGCAGGTGTGGAACCAGCGGCGTGGGCGTCTGACCTGTCGGCCGAATTGAATGAGTGGAACGTCCAGTGGACACTGCATTAGTCCCCATTCGGACTCGGTAAGCAGCGATTGCGCAGCTGCGACGTGCTCGGTGTCGCCGTTGTGCGAAGAGCAAGCTATGGCCATCTGTTCGCTGCTCAGTTTCTCGGAGGCCAGTGCCTCTTGAAACGTCTTCATCATCAGCGGCTTCATCATTGAGCGTCCGTAGACCAGCACGTTGCCCCCGAAGGAGTGCACTATCTCGGTGCCGTGGGCCCATGCGATCGCACCGTGGATGGTGTTTTCGGAGACATCCATGCGGCGAAAGTCGACCAGAGGTTCCCACTCGACATCGCGACCTGTTGCAATCCCCTCGTACTGCTCGCCAAGGGGGTTAGTCGGATAGATCGCGGAACCCGGTCTGCCAGAGGCCACACTCGATGGCCTGTCGCCGCCGTCCTCACTCATCTCAGACACCCCTGTTAACGCGCGGTGCGACCTTAGTCATGAATGCCGTCATGTTTCTCTGGACGCGCTCGCTGTCGTGGTTGAAGAAGTCGAACCAGCACATCAAACGGTCTTCGGGGTGAAACCTCTCGAGTATTTGCTCACAGACCCTATCAGCATTGCCGATTACCGCATTGTCTGTTGCCCGCTCAATCTTAGACGGGTCAATGGTCCCCTCTAGTGCGTTCCAGTACGTCGATAGCGCAGCTCGCGCCTCCTCCATCGCAGCGTCGTTCTGCTCATCAGGAGTGAGTCCCTCCTCATCGTTGACAAATATCATGATTGTACGCGGCATCATGCTGCGCTCCCATGGTCCTCCATCGGAGTGGTAGTGCTCACGGAACCTATCGTGCGTCTCCTCGATGATATGAGGAGGGGTGATACTGAGATTGAATACCTGCACAGGCCTCAATCTGTTCACTTCGACCTGCAGTTTCGGATCGTGGCTGCCCAGAACGAGGTTCAGTAAATCCCGACGCCACTCCTGTGGAATTGTCTTGATCTCCTCGAACTCGTAACGCCTATCGATACCAATCGAATCTGGAGGCGAATCGAGACCTCGCACAGATATAGCAGCATCCTGCACCTCCTTCCAGTCCTCGTCGGAGCGGAAGTTGACTCTAGACAGCACTGTGGGGCGAATCATGTCTGAGGACACCACCTCGCCATTCAACAGCCGCAGGAATATCTCAGAGGCCTCGGCGAAGACCTGACCGCGCAGGGCCGGCCACGCAGCCTCCTCGACAGCGTCACGCGGCACGATACCGTATGGTCGTGCCATGAACTCAAATCGACCAGCCGAGAAGCCGACGTGCAGACGCCGGGTCTCAGCAGGGTCGAGCCCATGCAGGGAGAGAAACGACCCTACTCGCTCTGCTTGTGCTATCGGTCCACCAGAGCCTAGAATTGACATCACCGCGCTCCCGACTTCCATCCGCTCGGTGAGGGAGAACATTTTACTCGCGACTTGGAAGAAGTCAGTACAAAGTCCGACCTCTCCAGGGTAGTGCGGAACCACCGGCTTACTGTTACTCTTCTGGACTTCGGTAGACAGGTGCGCCTGAGCGACCCAGCCGACTCCGAAACCGAGTTTGTCGGCGAGCTCGACCTGATTGAAGAAATTGGCCAACATCACTCTCTCGGAGGGGGTGTGGCCGGAAGTATCCGGCGTCTGGGAGATTGAGAAGAAGATATCGAAGCGCAAGCGCATCACCAATCAGATTGACCTCATTCTTCCGCCGTCAACGGCTAGACTGACGCCACGAATAGCCCCGCTTGACGGCAGACATAGGAAAGTGACTGCGAGAGCAGTCTCAAGAGGATTGACGAGGCGTTGGATGGGGACTCCACTCATCCATTCATCTCGTACGTCTTCAACTGACTTACCAGTGCGCTCGGAGATCGAGCTCGCCAAGGAACCTAGTCTGTCGGTATCGGTGAAACCGGGCATGATGTTGTTGATGGTCACGCACTCGGGCAGCTCACGAGACAGTGATTTGGACCATGAAGCCATAGCCCCACGCAGGGTATTGGACAGACCGATGTTGTCAATCGGCTCGCGTACCGAGGTAGAGATGATGTTCACGATTCGCCCAGTACCAACGGCCTCCATGCCGGGCACCAGAGTCTGTGTAATGGTGTGAGCAGCGTGTAGGTGACGGCGGAATGGCCCCTCGAACTCATCAAGGGTGTTCTCAAGCAATGGTCCCCCAGGAGGTCCACCGGAGTTGTTCACTAGGATATGTATGGTGTCCAAATCTGATACGGCCTCGAGTACGGCGCTCAGATCCTCAAGGTCCAGTGCGAGAGCCTCGTGCCCGTCTCCGTGCATTTCTGTAACCAGCGAGTCGAGATTGGCTGCAGAGCGGGCGCACGCGACTACGCGGGCGCCCGCTCGAGCGAGCATTAGCGCGCAGGCGCGCCCGATGCCCTTCGAGGCACCGCAAACCAGTGCAGTCTGTCCGTCTAATACGCCATCGGCGAAAGGAAATCCATCATTGAGCAGTCCATTGTTCATTTTATCACCTAATCCACATAATGAGCGTACGTCTGGTCACGCAGTTTCTGGTCGACGACTTCGAGCACCTCATCCGGCGCATTGCGGAATGTCGGGTGCTCGCTTTCACCTTGCGGTCGACGCATCTCATGCCAGCGGCCATCCTCGTATGCCATCAATGCCTCCTTCATCAAGACTCCAGCCAGAACTAGCGTCTCGTAGCACAGATCCTCATAGGTCATCCCTCTCTTCACCGCGACTTCGCGCTTAATCAGCATCTCCCCTGTGTCTATGCCATTGTCACAGAAGTGACAGGTTGAGCCGACGCGGATATCGTGGTACACCGACCATGCAGGTGAGGCCGAACCCCTGCATTCGGGCAGCAGTCCGGGATGGGCGTTGATCACCCCGTCGGAGGGGTAGTCGAGTATCTCCCCCCGGATTATTCGGGTCCCTCCGAATACGATGAGGTCGAGCTCCAGCCCCTCTAGATGAGGCATGACCTCGGGTGATTTGTGAATCGGGACAGGTACCAGTAGGATTCCGTTTTCAGCAGCCTGCTCGGCTATGAGTGGGGCTATTGGGTTGCCCTCGATTCGCTTGAGGAACTTCTCACGCTCCTCGTCGCCGACTGGTGAATCCTCCTCTATGATAATCTCGGGTACGAAGCCCTCGGAGAGAATCTGGCGCAGCATCTCGCGGCCGTACGGATGCTCCTTCAAGAGCAGGTAAGCAAATCTTGGCTTGGCCATGGTCCCCGTTTCGGGGAGGGGCCTTAGATACCCGTTATTTTCGGTCACGGAGTGACTCGACTCCGGTCGCGCGGGAAAAGCACGACCTCGCGGATATTGCCAGCTCCGGTCAGTACCATCAGCAGGCGGGCCACACCAAGTCCCCAGCCAGCGTGCGGAGGCGCACCGTAGCGGAATCCGTCTGTATAGAAGGTGAAGTCTGCCGGCTCTAGGCCCATGTTCCGTAGGTTCTGCTCGAGCACGTCCACGCGATGCTCGCGCTGACCGCCGCTGGTCATCTCGTCACGCCCGTAGTTGAGGTCGAAGCCACGACTCAACTGGCCGCCCGAGGATCCTTTCTCGTCTTCCTTGTGGTGGATGTAGAAGGGTTTCATCGACATCGGCCAGCGCGGAATAAAGTGGAAACCGGGATATTGGGCTGCGACGATGTCGCAGTGATGACTCTCGATGTCGTCACCCCACTCTATCTCGCCTCCGCCCGCCTTGACAATCTTGATGGCGTCGCAGTAGGATATGCGCGGAAACGGCACATTCGGGACCTCGACTGTGACAGGCTCTTGGTTCTGGCCTGATCGGTATTCGTTCACTACATCGATGAGGTTCTGGTCATTGGCCGCCACCTCGCTCCAGATATGGTGGATCATGCGTTCCTGCACACCCATCACGTCTTCCTCGTCCATCCAAGCGCCTTCAATATCGAAGGAGATGAACTCGTTCAGATGACGATAGGTGTCGTGCTTCTCCGCTCGGAAGGCCGGGCCAATCTCAAACACCCGTTCGAGTCCTCCAAGGACTGCCAATTGCTTGTACAACTGGGGACTCTGTGAGAGGTATGCATCTGTCTCGAAGTACTTTATCGGGAACAGATTGGTGCCACCCTCTGCTGCAGCAGCGATAATCTTCGGTGTGTTGATTTCTTGGAAACCCTCGGAGATGAGGTGGTCGCGGCCGTACTGCAGTACCTTCCCTCGCAGTTGGAACATCGCGTTCACATGAGCCCTCCGAAGGTCGAGATGACGGTTATCCAGTCTGACATCGAGACCCACATGAACATCGTCAGTCACACCTACTGGTAGAGGTGCAGCAGCATCGGCGAGAACTCTCGCGGTCGCCACATTGACCTCAAACTCTGGAGGCGGCGCAGACTCGCCCTCGGCGAGTTTCGGAGGACGCTTCTGAGCCACCGTTCCAGTGACTTGAATGGTCGACTCGCGAGTCGCTGATTGGATGGCGCTGAACAGCGCTTCGTCCATGTTATCTTTCTTCAGGAATGCCTGTATGTGACCAGTGCCGTCGCGCAGCATCAGGAAGCAGATTCCCCCGCGCCCTCGCACTGTCTCGGCGTAGCCTGCGACGGTTACTTCGGAGCCAACCATGTCCGCGCCGTTGGACACCACCTGCCCTATGGTGTGGGAGCGGTAAGCCGTAGGCCTCCATCCGCTACTGTCTCTCATACCCCTCTCGTGTCGGGACGGGGTTTTGAATGGTATCGGGCCAGGGGGCTCAATCATCCGACAATCGCTCGAGATACGCATCATCGAGCTCAGGTGGGAAGGCTAGCCAGCGGATGAGCACGAAGTTGAGGAAACCGAACAAGCAGGTGTTGATTAGCCAAGCGACGTAGTGGTTGACTAACCACTTCTCTATCATGATGTATTCGAGAGAAGTTGTCACTGCTAGTTGCGCAGTGTAGCACCAGAACGCCCGGTTGAGACTGGTGGAGTAGGTAAATGTCGATTTGAAGGTAAATCTGTAGTGCATATAGTGGGCTTCGACATTCCCTATGATGTTGGACACGACCCAGGCCGACACTGCTGTGTGGGCTTCCCACAGATTCATCCAGTACAGAATCAGATAAATTGCAAAAGCGAATGCGGAGTTGAAGCATCCAGTGACGTTGAATCTCATGAACTCTCGGAGGACTGTACTTGAGGTCCAGCCGACATCAGCAACCCTGCCCTTGAAGCGATTGATCCAGCCCATAGATGATCTCTCACTCTTCTTCGTGAGGGACAATCTTAGCTGCAATCAGTAGGAACGCAGTGTGCCCCATAGGCTGGTTTCCTGGTCTGACACCACCTTTGCTAGCCTTGACCCACTTGCGCTCAATCATCTCGCCCGCCCATTCGATGACCAGCCCCTGCCTCTGAGCGGATTCCCAGGATCTCTCAAGTTGCACGGTGGTCGGGCAGTAGCAGGCCAGTCTGCCTCCAGCCCTCAGCAGTGGCTCGATAGTCGGGACAACCTGCCAAGGCTCGGCCACATCGATGATTGCCGCATCGAGAGATTGACAGATTCCCGAAACAGCTTGTCCGACTTCGATTAGATCACCGTCAATCAGGTGCCAATCTGGGAACTCAGGTAGTACTTCGGCTAGGCGCTCCATGTTGGCCCGTCCGACCTCGGCATGCTCTGGCCTAGATTCGACTGAGATGAGGGTGCCAGACGAGCCTAGGACATTGGCCAGATGCATAGCTAGACCGGCCGAACCATGACCGCCCTCGAGCACCTTTGAGCCGACGCCGATGCCCATCCAAGAGATGAGGAATCCAGAATCCTTGATGCCAATGACTTGAGCCCTCCTAGCCATGTTCCTGCGGGCCTCGGGGAGAGCCGGGTCGACGATGGACAGGGACTTCTGGCCGACAGTAATCCTATCTCCAATTGAGTATCCGTTCAGGAGTTGCTCGACATCAAATCTCCCTAGTCCCTTCACCTTGACTTCGCCGGGTGTTCGCTGCAGCAGGTAGGCGCGACCGTCGTCCTCCCTTAGCGCGACCCACTCGCTGCCTCCGTCCTCGTTCACGCTTCGGGCCCGTCCTCCGCCTACTCAAGTTCTCCGGCTCTCTAAAGAGCCGTCCCAGCAACTATCCTGAGTACAGCATGGTTATACGGCGCCACGTTAGGGATATTTTAATGACTATAGTGCGAATGCTGTCAATCGTTCAACCGCTGACTCTGGCAACCCTGGTGGTCATGATGTCCTTCATTGGCTTCATGACGATGGACGAGAAGGTCGAGAAGGTCGAAGAAAGAGAGCAATTGATGCAGGAGGAAGCGCCGCTTTACGCTACCAGTCCAGGTCACCCTGTGTTCGGCGAGTACGTCGGCGCACACTGGTGCCCTCCTTGCATGGACAGCGCATCACCCTCGCTTTACAATCTGAAGACGTCAAATCCAGAGGATTTCACATTCGTCTCAATCTTTGAGTCCGAATCAGATGGTTGGCCCTCGGACAGCCCAATAAATCGACAGGACCACGTCATGGCAGCCTCAAGTGGTTACCCTACATTCTCTTTCGCCGATGAGCAGAGTGGGACTTGCTTCAAGGTTGGCGCAGCCGGAACAAACTACTACGACGCAGACTACACGAACGGTGGCTGCATGAGTTCGGATGTCTCCGACTACGCTGTCTCGCTCTCAATCGCTCTCGATTCAGTGACCAACGATGTCACCATCACCGTAGAGTCGACATACCTCGGTTCATCGTCATCCGTGACTGTCTACCTTTACGCAGCAGTGACTGAGAAAATTGGCGCTGATGCCTACGACAATGGTGTACGACCTCACCACAACTGGAGAGAGTGGCTGCTGAACAGCAACGGGGACGGCTTCGAGGAGATAACTCTGACTCCGAACAACGTCGCTGAGAGGACTTGGACTGTTCCACTCAACACCGTTAGGGCCACTTCGGGTAACACCCAGTACGAGAACTTCTGGCCGGTAGTCGCTCTGATGGATGGCCCACACACATCCTACAACGACTTCCTAACTGCAGCGGACCTAGACATGGCACCGCTCATCGATATCGGCATCTCTGATTTCGATGTCGTCAACCAGAATGGCAACCTCGGATTCGTGCCTGGAGACACACTCGACCTAACCATCGAGGTCACCAACTTCGGTGTCGATCCCTACAATGATGGCGGCGAGATATCGATTTACGAGCTCGTCGGCCTAGACGAGGTCTACGCCGGAGGTTCGTCAATCACCAATCTCGCTTCGGGAGGGACCCAGGTCCTCACGATCCAGTTCGACACCTCTGACATAGAGCCCTACGCATCCGGCTCCACGACCTTCAGGGCGAAACTCTCGGGACTGACAGGTGACCGTGTCTCCTCCAATGACTACACGGACGATAATGCCCTGCATGACATGGCCCCGGTCGCCAACCAACCAACCGCCATCGCTTCCACCTCCATAGAGAGGGGCAGTACAATTCAGTTCGAGTCCACGGCTCTGTCTAACGACATGGTCGACGACATGTCATCAATGACGCCGACTCTGCATTACGCTGAGTCAGGAACTGACATGTGGGACAATTCATGGATAGCTTCCTCCGACTTGGTCGGCAGCGGAGGAAACGCTCGCTATGTGTTTACCATCGACGCACCTCTCAATGCTGAGGTGGGAGATTACGATCTCAGGGTCCGCTGGGTGGATGCTGGTGGCCAGTACGGCGACTGGTTGATATCCGAGGAGGCCTTTGAATTGCGTAACGCCCTGCCTGTGGTGCTGAATAGCGATTACCCGCAGTACGCAGGAATGCCGACTGTCAAGGTTGAGACTCAGGAAAGAGTCTCCATAATGGGTCTGGTGTACGATGCCGAGACCCCGCTTTCAATGCTGCAGATTGACAGCAACTCGCCCGAGTTCATCGAGTGGGACTCGTCCTCGCTTGAGATTGTTGTCGAGTTCAGCGCGGTCATCAGGGACAGCCAAGGCAATCCTATTCCTCAGGGTATATTCGTCACTATCAATGACGGTGATGACAGCAACTCAGGCATGATGATGTTCAACGTGGTGGAGAATGGCGCCCCAAGGTGGGCACCGGTCCCTTCGCAATCGTTCAATGAGGGTGGCTCGACCAGCTTCGGTCTGTCTGAGTACCTTTCAGACACTGATGACAACGGCTATCTGGTGCCGGTTTCTGGTCTGACCCTAGAGTTGCTGGGGATATCTAACGGAGCCCTAGTAGATGCAAGTATCTCGGGACATACCCTCTCCGTCAGTGCCATAGATGACGACTCCATTGGCGTCGTAGACCTCACATTGAGGGCCAGCGACGGAGTCAAATTCTCGGACACCGTCATCACGTTCCACGTACTGAATGTCAACGACGCCCCGCGGATGGAAATGGCTGGAATTGACGAATTCACCGTCGAGATTGGAGACAGGATAACCCTAGAACTCCTTGACCTAATGACGGATATCGATGACCCCGACGAGGAAATCTGGGCGTCTGCGATGACCTTCGTTGCGGGTGCCGCCCAGTTCAACCCGATTACCGGCATCCTGACCATGGCTTGGGAAGAGGCTGGGACTGAGATTGTGACCATCACTCTAGAGGATAGGCACGGCGACGCCAGTGCCTACCTGATTACGGTCACTGTTGTTGACGATATGCCACTCTACTGGGATACGGACCTAGTTGCGACTTTCAGCACCATCGAGTATGGTTCAAATCCCTCTGTTATCATCGACAATGTTGGTCAGCACGAGCTCAGTAACATCAGGATTACTTGGACGGTATGCAATAGTATAACTGGAATCTGTCACTCCTCGGGAGTTTCGCACAACTACGGGCCATTCATCGTCTATCCAGTGAGTGGCGAAGGACTTGGGGTAGGGGACTACGTCACCCTCTCTGCTGAGGGCGAAGACGAGAACGGATTCGATCGAGTCACAGAGGAGCAGTTCCGAGTATATGCGACTGAGGTCGAGGAGGTCATCGAAGAACCCGATGAGGAAGAGACCAATACCAAGACTGGCGGCATAAGTTCGATGATGTCAGCAGGCCTCATAACTCTAGGACTAATGCTGTCAATCGCTCTTGTACTGGCGCTGGCCATCGTCCTGCGCCGACAAAGACTCGACTCGGAGTCGGCTATCGATTTCGCTTCTGAGATTGAGGCGTATGAAGGAAACGACTCCTACTCTACCGATTTGACCGGAGAAACCCCTCCTCCTCCTCCGATGACCCCCCCGCTGCCACCTGAGGGCCTACCGCCGGGTTGGACCATGGAACAGTGGCACTACTATGGTGCAGAGTACCTCCACCGACGTGAATAATCCCCTCATTGGGGTTTGATACCTGTAACGCACCTTCAAGAAGGTGCCAGCATCAGGAATGACCCCGGGGGAGTACTATGTCGAGAGAGTCTGAGCACACGCAGGACGCAACTGAGGCCGAAGAGGACGCTCTGGAATCATGGGAGGATGGGCCTGCTTTCGGCGTCTCCGAGGACAAGGATCCGGTATGCGAGGACTCTGTGGCGGATTGGATTAAGGGGATTGATATCACCTCGACGGTCGATGTGCCGATTCCGGAGAAGCTGGTAGATCAGGTGATTGGCCAGGAGGCTGCTTCGATAGTGGTCAGGAAGGCCGCCCAGCAGAGGCGACACGTAATCATGGTAGGAGAGCCTGGAACGGGTAAGTCGATGCTTGCCCGCTCTATGACCGAGTTTCTGCCTAGAGAGCAACTCGAAGACATCCTTGTATTCCGCAACCACGATGACGAGAATGAACCCAAGGTGAGGACCGTTCCCGCTGGACGAGGCTCGCGCATCATCTCAGAGAGGAAGGCGCAGATTAGACTTCAGCGAGAAAGGACCAACCGCACCCTGTTGTTCGTGGCTCTGGTAGTCGGCGCCGCCCTACTGCTTGCAACCATTTCTAGCGGCGAGATACTGACATTCATCTTCGGTTCCTTTATCCTTGTCTTCGGATACTTCTTCCTCAGGACCCGTCTGACAGCAGGTGACGATGCTAACATTCCGAAACTGCTGATTAAGCACGAGCGCGAAGATGATCCCCCGTTCATTGATGCCACCGGGACTCTAGCCGGAGCTCTTCTGGGCGATGTTCGCCACGACCCATTCCAGTCTGGTGCCGACCTCGCCACCCCTGCTCACGAGAGGGTTGAGCCGGGGGCCGTGCATAGATCCAACAAGGGTGTTCTGTACATCGACGAGATTCGTATGCTTAGAATGGAGGAGCAGCAGGCACTACTGGTCGCCATGCAGGAGAAGGAACTCTCCATCAGCGGTCGATCCGAGCGCTCCTCGGGAGCCCTTACCAAGTCAGAACCTGTCCCAACTGATTTCATACTCATCGCCGCAGGAAACCTCGACAGTGTACAGAACATGCACCCTGCTCTGCGCAGTCGTATCCGAGGATATGGCTACGAGGTCTACGTCAACACCGATATGCGTGACACTGAGCGCAACCGTCGTCGTCTAATCCGATTCATTGCTCAGGAGGTCCGCAACGAGCTCAAGAAAGGATCTGGCAGGCCGATACCTCACTTCGATCGTGGCTCAATATCCCTTATTCTGAAGGAGGCGCAGAGACGCAGCGGTCGCCGTGGAAAATTGTCACTGCGTCTGAGGGAGCTCGGCGGACTTGTTCGCATCGCTGGCGACCTAGCTGCTGAAGATGGTGCGGAACTGACCTGCGCCGAACACGTCACTAGAGCGAGGATGATTGCCAAGCCTCTAGAGCAGCAGGTGGCTGATCGCCACTTAGAACGCCAGGCCGAGTATGCCATGCTGGTCAACCGCGGCAACCGAGTGGGACGAGTCAACGGCCTCGCTGTTCTAGGGGCCGATAGTGGCCTCTCTGACTACTCCGGAGTCGTGCTGCCTGTCGAGGCCATGGTTACACCGGCTCAAGGGATGTCAGGACGAGTCATCGCTACTGGTGGCCTCTCAGACCTCGCTAACGAGAGCGTGACTAACATCAGCGCAGTCGTGAAGAAGCTCACTGGCAAGGACATCAAGGACTTCGATCTCCACGTTCAGTTCCCTGGAACTCACAATGTCGACGGCGATAGTGCATCGATTACTATGGCCACTGCCATAATCAGTGCCTTCGAGGGCGTGCCAATCGAGCAGAACCTAGCTATGACAGGTTCGCTTTCTGTTAGAGGGGAGATTCTGCCTGTGGGCGGAGTCACCGCGAAGATTGAGGCTGCCGCCAAATCCGGCATTCAGAAAGTAATCATTCCCCGCTCCAACCTGCAGGACGTTCTGATGGATGAGAAGTGGGAGAAGATGATCGAGGTACTGCCTGTGGACTCTCTGGACGAGGTTCTTGAGCACGCGCTTGTCGGGGCCGAGGAGAAGGTCAGCTTGGTAGATCGTCTCTCCAAGGTCATAGACACCATCTCGAAGGGCACCGACACTCAACCATCGGCTTGAGCACCTGCTCGTCGTAATGTTTCAAGTCCCGTATCATCCCCGCAAAGCGGGGATGTCCTTGACCGAACAGCAGAGATCCCCTATGGGAATATTGTTCCTCGTTGTCCTGGTCGACATGATCGGCTTCACCATAGTAATCCCATTCCTGACCTACTTTGTCCAGGATCTTGCTACCGCGGAAGGTGTCATGGATATTGGCAACCGCGATCTCTGGGTAGGCATCGTCATCGCCACATACTCTCTAGCCCAGTTCATCTTCACTCCTGTGTTGGGGTCCCTCAGCGACAGGATGGGGCGCAGACCTATCCTGATGTTCGGACTGTTCTCAAACACTGTCTTCTTCACCGTTTTCGGCCTCTCTGAAAGTTTGGCCATGGCGCTCGTAGCACGCTTCCTAGCCGGCGCCGGTAACGGCAACATCGCCGTTGCCCGAGCCTACATCGGCGACATCAGCGAGCCTGAGATGATAGCGCGCAGGATGGGTATGATAGGAGCTGCCTTCGGACTAGGTTTCATGATAGGTCCGTTCATCGGAGGTGTCCTTTCTGATCCGGCCAACAGTATCGGGGCGCCGTTCGATGGACAGTTCTGGATAGACCACCCATACCTACTCCCGTGCGTGTTCTCTAGCGCTCTTTCACTGGCCTCACTGGCTCTCGCTGTTACTCGACTCCCTGAAACTCTGCCACCTGAGTCTCGAAGTCCCTCAGATGGCTCTCTGTTCAGCGGAATGGGTGGGATGATGACTAACATCGTCAAGGTCATGAAGTTCCCAACAGTATCTACATTGGTTTCGATCAACTTCCTATTCATGATGGGGTTTAGCATGATGCACGGGACATTCATCCTGTACACATCGATGACTCCCAATGATGGCGGTCTTGGATGGAGCGAACTTGACAACGGCTGGATATTCGCCTTCATTGGACTACTGGGTGTTATCATCCAAGGAGGACTCATCGGTCCGCTGACTGACAGGTTCAGCATGCCCCGTCTGATGATTGTAGGGACACTCCTGTGCGGTGCCGGTATAGCCAGTATTCCGTATGTCCAGCATGATGTAAGTTGGCTGATTTTCGCATCATCCGCTGGTCTAGCGATAGGTAACGGGCTATTCTCGCCGACTCAGTCCTCGGTGCTGACCTTCGAGGCCAAATCACGGGGTTACGAACTCGGTATGGTCATGGGAGCGCAGGAAGGCTTTGGTGCCTTAGCGCGCATCATCGGCCCGCTGTTTGCCGCCTACTTGTGGTCTCTTACGGTTCAGGGAACAGGCCTATGGACCTATCACACCTGCTTCAGAGTAGCAGGAATCATATTCGTCCTAGCCATACTGCTACAACTCCGATTGAAATTGAATGGCGAGTCTGTGAATGAGTCTAGAATGTTGTAGTGATAGTATGGCAGTTCCAGCAGCAATTGCTCACGGCGGTGCGGGCCCGGGACCTCCTAGGCAGGAAAATGTGGAGACCGCAATTGCTCGGGCGGCAAATATTCTTGAGGCCGGTGGCTCCGCTGTTGAGGCAGCAGTAGAGGCATGTGTAATACTGGAGGACGACCCTGTGTTCAACGCCGGTACCGGGGCTGTATACAGGACCGACGGTTCAGTTTTGCTGGACGCCTCACTGCATACCTCGGACGGTCGCATGGGATTCGTGATAGCTATGCGAGACACGCCCAACCCGATACGAGTCGCAGCCGATTTGCTGGACGAGGAGATTAACGGACTAGCAGGCGACGGTGCAAGGGTCTGGGCAGATTCCAAAGGTCATCTCAAGGCAGCCGTCGAAGGTAGACCCCCTCGTGTGGGGGCTGGAGATACTGTGGGCGTTATCGCTAGGGACTCTACTGGGACTCTGGCTTGTGCTACCAGCACGGGCGGGACCAGCTACCGTCCAGCAGGCCGGGTGGGAGATGTCTCACTTCCGGGCTCCGGATTCTGGGCCGGCCACGGCCTCGCAGTTGCCGCAACCGGGGTCGGTGAGGCTATTACCAGATCGCTGCTGAGTTACAGAGTCCATGACAAGATACTCTCGACTGAGTCGACTATAGAATCGGCGATGCAGTGGGGTATCAATGAACTCATCGACGACGACGTATCCGTTGGCCTAATCTCCATTGCCTCGGAGGGCGAAGGGGTGGGTCATTCGAACACCGAAATGCCATGGGCAGCATGGATGGGTGAGTCGCCCTAGGGAAGTTCCGGGGATGCGCTTAAGGGGCTCCCTCGGGTGGCCGCGTCAGAGGGATATGCGTGACCGACATCGAAGAAAGGATACAGCAGATTGCGCAGGTCCTCGGACAGCTCGATGACACACAGGTGCCCCGCAACATCAGGGCATCTGCGAAGGACGCGGTCGAGAAGTGGCTGCTCAACAAAGACAAGGAGATGGACCTCAGGCTGGGCATGACCGCATCGATCCTAGATGACATCTTCAACGATGCTAACCTGCCAATTCACTTCGGCCCCCTGTGCCTACAGATTCAGACAGTTTTGGAGACTCTTCTGAACGAAGTTAGACACTCCTGAGCCTTGAAGTGCGCAACACCTGTCGCTTGCCCCCTGGCTCGTATGAAGAACTGGACAAACCTCTCCTACGCCAATGTGGCGACTACCTCGCCCGCGGCACACAAGGCCTCCATGGAATGGTCTGATGCTCTTGCGCGCGGTGGTGCGGCAGAATTCGGTGGAGAGGCCGAGAAGAACGGAATGATGCCTCTACGCAGAGCCGCAGCAAGACTGCTTTCCAGCGAGGTCGCAGATGTTTGTGTGGGCTCAAGCGCGACCGAACTGCTATGCTCTCTGGCATGGGCGGTTTCCCCTCCAAGGGGTAGCAACATCGTATCCACCAGAGCTGCGTTCCCCTCCACGGTTTACCCTTGGAGCAGAGTGGCTGAGGCAAACGGTGCGGAAATAAGACTCGCGGATCATGATGAGGCACTCTATACCAATCCCGATAGCATCTTGGATTTGATAGACGATACCACCTCAGTGGTCACTTTGTCTCACGTCGAGTACTCCAATGGTCAGCGTTACGACCTCAGGAAGTTTGCAGATGCAGCACATTCGGTGGGGGCGTTGTTGGTAGTTGACGCGACCCAGTCGATGGGAATGGTACCAATCAATGCCGTCTTGTCGGGGGCCGACGCCATAGGGTCCTCTGGGTACAAATGGCTGCGCGGTACCTACGGCGCTGCAGTTGCTTACATTTCACCAGAAATCAGGGGTGACCTGAATCCCGGCCTACTGGGATTCCGAAGCCATGTTGACATTTGGGATCTCAGGGCCGACCGCATGGAGCTGCCAAAGGATGCCAGTCGATTCGAGTACACCACAATCCACTTCGGTGCAGCGCTCGGGCTTGCCGCTGCAGTGGAGGAGATTAACGAGATAGGGATTGAAGAGGTTTGGAAACACGACCTAACACTTGCCGACTCGGTCGTCGATGGTGCACTGCTCCTCGGTATCGAGGTGGCCTCGCCGCTCTCGGATTCAGAGCGCAGCGCCATTGTCAGTCTGAGGCTCCCGGAAGGGGTCAGCAGCGAGGTGATATCTCGCAGGCTTCAGGACGAATACTCCATCTTGGTAACTAGTCGAGCCGGACTGCTCAGAGTATCTCCTCACATTGATAACTCACAGGCAGATGTGCAGTCTCTGCTCGATGCGCTCAAGCATCTACTCTCATAGGTGCGGCAACAGAATCGCTCCTGCAATCACGAACATTATGCAGGCAATTCCGAAATCTATGGTTCTCCAAGACTCTGGCTTGTTCAGAACTCCGGAGAGACTCTTGGCGCCGTAACCGAGAGAGAAGAAGAATACGAACGAAGCAGTAGCAGCACCTATTCCGAACGCCAAACGATCATCGCCGAAGTACCTGCTTGATGCGCCTCCAATTAGAAGCAGCGTGTCGATGTAGACGTGCGGGTTGAGGAAGGTAAATGCAAGAGCTGCTCCTATAGTCGGCCCGAGTTCGCTTTCTCCCTCGCCCTCTACAGACATTCCAACCGGGCTCATCGCAGACCTGATACGCAGCAGACCATATCCAGTTAGGAACACTGCCGCAGCAACGGCAATCCAGATCTCTGCTCCCTCGATGTCAGATAGCACTGAGCCCATTCCGAGCACTCCCGCTGCTATCAGACTGGCATCGGCAAGAGAGCAGACCAAGCATACGGCGAAGACATGCGAGCGGAGTAGGCCCTGCCGGAGGACGAACACATTTTGTGGGCCGAGAGCGAGTATGAGTCCTATGCTCAGAGCGAAGCCTTCGAGTCCTGCAGACCCGACACTCATGCTCATGTCTTCCTGCGCTCGGAAGCCTTCATTCTCAGACCCGTGTATTTGCACTTACGGCATGCTCTCGGCTTTCTCCCCCTGTGGGTCGCAGAGCAACGCATACATACCCACTTCTTGAGTAGACGAGCCTCTGCCTCGGGGTGCCTCTGAGCCATGCAGTCCGGTCGACCTGACAACCCTTCATAATCGCTTCCCACCGTAAAATCTCTGAGATATGTGGATTGATTCCCGCCAAAGCATTCATCGGCAGTTCATACTGCCCGAGGCTACGGTGCCTGCTAGCGTCGTACTTGGAGCCCAGTGGGGTGATGAGGGAAAGGGCAAGGCCATAGATCAACTAGCCAACCATTCGACGTGGACCGTCCGCTTCCAAGGAGGCAACAATGCTGGCCACACAATCGTACATGGCGACACCACTCTCAAACTCCATCAGATACCTTCGGGAATTTCTTACGAGCACTGCAATCTCGTCCTTGGTGACGGCATGGTCATCGACCCCTGGGTCCTTGAGGAAGAACTCGACAAGTGGCATGACCTAACAGGCGAGAGGCCCGAGGGCAAGCGGTTGTTCATCAGTGAGAGAGCCTCAATCATCCTCCCCTTCCACAGGCTGTACGACAGTGCGGATCGCGTCGTTGGCACGACCGGTCGTGGCATCGGCCCGACCTATCGAGACCGCATAGAGAGAGTAGGCATCAGATTCGCTGACCTCGCTAATCTGGTAGCCAACGAAGAAGCAATTCAAACTCAGGCAGAACGGATGAGTAAGCAACTCGAGACCGTAGGGGTGAGCGATGACATTGAGGTTGATGCCCTACAGTCAGACCTCAAGTGGATACTCGAGCGCTATTCGGATGCAATTAGGCCAACTGGACTGATGATTGACATGGCCCTGAGGAACGAGGAGAGGGTACTGCTAGAGGGTGCGCAGGGAGCTATGCTTGACATAGATCAGGGCACTTACCCCTTCGTTACCTCGTCTGTGACCAGCAGAGCTAACGCCACTCACGGTGCTGGAATCCACCCCGGGCATGTAGACCAGTGCTTCGGAATCACCAAGGCCTATACGACGAGGGTTGGCAACGGGCCGTTCCCTTCTGAACTCTCTCTTGAAGAGGGTCCCGGAATGCACATGGCGCAGGTGGGCAACGAGTACGGAACCACCACAGGCCGACCGAGGCGTACCGGGTGGCTGGACATGGTGGCACTGCGTGAGAGCAATCGTATCAATGGCTACACCGGCTTGGTGGTCACTAAGTTGGACGTACTCGGGGGTCTTGACGAACTGAGGATATGCATTGGCTACGAGATGGACGACAGGACGCTCCATGTTATGCCGACCACCAGTGAAGACCTTGCGAGATGCACTCCGATATACGAGACTCATCCAGGATTCCCAGCGATTTCTATGGATGAGTGGATCGCTATGGCCGACGCTTCTAGGTCAGAGGACACTGGGTTCGACACCTTCCCAGAAGTCATCAGGAAGTACATCGCGCGGATTGAGTATCTAGCAGGAGTCCCCATCGTCAGTGTCGGAGTCGGCCCCGATCGTCGCGCATCGGTTGCTAGCAAAGGAGGCCCGTTCGACTTCCCTGCGGATGAGGCAACCTTCTAATCAGTCCACTTTGGCGTGCGCCGTATGGGATTCAAGGCCAACGCACGTAAGAAGCGTAATACAGCGTCAGCCACCGCTGGCCCCGGGAAGAAGGAAGACGAGGAATACGTAGGCGAAATCAAGTGCGATGTTGCAGGATGCGAAAACTGGTCAGACAAGAAGGTCGGCGGTCGAAAATTAGCCTTCGACAGAGCAGTTGACGTCTGGGGTGAGTCAGGACTCACCAAGGACTCGAAGCGAGTCACAATATGCAAGTCGTGCTACAGGTCATGGAAGAAGGCAAAGAAGGACGAGCCTACCGAGTGGACATAGTGAACTGAGGGGAAAAAGAATTGGTGGGAGAAAAAATCCTAGGATTCTTCTGAATTCTTAATCGTAATAATGTTAGATGGAATCTTAGAGTGGGATTCGCAATCATCAAAGCCAACTTGATTGACCCGCAGCCATGGCGGGACATCCCGATAACGAACCGATTCTCGGATACGCTCCCGGCTCCGAGGAGAGGGCGCTGCTACATGCAGAGATGGACCGGCAGATGAGCGAGGTTATTGAGATACCATGCATCATCAATGGCGAGGAGGTCTATACCGAGGTCACCGCCACTCAGGTCATCCCTCATGATCACGGGCACATCATCGCAAATGTGCATCTGGCAGGAAGGGCCGAGATGGAAGCTGCCTGCGACGCGGCAGTACAGGCCCAACAGGACTGGATTGAACTCGGACTTGAGGGCCGTTGTGCCGTATTCGAGCGCTGTGCAGAATTACTGGCAGGCGACTGGCGCATGAGAGTCAACGCAGCGACGATGCTGAACCAGTCCAAGACAGCCTTCCAAGCGGAGGTAGACGCGGTTTGCGAACTCATCGACTTCTGGCGCTTCAACTGCCACTACGCGCGCAGCTTCCACGATGACTTCCAGCCACTCATCTCTCCTGAGGGTGTCCAGAACTCGACTGAGATTAGACCTCTCGAAGGCTTTGTTCTTGCAATCACACCCTTCAATTTCACCAGCATCGCTGGAAATCTACCCAGTGCGCCAGCGATAGTTGGCTGCACCGCAGTATGGAAACCAAGCCGGAATTCATACCACTCAAACTACGTCCTGATGCAGCTGATGATGGAGGCAGGCCTGCCGGCCGGAGTCATCAACTTCCTGCCCGGATCGGGCGCCGAAATCACCGAAATCGCTCTGGCAAATCCTGATTTCGCCGGACTTCATTTCACCGGATCGACTGCCACCTTCCAGGGACTGTGGCAAGAAATTGGTCTAGCCCTTCCCAATCTTCGGTCATACCCTCGGATAGTCGGCGAGACTGGAGGCAAGGACTTCGTTGTCGCTCACCCCGACTGTGACCGCCAGGGTCTACTTGTCGCGCTTCTACGTGGGGCTTTCGAGTTCCAGGGACAGAAGTGCAGCGCAGCCAGTCGCGCCTACATCCCACAATCCGTCTGGAACGCCATCTCGGATGACCTGTGTGCAGAGATTGGCAAGATTAAGATAGGCGATGCGAGAGATTTCACGAACTTCATGACCGCTGTGATAGACCAGCGCGCCTTTGACAAGATTACAGGCTACATCGAGCGCTCCCGGGGTCGCGACTGCTGCCAGATTATCGTCGGAGGTGGCTCGGATGACAGCACGGGATGGTTCATTGAGCCGACAATCATCGTCACCACCAACTCGACCTCGGAGACCATGGTCGAGGAGATATTCGGACCGGTACTCACCGTGTTCGTGTACGACGACGATGACTTCGATAACGTCCTGAAGATGTGCGACGAGGCATCCCCGTACGCCCTCACTGGCTCGATTTTCTCCAGTGACGAGTCCAATATACAGAAGGCGTTCAACGCTCTTCGCTTCACAGCCGGGAACTTCTACATCAACGACAAGCCGACCGGGGCAGTCGTCGGCCAGCAACCGTTCGGCGGGGCACGGGCCAGCGGCACCAATGACAAGGCAGGCGGCCCTCTGAACCTGCTCCGCTGGATTAGCCCACGCTCAGTAAAGCGTGCAATCGACATCCCACAGGACTGGAGTTACCCGTTCATGGGTGAGGATTGATGGACACACTATTCTCCTACGCACTGTTGCTAGGAACTCTTGGCATTTTCGCCTATGTCGCCTACAAGGCTGCAACGGATTATGAGATCGACGATGATACCTATCTTTCAGCCCGAGGCACTCAGGGCTGGCAGAGGATCGGCCTGAGCCTCTTCGCTTCTGGAATGGGAGTCTGGGTGTTACTAGGGCCTTCAGAGGTCGCATACTACGGCGGCTTCTGGGACGTGATGGGGTACGCAGTCTCCTCCTCGACACCGTTCCTACTTCTTGCTTATGTGGGGCCTAAGATCAGAGACAGCCTGCCAGACGGGGTCACCTTGGCAGACTATGTCAGATTACGTTTGGGAAGAAGAATGCAGATCTATGTGGGTCTGATTTCTATTCTCTACATGTTCACCTTCCTATTCGCAGAATTCACCGCCATCGGCAAGGTAATGGATGAATTGGTAGGCATCAAGCCGCTAATCCCAATGATTCTGGTCGGGGTCGTCACTGCAGCCTACACCGCGTACGGTGGTCTACCAGCCTCTTTGGCCACTGACAGGGTTCAGGCCTTGGCTATCGCCCTGCTCGTCACAACTCTACTACTCTTCTTGTTCGGAGCCGACATGGGGCAGCTGATCGATGACGCCAAGGCATACAATCCCGATGGGTTCGACGCGACTTGGTCTCACGGTAGCATGAGCTACATGGGCTCGTTAAAGTCGGGACTGGCCTTGGTAGTCGCCATTACCGCCGCAGAGATGTTCTCTCAGGGTAATTGGCAGCGAGCCTACGCCTCAGAGGATGACGAAGCCCTACAGAGAGGGGCTCTCCTAGCTGCAGTCATGGTCTTCCCCCTAGTTTTCGTGATGGGCATCTTAGGTACTGTGGCTGCTGGCCAGGGGGGTGTGTCCGACCCATCCATTGCTTTCTTCTACCTAGTTGATGGCACTAGCAGCTTGATTGTAGCCGCCTTCATTGTTCTGGTAGTCTCACTGGTATGCTCGAGTACCGACACACTGCAGAACGCCATAGTAGCGTCTGTGTCCAGGGATATTACGGACGGGAGGATGAGTATCGTATATTCGCGGATTGTTACAGTGGCTATGATTCCGCTGGCAATATATCTTGCAACAGGGCCTACAATACTCGGATTCCAGTTCAACGCCTGGAGCGTATTCGGAATCTTCCTGTTCGCAGACATGTTAGCCGCAGCAACGGTTGCCCCGATCCTATTGACCCTCTGGGGAGGGGTGTCATCGAGAGGTGCCTTACTCGGATGCTTGGCGGGTCTGGCATCGGTAGCAGTGTACGGGATGATTGAACCTCCTGCGGACTCCCAGTTCTACATGTACCTGATTCATCCAACAGGGGGCGCAATTCCTGCATCCGATGGTGGTCTGACGAACTTGTGGCCATTCGTCTCAGCCATCATCGGCTCGGCCACAGTAACGGTGGCAGGCTCATATGCTCTGCCTGACGAAGTCGAGTGATTCATTTGCCCTACTCACATCGGGGCCTCATGGATGAGTCGCCCCCCACTCGCATTCACTCTCTTGTGATGCCTTGGAGGGGGTTCTGGCGTTCGACGTGGTCACGCCGTGAGATGATGGGCGGATACTGGTTCCCAATCGAGATGTTCCTCTTCGGCATGCTGTGCGTCGCTGTCCCCTACTTCGGCTCAAACAACATCGCAGAACATTACCTCAGTACGGTTTGGGACCCGGAGATTTGGCTGGACCGCGAGATTCCCGTAGTCAACTGGATGATTGTCCCATATGCTGCTCTATACCTGTTCTATCCTGCCACGCTCATAATCAGTCCTAGGGACGATAGGGGAAGGGCTGAACTGATTCTGGCAATGCAAGGACTAATCCTCGTTACTCTTTTCTGCACCTTCTTCTTCCTTTTCTTCCCGGCTGAGATTGACCTAAGAGATCAACTTGATTTGGATTCTCTAAGTGGAATTGAAACCTCTTTGTTCAGTTTTATTCACTTCTCTGATAATCCTTGGAACGCATGGCCGAGCCTGCACATAGTCCACTCTTACCTGCTTGCTAGACTGATGACTTTCTGGGTCAATCGAGAACATAGGGAAAAGCCTCTCGCAAAGGTCTTCCTGGTCTTGCTGTGGGTTGAGTATGTGCTGTTGTGCGTAAGTATCCTGACGACCAAGCAGCACTATCTGTTCGATCTGGCAACCGGGCTTGCCACGGCCATGCTGGTGTGGAAACTGTTCGAGTATGCGCTGGGGCTCGCAGAGCGCCAGTCACCTGGGCAGATTGCAGAGGACGCCGGATGGGCCTGATCAGTTGTACACCATCGGCAGGAAGGCGTTTGCCGCGGTCTCGCATGCATTGGATACATCGTCGAGACGTTGTAGGACTCGGTACATGTGTACAGCAGCCAGTGGATCGTCCCCGCCGATGCTGAACACGAACCCAGCGGCCCGACTCTCGACCAAGTCAGACTCGTGCTCAGCCAGATTGACATCGTCAATCAGTCCTCCAAGCTTCTCTCGGCCGGCCCTAGTGTATCCGGAAAGCGTCAAGTCACGCAGCGCTTCGACAGTGTCCTCGTAGGTAGCCGCGGTCTTGGCGACTGCTTGTGCCATTTCCTTGAGCAGGGTTTTGGCCTCCGCATTGTCGTAGAGAGGTCTGAAGGAGAGTTGTTCGGCGACGTTTTGGGCATAGTCGGCAATGCGATCTTGACGAGCTAACATGTGGTAGAAATCATCAGACCGCATCAGCAGATTCCACTTGCCTGAACCGACCCTCCTTCTCAAATCATTCTTCACATTGTCAGCGTTCAATTCAGCCGATATTGTCGCCTCGATGGCTTCACTCGGATCCTTTCCGTCCGCTGCGTTGTTCACTGCTTCCAGCATATGGTTGACCGTGTCCTCGACAGCCACGGCGTGTGTATGGAACAACTCGAAGTAGGTTGAAGCCCCCTTCTCTATATCGCCTCCTGCATCGGCCAAGGCGTCATCGACAAACACCTCTCCATCGCGAGTGGACCAAATCACATAGAGCACCATAGCGAGTGTGATGGGTATTACAATGAGCATCTTGATGGGATCCGAGCTGATGGCTACGTAGATCACTATTGAACCAAATCCTGCAGCCGGAAGACTCGCCAGCCAGGAGGCGATAATCTTGCCGAAGACCCTGAAGTCGACGGCCTTTGCACCCCCTGCTAGCCCTACCCCCACTACTGCGCCTACGAGAGTGTGGGTGGTGGAGACGGGGACAGCGAGGAAGGGCATGGAGAAGATCAAGACAGTCGTTGCAGCACCAAATGTCGCTGCGAAGCCACGAGTAGGTGTGATGTCAGTGATCTTTCTTCCTATCGTTTCCATCACTCTCCATCCCCAGGTGACCACACCGACGGCTATCCCGACGCTTCCCAGAAGAACGAGCCAAGTCGGTACATCAGCCACTGCTTCAATTTGCCCACCGGTCGAAAGAACTTGGTAAACAGCGGCCATAGGGCCTATGGCATTGGATCGGTCATTTGCTCCGTGAGCGAAGGCGACGTAGGCAGCGGCGATGACTTGCAACCAGACAAATATCCTCTCGACACCATGAAAACCCTCCTTCTCTCCCTTGAAGTCGTAGTTTCTCAGGATGTAGGCCAGAGCCACTGCAGCGATGATAGAAACTATTCCTGCTAGGATGAGGCTGTTGATTGGGAACCATGCATTATCCATCATCGGGTTCCAAGAACCATTCTCCTTGACTGGCAACCAGTCGTACTTGTTCTCAATCCAGTTATTATCCTGGGCCTTTGCGAAGAAACCCTTCAGAGCTTTGAACTGCAGTGCGAGGCCAAGCACGAAGAACGTAGGGATAGAAAGTATCGGGGCCATCCAGCGCGCGCGCGCTTCAGGATCAGATGTATCGAGAATAGTCTCTCTGATGACCCAGAAGGTGAAGAATGCGAATAGGCCCCCCATCACTGGGCTAGCAACCCATGACATAGCGACCTTCTCGACCACCGCCCAGTCGATGAGGGAGGTTTCATGCTGAACCTCCATGACTAACCCGACACCGACGATTCCACCGATGATACTGTGAGTAGTCGAAACCGGTAGTCCGTATCTCGTGGCAATAGTTAGCCAGGCCGCCGCTGCCATCATGGCAGCGATGAAGCCATACATTAGGTCATTCGAAATCGCGTCAACTAGGGCCTGATTGTCGAAATCAACAACTAAGATTCCCTTGCGAACTGTGTCTGTAACTGCATCTCCAGCAAAAAAAGCACCTATGAACTCAAAGATGGCAGCGATGATTACTGCTTGCTTAAGCGTCAGCGCGCGAGAGCCGACAGATGTTCCCATCGCATTCGCGACATCGTTGGCACCGATATTCCACGCAAGATATGCGCAAACCAAAATCGTGACGAACAGAACGAGCCCCATCAGAGGTTCCATTGATTCGCGCGCATCGCTGATGGTACTTGACTTCTGCTCATAGCAAACCTACTACGATTTCGGGTTGTGTCAGATAGACTAGCAGACCAATTCCAGCGAACATCATCATCCACGCACCAGTGGCCTTGACTATCCCTGTAGAGCGTCGCAGGAAGTCGAGCATCGACTGCCGACCGAGGCTGACTAGAACTGTCACGGCTATCATCAGCATAGTGACGGAAAGGATGAGTCCCGCCATCCCGAACGCGAAGGCACCGTTGCCGACTACAGCGAGCCAAGCGACGAACGGGAAGACCGCCGCAGCGGTGCAATCTACCGAGGCCGCACTGTAGCCTATGCCCCACAGGTACATGTTGCGTCTAGGTGTGAATTGCTCATCCATCTCCGTGGTCTGATAGCGGTCGAGCACACCTTGGACCCAGTTCAGCAAGTGCGAGGTCCAGCCGAGCAACATGAGTACTCCGAGGATTACCAACAGCAATGCGATACCAATCGCGATGTCATGTAGCACTCCCGAGAGATCAATGATCCCGTCAAGTCCGAAGATGACAGCTCCGACCGCACCAAAGAAGGTCAATTGACCCAGAGCAGCATAGCCACCGACCTCGAAGGGCTTGGGCATGCTGCCAGAGAGTTTGCCAGCTTCTTGCAGTTCGTCCTCTCTCATCCCGAGGTTGAGGTAGTAAGCGATGAAAGAGGGGAGCACTGGGAAGGCACAAGGAGAGAAGTAGACCAGTACGCCCAAGAACAGGCCAATCACGAAGACTCCGGAGAGTGATCGATCTGCCTTCTCAATGCCGAATCGGAGACTATCAGCTTCGCCAGCATTTGCGTTTGCAACAGCCGAATCGAAGGACGACCATCCATCGAGAGGTGTCCCGGTATTCTCTTTGGCGACGACGTACCCTTCATGGTCGACCACAATCACCAGCGGGATGGCTTGGGCAGAGTAGTACTCGACTAGATCGCCTGTGGCGCCATCTTCGAGAATCACGACATCAGTACCACCGTTGGCGACCGGCCACGGCATGTGCTTGTCGGAGCCCGACTCCCCAAAGGTCGCATTGATGTCTTCGAAAGTCTCGTAGCCATACCAGGATCCAATTGACAGGACCAATACCTCGTATGGCCCTTCGAGTGTCTGCCAATTCTCGAGATTATGGTCTATATGTGTCTGGACGTAGTGGCAATTCGAGCAGTCCACTGCCATGAAGTCCAGAATGACCACACTTCCGCGTAGGTCGGACAGACGAATCATCCCCGAATCGTCGGCGATGACATCATCGATTCCAGTCCTGTTCATCGTAGCGACTTCGAAGTCAGGCACCAGTTCGATGTCGTCGGATACCCCATACGCAGATGCTGAGAGACCGAATAGTGCCAAGGACGAATATCCTATGATGCAAAACAAGACTGCGCCAACACCGAATGCTCGCCAAGTCTCTTTCTGGCGCAGAACATCGAAGTCTAAGCCTGCTACCATGGAATGCCGAATTAGGGTCGACTTTTGATTCCGGCGGGAGTTGTGCTCTCGAGACGAGTCATCACGCTTATTGCCAACTCATGGTCGGATGTGGAGCGCGGGCTCGTGGTCTAGGGGTTATGACGTCGCCTTCACATGGCGAAGATCGCAGGTTCAATTCCTGCCGAGCCCACCATCATCCTATGAGTTCATCGAGCAACGACGATGCGCCAATTCTCAGTCTCTCAGGTCCCTCGATGCTCGGGTCCTCAGAGTTGACCAGTCCGAGCAGGCGATCTACGTCTCCAAGGGTGCTTATCCCTCCAGACAGCTTGACTCCCGGATGGCTACCCATGGTGATGCCATGCCTCATGACCTCGAATGCCAGAATCTCTGCCGCCTCGTCGCTACACCCTCCTCGCTTACCTGTACAGCTCTTGACGAAATCAGCTCCTGCTGCCAGCGTCATCCTCGCAGAGGCGCGCATACTGCGCTCATTGAGCAAAGGAGTCTCGATGATGACCTTTAGAACACAGCCGGCTGAAGCCTCGCGCATAGCAATCAACATTGCCAGTTCAGACTCTCCAGGAAAGTCCTCACCCTCACGCGGCTCTAGGACGCAATCAATCTCGTCCGCCCCGGCCTGTACTGCTGCACGGATGGCCTCAGACACAGCAGAGGGATTACTTTCTCCGACAGGGAAACCAGCGGCTACGGCAGCCACAGGTATTCCTCTGTCCAACCGACTCTTGACATAAGCGACGTGCTCAGCGAAGACGCAAATTGCCGCAGGGCGGTACTCATTTGCCTTTTGACATAGCATATCGAGGTCAGCTTCGCTGGCATCATGGTCGAGCAGTGTGAGGTCAAGTAGATCGAGCACGCCTCTCGCGTTCATCATATCACTCAGCCATGCTGCGACTCGAAGTCACGCATGAAACCAACTAGTGCCACGACGCTCTCAATCGGGCATCCATTGTACATGCTGGCACGTATGCCACCGATGCTTTGATGCCCCTTTAGTCCGCCAAATCCTGCTGCCGTGGCCGCCGCTAGGAAGACTCCCTCGAGATCCTCATCGGCCAGACGCCATGTGACATTCATCACCGAGCGCGAACCGCCATGCGCATGCGGGCGCCAGAAATCACTCCGGTCAAGCTCTCCGTAGAGGAGAGCAGCCTTGGCGCGGTTTCGCTCGATGGCGCCATCGAGTCCACCGTTGCGCTCAATCCAGGCGAAAACCCGGCCGAGTACGTAGATGCCGAAGGTGTTGGGAGTGTTGAACATCGAACCCTTGGAGACGTGAGTATGGTAGTCGAGCATCGTAGGGATGCCCTGCTTGGCCTGGGTCAATGCCCACGGCGAGAGGATTACCAGAGTCACGCCGCTTGGACCGAGGTTTTTCTGCGCGCCTGCGTAGATGATATCGTGAGCGGAGATATCAATTGGAACACCGCAAATGTCCGAGCTGGCATCGACCACCCTTGGTTTTCCTCCACTGTCGGGAAGATGGTGGAACTGGGTGCCGTACAGGGTGTTGTTAGAGGTATAGTGGATGTAGGACGCATCCTCGCGAATCGTGTAGTCTCCATCCTGCGGAACTGATTTGAAACCGTTCTCAGAGTCGTCCCAAACTGCAAATGCATCGCCTACTCCGCTGGCCTCCTTGAGGGCCTTCTGCGACCAGCCACCAGTGACTAGGAAATCCGCCTTACCCCCCTTTCCGAGTAGATTCAGGGCAGTCATGTAGAATTGAGTTGAGGCACCTCCCTGCAGGAACAGCACCTCGTAGTCATCTGGAACAGATAGGACTCTCCTGATTCGTTCCACAACCGAGTTGATTATGCCCTGGAAAGTCGGACTGCGATGAGACGTCTCAAGTAGCCCGAAACCACTCTCGTCGAGGTTGGGCAGCGCCGCCGCGACCTCCTCAACTACTTCCAGCGGCAGTACAGCCGGTCCGGCGCCGAAGTTGTGGATGCGACCGGCAGGTTGCACGCTCCGATGCGCCCGCTTCCGGCCTTTCAGCCCATCGGAGCCTACGATAGGGTTCATTTTCGGATGGCCGGACGGACAGCCGTGCTTCGCATAGGCCTCGTCATGCTGCAAGGCGCCCGCCACGTCCACATTGCAGCGCTCCAGCGGGCCGCCGAAGAGTGCAATATTGAGATTGAAGTCCACGAGCTACGCAAGGCCTCCGATTTGGCCGCAGCAGATCCTCACGCCATCGTGCTGCCAGGGGGGGAGTCGACGACCATGCGACTGACTGGGAACCACGAGGCATCAGGACTCCTGCCCGCTCTATTCGAATGGATTCGTTCCGACTCATCGCTCCCTGTGCTTGGCACCTGCGCGGGTGCGATTCTACTGGCCGATCCGCAGGATGGTGGCAATCCACTAATCGGCGCAAACATCGATCGTAACGCGTACGGCCGACAGTCTGACTCATTCCAGAGTCCATTAAAGGCCACTATCCTAGGGCGCGATTTCCCCGGTGTGTTCATCCGGGCACCTCGGTTCGCATCGCACAGTGAGTCCTCATCTGTGGCTGTACTGCACGGAGAGGAGGTGGTTGGAGTGAGGACCGGTAACAGACTCGCCCTGACCTTCCACCCTGAACTCTCATCTGACACAGGCTTCCACCGCTGGTTGCTTGAGACCGCGACAGGTGCTGCGACATGAGCATCATAGTTGGCTTGCCACAGGTGCCCGAGTTGCATGAACCTCCCGAGGAGGCTGACACAGAGGGGTGCATACAGTGCCAGATGGGCAGCAAACTGGTGTTGTTCATCACAGGTAACTGTCACTGGCGCTGTGATTACTGCCCGCTCTCCGAGACCCGACGCGACATCGATCACATGTTCGCTAACGAGCGGCGATGCGAGAGTTTCGATGAGGTAATCGAGGAGGCGAGGGCTATGCGTGCCACAGGCGCAGGAATTACCGGTGGTGACCCACTGATGGCACGCGAGAGGACACTTGAGGGAATTAGGCGTCTGAAGGCCGAGTTCGGCACGGATTTCCACCTACACATGTACACCAGCATCCCATTCCGTCCGGAGTGGGCGTCTGAGTTCGCCGAGGCGGGCCTCGATGAGATACGCTTCCACTTCCTCGACCTTGAAGCCGAGCAGTACCGTGAAACCATAGCAGCCTGCTCTTCTGCCAGTATCCTCACCGGCGTCGAACTGCCATGCGAGCCTGACAAGGAATCCGAACTGCTAGAACTGTTGGAGGCCCTACGGGACTTCGATGTAGACTTCATCAATCTCAACGAACTTGAAATCACCGTCGGTAACATCGACAACATGGAGTTGCGCGGATTTAACCTGTCAACTGAGATAACCGCTGGCGCTGCTGGTTCAGCCGAACTGGCGCATATACTGCGTAATCGCGTAAATGCCGCTGCGAGTGGCCTCCCTGACCCAATCGATGGAGAGACGCGAGACCCGTATGGCTACCACCTGAAGTTCTGCACCGCCGTTTACAAGGACGCCGGGCAGTTGAGAAGGAGGTTCCAGCGTCGTGGCGAAGCGACCATAGCACCTCACGAGACGCTGACTGAGGACTCAACACTGATGTTCGGTGCCATATACGCTACCGAGGGAGATCAGGAATCGTGGACAGAGGAGATAGCCGAGCAGACCGACCTACCGCACAGGTTCATGCTGTGGGACCCCGATAACCAGCGCATTGAAATCCCACTCGTCGTGGCTGAGTTGATAGCCGAGCACGTCGACACTCCAGTCGCCATGGTGGAAGTCACACCGACCTTCGAGAGAATGGAGGTTACGGTGGTTTGGCTCAATGACAATAGATAGAGCAAGCCCTTCTCGTTGGGTTCATAGAGCCTCGACTTTCGTTACCAGTCATGCCGGTTAGAATCGGAGACCCTCAGGCCGTTGGAGTCAATCCGTACCGCAGGCTTTCAGCCTCTCAGGTCATCACTTGGAAGTCCTGCAACAGGCTCTGGTACTACACCTACATAGAGCGGTTGAAGAGCCCCCTGCCTCCTCAGATTATCCGCGGTAACGCTGCAGAGGAATGCGTCTGTCGCGTTCTCAGGGACTCCCCAGTTCTAGTTTCAGCCGACTCAGCTGACGAAATGACATCCCCTTTGCTCGATGACGGCTCACTTGACTATGACAATCAGAATGCATGGCCCTGCCCTGCCATGTTCGAGTTGCCCGGAGAGCAGTGGCCCACCGATAGACAGTCCCTCGAGGCTTGGGCACTGGCCCGGGTCGAGGTTCACTTCGATGTCTGCTGGGAGGCGGCCGTCGCAGATTGGAAATCATCTCCCAACCACTCCGGCTCGGTTACTGATGCCGATCCCGAAGAAGCTCTTGAGATGACACGGGCTGGCATCAGGATGCACCTCGACCAGGTCGAAGCCTGCTTAGAGGTCGGAGGTGGTCCAAGGTTCACGCAGTGGCGCGCAGGTGGAATCAGGGGTCATTGGCCTGCCCCAGATGGCTTCCCACGGGCTTGGATTGAGAGGCACCCTGCCGCAATCGACTCGGGAGACATCACTTGGTGTGAGGCGTGGGAGGTAGCCCGGCCGTGGTTTGTTGATCCTGATGCTGGGCAATGGAAGCAGACCACTTCACATCCTGAAGAGTGGTTCCAGGGGGAGTACGACATGGTGTACGATTGGACAGGAGCCATCCGGATTATTGACCTCAAGGCTTCGATAGGAAGGGGCGACCGCTCAGGTGGCTATATCGATCAACTGCGCCTGTACTGCTGGCTGTGGTGGGAGACTCATGGAAGGGCTGATGAGGTCGAGGCGCTGGAGATCTGGTATCTCGGAACCGGTTCAATCAAGGATGTCCCTAGGCCGAATCCGGAGGAAATGCAGACTCTCAGCGAGGAGCTCGAGGAATTGTATCAGACTATCCACGCTCGTAATCCCTCGATTGATGAGTGCCAGCCCGACCCGGCACCACTGCGATACTTCGATGAGGGAGGTGTGCCTTCCAAGACGCCAGTCGACCCTGACCCGAGAGCCCGTTGCAAACGCTGTCAGTTGCGAGGTGTATGTGAGGGCAGCAATCACGAACTTGAACTCCCCCTTGAGCGCAGCATAGAGCGCTTCGGCCACCGCTGGCCCGTCACCCCACTCGGAGAGATAGTGACCCGTGTAAAAGTCGTCGGAGAAGTCTCAGGTTTGCGCGGACCTAACCTAGCAGCCGACGGCTCAGTAGAACTCTCTTTCATGTTACAGGAGGGCTACGATCGCGCCAAGGTCCAAACCTCTCGCTACGGCACCCCGCGGGAGGTGACCCGCTCAATTACCAACGGCAGCAGGGTACGCATCGAGAACGCTATAGCATCAGTGTGGAAGGGCGAAGTCGTTCTTGACCTCGACGATAAGACCTCAGTCGCAATCACAGACGAGTCCGACTCCGCTCCCATCGTGGACATAGAGATCAAAATCAATGCTATTGGCAGGGTTTGGTCGATAAACGCATTCCCGGATGGAGCAGGGGTGACTAGGTGGTCGGTAACGATGATGGATCAGACAGGCTCTGTCGGGGTGGTGGCGTTCAGGCAGTTCATCCCCCTAGCTGCAGCAGGGGTGGCGAGGGGTGATGAGATAGCGGTGTTGAATGGAGAGATTGGTGAATTCAATGGGCAGCCGCAGGTCAGGATTGGCCCCGGTGGACGGCTCGTCATACTCCGAAAAGCCTCCGAAGTTCCAGATTTCTAGTGGCGCCGAGAGAGGGATTTGAACCCCCGCGTCCAATGGACAGTGGATTTCGAATCCACCGCAATACCGGGCTATGCGATCTCGGCAGCGGTCCGGCCACCTACGGATTAGAGATAAGCATGACCCGACACGCAAGGGTTGTGCGAATCGAGGTCAGCCACGACGGAGAAGTACTCCCGATCGAATCCGAGGGACCTATCACAATATCGGAGTTACTTGAGAAACTAGGCATACCATCGTCTACCGTTCTCGCGGTTCACGGTGATACAATAGTACCTCACACATCTCGAATAGAGTCCGATGTCAGTCTGGAGTTGATTGTGGTCTCATCCGGCGGTTGAAATAATCCAGTCGCTTATTGCATAATAGAAAATCACCCTATCCAATGAATCGTATTTTACGTTCGTCGCCTAACGACTGGATATGCGCCGCCTGACCTATCTCGCCGTGCTCCTCCTACTCTCAGGCCCTCTGGCCGGTTGCACCTCGCCCCCGGATGACGCCGAAACTGCGTCCGGATGCACCTATCCGGATGCGCTCAATTTCAACGAGTCGGCCGTAACAGACGACGGCTCCTGCGAGTACCCCGAACCGCTCGAGGAGACCTCCGGGTGCATGTACGAGCGGGCCACCAACTTTGAGGAGGGTGCCACGGTTGACGACGGCTCTTGCGAGTTCCTGCAGCCTACCGAAGAGAAACCTGGATGTACCTACTCAAACGCTTTGAATTTCGATGAGAACGCCAGTGTAGACGACGGCTCTTGCGAGTTCCTGCAGCCTCCCGAAGAGAAACCTGGATGTACCTACTCTAACGCTTTGAATTTCGATGAGAACGCCAGTGTAGACAATGGTTCGTGCGAATTCAGACCCTACCTGGTCTTCGGATGTAATGACACGACTGCACTGAACTTCGATGCCAACGCCACGTATAATGACGGATCTTGTGAATATATCACCCAACACGTTTTGATGGTGCTCATCGATGGATGGCGTCCTGATTCGATAGCTGCTGGACAAACTCCTACAATCGACATGATGATGCCAGATAGTGCCTATTCTATGGCAGCCAGAGTTGAGGACACAACGATTAGTGGTTCGGGACATTCCAGTTACCTAACAGGGGTTCACCGTGACAAGCACAATGTCCATAGCAATAATTTCGAAGACCACAACTACAATCAGTACCCCTACTGGTTCCGCCTTCTCCGAGATTCTGCACCCGACACCCATCGTTCAGCATATCACAACTGGCCGACTATGTCGGATGCAGCACTCGACGAATCCGTCTGTTCCGGCTGTGGAGATTACTTCCAGGATTACGACCAGAATATCGTCAATCGGCTAGTTGCTGATTTAGCGACTAAGGAGATGAATGCAGCAACCCTCGTCCTAGATCTTATGGACGCGCGCGGACATGGCAGTGGATTCAACAGTGCGAATCCGCAGTATATCGCTGGAATGAATCAGACTGACATTTGGCTGGGTGAAGTCATGGATGCAATCTTCGCACGACCGAATTACGTCAATGAGGAATGGATGGTCATCCTCTCCTCTGACCATGCAGGAACCGGATACGGCCACGGCTACAACATCCCCGAGCATAGAAATGTCCCACTAATTATCTGGGGGGCGGAATCTCCAGGGGAGATATGGCCACCACCTGACGCGGTGGATGCGGTGCCTACCGCCTTGCACCACCTCGGAGTCGATATCGATCCCGCGTGGAGCCTCGATGGACGCGTTATCGGCATCGATCCGACCGCATCTCCGATCGCTGCGCTAGGCGTTAATCTAATCTTCAACGGTGACGGAGAACTTGAGCGTGGAATGACTCCCGGAATCGACGCATCGGTGCCGGGTTGGGTCGACAATGGAACGATGACGACCTGGATCTACAACGTCCCGACATATCTGCAAACTACCGATCCCGGGCCCGCGAACAGAGGATCGAACTACTTCGGAGGTGGATCTGGTGATACAACGATGTATCAGGAGATAGATCTCACTGGTATTGAAGCAGATATTGACTGGGGTAATCTGACCTACTCACTAACAGCATATCTGGGCGGGTATTCATCTCAGAATGATCGCATGGAAGTACTCGTCGAATTCTTCGATTCGTCAGGTAATCTCCTACTTTCGGGAGGAATTGGGCCTGTCAATGCCGCTGATCGCAACGACACGACTGGAATCTATCTTCATAGTGAAATAGGCCAAGTACCAGTGAATTCATCTTGGGTTCGAGTCACATTGAACTCATATCTAGAAACCGGCTACAATGATGCATACGCGGATAACGTTTCACTGATTCTCTCAACTCAATGATTGGCTAGAATGTAATTCATTCCAAATTCAGACGTAAAAGTCGCTAGAACCTTCAGACTCCGATGCACCGAGTGTCTCCTCTATCGTGCTGCCGACCTCCATAGTTTCCACCAGTTTCCTAGCCGTCTCTTCGGTTGAATCGAGATCCAGGTCCAGAGGTAGGTCCAACCCCGCCTCTATCCACGAAGCCAGACGGTCGGCTGCCAACACATCGGTGCTGGCTCCAATGGTCTCTGCTACAAGGCCGACTGTGGGAACGCCATATAGGGGTGAGAGGGAAATCAGCAGCCCTGCTATCCCTATCATCCCGGCCTTAGGGTGCTCCCTGCTGACTGGGATGTCATTGGCCTCGAGATTCTTCCTGACTTCGGCATCGGCGCAGATTACGTGAATCTCCCTGTCGTCGGTACCTGCTGCGAGACCGGCCAGCACCAGCAGCTGAGGGGTGTCCGATTCCGAGGCCATCTCGAGGATTGCCTCGGAGACCTCGTGCTGGCCGGCAGCTGTCATCGGCTGCAACGGCCCACCGATCGTGATTACCGTCCTGCCATCGGGGAGTAAGATCGAATTGATGTTGATGCGAGGAGGTGAGACGAGCCCATTGCCGTCTAGTGTTGAATGAGGAGGGAAGTCAGGATGTAGAATCCATCCTATGGTTCGTGAGGGGTGTTTATCCGCTAGAGAGTCGACCACTATCTTACCGACGTTGCCCACACCAGGCACCGCCTCCAGTATTGCTGCGTGCTCAGGCATCCCTTCGCCTACGAGCCAGTGAATCCTCGTACGGTTCATTCCTCTTCACTTCCATCAGCCCTAGGTGTTGGGAGGGATGCGAGCCACTCCTTGCTGCCGACATCGAGCCTCTTCCTGCGCCTTGCCCCCTGCGGGTCCTCCGGCGAGTACTTCATCGGTGAAACGGCCACCATAGCAGCCCCGCACTTCTTGCACCTCGTAGCCAAGCCGTACTCGCTACAGGAACTGCAGCGCTGTAATCTGGTGCGAACCATCCTATCCTCAATCAGCGTCCGCTAGGAAGAGTCAATGAAGTCTGTGCCTCGTTCGTACTTCTCAGAGGCGTTCGAGGGAGATTGAGCCCTCGACCGAGGACATGCGCTCCGAGGCTGCCTTCTGTGCAGCTTCCCACACAGACTCCGCTGCCCGATAGTCCGGGGCCCGTATGTCCACTCTGTAGTGAGGGGCTCCATCGTAGTGACAGGTCAGCGTGACCTCCTCGAGGCCTACGGCACAGGATTCCGCGGCCTGCAACGCCTCGCGAATCGCACTGACGCCTTCGGGCCCCCAGACCTGTAGGTCGAACTCGCCACGAATCTCGACGAATGGAGGCACGATATTCTCTACTGCGAGTTCGGTAACCACGGTTATCCAATCTCCGGTGAAACCTGATTCACTCAGAACATTCTCGCTCATGGCGCACTCCTCGAGAGCCCCATACAGAGTCCCGAAGACCTCACGCATCTCATCGCAGACTTCGATCTTCTTCTGTTCGTCCCAGCCGACTCTCTCGGCTGCGACTCGCATGATCTGGCTGGCCCGCTTACGGTTCTTCCACGCCTGCAGAGTGTCTCTCCTACGCTCGTCGGAAACGGATTTTATCGAGAGCTCGATACGCTCCTTGGCACGCTTCACCTGAATCGCCTTGGCGACCACGCGCTGACCTTCTCTGAGGTGGCTGCCGATGTTCTTGACCCAGCCAGAGGCGACCTCTCCAATGAAGACGAAACCGGTTCTGCCCTCGTAACCCTCAAGATTGAGGTAGGCACCGTTTTCCTTGACGCTCCTGACCGTACAAATCAGCAGTTCCCCCTCTTCGGGCCAAGCAGCAGAACTCACCTAAACGCCCCCTTTACTCAAGGACATCTACAATCGTGCTGCCTGACAAGTCCGCCCTGCCTCCCGCGGGGCGAGCTAGTGTCGCACCGCAGATGGTGCAGGCAATCGAGGTTGACGCCCTTTCAAAGATGATGGCCTCGTGACCGCAGTCACGGCAATTCACACGAAGGAACCTTCCACTCATCATCTCACCTCAATCACTTGTCGACTAGTTCGAACTTCTTAGCACGCTTCCCAGCAGGGGAGTGCGCTTTACCGGTCTCTTGGCATCGGAAGATTAGATTCACGCGCTTGGTAGGCTTCTCTCCGGATGGCTTCGGTCGAGGGAAACCGCGGTATCCTGCGGTAACACGGCGGAAGCGGCGCTGACCCCACTTCAGTTCGCTAGCACGGCGCTTCTTGACACGCTCGACGGTGTGTATGGTGTGCTTACCAGCTGTAGGGCTGTAGCGCTTCACCGTCCGCGGCATCTTCACCATGTCTCCACCTCAGCGTCTTTCGACGTCGCGGCCACCGATGACCCGTTTATGAACTCTATCGAGACTCCTGCATAGCAGGAATCTTCAGGATAGGTCGATTACACAAATACGATGTAATGAGTCAATGCTCAGTGGACCATGTCGCTATGGGCCGCTCAGGTGTGGCTCGGCATGGCTATTGCTGTCATTGGTTTCGGCATGCACAGAACGGGGCCCGCATTCAGGCGGCACCCCTTCGGGGCACCTGTGGCTCTGCTTGGATTGGCGGTGATGCTATTTCGAGTCGAGGAGCCCCCGCAGCCCGAGTCAGAAGTGGTGGCAGCTGCTATAGACGCCGCCATGTGGCTTCTGCCGGCTCTGATCGGTTCGGCACTCGTACTCATGGGAGCGCCGCTGTACTGGAGGACGCGATTGTTACCGTTGCTGGCCGGCTGGGCTCTGATCGTGGTGGCATGGTGTCAGTACTATTCGACCATGAGTGTGGTCCTATCGGACACCCTTAGGTGGGTAACCGCTCTGCTTGGAGTGGTTCTGGCTTTCACAGTGTTTGCGCTATGCGTCCGCACGGCTGAGAGGATGACCCCGCAGGAGCCCGAGACAGAGGGCCTGTCTGAGAAGGAGAGGAAGTACGTTGAGAGCGTCTTGAGGAGGCATCTGGAGGTGGCGGATGAACCCTAATCTCGAATCGGTAATCTCAGCGTTTGCGGGCTCGGCCGCACTAACCTCGCTGTTCATAATACTCGCCTTGATAGGCACGCTGAACCCCTATCACCGCCCTGCTATCCCGATGCTGGGCGCCTCAACCATCATCCTTGCTTCCACCTACTTGTTCGCCAAAACCGTCGGCATACCTGCTGACAGCGTCGCCCTCAGAATGACGATGTCCGAGGGTGTGTTGGCCTTGCTCGATATATTGCCGATTGTCTTCCTAATGTCCACCTTCATGTTTCTCAAGGCCTCATTGCGCAAACGCCCCGAAGACCCTCTACTGGCCCTGCTGGAGTCTGAGCCCGGTCCCAAGTGATTCATTTCGCTTGGGCAACTCTCATAACACTCCCTTCGGTGGCCGCGCTGTCCTAGGTGGTACGATGTCAAAGGGAACTCCAAGCATGGGCAAGCGGCAGAAGTCGACACACATCCGTTGCCGACGCTGCGGCAGGCACTCATATCACAAGACCAAGAGCGTCTGCGCTCACTGCGGCTACGGCGCCACCGCTAGGATACGCAAGTACCGGTGGAACAAACGCTCCCGATTAATGGGAGCACGCAAGTAAGCCGGAAAGGGCTAAGTCCCGAACCACTAGGGTCCAATGGTATCCGATGTGCGGCATCATCGGGATTTTGGGGAACCCGGGCTCTCAGGTCGCAGGCGGCATCTACGACGGCATGATTGTGCTGCAGCATCGTGGGCAGGACGCCGCCGGAATAGTGACCAGTGATTCCGACAACATCTCGCACCGCCGGGCCAATGGACTAGTCAGAGACGTCTTCAGGTCGAAGCACATGTCCAAACTCATAGGGTCGATGGGAATCGGGCACGTTCGCTACCCCACAGCAGGCTCAGGCTCAGCGAGCGAGGCTCAGCCCTTCTACACCAACACTCCGTTCGGAGTGAGCCTCGCCCACAATGGTAATCTGAATAATACCACGGACATCATCAACAGCCTGCTTGAGTATGATCACAGGAGAATCAACACCAGTTCTGATTCCGAGGCCCTACTAAATCTCTTCTCCGCTGAGATTCAGCGCTCTGTTAACGGCCGACCGGGAGGCATGGAGGCACTCACCGAAGACGATATCTTCCGCGCCGTAGAGCGCACACACCTCCGGGCCGAGGGCAGTTACAGCGTAGTCACCATGATTACGGGATGGGGGCTAGTAGCCTTCCGCGACCCCAACGGGATAAGGCCTCTATTCATGGGCAAGAACGAGGTCGACGGTTTCACTGAGCGACTATTCGCCTCGGAGAGCGTGACCTGTTCTGCTTTAGGATTCGAAGCAGATCGAGACATCGCCCCCGGCGAGGCGGTGATAGCCAAGATGGATGGCTCGTTCTCATCCAAGGTCTGCCACGCTGAGCCGGTCCACACTCCCTGTATTTTCGAGCACGTCTACTTCGCTCGCCCGGACTCTACTATTGACGGTATATCGGTACACGGGGCGAGGTTAAGGATGGGGGCGGCTTTGGCTAGGAGGGCCCTCAAAGAGCGCCCCGAACATGGTATCGATGCGGTGATCCCAGTGCCGGATAGCGGCAGGATAGCCGCTATGGAGATGGCCTCTGAGATGGGTGTGCCGTTTCGAGAGGGCTTCGTCAAGAACCGCTACATAGGCAGGACGTTCATCATGCCAGGTCAGGCTATCCGTAAGGATTCGGTTAAGAAAAAGCTCAACACGATAGAGGAGGAGTTCTCAGGCAAGACGGTGATGATTGTTGACGACAGCATAGTCAGAGGTAACACGTCACAAAGGATTGTCGAAATGGCCAAGGAGGCCGGTGCCAAACAAGTATACTTTGCATCCTCGGCACCTCCTATTGTACATCCGAACGTGTACGGCATCGACATGCCGGCCCGCGATGAGTACGTCGCCCATGACAGGACTATAGATGAGATTAGGAAAGCCATCGGCGCTGATTGGCTAATCTATCAGGAGTTACCAGACCTCGTTGAGGCCTGCCTAAGGACGGGAGACCATAATCTAGTAAACTTCGACTGCTCCTGCTTCAACGGAGTGTACGTCACCGGGGGAATTACCGAGGAGTACCTAGCGAGAATAGAGGGCGCACGCAGCGATACTGCCAAGAGAGAATCTTCGGCTGAGCACGCCGACGCGGCAGAATGAAGTCGCAGCGTTTTCTCAGGAATCCATGAGAGGGGTCATTGACGTACTGGCGACCATCGAGATGGATGAGGTGGCTCGCTGCGTCTGCATGCTCCTTGACGGCAACTTTGCAGTGGGCTTCGACTCAGGAACTCTCCACATTTACGGTTCTGACGGAGTAGTCATCGACTCCGCTATGCTTGACAGCCGAGTAGTGGGTATCGCGAGCTTACGCGGCGTTTTGGTCGCCGGTACCAGCACTGGTGGTGTTCAAGCATTCCACGACGAGCTTCTCTGGGACCATCCCCTGGACTCCGGATGCGAGGCGGTGACAGCGTCATCGTTCCGCGCGGTGGTGGCCGATGGTACTGGACGAATCATCTCTCTAGCAGATGACGGAAGCGAAGTCGCCCAAGCAGAGTTTGGACACGTCACATCTCTCACATGTTCGGCTGAGGGAGTATGCGCTGCTGCCCTTGAGGACGGCAGGTTGCTTCTCCTCGGGCCAGCACTCGAGGTGTTGTACGATTCGCCCGCCGCCGAGGACGACGTCGAGACCATATCGTGCATGGCATTCCGTCATGATGGTGTCCTTATGGTCGCACGAAACTCTCTCGGGATGACCGTCGACGACAGGCCTGAGAACAGACTCGAGTGCTGGCATCCGGAGGAGGGGATGTTGAACACCTCGGAACTCCCTTCTAGGGCCACGGCGTTGCTGCCTACAGGGTCCGGAACAATAGTGGGCTGCTTCGATGGCAGTATTCTTTCCCTCGACATAGGCGATTCGGACCCTAGGCTAATCACCAGATTGGACTATCAGGTCTCTCAAATCATCCAGTGGGGTGATGACATCTTGGTCGCCTCGTGGTTCGATGTATTTCGAATCACCACTAGTGGCGAGGTGGTTTGGCATTTCGAGCACATCGGGGTGGTCGAGCATATCCTTCCTCTCACAGAGAGAATCGCTCTTATGGGCGACGACAGGAAGGGCAGGACACCAGCGCCTCTCGTCATAATCGACCCCGACTCGCCACCTAGGTACGACGATATACCTGCGGAGAGAGAAAATCTCTCGGTCTCTGAGAAGCACTCGGGAGCACTATCCGATGAGGAGGAGAGGCAGGTTGACATGAGGCCCAAGATGCTTGAGGAGGCTGAAGGTATTCTGGACACGCTGCACGAGGAGACAGAGCTTGAGGTTGGCCCACCAATCATAGAGAGCGACCTGCTCGAAGATCTTTCGGCGGAGGCGCGAGCGATTAACCTGCCACCGGTTGCAGATGCTGGAGAAGACAAGACAGTTGACGTCGACGAGGAGGGCAAGGCAACAGTGCTGCTGGACGGAGGACGATCTTACGACCCAGACGGCAGTATCGAGAGATGGGCTTGGGAGGATGGTAGAGGGAATGTCATAGGAGACACTTCGCAGATCCGTGTCAGGTTGTCCGGCGGAGTCCACGTTTTCCATCTGACTGTAACCGACGACAGAGGTGCCTCTAGCAAGTCCACGATAACCGTCCACGCTCGATGATTAGAGTTTGCCCAATTCTTCCTTGAGGGCGGGAAGCGCAGCTTCCCAAGTAGCCACTATCCCATAGTCAGCCACGCCGAATATGGGAGCATCAGGGTCTTTGTTGATGGCGACGATGTACTTGCTCGTCCTCATCCCGGCGAGATGCTGTATTGCCCCGCTGATTCCGACCGCGATGTACAGGCTCGGTGTTACCGTCTTCCCGGTCTGCCCCACCTGCATTCCGTGAGGTATCTCATCCCAAGTGTCTACTGCTGCCCTGCTGGCGCCGACGGCGGCCCCTATCATGTCCGCAATCTCGTTTAGATGAGAGAAGTTGGCGGGATCCCCCATCCCTCTGCCGCCTGAAATGATGATGTTAGCTTCTGCGACATCCAGTCTCTCACTGGCTTTGGCAATGGCTTCTCTCACAGCCACGGCCACGTCAGCGCTCTGATTCACCGTACTGACCTCTGCCGAACCACCTTCTCCGGCGGCATCGAAGGCATTGGCTCGCAGGGTGATGGCGCATGGTGCAGTTACCGTTGAGGTCTCGATTGCCTTGCCGGAGTAGATGCCCCTAGTGACGGTGATGCCAGCTTCTAGTCCGGTTGCATCCTGTATGATTGGGATTCCGCGCATAGCTGCGATCTGTGCTGCGACTTCTCTTCCGGAGGGTGCTGAAGCAGCTATGATGACTCCGTCGGAGACGAGTGGGTTGAGAGCGGCCGCCCAAGCACCGCTGTCGAAGGTGTTGAAGCAGTCTCCTTTGACGCCTATTACTTTGGAAACACCGCTGATGGAAGCAGCGGCGGTCGTACCTATTCCTCCCGGGCACAGCACGGTCGGAGTTCCTCCAATGGCAATCGCGGCGCCGACGAGTTGCGATGTCACCGGGTGAAGGCCATCCACTGTGGTTTCTGCGATGATTGTCACGTCCATTATTGCACCTCAAATGACATTGGCCTCATCACGAAGCTTTGCTACTACTTCAGGTACAGAATCGGCACCTTCAAACTTCTGTCCAGGTGGCTTCACTGGAGGAGGGGAGTGGGATTGCAGTGAGACGGAAGAAGTTCCAATTGTCACTCCTAGGTCATCTGGTGTCACAGTTTCAATCTGCTTCTTCTTGGCCATCATAATCCCTCGCACATTTGGCCTGCGCAGTTCCGTGGCCCCCTTGTCGAATGTGAAGAGGCAAGGTCGAGAGACCTCGACTCGTTCGTTACCGGTTGGGCTGGCTCGCAGGGCGATGAATCCATCTCCCTCTGCAGAGACCTCCGAAATCATTCCCACACAGGCAGCTCCAATCAGATGCGAAACTCCGGGGCCTGTCGACCCTCCATTGGTGTCGGCGGCCTGCTTGCCACAGAGCACCACATCCGCCCCAGACCTTTTGACCGCGGCTGCGAGTAGCGACTGAATGTGCGTGCTATCGGTAACTCCATCATCTTGGATTAGAATCAGGTTGTCAGCACCTACGGCCGCAGCATCCGTCAGCATCTTCATGGCCCGAGCTGGACCGCATGTAATCGCGATGATATCCTCTCCGCCGGCCTCCTTCAACTGGAGTGCGGCTTCGAGTGCGTACTCGTCGTAAGGACTCATGGACCACTTGCTGACAGCGGTTTCGTCCACCCTGTCACCCGAGATAGAAATCTTGGCTGTGGTGTCGGGAACCTGCTTGAGTAGTACGGCTATTCCCATATCATCACCCGCGCTCTGGCGACTAAAGCCCCCTCTATGAATTTTCGGCAGTCCCACCGAAGGTGGGAAACACCAATCCAAACTTCAAGACTCTCTTGTGAATGCCTGTATCCCGGTAATGTAGCGACCGAGAATCAGGTTGTGGATGTCGTGAGTGCCCTCGTAGGTCTTGACCGACTCTAGGTTGGCCATGTGCCGCATCACCGGATACTCATCTAGGATTCCGTTGGCTCCGTGGATGTCACGAGCCATACGTGCAATGTCGAGTGCGATGTCGACGTTATTCATCTTGGCCAACGAAATATGCTCAGGTATCCAAGTCCCCTCATCCTTCTTCTTGCCTAGGTGGTACGCCAGCAACTGGGCCTTGGTGATCTCCCTCAGCATCCACGCCAACTTGTTCTGCACCAGTTGGAAAGAGGCTATCGGGTGGTCGAACTGTATTCTGCTCAGAGCGTACTCTTTAGCCGAACTGAAGCATGATTGAGCAGCCCCCACGGCCCCCCAGGATATTCCGTAACGGGCGTTGTTGAGGCAGCTGAAAGGCCCCTCAAGTCCCTTAGCATCCGGCAGCATCCTGTCTTTGGGGATTTTGCAGTCTTGGAACACCAACTCACTGGTGACACTGGCCTTCAGTGAGTGCTTCCCTGTCATCTCGGGGGCTGTAAATCCAGGATCGTCTTTTTCGACTATGAAGCCTCGGATTACGCCGTCGAGTTTGGCCCACACCACGGCTAGGTCCGCGATGGTGCCGTTAGTTATCCACATCTTCGCACCGTTGAGCAGGTAGTGATCTCCCTTGTCTTCGGCCCGAGTAATCATGTCACCAGGATTTGAGCCATAGTCGGGCTCAGTCAGGCCAAAGCATCCAATCCATTCACCAGTCGTCATCTTGGGGAGGTAGTGGTTCTTCTGCTCCTCGCTTCCGAAGTTCCAGATTGGATACATGGCTAACGAGCCCTGAACACTGGCAAAAGAGCGCACGCCACTGTCGCCACGTTCCAACTCCTGACAGATTAGGCCGTAAGCGATGTATGAGAGTCCAGGGCAGCCATAGCCCTCTAGGGGGGCTCCGAGAATGCCCATTTCACCGAGGTCGACCCGCCATTCATCGGGAAACACGCCATCATGGCAAGCCTTCTCGATGTTTGGGAGAATTTTCTCATCTACCCAGTCGCGCACCATGTCGCGCACCATGCGTTCCTCATCGGTTAGCAATGAATCGATATCGTAGAAGTCCAAAGCCTCGTATGCCATCTTTCTCAACACTCTGCGACAGTGTGCCGCAAATGAACGTTGCTCGGCTATCTGCCCTTCTTCCTGCGTGCTTCTCGGCGTGCCGCCCGTTTCTCTTCGACAGTGCCAAATCGCAGGGTGAAACGCTGCTGAAGCCCCGGAGAGAGGCTGAGTGCGAAACTGAGTAACACCAGTAGTGTAACAGCAGGGATGGCAATGAGGATCCAAACCTCTAGCACGCCTCCGATGGCGTTCGAGTATGGCGGGTGGTATTGCACCAGCTCACCTCGGTCCGTAAGTATCCACCCACTGTCTCTGTCAGTACTCCATGTCGCTACTATCCGACTACCTGAGACTCCCGTGTCGTATTCCGCCACATCTGAGTTCTCCAGCCAGGGGAAGGAGGAATTCAAGCTCAGGTCGTGCTCAATCAGGCCGAAGGGAGCTACGTAGATTAGAGACCTGTCATCGCTCTGACGCGATATCCCGGTGAAGTAACCCTCGGCACCGGTAACTTGCACCAACCTCACATCGGAGGTTAACGCGACGTCTGCGTTCAGAGTCACCCTCGCGATGTTCCTGTCGCTCGAGACAGCGACGCAGTCTGCTGTTTCAGTTGAGGGGCATACGACGTCGGACCATGGATATCCGGTACCACCTAGCCAGTACAGAGTATGGTCCCTATCAATCACTCCGATGCCATCAACTAGGCTGGTGACTACGCAGGCCATTACCGATGGATGACAGTCTATTCCTGTGATGTCGCTCTCTCCCCGGCCCTGAATTAGATGCACCTCAGCACCACCGTCAGCAGCGGCCCTCATCCTCCACAGCCAGCCGTCGGACCCTCCTACATAGGCCCAAGATCCTCCGGAGTTCCATGCCACTGCGGTCAACCTGATTTGATTGAACTCCAGATCCCCTCCTGCGTCGGTTACCGAGTGGTCCTCGCGTGCGTATCTGAGGACCTGCCCATCACTGCCTACGATGAGGGCTGTTTGCCCTCCGGGGTGGAAGTCGCCATACGTCAAATCCTCGCCGCCATTCCAAATTAGTTCCACTCTGTCATCTGGATTAGAGGTCTTCACTAACTCTAGGTATGAGTCGGCCCCGAACACTATCGCCCATTCTCCCAGGGGATCCACCGCAGCTCCGTTTAGCCCGAGATCCTGCTCAGACAGACTGATTTTCTCGTACAGTCCGACAGCGGAACCAGCGCTGACCACAGGAGTCAGCATCAGCATCGCGAAGATTACTGCTAGCGCGCTGCTGCTGCCTCGGTGCACGTCCCGCCGACAGGCGATGCCGGTTTAGCCCGTTCGACACAAGCATCGATTGGGCTTGCGTGGTAACAGCATTCAAGAAGGGTTCAGCCAGCGCTCGACCATGGAGAGATTTGATGTCAAGCGCGGACTGGTAAAGCAGGTAACTTCGAACGGCGGGCTGGCAGTGCTGGCGCGGGATTACTTCGATAATGTCGAGGCCGCTGGTGACAATTCATTCAACGGTTCGCACGACATAATGACCTCCATTGTAGCCAGTTACAACGAGCAGGGCGCATTGGTTGTGAACATAACCAATATCCCTCCTGACTTCGATGATGCGGAGGCCGTTAAATCAGCCATGGAGGCGCGCAAGAATTGGACTTTGTTCCTCGACGCTGCCACCGGATACAATTCCAAGCAGAGAGGAGATAAGGCCAAAGAATGGGCCAAGAAGGCCAGTAAGGCGAAGTCCGGCATTTCTGCAGCGCGACACTTCATATCAATGTCGCAAAACATCCCCGAAGAGATCTCTGAACAGGCAGAGTCTATGATTGAGGAAATCGAGGCCGCGTTGGAGCAGGGAGATAACACGAAGGCGGCAGGACGCGCGGGAAAACTGGCCAAACTGCTCGAATGAGGTGAACCATGAGCGACAATGACCCTCTCTTGTCGCTAGATGATGAGGGGCGCTCACGCGTCTCCCGTATGTTCGCCGGTTGCGCTGAAGTCGTCGGCGCAGAACACGTCGCCTCTGTTGTTTCAGGAGGACCGACGCACTCTGGAGACGATCAATTGGTTGCATATATCGGACTTGAGCCCAGTGGCAAGGCACACTTGGGCTGGATACTGCTTGCCGACACCATACGCAACATGCTCGACGAAGGCGTGAACGTAATCATCCTACTCGCCGACTGGCACGCTTGGGTGAATGACAAGTTCGATCGCGATATGGACAAGATTACACTCGCCGGCGAATACATGACCGAGGTCTTCAGGGCGCTATTGGGAAATCCTCCCGAGGGCGAGGGGGCAGGCCAGCTCAGATTCCTGAGCGCATCACAGCTGATGGACTCAGGCAGGTACTGGGAGAGAGTGCTCAGGTGTTCGAAGAACATGAGCCTCTCTAGGGTGCGCAGGACGTTCAGCATCATGGGTCGCGACGAGGACTCCTCGGATCACGACCTAGCCGCGTTCTACTACCCAGCCCTACAGGCAGCGGACATTTTCGAGTTGGAGATTGACATTGCTTTCGGAGGCATGGACCAGCGCAAGGCGCACATGTACATGCGAGAGGTTGCCGACAAGTACGATTGGACCAAGGCCACGTGCATCCACACTCCCATGATGTCGGGCCTGAAGGGGCCAGGGGGGAGGATGGATTCGTTTGATCACAAGATGTCCAAGTCTGACCCAGGCAACGCAATCCTGCTCGATGACGACCTCGATTCACTCAGAACCAAGATGAGGAAAGCATTCCTCGAGATCGGCAACCCCGCCTCTCCAGTATTCGAGATTGCCCAATACATCGTGCTACCAAAACTCGACTCCATCGCGGTGACTCCCGACCCCAAGTTTGGAGAGCCCTCAAATTGGGATAATCTGCAGAGTTTTGTCGAAGCCGTATCGGACGGATCTATACACCCGCTCGACGCCAAGATGGCCGTAGCAGACGGCCTGTCCGAAGTCCTAGCTCCGGTTTCGCAGCACTTCTCTCAAAAACCGGACCTCCTAGCAGCGATGAACCAACTAACCGGCTCGCAATAGTACGTTTATTACTGAAACTAATGGTTTTTGCGCAGAGCGAGGACTCATAACCCACTCTCGCCCGCGCGGGCTTGAGAGTGGACTAATGGCATCAGTAGGGATAGACGACATCGCAATTCACTTCCCTCGCCTCTACTTCGACATGGAGGACTTCGCCAAGCTCAGAGGGGCCGATTTCGGTAAGCTGAACCGTGGACTCGGACTTGCAGCGATGGCAATTCCCGACGTCCACGAGGATACAGCAACAATGGGTGCTAACGCGGTTCGCAGGCTGCTCGACCGTAATGAGCTCGACCCTACTTCCATCGGCAGGATATACCTCGGAACCGAGTCAGCCTTAGACGGCTCCAAGCCGACTGCCACTTACATCATGGACATGCTCGAGCAGCGTTACACTCCCACTCAGGGGAAGGACTGCTTCCGCAACTGCGACGTAGTCGACATGACCTTCGCTTGCATAGGTGCAGTGGATGCCATGCACAACACCCTCGACTGGGTTGCTCGTGGGGGCGAGGGGAAGAGTAGAATCGGCATCGTTGTGTTCGCTGACAACGCCAAGTACGACATCGGTTCGACAGGCGAGTATACTCAAGGCGCTGGTGGCGGTGCGATGCTGATACGTCACAATCCTCGGCTGCTTGAGATCCCTGACATCTGGGGCGTTTCGACGATGCCCGTTCATGACTTCTTCAAGCCTCGCAGAGAAGTCAATACTAGGGCCATTGTAGAGAATGTTCTCGACCTCGCCCGTGAGAGCGGCGAGAAGATCAGGGAAGGACTCACTGAGCGTATACTCAAGCATCTTCCACACTCTTCTAAGAAGGACGATGTCATGTTCGAGAGCCCGATGCTACAGATTCACAAGGACACTCCCATCTTTGACGGCCAGTTCTCCAACCGCTGCTATTCTGAGTCAGTCAAGCAGGCATTCATCAACTTCCGCGAAAAGGCGATTCGTGAAGGTCGCTATAGCCCCGAGAACGACGAGATTCTGACCAACCAATGGAGCCGCATCATCGTCCACTTGCCATATGCATTCCAAGGTAAGAGGATGTTCCCGGATGTCTTCCGTCACGACAGGAGACATCTGCCGATGTGGGCAGAGATTGTCGAGCAGATTGGCCCAGAGCCAATGCCTGAGGACTTCCCGGACACATCTGAGGGGATTGAGGAGTTCGAGCGAGCGAATGATTCGTACCGTAGACTAATCTCCAAGACAGATGCATTCCAGATCTTCGTGGATGAAAAAATCGAGAGAACCACCCGCGCATCAAGCCTGATTGGCAATCAGTATACTGGTTCTATCTTCCTCGCTCTGATGTCGACCATGGAATCCGACTATATTGAGAACATCGATATGTCAGGGGAGAAGCTTGGGCTGTGCGGCTACGGTTCGGGTGCTAAGGCCAAGGTCTTCGAAGGCATCGTCCAGCCCCAGTGGCGCGAGATCGCTTCAAGATTCCACCTCTTCGAACGCCTGTCTGAACGCCATCCAATCAACAAGACGGTCTACGAGGCCCTGCACAGGGGCTCCCGCAAGCGTTCAGTGGTCAAACCGAACGACGAGTTCGCACTAGTCAGCATTGGTGCCGAGGGAAATCTCGAGGGTCAGCGCGTGTATCGCTGGGCCGAGTAAGCGCTAACGATTCCTCACTCGGGTGCTATCGAGCGGTTGATAACAATCCTCTGAACCTCTTGGGTACCTTCGTAAATCTGGGTAATCTTGGCATCGCGGAAGAATCGCTCGACGGGAAAGTCAGTTGTGTAGCCATACCCTCCGAGGACTTGGACCGCCCTCTCAGAAACCCACATTGCGGTATCGCCCGCGAAAAGCTTGGCCATGCTGGCCTCCTTGGTGTGCCTGGGGCCTGCATTCTCGTAGTGCATCTGCTTGGCCCAAGCCGCCTTGTAAACCATCATTCTGGCCGCTTCGGTTCGGGTAGCCATGTCTGCGAGGTAGTTGCCGATGCTCTGGTGGTGGGCAATCGGCTTGCCGAAGGCGACCCGCTCGTGAGCGTAGTTCAGTGCCGCCTCGTATGCCCCTTGCGCGATGCCTAGAGCCTGAGCAGCGATTCCTATCCTTGAGTTGTCGAGCGCATTCATGGCTATTGGAAATCCCTCTCCGGAGCTCTTTAGGACATTCTCCACCGGAACTTTACAGTCCTCAAGAAGCAGCGAACAGGTGTCGCTAGATCTAATTCCGAGCTTGTCCTCCTTCTTTCCAACGGAGAAACCATCGAAACCTCTCTCGACGATGAATGCCGTCGTTCCCCCGTGCTTCTTCTGACCGTATTCAGGATGGTCAACATCCTTGGCGAACAGCACGTAGATGCCGGCGCTCGCGCCGTTGGTTACCCACATTTTCTCGCCGTTCAGGACATAGTGGCTACCATCCTCGTTCAGTTTCGCCTTGCATCCGAGTGCAGCAGCGTCGGTACCTGCTCCGGCCTCGGATAGAGAATAGGCCCCAATCTCGCTTCCAACTAGTCTCGAGAGGTACTTCTGTTTCTGCTCGTGGTTGCCGTGCAGGGCTATGGTCTTCGAGCATAGTCCGACATGTACGCAAAACATCACGGAGAACGATGGATCGACACGGGCAAGCTCCTCGACAATTATCGCTTCCGAGATGTCGTCGACTGGGCTACCTCCATAATCCTCGGGTATCGTGATGCCCTGCAGCCCGGATTGCTCGCAGAATGCCGCCCATTCCTCAAGGGGGGCCCGCTGCGCTCTGTCACGCTCCAAGCAAGTCGGGGCGAGTACGCTCTCAGCGAAATCGCGTACCATCTCGCGAATCATGCATTGTTCCTCAGTCTCGCGGAAATCCATCTCTCTCCCCATGCAACCGAGGCGGGTTTCGTTGTTAATCCCTCGTGGTCTTCTGAGGGGCATCCCAATCGAATAGTTCAAATTGCTCATCTGAGCGGCCGAGTTCGGTATAACATGGCGAACGGCGACTATTCCGAGTTCAGCATCGCACACGACCGTAGATACACGTTGGAACATCTTTGGCTCCAAGCGTTGGATGACAAAGCAAAATCGGTGAAGGTCGGAATCAGCGAATTCATCCGTGCTGAGCACGGCAACATCGTCAGAGTAGTACTCACTCGCCCTGAGGATGATAGCGAGTTCAAGGGTGACTCCGATGCCGAGGACAACGATGACGACTCTCCTCAAATCATGGGGAGCGGTGACGAGGTCGGGTCGGATGACCTGTTGATTACCATCACCACCAGCTACAATGGCGTGATTGAGACACTTCTGATAAATTCCCCTTTCTCTTGTAAGATTCTGGAACTGAATGGGGAGGTCGAAGACAATCCAGACCTACTCAACGACGAGGCCTATGGGGACGGTTGGTGCGTGATAGTGGAGCCACACGAATTCGACGAGGACCAATTCCTCAATCAGGAAGAGTACATTGAGATGCTGAACGAGTTGCCCTAGGGCCAACTGAGTGCTGTCCACTCTTCGTGATCCGAGTCTCTCCAGTTCAACTCATCCAGTAACGACAGAACTCTTTCTGCAGTAGGCAGGTCCCGTTCTACCTGGATTCTGTGCAACAGCCCCTTCAGACGCCCCATCCTCGGACCCGGATCCAGCCCGGTGGCAGCAACCAGAGTGTTTCCGTCTATCAGGGGGGCGTTACCTGCAATGAGGGGGCTTAGTGTGGCCAGAGCCTCGACGAACTCGGTGGTTTCTTTCCCCAATCCGTGCGAATAGGCAATGAAAGCATTCTGCCACTCTAGAGGGAGAGCAGCACGGAAGCGGCGAAGCCCACCAATTTCAGTTGTCACAGGGGTATTCTTCGCGTCGTGAAGGAACGCGACTTGACGTAACGGCCCCTTTGCCATCATGAGGGCATTGCGTAGATTGCCCGCGAGGGCATTGCCCTCGGACGGGTCATCGCTGCACAGCAGAGCGAGATTGACCAGAAAGTCGGTGCAGAATGATGGTGATACGGTACAGGCGATTCTAGGTAGGACATGTTCCAGAACACCGTCTTCATGCATTTGCAAGATTACCTCTCCAGCATTTCTACCTCCGAGAATCCTTTCCATCTCCATTCCAATCCGCTCTCTGGAAACCCCATCGAGCATACTGAGGTTCCCTCTCACAGCAGATCTCAACGAGGACTCCATGTCCCGCATGCCACCAGTGGAATCTAGGAATCGGTACGCCCTCATTATCCGTAGACCATCTTCACCAAGCCTCTCGCTTGCTTCACCTACTGCCCTCAGGACGCCCGCTCGTAGATCGGACATACCGTCATAGGGATCTATCACATCGCCATCCGAGTCGATGGCCATCGCATTTATCGTGAAATCTCGCCGGGCCAAATCATCCTCTATACTCTGGCCAAATTCTACCTGATCTGGCCTCCTGCCATCGCCGTAACTACCTTCGCTTCGCAACGTAGTCACCTCCCAAGTTCCATCAGAGATATTATCTTTCAATCGGACAATCACTGTACCATACTTCTCCCCTACCATGAGAGAGCGCGGAAACAGTCCCTTGACCTCAGCAGGCAGCAGTGTAGTGGCAATATCTAAGTCAGTTTCGTGACGGCCCGAAGCAGCCTCCCTGACCCATCCTCCGACTATCCACGCCTCGCCGGCCGAGCGCAGCCCTTCCAACACCAGCCTGTCGGCTTTGCTGAGGTGCTCATACGCGGATCCCATGTTGCGCCGACGGCCTTCTGGACATGATTGCTTCGGGCGTTAGGCATATTGGGAAACAGCCCCTCGGCTCTATGTGAAGGTCGAACTCGTACCCGTCGAAACTCTGCTTCCACACGAGCAGGTAGAGGAACACCGAGTCGACAATCTAGAGAAGATGACTCTACGCTGGAAGGCTTACACTAAGCCCTTGCTGGTCGATCGCAAGACAGGCACAATACTGGACGGCCATCACCGGACTAGCGTTGCGAATAGGCTGGAGCTTCTGTGCCTGCCGTGTGTACGGGTCGACTATCTCGAAGACGACCGGGTGACGCTGACTGTTTGGCCCCGCTGTGGACGCGACTCATTAGAGAAGGAAGAGGTCGTCGAAGCAGCGCTGTCTGGTGAACTGTTTCCCCCTAAGACATCCAGGCATCTTCTCTCGGATCATCTTCCACCGATTTCGATACCGCTGTCCAGACTCTTACAGCCAGCAATAGAAAATTAACCATCTAAGGTATGAGATCCTCGTGTCCGCCAAACATATCCTGATCATCATCTTCGGGCGAGCCGGGGTTGGCCATCTCAACTGACAGATAATCCCCGAACAGCGGCCACATGGGGCCAAGCCACTCCATCTCCATTAGCAGAAGTTCCATCACCGGGTGCTCTAGAATCTCGTCCTCAGTGGATTCCTCATCTAGGAGAGGCAGGTCGATAGGAAGGTCTCTGAGGGATATGATTAGTCCCTCCAACCTATCGATAGTTTCTTCTTCGATTTCTATTACTTCAGCCATCAGATCAAGTAAGTCTTCAAGGTGTTCGGCCAGAGAATGCGGATCTAGAGGAGATCTCTCCGACTCAGCGAGATCCATTGGTCCGAAAACCACCCCTCCAAGGTCGGTATCCATCCAATCATTACCCTGCCGCTCCCTCTTGAGCAGCCTTTGGTGGAGCGGACCTCCAAACGGACCTAGCACGAAGCCGCCTTCCTCGACCATCGACTCCACCTCGGGAGCTAGTCCCCTGACGGCTCCAGTGACAAGTACTCTGTCTACTCGTCTGCTGAAGTCCGCCCAACCCTCTATGGCATCAGGTGGCAACGCCCTCAGCAGGCCCATCGAGCGGTGTAGTTCCAATCTCTCGCTGGTATGCTGTAGGACCTCAGGGTGAGGCTCGATGATAGTCACAGTGCCGTCTGGACCGAGCATGCAATCGAGGAGTGAAGCAAGATACCCTCCCTTGGAACCCATCAACAGCACGTGCTGCCCCTCTCTAATCTCAAGGTGGTGCAACAGGGTCGCTACCATGTGAGGGGCAGAAATGGTCTTGGCCGCACCGCTCTCAGTGACTAGGAATGGGACTGGTTTGTCCATCAGGAACGGCTCCGTGTCGTAGTCAGTAAAATTTCCAAGGTCAACGGAATTCATAGCTTCGGCGATTCTGTCATCGACTGGTACCCCTGCGGCCCTGAGCCGTTTGACCAAGTCGGAAATACCCTCCACACACACCCCTCTGTATTGTCATCCAGCCGCAGAGGATTTGAACACAACGCCCGTGCGCTCTCTTAGGGTCCGTGGTCTAGGGGTTATGACGTCGCTTTTACAAAGCGAAGATCGCAGGTTCAATTCCTGCCGGACCCACCAAGCGTAAAACGACGTCAGACTCCGTCAATCGCACTATTGAGTCCATATTTGACTCTGAGACGTGAGTGAAACTCTCAAGAGTGTCGGCCATGGCCGGTGAACGTGGTCGAAGAGACTGCGGGACTGGCTTCCCGAGTGACCCGCCGACTTCGCATGCGAGGTTGGACCGTATCGACTGCCGAGTCTTGCACTGGAGGGCTGCTGGCATCATTGATCACTGACATCTCCGGAGCGTCTGAATGGTTCAAGCAAGGATGGGTGGTCTACTCCAACGAGTCCAAGATGCGCGAGCTTGGTGTCGAGAAGACAGCATTTGACGAGGGCGAGGCCGGAGCTGTTTCGCACGAGGTCGCAGTGCAGATGGCTCAGGGAGCGCGCTACCAGTCGGACTCGGACGTGGCAATCTCCATCACTGGCATTGCTGGACCAGGAGGTGCGACCGCTGACAAGGAGGTCGGCAGGGTGCACGTGGCAGTAGTAACTGAGGATTATTTTCTAGTCAGGAGGATGGACTATGGCGATAATGACCGGCTGGACAACAAACGCTCTTTCGCCGCCTTCGCATTCAGACTGGCCCTTGAGACTCTAGATAGGGTGGAAGAGAACGAGGAGAGAGAGTCCAAAGCGTCCAACGGGCAGGTCGAGAGTGCTGAGATAGACACCTCCGGGCTCGATCCGTCTGACGAGGAGTGGGAAGGCAGCATGATCTGGCAGGGCACCAAGAAGACGGTGGCCAAGGAGATCTCCGAGGTCGATCTCGCTTCACTCACAGATTGGGATGACTGAATCGGTGCCTATGGCACCGGCACGGAATTCCTGCGATATTATCATGAGCGTTCCCGGCACACCCGCTGAGGATGGTCGATGAGGAATGGGCGAATCGGCAGCGTCAACTGACCGCTGCGGGGCTGCTCGTGCTCGGTAAGGCGGCCCAAGAGAGGATTCAACGCCTCTCCGACATCTCATCCTTAATCGAAGCCGCCCAGAGATCGAATGTGGTAATGCTCAGTGAGAGGGCCGTGGAAGAGATGCTGACATTGGTCCCGACTGAGGAGGCCATCGATGCGCCTCAGGACATTCCAAGGTCCAAACAGGCAACTCTGCCGGACCCGGAGAGCCAATCTGCTATCGGCAGGACACTGGCACCCGTAGGGCCCCAGGTGCTCGCCCCTCCTGTGCGTCGCCACGGCCTTGATCACTACAATCTCGACGACTTCCCAATGCAGGCCAAGGATGTCGACTCGGAGATTGAGATTCACTTCGATATCACAGGCAACTCGACTACGGAGGGTAAGATGAGCGACATAAGGTCGTGCTTCTCTGACAGGCTGCGCCAGATTCGCCAGATGATGATCTCGGGCCAAGCTCTGCCGCGCCGCCCAATCAGTGTCTCGGAGGCGTGGCGCAATAGGCAGCGTCACTCGAGTCGAGATTACGAAGTCACTTTGGTGGGTCTTGTCAGCGTGGATAAGTGGTCCAAAGGAGGCTACCTGTGGTTTGATGTCGAAGACGACTCGATGCAGATTAGGTGTATGCTGAAGGAACCCTCTGGAGCATCTAACTTCCACCCATCACTGGATGGTCTGATGAATGACGATGTAGTCGGAGTCAGCGGGCACTTCGTGATAGGGAACAGGGACCCATATTTCTCGGTGAGCGACATCCACATGCCTCCATTGGGAAGGCATTCCAAGTCCGCTGCCAGCGAGGCCGAGGCCGTCTCAGCCGCTTTCCTGTCCGATGTTCATGTCGGCAGTAAGACCTTTCTAGCACCCCAATGGGAGAAGATGATTGAATGGTTCAGAAAAGACCCTCTAGCCCGGACTGTGAAGTACTTCGTACTGAGCGGCGACGGTGTCGACGGTGTGGGCATCTATCCGGGCCAGGAGCGTCACCTCGCCATCAAGGACCTGTTCAACCAGTACGGCGAGCTGGCAAGGCTACTGGAGGATCTGCCTGACTGGGTCGATTTGATGATCTTGCCGGGTAACCACGACGCGGTTCGTCCGGCCGAGCCGCAACCTGCGTTGGACCCAGAGGTCCAACAGGACTACTCGGACGCAGTGTTCGTGGGCAATCCCTGCGACTTCAGTCTGCACGGCGTCCGTATACTGGCATACCACGGCAAGAGCATCGATGACTTCGTCGCAGGACTTCGCTCTGTAACTTACTCATCACCGGAATTAGCGATGAGGGCAATGATGGAACGCAGGCACCTAGCTCCGTCATGGGGCGGAAAGACCCCGCTTTCCCCCGAGCCGGAGGATAGAATGGTCATCTCGACTGTCCCCGACATCTTCGTGACCGGCCACGTGCATGGGCACTACGTCGGCAATCACAAAGGAACCACGATGGTACACAGTTCGACCTGGCAGGATCAGACCGACTACCAACGTATGCTGGGGTTCCAGCCCAAGCCCTGCATCCTGACAATCGTCAATCTGCATACGCACGCCACGGCCTCAATCCCCTTCGCCTGAATCGGGAAAGTTCTCACCGTCATACAAATGCTGCCAGAGATCACGCAGATCATCGCCTTCTACCACCGGCACCCCTGCTCCCTTGAAGGCATCCACAGCCCTCTGCCGGGCCGGGTTGAAACCGATGAACTGAGAGCCAGGGATCATCATTGACAAGTCTGTGCTGGAATCTCCCACTGAGACGATTCCCGACGGGTCAATTCCCTCGATTCTAGCCAGTTTCTCCACCAACAGCCCCTTCTCGTGCGAGTTAACGCGCGAGGGAGTGGGCCCGCGCAGCCAACCGTCGCCATCCCAGTCGAAACCATTGGCGACCCAGTCATCGACCTTGAGCATCGATGCTATACTCGCGACGAAGACATCTACGCCTGCGGAGACTATGGCCACGAAGACCCCCCTCTCCTGCAACTCGCGCACGACATCACGTGCCCCGGTCATCAGGGTGATGCCGGAATAGCATCGCGCGATGTCATCACGATGTATGCGAGGCTGCACTGCTGTCCATAGGCGTATGTCTTCTGCCATGAACTCGTCATCGCTGATTTCACGATTGAGGAAACGTTCCAAGGTCTCGAGGTTTTCAGTCCCGAAGTAATCGTGAATGTTCTGCCACGAGGAGCCGTTGTCTGTGAGTACACCATCGCAGTCAAAGACCACGGCACCAAGTTCACTCATCGCCCCTTCGCGGTGCGCGGGTGGTATAGTCCCTGCGAGGGAGATGGGTTGATGGGAGCCGCTGAGTTCGGCGGTGCGTGGCTGACACAGGGAAGGCTGTCAAGGTTAGAATGCTGTTCTTCGGGCCACTAGCCGAGAGGTTAGGTGAACGCGAGATTGAGGTCGCACTCAAGTTTGGAACCACCGCCGAGCAACTAATCGACAGGTTCGAGCTCTCAGAATACCTCGATTCGGGCCTCAGAGTGGCAATCGACGGCCAGATAGGAGCATCTCTTGATGTCCCATTGGCCGACTCTTCCGAGGTAGCCTTTCTCCCTCCTGTTTCTGGCGGTTGACGGGCCACCGAGCCGAAGCATTTGAACGAGAACACTCTCACCTAGGGATGATAGCATGGCAATAGGAACTACAGAGATGGCGATTCTGATTGGATTTGCAGTACTGTTCTTCGGCTCTAAGAAGATACCAGAGTTGGCCCGCAGTCTTGGATTGGCCAAGGGCGAGTATGAAATGGCAGTGAGTGAGGTCAGAAGTCCATCCGAAGCCGAGCATGATATGGACAGAGGCGGCATGACTGATGATGTCGCTGACGAGGCCGAATAATCAGTCCCTCTTACGACTCAGTTTGAGAGTGGAACCACAATCGGAACAGTTTCCCAGTTCTCGGCGGGAACTAGGTGTGTCGGGAGAGGGGAGTACCGCCCCGCACCCCGTGCAGCGCAACTCCCAGGACCAAAGTGAGCTTATGCCCTCCATGGTCACAGAGAGCCAAGGCACTCCACCTAACTCACACAAATTCTGTAGCCTGTAATCGTCAGTTGCCAGAGTTGCGGCCCTCTCGATGGCCAGCGCCAGCAATTCGAGGTCGACAGGTGACAGGCCAGCCATGTCTCCTGTGGTGGTGGCGAGGCCACTGGCTCGAGCAATCGCAGCAGATCCCGGAGATGCCCATTCTAGCGCTGCTGCGTCGAGCATAATCTCACGATCGGGCGATATTCGGGAGAGCTCAGCTCTCTGGGAGGGGACAACGAGGCTGCCACGCATTCTCTCCAGAGGCCACGCGATTAGTGCAGCGGTGTCCAAGACCTCACCCGCCGCCATGCTCGGGCGGAGGCTGGCTGTGCTTTCAGGGGTCGCCTCCGTGCCTAGTCGGTGTCCGCGGGAAGCAACGTTCATCCCGAAAAGGATGGACGAAGGTACGTGTTAGAGGGTGTTATAGGCTCGATAATCGATTGGGCGGGTGAATGGGGTCTGCTGGGTTTGGCCGTCGTTTCGGCCTCCGAAGCAGCCTTCCAACCAGCACCGCCCGACTTACTGGTCATCCCTATGGTCCTCGGGACTGATAGTTCCCTCGATATTCTAGCCATCGTCCTAGTCGCTACCTTATCGAGTGTGGCCGGAGCAGTAGGAGGATATGGAATCGGTGCCTATGCTGGCAGACCGATACTCGGGCGTTTTGCCAGCGACGCCACAGTTGCCAGACTCGATGCCCTGATGATTAGGTACGGGTCCGCGGGCATCTTCATTGCAGCAGTCTCTCCGATTCCCTACAAGGCGCTGGCATGGGCGGCGGGAGCCGGTAGGATGGACCTCAGGATGTTCATCTTAGCGGGTCTCTTTGGTCGAGGTATAAGGTTCGGTATGGAGGGAATAGTGCTTGGGATTTGGGGCGACGAGTTCCTCAATCTGATTGAGAACCCTTTAGCTTGGCTGGTCGGCGGATTATTGGGACTGTTACTGTTCTTGCCTTTGATGGGCTGGTGGTCGGGACTAGCGGAAGCAGCCGACAGCGAGTAATGATTCCTGACAAACGCGACAACCCACGACCCTTAACCCCTGCAAGCATCTCCGATTTCGCATGGCAAGGGCGCCAGCGTGTGCAACACGCACGGTTTCCATCATTGCAGTGCTGACTACCCTGCTCATTGTTTCCGCTCCCTCCGTTGCCGCAGATCAGGAGGCCACCTGGGTGCGAACATCCCCTGGTGTGTGGATGCTGGAGGACTCTCAGGGCCTGCTGCACGAGCCGCAGCCTGAGGCAGGACTGTTCCTCAGCCCTGTCGTGGGCGAGTTGGTAGATGTTTCAGTGAGTGGTTCGACGGCAGGGACATGGTCCATCAATGGAATCCTCTCATATGGCCAGCAGGAATTCCAGCAGGACGCCCCGGATTCTCAAGGTAGAGAACCGATCCTAGATTTCTCACTGCCAGTCGTTCCATATATCTCTGCATTCCTCGCAGTCATCCTTTTCTCTCTCGCTTTGGTTTCAGCGGGAGATGAGCCGACAAGGGCGAAGATGGTCAGGTCCATGGGCCGCTTCTCACAACTCAGGGTCACTGAGGGTTCCGGCACACTGGCCGGAACCCACCAGAGAGGACGACTCGAGGGCTTTCTTACTGCACATCCCGGCTGCCACCTCTCTGGCATAATTCGTGCTCTTGAGATGGGTAATCATCAGGCAGTGCACCATCTCAGAATTCTAGAGAACGAGGGCCGTGTGTGGTGCAGGCGCGACGGTCGCCTACTGCGCTACTACACTTCGGCAGTCGACCGCGCCGCAGAGTTATCCAACCTACCTCGTCCGGTCGATGCCAATCAACTCAGTGATGTGGCTCTGATGGTGCTGCGCTCGATAGTCGAGCAAGAGGATGGACGACCCTCTCCGACACAGAGGGAATTAGCATCGAGACTTGAGACTAGTCAGCAACTGGTGGGGCACCATCTGAAGAGACTTGAATCGCAGGGACTAATCACCCGCAAAAGGAGTGGATTGCGCACCAATCGCCAGCTTACGGAAGAGGGTATGAGGCTATGGGCGACGCTTGTAGAACCTCTCTCTTCGAGGCTTTGACAAATCCAATGACCCACTTTCCTTTAAGGTGAAAAGAGGCGCCCTCTGGTTGATGTACAGGACTTCCCGAGAAAGAAACAACCGTCGCCGAATCCATACTGGTCTTTTCCTAGTTGCCCTGATGCTGGGTTCTGGATGCTTGGGTGCCACCGATGAGATTGTTGAGCAGCCAGAGCCGTCGGTAGTGACTGCCAGTGTGACTATCGAAGGCTCGCCGACCTCGGCCAGCAATCTGATCATCGCAAACGCTGTCATTGAGGAAGGAACCGCCCCTTTCATCGCCAACTGGCGCCTCGATGGTGTACTCGTCCAGACATCCAACAGCTTGGCCTACGATGCAGGATTCCTCTCAGTTGGGACTCACACCATCGAGGTAGAGTTGACTGATTCGATGGGTGCCTCTACTGTGTCAACGGTCATATTCACACTGATTGAGCCTAACAGGGCGCCTACTGTCTCACTTGAACTTCCTTCCGAGGGCATTGCAGGAGTTCCCATTGCTTGGTCCGTGGACGCTACCGACCCTGATGGCGACAATCTAGTGGTAGAGGTGGACTTCTCGGATGGCGCCACTCTGCGCGACCTCTCTGGTCAGCATATTTGGGGTGAGCCGGGAACCTACTCGGTCCGTGTATCGGTCACTGACACCTCGGGCTTCCTAGCCACTGCGCAGGAATCGATAAGAATAGACGACGCGAAAGCCCCATTGCTCACCGTTTCAACCAATCCCTCCCCTCAGGGGCGCATACACCTCAATCTGGCCGGTGAACTCAGCATCGCCACTGTAGCAGAGGATCCAATGGGACCAACCTCTGTCTCGATCGACTGGGGCGACGACTCCACATCCGACCCGGCTATGGTCGATGAATCGCATCAGTACTCCGAAGAAGGAATCTACGTGGTCCGTGTGACTGCCACAGGACCCACTGGAATTACCACTGAGCGCGTGTTCCACGTCGAAGTGGTTTCAGTCGCCGACGATCTAGAGGCCGCGCAGCTCCAAGATGAGCTGGAGGGTGAGGCTGAGGAGCAGTTGGAAAACGAAGTCGAGCAGGGGCTCGACCCTGACGGCGATGGTACTGTCGACGAGGTTACCGAGGCCCAGAGCGACTCTGAGTATGACTGGCAGTCTGATTTCGACTCAGACGGGGATGGATACTATGATGACGACCAAGAGGTCGATGACTGGGTGACCACCGATGAGGAATCAGTGCGCGACGAGGTTGGCGACGAGGAGGAGGCCGACACCATCCCGAGCGACCCCCTGATGATTCAGAGCAGCGTCGTCAACGAGGATGAGATCCCCTCGGAGGACGAACTCGCCCCAATCCCACTCGAAAACGCAGCGAGGACTGAGATAGTCGAACCCGTGTTCGACGAGGCATGGGGAGAAATCGATGACTCCTCTATGCAAGAGCAGACCTACTCGCGTTCCATCTCGCAAGTAACGGCCACGTGGTGGAACGACAGTTTCTGGGAGGACTGGGATAACGACGGGGTCGCAGAGACCCTCTGCCACAGGACGGTAGGCGTGTTCTGGTTCGACTCGGACGGCGTCCCGGGTCCCGAGCGCATCATCCTAGTTCGCAACACTCAATGCTCGCACGACCGCGACGGCGACGGGCAAGATGACCTCTTCTTCACACGCTTCAGAGGGATGGACCTCGTCGATCAGAATTCAGATGGCATACCCGAGCGACACGACGTCCTGACCAGGACCGTGTGGACTTGGGACAATGGCACCTACGAGGACGTCAACATACACCTGTTCGTTCATGCCCGGACCGATGCCGACCAAGATGGTAATCTGGAGCGCAGGGTTATCTTGAACCGGGATCAGAGGATGGTCGATCAGGGCATTGGCTCGGTCCTGACCGCCTACTTCTCGCACTCTCGACTCATCCATCGCATCGATAGTAACGATGACGGCACTCCCGAGCGCTGGATGGCAATCGACCACACTTCATGGGTCTGGGACCCCACCGAGGACGGCAATGCCGACCGCCATCGTGACAACCTGCGAGCGGTCGTAGTCAGGGACACCAACTCCGACGGCAACGTCGATGTGGTCCGCGCGCTTCAGCAGAACACCGCTCAGTTCGACAACGACTCCAACGGCGTCATCGAATTGCAGTGGACATGGCGAGCGGGGGTCCTCAAGGTCGACACCGACCACGACGGCGACCTCGACTACACCGCCCGCATGCGAGGCTGGCACCAGCACTGGGACTGGGGGATGGTGGAGCACCACATCCACCGGTTCGCACTGACTCGCATGGTCGACGACGATGCGGATGGGACGCTTGAGTGGAAGCAGAGGATCATACACATGTCCAATGCGACCGACTGGGACTCCGACCACTACCTAGAGCAGCGCGAGTCATACACTGCTACCCTGACATGGTGGGACCCCAATGAGGATGGCTCTGAGGAGCATGTCTTCAGACGGGTTAGGGAGACGTTGTACCTCGATGAGCACGCCCACGGATGGACGTATATCTCCGAGGAGACGCGCTCGATGGAGCTATGGCGCAACTCATGGCAGCAGCCGCATACCATCCGTATCAGAGTGGCCACCTTGACAGCGTGGGACAACAACTCAGACGGCAGTCCTGATACCTACCACTATCTGAGTCGGACCTGGCAGGCAACTGATACCAACGACGACGACTTCCTCAACCGTAGGGTGTTCCACCGTCACTACATGGGGCAGAGGGACGACAACGCTGACGGCAACGTGACTTCCGCTGTCAATAACAACATCTGGCACGCGAGAAACCTCTCGCTCTCTTCCACCGGTAGCATCGAGGTACTGCAGGAGGGCTATCTCTCACACTCCGTGTTCGAGTGGAACATCAATCCCCAGGGTCATGCTTACCGCACCAACAGCACTTGGGTCGGATTCCAGATTGACTACGTCGCCGGCACCTCCCAAGGCCTCACCGTCACGGTCATCACCATAGATTCCGACCAGGACGGCACGCCCGAATCGCAGACCATAACCACCGCAGGATCGGGCAACCCTCCCTGACGAATCGTTATGGGGGGGGCGTCTGTCGTCACCTCGTCGCTCCTGTGGTGTAGCACGGCCCATCATTCCGGGTTTTCATCCCGGCGACTCGGGTTCGAATCCCGACAGGAGCACCAATCATTCCACTTCATGAACATCCGTGGGAATGCCTCTGGAAGCTGCCTGTTCAATTACTATTCTCGTCCACTTGCTAGTCGGAGATGGCATCGCCAGGATGTGCGAGGCCCCCCTCAGAATCTTTTCAGTCAGGGTGTTAGCAGCCTCGCCCCTGCCTCTGTCAACCAGACTCCTGTTAGGGTCACTCCACTCCTCAGTGAATACAGCTATCGGAATCGAGTTGTTGTCGGCCCAGCGCTCGGCCATGTAGTCAACTCCGCTCGCACCGCCAACAATAATCATGTCCGGGTAGCCGTTATCATCGACCCAAGATTCGACGGCAATCTCGAAGGCCATGAAGTCGTAGAACCTACTCGATCCAACGATAGCGAGATTAATAATTTCCCCATCTAGATTGAGATCGCGACTCCCGAGCCGCTCGACCGTGTCTTGTCCAGCATGACCTGCCATGGACCAGTCGAGGGGGGTTGTGAACAATAAACATCCCCTGTCAATGTGCGATTCAGTCGTTTTCTGGATTTTTTCTTCTTCTATGGGAGAAGGCAAGCAGAAGCCCAGCCATAATCACTGGAATGTTCGGGCGCGAGTTGATATTGGACCGTCTGTTCGAAATTACCGAGGAACAGCAATGGCTCTGGATATCGAGGCTATACGGGGCGATTTCCCTATCCTGGGGCGCACTCTGCCTAATGGTAAGAAACTCGTATACTTCGACAACGCCGCGACCTCGCAGAAACCACAATGCGTCATCGACGCCATGTCCCGTTACTATGAGGAGTACAACTCTAATGCCCACCGTGCCAACCACACTCTTGCAGATGAGGCCACCACCGCTCTTGAGGGCGCCCGGGATCGAATATCCTCCTACTTCGGGACCTCTCCCGATCAGATGATCTACACCAGCGGCGCCACAGAGGCAATCAACCTAGTCGCCTATGGCTGGGCACGAGAGAATCTCAGCGAGGGAGACGTCGTCGTTCTGACCGAGATGGAGCACCATGCTGACATCGTGCCGTGGCAGCAGTTGTCAATCGACAAGGGCGTTGAGGTCAGGTACGTGCCGATAGACACTGAGTCCTTCACTCTCGACATGGATGCCTTCGAAGTGGCTCTGGATGGTGCCTCGCTGGTCTGCGTTGTACACACGAGCAATGTTCTGGGGGTACGCAATCCCGTAGAGGACATCGTAGAGATGTCGCACTCCGTTGGTGCGCGGGTGCTAATCGACTGCGCACAGGGTGCGCCACACGAGAGGATTAACTTCGACTCTCTCGGAGCCGATTTCGTCGCCATCTCAGCTCACAAAATGGCCGGGCCCACAGGAATCGGGTGCATACTGGTGAAGCGAGATGCGATGGCCGAGATGGGTCCGTTCATGACCGGTGGCTCGATGATTAAGCGAGTCACCACCGAGGGCTCGACGTTCCAAGAGGGCCACGCCATGTTCGAGACCGGGACTCCTCGGATTGCTGAGGCGATAGGATGGGGTGCCGCCGTGGAATGGCTCGACCAGTTCGACATGAGGGAGATCCACAATCATATCAACGATGTCGCTTCTTGGACTGCAGCCCGGATGAGAGAAATTCCCGGAATCAGGATATACGGCCACCCTCAGAGGGAAGACAGTAGCGGAGCCGTCTCCTTCCTACACGAGAGCATCCAGTCTCAGGACCTTGCATTGCTTCTCGATGAGGGCGGTTTCGCCGTCAGGTCTGGCCATCACTGCGCCCAGCCCCTAATGGATGCCTTGGGAGTACCTTCGACAAACCGTGCCTCGTTCTGGATCTACAATACCATGGGAGAGGCGGAGTCCTTCGTAGAGTACCTCGGCCAAGTGGTGAAGAGATTCGCCTGACCGCCTAGTCATGTTCAAGGCTGGCCTCTAGGACGCAGCGGTATGGCAGAGGGTAGGAAGTGGCCCGATCACCTCGACCCTGTGGTCGAGGAATTCCGCGCCTGCTTCGACGCGATGGAGAGATACGAGCTTTTGTTCGGATATGCCAAATTGCATCCGTCACCGCTCCCTCAGGAAGAGTGGAACGACGACAACCAAGTCCACGGTTGCCAGTCTAGAGCCCACGTCATTTGTTCAGTCGATGAAAGTGGAAGGTTCCTCCTGAGAGGGGGCGCTGATGCCCAGATAGTGCAAGGCCTGATGGCGGTGACGGCGATTGCCGTTAACGGCATGAATCCCTCTGAGGTGGCTGAGATGGAGCCTGATTATGCCGAGGCGATGGGTATCCGCTCCTCGCTCACTCCGAGCAGGGCCAATGGCTTCCTGAATATGTTCAAGAGAGTCCGCGAGGAGGCGGTCCTGCTCCAATGAGGCACCACCATGGTAGAAGAGTCCGATATTATTGTCTCACTAGGGGAGGTAGAAGACCCCGAGATGAAGATTTCAGTCACCGAGCTGGGGTTAATCTACGCCATCAGAATTGAGGAGAGAGGTGAGGAAGTACACGCAGAGATTGACATGACTTTGACTAGCCCAGGCTGTCCGGTCGCACCTGAGATTATGGCTGCAGTACATCGCTCAGCTCTAGCCACTGAAGGAGTGGACAGTGTCCACGTGAATCTTACATTCTCTCCGCCCTGGGATCCCCGAATTCACGCAACTGAAGACGCGAGATTCGATTTGGGCGTGTTCTAGGGGGACTCGGCTGCACTCACTGTGTTAGCCATCAGCATAGCTATGGTCATGGGCCCGACTCCTCCAGGGACCGGGGTCAACCAGCCAGCGACTTCCCCGACTCTAGGATCGACATCACCGGCGAGTTCACCGTCATCTGCCCTCGAAATCCCGACATCGACTACGAACGCGCCGGGCTTAATCCAATCAGCTTTCACAGTGTGAGGCCTGCCGATTGCTGCCACTACGATGTCAGCCCCGCGACACAGCGCCGCTACATCCTCGGTCCGCGAATGTGCAATGGTCACCGTTGCATCCACTCCTCGCTGGGCCAGCATCAGTGCCATTGGCATACCCACTATCCTTGAGCGCCCGAGCACAACTGCTTTCGCACCGCTGAGTCCGGTACCGTTCTCCTCGAGCATCATCAGCACACCGGAGGGAGTACATGGCAGCAGCCCGCTGGCATCGCCTTGCACCAGCTTACCGAGGTTAGCAGGGTGGAATCCATCGACATCTTTCTTCGATGAAATAGCCGATGCGACGATGAGCTCGTCGACCCCCTCGGGAGCCGGACTCTGGACCAGAATCCCGTGCACTGATGAATCGGCATTCAGTTCTGTGACCACTTCAAGTATACTTTCTAGTGTAGTGCTGAATGGCAGATCAATACGGGTACTCAGGATACCACACCTCTCACAGGCCCGCTGCTTGTTGCGGACATAGACATGACTGGCCGGATCATCCCCGACGATTACCACGGCAAGATGAGGGAATACGCCCTTCTCCCTGAGGGCTCCGACTCGCTCTCGCAACCCCTCCTCGAGACTGAGTGCAAGCGCCTTCCCGTCCACTATGACTGCACTCATGTCAGCCTCTCGGAACGACTCGCCCTTTGACCTTTCACAGTGAGATTTTGGAGCCTCAGGAGGGAGTTGAACCCCCGACCGTCTGATTACAAATCAGATGCTCTACCAGGCTGAGCTACTGAGGCGCGCTCCAAGACAACCGACCCAGACTCTTGAACCCTACATCCCGGAAACGATGGTATCAGGGCCATCTTCATGCACCCAAGTCCCCTCGAAGGAGCGTGCAGTTAGCGCCTGAGAGCAACCTCAGGGCCAATACGGTCCTCGCCGCATGGGTGTGCATAGCCCTCGGTAGCGGCATCATCCTCACATCCGGTATCTCTGCTTTCGCCCTAGCCGTAGCCGTTCCACTTGCAATTGTTGGAATCGTGCTTCTGATCGTCGGATTAGGGATGGCTGCCGAGGAGAATGCAGATCCCGAGAAGGTTGCCGCATGGGAGCCCGATTCCACCAAGATGCCAGATGCCGGTCGGGTGATGTACCGGGTTGACACTACTCTGGAGTCACCAATCAGGACCTCTGTGCTATGTGGAAGGTGCGGTAATCTCGATTGGGTCGACGGACCAAAGCCGAAGACCCACTCTTGCAACTCATGTTCGACTCTTCTCTGGGAGTCCGAAGAGGAGTAACCGCCGCCCCTAAGGGCGGCGCATCGACAAGCATCAAGTGGACGGTCCAATTCGGCAAGGTCCAAGGTGGTACGATGGATCTAGGCAACAACGAGCGCCGGATGCTGCGTGTGATGCTGTCAAAACCTGCCCACTCATGGTCTCTGGAACAACTACTGTCGGAGACGGGCTGGGACGATCAGGTCCACGTAGCCGGAGCCGGAGCAGGCCTCGCAGAAGCCGGGCTAGTAGAGGTCTTTGAGGAGCGAGTAAACTCAGTCTCACTAGGCGAAGAGGGTTCATCGGCCGCATCTGCAGGATTGCTCGAGGCCCGACTGTGGGGGTGGATTAGCGAGCAGCAGCCAGACGACAGGACGATGGCTGCATTATCATCTGAGTTCGAGCGACACGAGGCTGGCCCGGGGGTCGGATTGCTCAAGGCTCTGGGAGTCAGGCTCGAGGCAGGCTCCATGGTGGCTGAGAACGAGGGCTCGGTGACTTCTGCCATCGAGCAGAGGTCCGCATTCATCGAATCCCTATCGGGCGGTCCCCTCGAGCAGTCCGCACTGGACGCCGACATGGTGAGTCACTTCTCATCCCGCAAAGGTCTGATTGTAGTAGAGGGACGTGTTTCACGGAGCTGGACCCTCACTGAGGTAGGATCCTCTGTCGACGCATCAACGCTCGAAGAAGTTGACCTGATTGGAGATGTCACTCCCGAGTTGCTCCAAGGAGAGGACTGGAGGGATGCGAGATTCAAGCCGTTCGATGTCAACGCCCCCACCCCTACTCCCTCTGGAGGAAGGCCTCATCCACTACAGGCACTGATCGAGATGATTCGCTCGGTCTTCCTCGAGATGGGATTCTCCGAGATCGAGGGAGACTTCGTCCAGTCGGCAGGCTGGAACATGGATTCGCTGTTCATCCCTCAGTCTCATCCGGCTCGAACCATGCAGGACACCTTCTACCTCTCCGAGCCAGAGCAGATCGAGGTCGAACAGGAGTACCTCGATTTGTGGGCCAAAGTGCACGAGCACGGCCACGACACCGGTAGCAGAGGGTGGGGAACTCCCTTCGACCAGAGGGAGGCTAAGAAGGCACTTCTGCGGACCCATACCACGGTCAACACCGTCCGGCACATCGCCGAGAACCCGCACAAGCCCTGCCGTGTGTTTGGAATCGGTAGGGTGTTCCGTCAGGAGTCGATAGATCGAACGCATCTCCCGGAGTTCTACCAGATTGAAGGTATCATCCACGAGTCCGAGGCCAACCTGCCGATGCTCATCTCAACGCTCAAGACGTTCTACTCCAAGATGGGTTTCCCAGACGTCAGGGTGCGCCCCGCCTATTTCCCCTACACCGAGCCGAGCGTCGAGGTAGACGTCATGTGGAGAGGAGAATGGCTCGAGCTCGGTGGCTCCGGTATTTTCCGTCCCGAGGTCACAGAACCTCTCGGGACCGAGTGGCCCGTTTGTGCTTGGGGTTTGGGACTAGAGCGCTTAGCGATGCTTATTCTGGATTTGGACGATATCCGCGAGTTATACCAACCCGATCTAGAGCGACTTCGACGGATGCCAATCCTCTAATCATAATCACTGCCATAGCGAGCATGGCGATAATCGAACCCCCGTTAGGGGGAATTATCTCAGAGGGCAGGGCTATCAGACTGAGGCCCTCGGTTGACTGCCCTCCCGGAGGGGGGCCAGGATTACAGTCATCTGGAGGCGGACCTATTCCTGGGCCCCAAGTCTCTCCATGCCCAGCACAGGGGTCATCTTCTCCTCCAGAAGACAATTCACCTCTGTAGCAGTTGATGAAGTAGGGGAATCCAATTCCCCCCTCTCCGTTCTCCCATGTGCTGTGGTAGTGATAGATGCCTTCTGGCCAATCCGGTGTGGCTGCATAATGACCATTGCACGAGTCCAAATCCCCAAGTTCGGCTACGTACTCGTAGTCATCGATTCCGTTGTAACCGGTCTCACCATCTTTGAGCCTGTATGACGAGGTCATTTCAGAAACCTCCTCATCCTCATCCCAGCCGACAAATCCGTAAATTGAGTAGCCGTCGAGGGCAAATCCAATTATCGGAGAGTGTTCGGTCACCGTCCTCGATGATTCTATGCTGTAGTTCAACCAAGTCTGTTCACCTTCAGGGTGCCAATGAATACAGTTGCCGTCGGCATGATAGTGATACTCGCCGCCAGGTCCAGAGTGCCCGAGACACAGGCCCAACCAGATCTCTTGCCGATCTTCCTCATACGCTCCCTCATGGCCGGCCACTGCATCACCCCCTGGGCCATCTTCGGGCCCGTAGATCGCAACTCCGTTGACCGCGAACGCAATAGCCCCCCTATCTGGCGCCATCGTACAGCCATCAGATGAAACACTTGGATTGCACATACTGTCATTGGTAGGCTCCAATGGAATGACCCATGCTGAGTCTTGTTGACTCGCATGGGAGCCTGGTCCTGAGTGGAAGTCATGATTGGGCAGGCCGTTGGTACTGATTGTGATGTTCCCGTCCTCTATGACGTAACTGACATCGCAGACATGGTTGTCGAAACCAGATGTGTTGTAATCATCAACGCCACCGCCGAATCCGACGTCGGTGTCGTTGCATAGCAACGTCATGTCCCACCATTCCTCAGAACCAGTCTCAACTACGGGCTCTGGCTCTTCGTCATACTCGCATGAACCATCGTCTTCTTCGGCGTCCTCGTCGTAGTTACTGGCCTCCGGGTCGGTGCAACCGCGAGTAGGTTCCGGCTCTGCCGCTGGCTCAGTGACTGTGATGTTGAATACCTCAGTCTCGCGCGAGTCAACCCAGGTACCACAGGTCCCCCTAACCGTGATGGTCAAGTTCTCTTGGATGTTTGAGAACCCTAGGTTGAACCTACCATCCTCATCGTATGGCAGATTGAGGTTGAACTCGGCTATGTCGCCGTCAGACCACTCTAGATTGCAGGTATCCATGCTCTGGTGGACCAAGACTCCCGAGGCTGTGGTGCTATTTCCTCGCTCGACAGTTATCTCGTTGCTGCTGACTACGATTACCGTGTACCCCTCGTCAGGGTACTCAATCATGAATGTGGCTGACCACCTCGATTCTTGGCCGATGCTGTCAGTGGCCACTATCTTGACTGCGTGGCTCCCGATTCCAAGTTGGGAGATGTCGATGATTAGATTACCGTCGGTATCCATCTGATGCTGAATCTCGATGCCGTCGAGGGACACGGACAAAGTCAATTCGATCATCTCCTCGTCTGTGATGCTCAGACTCAGTGAATCGATGCTGCCGATGAGGATGTTGGTCGGAATGTCGCCTTCAATCACTGGGGCTAGGTTCTCACCCTCCTTCTGGACATCGAAGAACAGTACACCGACCATCACGCTGACAATCATCAGTCCCGCGAGAAATAGTGAGCGAGCCACTCCATCGTCATCTGCCATATCTCCGAACCAGAAACAGAGGTATTTCAAAGAGACAGTATCTATTATTGCATTAAGCTTCATCTACCAGTTCTTTCAAATCGTGAAGGAACTCATCTGCTTCCCAGTAAATTCCAGAGTAGGCGACACGCTTGCGCAGCTGTTTGTCGAGGATGAAGGTCACTGTCGTGTGGCCAACCTCGTACTGCCCCAAGGACTCTTCATGAGGATCCGCCCCGTCATCATCACTGCTACCCGTACTCGTGACTATGCATGACAACCAATCCCCATCCGATCTCTCGTAGCCGTCGTCGCACATGCAGTGAGCCCCGCCTCCTGAACCCATTACCCAGCCACGTCCATTGCAGTCCACACCAGGGGGCAGGTTGTCGAGGACGGCGTTGCTGGCAGCCCAAGCAAGGTGAGTACCAGCACTGAGGGTAATGGATGAGATGCTCTCTTGGGCCTCTGCCCAAGATCCGTTCTCTACATCCCATACGTGCAGCACCCACGACCATTCACTATCCGACTGCCAGTCTCCGAGGACCCCCTCAGTCATGTCATAACTGATGTTAGACTCGCTGAAAACCCGCATAGCGAAATCACTCCCGCTCAGGCCCACTCCGTCTTCGTCGTGGTGGAATGTTGAATTGTCGGGGTAAAGCACTGCAATCCGATTAGACTCATCCTCGGGCGGCTGACTGGCGTTTATGTGCTCGTTATCCACTAACACATTCCACGATCTGTACATATCTTGGAGAGTGGTTGTCGGCCCGGTTAGGTGATGCCAATCGTAGCCCATCAAATCGGTCCACTCAGCGAGGTGGCTGATTGTGTCTCGAGCCGGATCTATTGTGACTGAGATAATTACGACTTCATCGGAATAATCACCGAGGTTTTGGTCGATGTAGTCTAGGTTGGCCGAAATGACTAGGCATATATCGGGGCAAGATGTGTAAACGAATGCAACGACTACGACTTTACCTTCGTATTCAGAGAGTGTGAACGACTCTCCATTTTGGTCGAAGAGAGTGAAGT